>Ga0209599_10000001_pt1 | contig 371055 bp, 434 predicted proteins | sample Shrwel_input2_FT_FD_187534 | JGI IMG/M metagenome (GOLD analysis project Ga0209599, IMG submission 187534) | Subsurface microbial communities from deep shales in Ohio, USA - Utica-3 well 1 S input2 FT (SPAdes) (version 2) ...
GGTGCTTCGGGGGCTTGTGGTTGAACCAAGACATTGGCTTTCTCCTCTTTGAATGACCATATGCCTTTGCGTTGACCTTCTTTGATCAATTCAACTACTGCGGCTTCTGTTGCTGATTTAACAGCATAGGTGCCAGGTTCATTGATTGTCATTCCAATCTCACCTTCAAAGGCTTTTGTGCCAGCATCAAAGAATTTCAATGCTGTCACGCTGTCTGCACTACTTAATATAGTTTTTTGCACAGTTACACTGATCAGTACTTTTCCTGTTTGTACACTAACAGCACGTAGACCAACAGTAACAATATCTTCTGAATACAATGAACTTGCGCCAATACCCAACCAACGTGCGCCTACGCCACCCGATTTGGTTGAGCTGTCATAGCCTACAATGCCACCTTCAATTATCATGCCAGCAAACTGCATGGGCATGAGTGGCTTGGCATTAGGACCTTCATATGCTTCGCGCATTTGGCGAATGATAGTACGCTCTTTGGTCAAGTTGTCAATGCCCACACGTTCAACAACATCAAACCACTGTCCGCGGCCTACATTTTGCAAAGCCTGAATCAGGAATGTTTCACCACCTTGAGTGACTGCTGTTGATAAACTAGCAATACCCGAGGTAGGACGGCGTTGTCCTGTTTTGTCCAAGAATGAATAAACTGCTACTGAAACTGGTTTTCCGCTCGCGGGTGCAGGAAGTATATCAAACTCTTTGGCCATCATGCTCTTGGTCACAACAGGTGCTTGGTCAAATTGTCCGGTACGTTGGAAACTGGCACAACCACTCAACACAGTCAAAACTGACAGGGCTATTATTGCTTTTTTCATTTTACAGCCCCGGAATCTGGAATTGTGCTAGCGGTATGATAACCGTGGTAGGAACGCCATTTTGAAGTATGGTCATTTCAATATTGGTTCCAATCTTTTGCCATGCAATAGATGTAAGTGGCACACCGTTTACATCTTTTTCCATGACAAACGTACCTGCACAAGGATCTGCTGTGGTAGCACAGTTGCCATTGGCAAACATGGCTGTTGCTAGATTTTGGCTGAATTGTGCGTAGATACGCGATTCCAAGTTGTTCATAAACTTGGCAATGTTGGTGTTTTTCTTGTCAGCAATTTCTTTATCAATTGCCGCTTGTATCTTATCTGCTCTTTCTTTAGCTCTTGTCTGTTCTTGGTTTTCAATAGTCAGAACATGACTAGAATATCCAACGCCATTAAAGGCTGGACTTTTGAAAGAAAAATCATTGAGCGGTGCACCTAATACTATGGTGCAGACACTAGCAAGAAAGGTGGATAGTATTATTTTAGTTTTCATAACCCACTGCTCCTTATAGTTATTTAAGGAGGGTGGATTCGAAATTTTATGCTAAGTGATTTGTTGTTCTATCACAAGAGATGTTGAATTATTATTTTTAGTACGTTCAAGCACTATTTCATAAAAACTATCAAGTTCGCCGCCGAACTTGCCAAACAAATTTTCACACAGTACCATGGCCTGATTGCAATCATTGTTTTTAATTGCATCAATCAGTTGTTCATGCAAGCTGACATTTTTTTCAAGACTTGACATTTCCATTGCAATTTGTTCAACTGGCAAAACACAAAATGCTGGCACAGGGCCGCCAGGATGTGGCATGGTATCTAGTTCCAGTACTGTGTATTTTTTACGAAGCTCGTCTGCTACTGCTTGTGTTAGTACAATGTGCATGTTACCACCTGGCTGTTTCTTTTCTAAATTCTTCAAGTCTTGCGCTTTTACCAGTATCGGTGGCAGTGGCATGGTTGCCACCAGTCTGCACTAGATGTGCAACCATGTCGGACATTGATTGTACCTGTACTTTGAGTTCTTCAGAATCCTGTTGAAGAAAAAGTAGTTTGGTATCCATGGCTTTGATTATACTAAGCATTTCAGTTAATTGTTGGTTTGTATCTGTCATTAGGAATAGGCCTTTTCGCGAGGATTTGGTACTCTTGCTAGTTTGTATATATGTTGTACACCCAAGGCTTGATAATAACAGTCCATGAGTGCGTTGTGTGCGGCCTTGCGGTCTTTTTCACGTGGATCACCGTGTACACCAAACAGTGTACGGCTGTCACGAATTTGCCAGAACTGCCATGGTGTGGGCTTGGATAGTTGGCGGTATAGATTTTCAAGTATAACAATGTCAAATGCAGGACCTTGACACCAGATGTTTTCCACACCAACCAGGAACTTGTTCAGCGCACGAGTCATGTTGTCAATTCCAACACGATCGCTTTCACCCAGTGCTTCTTCACGCACTGCTTCGTCTTGTTTGCCCCACCACTCCACTGTGCTTTCTAACACATGCCGATCCAGCGCCAGTTGTTCGTCTACATTCACACGCATGTACAAACCGTTTTCTGTGTCGATGTCATCACCCCATGGATCAAACTTCACAGCGCCAATGGTAAGGATCACACTCTCTGGGCGTGTGCTCAGAGTTTCAAGATCTAGCATCACGTCCATGTTAGTTGTCCACTTCTAGTTTGACTTGCAGTGGGAAGCCGTTGTTGCGAGCCAGCACAGTTGCTTCAATGCCTTTTTGTTCTGCAATTTCAAATGGGTACACAGCAATAACACCAGATCCTTCTGCGTGAATCTGCATGGTTTTTTCGTGTGCTGTTTCTTCTTCGTAGCGGAAGATGGCTTTCAAACATTCAATGATAAAATCCATAGTGGTCACTTCGTCGTTGACAAAGATAACTTTGAACATTCTGGGTTCCTGAATATTCAGCTTTGGATCGTGTTTCAATTCATTACGTGGTTTAATTGCAGTATCAGTTGGCATTTGAATCTCTCAAAAGTAAAATAGGCTACGAGATAGCCCCGTAGCCTATATTATATTACTTAGAGTAAGTAATTGCAACCTTCTTGGGCTTCTGAGTTTCCGGAACACGGTGTTCCAAAGATATCCTCAAAATTCCAGTAGCAATGTTGGCTGTGAGAATTTCCACATTTTCATTTAATGGAAAACTGCGCTCAAAATTGCGTGTTGCTAGGCCGCGGTGTAGATATTCGTGTGTGTCATCAGTGGGGCGTTGGCGCTCACCTCTGACTGTTAACACATTCTGTCCATATGCGTTGGTCACAGTTTCAATATCAATTTCGCTTTCTTCAAATCCGGCCACAGCCATTTCGATCAAGTAACGATTGTCACCTGTGCGAATGATGTTGTGTGGAGGATAGTTGTCTTGTTTGGACACCGTAAAAGAACGATTGATTTCTTCGAACAGTTGGTCGAAGCCTACAAAACTGCGATGTAGGGTAGGTAGGTCTAGAGTTAGATATGTTGTCATTTTATTTCTCCTTTAAGCAAATATGACTTGTAAGACCCCTAAGGCATCTTACAAATATATTTATACTTGATTCAACAGGAGATGTCAAATTAATACATCTTTTTTGGCAAAGTTTCTGAAGCTACTTTTTTCTGCCAGCGCCGCTTGGCTTGACTTTTTGCTTTTTTACGAGCTGTGGTTGGCTTTTCGTAAAACTCACGTTCGCGCAGGTCTTGAAGCAGTCCGCTTTCTTGAACTTTCTTTTTGAACTTGCGTAGAGCTTTTTCAACTTGGTCGTTGACCACTTCAACTTTTAGACCTACTAGTGTAGTTGGGTGTTTATATCTCATGTGTCTCCTGTGTCATTGTATTAGTAGTTATCATGTCTTCCGTGACCGCTAACAGTTTAACTCCATTCTTTTTTAGCTCTTGCATGCCATACATGTATGGCATCATGCTTTGTTCTAAAACAGTTTTGAGCCCTCTTGCTCCAATGTTGAGATCCAGAGCTTGTTGTGCAATAGCCAGTATTGCGGAGTCATCAAATTCAAGTTCTACATTGTCGCTGGAAAAGTAAAATTTCATCTGCCCAAGCAGGCTGTTTTTGGGCTCAATCAATATGCGAGTAAAGTCTTCTAGTGTAAGCGGATCCAGTTCAACTGCTACTGGAAACCGTCCAATAAATTCTGGAATCATTCCGTACTTCATGAAGTCTTCAGGCAACACGCCAGAGTGGTCTGTTGATTTTTCTGTGTTTCGTGTAAAACCTATACTGGTACCTTTGCGGCGCTTGTCAATAATGTCACGCATGCCATCAAATGCGCCACCTGCAATAAACAGGATATTGCTGGTATCTATTTCCACAGTTTCTATAGCAGGGTGTTTTTTGTTGCCGTTCATGGTAACACGGCATTTGGTGCCTTCAACCATTTTCAACAAGGCCTGCTGTACACCCTCACCACCAACGTCTCGATGTATACTGGCGCTTTCGCTTTTGCGGCCAATCTTGTCAATTTCATCAATGAACACAATGCCTCGTTCGCAACGGGCAACATCGTTGTCGGCTTCACTGAGCAGTCTGCCCACTAGGCTTTCAACATCTTCCCCCACGTAGCCAGCTTGTGTCAGTGTGGTTGCATCAGCAATCACAAATGGCACATTTAGATATCTAGCCACTGTTTTGGCCAGCAGTGTTTTACCTGACCCGCTGGGACCAAACATCAAGAGGTTGCTCTTTTCTAGTTCAATTTTGGGTTTGAAATACACTCGTTTGTAGTGATTGACCACTGCAACACTCAGTGCTATCTTGGCAGTGTCTTGACCAATGATATACTGATCAAGAAATTTTCTTACCTTGATTGGATCCAGAGCTTTGTTGATCTTGCGATCAGCTTTGATTGAATCCAATCTGTCATTGTCAAGAATGCTAGAACATAATTCTATACATTCATTACAAATTGATGCTTCATTGGCCACAATTAGTTTTTTGACTTCACTGCGAGCCTTGCCGCAGAAGTCACAACTCATGTGCCTGATTTGAACTAGATCATCCATATGTTTTTAGAAACCAGTCAATGGGTTTGATTATTTTACGGTCGTTGCCTAGGAAATTGGTATCTCCGTAGTACCAGGTGTGCGGCCCTTTGATTAGATCACGCTTGATGTGATCAACCACTGTGGATTGCATGTTTAGAATTATATGGTCAACACGATTGATTGCTCCAGCAAGCCAAAGTTCATCCAGCATGATATCACTGTAGATGTAGATGTTGAGATTGAGTGGCGCCGTCTTGCACCACAGTGCAACACTTTCAATATCCACCCAGTCAGCATCAACAATAAGAATTGAAGGATTTGATTCTTTAACGTAGTCTGGGGGAGTTACAAAGTTGCTATAGTTCTGTGTCATGGTCACGTAGGTATTGATTGATTTCGTTACGTTCAGCGTCATTCAAGTCATCGATGTCATATTCACCACTACGGATTTTTTCAATCAAATGTTCAATATAGGCCTGATTGTAAGCCAGTCTGTCATTGGTACTTTTATCTATTTCAATCCACTTGGTACCATTGAATTTATAAAGCCTGCTGGGCAGATAGTCAATGCGCAAAAACACATCGCTCTTGTCAGGATCAGCAGGGAATGCACTGCCAAATCCTGCATCTCCACTGTTGGCAATTTCCACATCATCTGCTTGTGCAGGTCTATTGTAGTTTGCAAAATACTTTTCTTCAAATCCCAGTGTGGGATCATACACTACTTCTTCGCCAGAGTCAACAGGCTCAGCCACAACTGGGTCTGGCTCTTGCACAACTTCTTGCACTACCACTTGTTCTTCAATTGCAGGAGGTGCAACTACTTCTTCAACAAACACTGACGGAGGTGGCGGCAATAATGCAACAAGTTCATTTACTTTGGAATTGCGTTCTTCAGCCACAGTGATAGCCGCCATCAAGTCTGCTTGCAGTTGGGAAACCCAACCATTTAATTTTTCAATCTCTTGATCTTTTTTGTCAATGTCAATACGTAAACGAGCAATGTTGTTATTGGCACCAGTTAAGTTTTTATCTAGCTGTGCTTTTTGCAAACCAAGATCATTTGCAGATGCACTGGTAGCTTCAAATGCAGTTTTCAAATCGCTTTTGATTTGTTCGCTTTGTGCCAGTTCTGCTTCAAGTTCACCACGGCGTGTTTCGGCACCTGAAAGTTTTTGTTGTAGTGTTTCAAACTCAGCGGCCAGAGTGTCTAGCATTTCTTGCTGTTGTTGTGCTTCGGCCAACAAACGAGTTTCTTCAGCACGAGCCAGTTCTAGATCTGCAAGCACCGCATCAACGTCAGGTTCCGTTTCTAATTCTGCCAGCTGTGCATTGCCTTCTTTGGCCAGTCGTTCTGCTTCTTCTGCGTCCAGAGCTTTGGCAATCATCCGGCCACGCCAGAAAAATTGTTCAACTGCTTCCATCTCTTGTGCTTCACGTTGTTCTTCAGTCAGGGGATGCTCTGTGGATTCCGGTTCTTCAACAGGCGTGGTAGGGGTGGCCTCAGCAGTGACTTTCTCAACTATGGGTTCAGCGTCCACCACCGCAGGAATGACCACTGCTGGTTTTTCTTCTACAGGCTTGTTGCGTCTAAAGAAGTTGACCAATGCTTCAAATGATCTCTTTTCTTCTTTTTCTTCATCCTCGTCGTGTACCCATCCGCCTCGGCCTCGACGAGCCCATTCCAGTTGCTTGTTAGCGGCAAGAATAAGAGTGAGTGCCAATGGGTCAAACACAATAACGATTAAAATAATAACCCAACGCACAGCGGCTTCCAGCATGTTGTTGCTGGCTTCGTCTCCGTAGATCAGTGCCGCGATGTATTTGATAGGCCCAACTTCTGCCTCCACTTTTCGGAATTCAGCACGGAGTGGCGCGGCCTCTGCACCAAGGGCGGTAATAGTTTTCTGTTCGGCTTGGATCTCGGATTGAAGTCTGACACGTTCTTTTTGTTGACTGCGTCTAATTTGCACAGCTTTGTCGGCACCTTTTTCGTCACTGCTTCGACCCATAACCTGGTCCACAGCTTCATCCATCTGTTTAAGCGCCTTCCTGTTGGCATCAATATTGTCCTTTGCTATTTTGATCTTTTCATCGTAAATGGCAACCCGGGCCATTGCATCACCTGACACAAGACTTTGGTCACCGTGTGCTTTGGACAGGAATCCAAAGATGCCCATGCTTGTGAGTAGCATGAGGAATATGATGGCAGGTATCAGATACAGCTTGAATGCTGTGCCAGCCCGCTTCCAGTTGTTGTGCAACCAAACAGTTGCTACAATTTTACCTGCTTCCAGCGCACCGCCCATGATCATCACAGGCACAACAGCGGCCGCAAAGATGGCGGTAAGACCCACCACCGAGTACCAGGCAGCAATGGCTGAGATTATAACAGAGATGAATAGTATGAAGTATCCGAAGATCATAGATGTATTTAACCTAGTTTTTACTAGACTAGTTTAACTTGACGCTGAACAAAAAGCAACCAGTTTGGTATCATCCAACTAAGATTTGGAAAATTCCAGTCCATTGCCAATATACAACGCTGGTCACAGCGGCACCAGTTGGCGCATCAAATCGAAGATTCAAAGTTTGATAACCTGGAGTTGCATTGGCTTGTAAAAATACTTTGCCGGCATTGACAGCTCCGGCTGGCCAATTTGTAACATCAGAGTTGTATACTGTTTCGCACAGTTGTTGATCTAGCACAGTATAGTTGCCAGTGGCAGTTGAATATCCAACAGTGGCTATCAGACGTTTTCGCAAACGCTTTATTCCTAATGCAGTATTACTGGTATCCTGTATATATGTACCCATGACTGCTAGTTCAATTTGTGTGGTTCCCGTGTCACCCTGGGAAAGAGCATTAAGGCCCGGTACAGGAAAATATCCCTGTAAATTTACATTTGCCCTGTCGCCGCCAGCAAATCCAGCGTAGTACATGGTAAAGGTTTGGCCAACTTTGGCTTCATAAAATGCTACGCTATAACTTTTTACAAAACCTGCTGTTGTCACAATAGGTAGTGCTGACCCATCATTTGTTATCACGTCAAAATAACCACTTAGCTGACCTGTAGGAAGTGAAGGAATCTGTTGCTGATTGAATCCTGCGGCTGTGCCATATGACCCTGCTGCGTTGACTGTAAAATTAGGTGTTGGGTTGTTACCTGTTGCAGGAATGCCAAAAAAACCTATTCCCGGATTACCAAATGGACTTGTGTAAAATTTGAAGTCGGTGGCACCCAACGAGTCAATTGCAGTGACAGAAATTCTTGCTCGGGTATTTCCTGCATTGCGTGGTGAATTTTCTCCTGCAAAATCAATGTTGCCGTATATCTCGCCACTGGTAACTGTGCTGTCCACAGAACGCACAAAGCGTATGGTAGTTGCATCGGTTCCAGTCATGACAAGATTACCACTGGCGTTGATATTGCCTACTGTTAAATTGCCCGTGACACCAATATTGCCTGTGTAGGTGTTAACTGTATAGATATTGTCGGTGTATGTGTTGCCAGACACTATGGATCCATTGATGTTTGATGACAAATATTGCGTGGCTGTTTGCAATATTGAGATATTAATATTGGATGCAGTAATGTTTGCCCGTAAAGATGTGATGTTTAGATTGGCTGCTGTGATGTTGGCACGTAGTGCAGAGATGCTGGCATTGGCTGCTGTTACATTTGACTGTGTGGATGCAATGTTTAGATTGGCCGCTGTGACATTTGCTTGTATGCCAGTAATTGTGGAATTGACTGGCAAGTATGCTGCCACCACACTGTTACCATAACTACTGGCCGCAAACAATGCGGAAGCCAGTCCTGTATCAACATAGGTTTTCATTCCAATGTTGGCTGTGGTAATGGCAGAGTTTGCCGCTGTGATGTTGGCACGTAGCTCAGACACCGCAGAGTTTGCCGCTGTGATGTTACCAATCATGTCTCCAACAAACTGTGTTAGGTTGACCTGGTTGGTACCAGTAGTGATGTTACCAGTTACACTTAATCCTGTTGATATGCCGTAATCTTTTTGACTCATATTTTATTCTCTTTAATCTTCTGAAAACACCACAGCAAAAGTACAGCGACTGAGGTTAGACGAAGAAGCAATAGCAAAACTAATACTTGCACCTGGAGGCACGGTTACTCGAAAATCACGCATGGGATAACTGACCTGGCCATTGATGGCTGTGGCAAATCGGCAAATGGCTGTGTCCACTGCGGCGTCAAATGTGCCAGTCACTGTTGACACCATGCCGTTGTCTTTGGGTTGACTAAAATAGTCGTGTGTGGTACTAAAACTGACAGCATCATAGAACACATACAGCACAGCAGGATCGTTGCCCTGTGTGGCCACCGTGATGTCTTTCAATATAATCTCTTTGGCATTGAACACATAGTTACCGTTTTGAGCGCCACTCTTGCCATTGGTCACATAGGGATTACGCAGAGTTAACAGGTGATGCACAGAGCCAGTGTTCAAGCCGGTTTTGTTCACACTGGTTGAACGGTTTAATTCGTTTTGTCTAATGTCGCCTTCGATGGCTCCCATCATACTGGCGCCATACACAGTGGCACTGGTAGTGGAACCCACATTCTGACTGATGTAGCCCAATCTAAAACTAGGCTGTGTAATATGCGGAACATTGTAGCGATTGGTGTAATGTTCTTGATGAAACAGAATCATCCGACCAGTTGTGTGATCTTCTATAGCATAGCGTATCACGCCTGCTCCTAACCAGCGAAAGTTGATTTGATAAACATTCAAGTGTTCGGGAGCCAGGATCATACCACTGGGTCCGGTACCGTCCAATGGGTCTTCGCTGAAATCGTCTTGATAGGTCCAATTTTCAGTCTGTGCTACTCCCGTTTGTTTGGTGCTGAATGTGCCAGTGGCCAGTGTGCCTGCGCCAGTGCTGGAGAAACTAAAGGTGCCATTCTGTGGTCCTGTGAGCAAGGAACTGAACACTAGAGTGTTGTCCACTTGATCCACAAACCATCCCACGAACCCATCTGCTTTATTAATAGCAACTGCTGTCGCCTGTGCTGTGCCAGCAGTGATTGATATATTGTAGGCAACACCGTTAAGTGTCACTGTGGCTGTTTGTGCTTCAGTTGGTGCGGTGTTGATAGTCAGCACAGTGATATGTGTCTTGCCACCACTGGCTCGCAACGCACCAAATCTAGGACCATTGACACCATCATCGTGAATGCCTACCTGTATGGCTGCTTCTCTGTTGAACAAGCCGGCTCGTTGATTGGTCTGTGCTACAGTCGGGCTAAAGCCAGCAGTAAATCTAGCCAGAGCACCTTGTCCTGGACGATAGCGTAAAAATCTTCTCGATGTCAGTGCGGCATAGCCACTGCTGCTAGTTCCAGAACTTGTTGTGTATATTCCTATGTTGGCATCTGCTGTGCCTGTACCAAGTGTAAAAGTTTCTATAACTTCTGATGTGATACCGTAGATACTATCCAACTGCATAACAGGAGTTATGGTAATACCGTAGAGTTCTCCAAAAGCAGTTTCTTTACTGGCACCGCCTACGTCTACTGATCCAGTTACTTCAATGGCATTTGCGTTACTAATACTAGCATCTACATAGATACGATTGGTAGTGGAGTTAACATTAGCATCCTTGCTTACTTTTTGTATGTTTGGGAATGTAACGTTGGCATTAACATTGCCGGTAATGGCTGGTAGAGATGTAATGCCAGCAATGTTGCCTGTCACTGTGACATTTGCATTGCCTGTTGTGACCCAGGGCGAGGTTCCTTGATTTACAGTTAGCACATTGCCCACAAGGTACACAGGTATGCGTTGTGCTTCTGTGTTGTTTACTCTAATTGCATCAACCAAGTTAACGTTGCCCGATACTGTGATGTTGTCTGAACCTAGTGTCACACGAACGTGAGGCTTGCCATCAACGCTGTATTCCATGGCCTTGTGGATGTTCAAGAGATTGCTCTCTTGCGGATGTTCGTAGTCCGTGGTGTTTAGTCTGGTGTCGCCGCGAGCTGCCATTGATTAGAATCCGTTTGTGACAGGATTGTAAAACAGTCTGCCAGTGTAAGTTGTGGTTGGTGACAGCCCAGTACGAGCAATGCTGATAGTTAGTGCGCCAGGGCCAGCTGGTCCGTTGCCAAACTGCACACGAATTGGGTAGTATGTTCCTGACACTAGATTAACACTAAAAGACCAGGAACCAATGGTTGTGTTGGCATTGGCATTGCCTGTGGTGTAACCAGTCTTGGCATTTGCACCAATCCACATGGTGCTTGCGTCATCGCTGTTGCCTGCAAATGTCCATGACCCAGTATAGTCAGCTAAAAAATATCCTAGATACTGTTGGCTAATGTTAGGTTGTCCTGCTGTCAAAGTTGATTCAAAATTTGTTGCTACAACCAACGCCGTTGGAGTTAGAGCGTCAAAGAACGTTGCAACATTGTTGTAATATCCAGTGTACTGACTTCTGTATATTCCTGCAGAGTATGCCACCCATGGGCGACCAATAACCAAACCACCTGTGTTGGCATTGTTGACCACGTCTGCTGTGTCGTTGTCGCTGGCTTTGTATAGTGTTGGTAGTTGTGTTGTATCATAGGCAGGACGACGACCTGTAGCGGCTCTGTCGGTTGCTGCCAGGGCCAGCTTTGCGGCCTGACGCTGTTGTTTGTATGTTAGGGTAGAAATTCCGTTAGCTGCCATGATCACATTCCTGGACGGTGTTGATGTCCTGGATACATGCTGATGCTGTCTCCGCGGATATCTGCTGGGTGTTTGCTTTTGTGTACATCATCCCCTGACGCTAGTACTGCATCAATTGGGGCTGTCATTTCTTCTGGGCTGTTGCTGTACTCTGTGTCGCCTGTACCAATCAGGCCAGCAATCTGGCGCATGCGCACCAGTTCAGCATCATCTCTAATAGAGTTTGGCTCAGTGCTGATCACCACTGCCATTTGGGGGTCTGGTTGCTCCACTGCGTCCACAATGTCAAGCACTCCACGGATTATATCGGTTATTTTCATAATGATCTCGTTATCGAGTATTTATTGACAACGAGCCCAGTTCAGTGTATACTACAAGCATGAACATCCAAACCCTACCCACTCTGCTAGAATCGGCCCAAATCACCTGTCCAAGTTCGGGCAATCAACGTGCCTACGCTGATCTAATAGAAGAAAGTGCTTGTGCTATTGCACAGGATCAATTTCGAGAACAGTATCGCAAGTCACGTTCGGTCAAAAGCACCGAAGATTTTGCCTTGATTGAAAACGGGCGCACCATTTACATTGATGTAAAAACACGACAGTTGGGTACGGATCTAAACATGCCCAACATGATCAGTGTGGACAAGTTGAACAAACTGCTGGATGATGTTGACACAGAATTGTACTACTGGATGATTGATTACGAAGTGCGTGAGGATGGATCTGCACAGGTCACACACACCGAAATGCGAGCGGTATGGGACTTGCCCTGGTCAGCCCTGGCTATTCAAAACCTTGGACTAGGGCAGTTGCAAATTGCCAATTGGTCTGCAATGAGTCAACCCGGCTTGCCCAGAGCCGATTGGCATGCACGGCTCAAGCAAGAGATGCACAAATTTTATACAAAACAAGCTCAAAAGTTCCTGGATTTGGCCGCAAAAACTGTTGCAAAAAAGTAACACTTTTGTACTAGTTTTTGGCCCTGTAAAATCAACAGGTTAGCGGGCACTAACCCTGCAAAATCAGCCCAAAAAACGGTTGACCAAAAAGCCCATTTCGGCTATAATAATAACATGAACTTACAAAAGCCCACCCGCAAAAGACGCCAGGATACCAACCATGCTGTTTACTGTATCACCAATACAGTGACAGGTGAGCAGTACATTGGTATTACCGTGTGTGCTGGTAACGTTCGCCGGGCACTCAAAGTGCGCATCCAAAAACACGTTCGCCGTGCTGTTACAGAAAACAAAGATTGGAACTTGTGCAAGTCAATCCGCGAACACGGCACACTGGCTCACACATACGGTCTTGTAGAAATCATCCGCGGACGCAAGCCTGCTCATGCACGTGAGCGTGAATTGATCCGTATGTACAACCCAACTCTCAACTCACACTAAGGAGATATCATGTTTGCAGTAGACGCAAAAAAGATAGCCGAAAAGTTCACCCGCCATGGCGGTGCATTTGATCGTGGTAGTGCAGACAGCTACTACCACCGCAGTCCCAATCCGCATTACTTTGCAGGTGATACCTATGCAAGTGATCCTATCACTGCTGAGCCCGGTACCGCAGAATACGAAGCCTACATGGCAGGCTATGACTACAACGAACAGTATGGCGACAAAAAGGATTGGGGTTAATCATGGATATTGAAATTCACGGACTCAGTTCCAAACAAATGGCCTTGGCAGACATCATGTGGGCTATCAGCACACAAGAAGGTGTGGAAAGTTTTATCTCCACCCTACCCAAAGCAGATCAACGTGACTGTCGTACAATCATCGAGCTCATGCAGTTGGCATTCGCAGATGAAATCACAGATACTACAGAAGCACAAGAATTGCTTGCACAGTTTTAGGTGGTGGTTGGCAGTTGCTTTGGCCCTCTTCGGAGGGCTTTTTTTTGACTAGTGGACAGTGCCGTCGCCGTCAAAGTCCAGCATGTTGATGTCTTTGATGCCCAGCAGTTTGAGAATCTTTTTTACAATGGGTGGTGGGTCCAGCTGGAAATCAGCTGGCGTGAACATGTGTTTGAGTTCGCCGTCGGGCCCGATGATAAACCCATAGTCATTTTCATCTGCTACTGCTTCCAGGGCGTCGAGATCGTCTTGTTCCTGTTGCAGGTCTTTGTCTTGAATTTGTTTTGTCATTGTGATCGACCTCCAGCCGTCGTAAGTATTTACTAATTTGCTTGTGTAATTTTAACACTATACTTTCATCGGTGTCAAACGTATTTACATAGACACTGTACATGACAATCTGGTGCATGGCCACAGGGTCAAGTGTGAAGGTGTTGTGTTTTACCACCAGTTCTGCGGCAATGCTGTAGCCGTAGGCTTCAATCTCTTCTGCACTGCCCAGGTATTCTTGATCATGCCTTTTTTGTGCGTCAGTGTCTTGACTGCGATACCTAGTGCTGGGTTTGCGTTTTCTCTGCTGTTGCGCACGATGCACCAGTTCATGACCTATGCATTCTGCCAGGTCCAGACTCAGCCTGGGCCAGTCAAGTGTGGCCATGTCAATGTGCTGTTGGTCAGGATGGTAGATAACATGTATGTCAATGCTGTCCTCATCTGAGTCATGGTGCCCACCGATACTCACGGTGTCAAAGTCAACCCCGGCGTGTCTGTGTGTAAACAAGCGCACCCGGGGTATGTTAACATGCTTTCTAAACAGTGCAGTTAAGTCAGTAACTGCAACCACACGGCTTTGACTAGGCTTCAACTGCATGAGCTGTTGCATCAATGCCGCTAGCATGGCGTTACTTGAAGATCATCAGCGCCATTAAGACTGCTTGAATAGCAAATCCCAATCCAATAGTGATGATGTTTAGACCGTCTTTGAGAATTGTTGCTCTAGCAAACAATAGTAGAAGTCCTGCCCACATGAACAATACCATGTCCACGGGTGGCATGCGATCGCTCAGGCCTGCCGCTGTGGCAATCAAGGTAGGAATAGTTGCCATGTGAATCAGTATGGCCGCAAACCAACCCATGGTATCTGCTGAGAGTCTAGCAAAGTTTTCGCTAACCCAGCGTTGGATCCAGCTACGGAATCCGTCGTAGTCAATGTGACCTTGTTCATCTTTGATTTTGAAGTTCATGTTTGTCCTCAGTTGGTTTTGGCTTTGTTGTCTGAATAAAAGATGTGACGTCCAATGGTGGCTATCTTTTCTTTACCCCATCGTGGACTCACATAGTCTGCATGATAGTACATGGCATTCTTGAGTCCGTCCAAACGGAATCCTTCCAACAGTACCTTTTTGGCCACTGCCATGCTTTCTTGATACGCGGCAGGATTCACTGGTTTGCGAACTCCTGCATTTTCACAGTACCAGCTGAACTGACAAATTACTTTGTCATAGATCACACTTTTCTGGAAAATTACTCCACAAACGTCATCTGGAAATTTACCAGACTCCATACGGTTGAGCGTGACCTGAGCCACTGCTACTTTACCTTCGAAGGGCTCATACCCTGCTTCGTAGTAAATGTTTTGTGCCAAGCATTTGAGTTCACGTTCGCGATCAGCAACTGTTATAAATGTTGTTGGGGCGCTTGCGTTCTGAGCTCGCAGATAATCCATCTTGGCCACGGTGACTTTGGAAGCTACCATAAATGCAAGCACAAGGCCTGTCACTATAAATGCAAAGCGGATCAATGCTCCTGTAAACACTCGAGGTGTTCCTTGGGCGAGATTTTTCATATATTTCTCCTTTCAATTCACGGATTGCTAAATCCGTAGTTCTATTTACGGACTCAATAATATACTAATAATACACTATAAGTCGGTGCTTGTCAAGGCTAACTAATGCCAGACGCCATAAACTGCTCAGTTTATGGCAGATATAATGGGTGTTTACTCCATTATGTATGCTGTTTATGTGTTGCCAGTCTGCTGTCTCGCGAAACGAGATCTTTCAAAGAAGCCAGCAGTGTTCTCAAAAAAGTGACGCTGGTATCCATAGTATGCATTGATAAAAAACAAGTCTTGAATTTCGTTCGTACTCAAACCTCTACTTCTACCGTAACTGGTAATGATGGTTTGCTGTTCGATGGTGAGGCCAAAACCAAAACGTGCTCGTTTTTTGGCTGCTTCGTCTTCAATATTCACAGACGGAATATTCATTCCAATTGCGCCCAAGGTCTTGGCATTGTAACTTTCGGCTATCAATGCTTTCATGGCCTGGCCACCTGTGGTGTTGGGATTGCAACATTCCAACAACAGGTCGGTGATACCAGTGGCATCGCCCACTGCATCAAATATCTGTCGCACCATTCGTAGCGCACCTTTGAATGCCGCTGTGAAAAATCCTTCGGGCCATGCTGCCGCTTGTACCAATCCAATGTTTAACTCAGCAGTGGTTGCTGCCGGTCCACTAGAACCCAAACTTGCAGCCTGTGCCTGTATTGCTGTGCCAATTTTTGTAGCTGTGGCCAAGATGGCCAACACACTGGTATACAATCCATATCCAATTGCAAGAGCACTGGTAATTTCACCTACCAATTGCAATGCACTTTCTAAAATACTTTTGTCAGCTTCTCCGGCTGCGGCCTGCACCTGAGGATCTTGTGAACCTTTGACTGCTTCAAGTGCGGCAATTAAATTGGTTTCTGCTAGATCGTTTTCTGGGTCTGAAGGGTCCGAGTGTAACTCATAAAACTCCAGCGCAACTTTTAGTGCTTGCCCTTCCGCTGTTCTCTCTAGTGCATCATTGGCCGCACTGAGTCTAGCATAAGCATCTGTGTGAGCTTTTCCAGCGGCAGTTCCTAAAAAATCATACAAAGTTGAATCACCAAACAGTCCACTACCTGTGCCTAGATAAGTACTGAGAATATTCATGTCATTGGAATAGGTGGGTTGATCAATCAACCCAATGTCTGGTAGTTCCAATTGGTCCAGTGCATCAGCGACCAGTTCCCAGGTGACTTTGTTTTTGATACCAAAGCTAGCAAAGCTTCTTCCAAAATTTTCCAAGTCACCATATGGAATGTTATCCAGTGCTTCTTGCCCAATCAATATATCACCCTGGCACAGGTCGGCCGCAGTTTGCACACGGTTTGGTGCAAACGGAAAACAATTGGTTGTGCGTACCAAAAACTTGAGATAATTGCCATTTATGGTCTTCAATGCTTCTAGCGCAGAGTACTTGCTGTCTGTACGTGTGTCGAACTCGTCGTCAACAAAGATACCATTTTGCTCCAGAACTGAACGGAAATCACCTAGTTTATCAATCAAACCTTGGTTGTTCAAGCTCAAAATCAACCCTATAGGAGTGCCAACTGTGTCAGGGTCGTTTACATCCCATAACGTGCCAAGTCGGCGCATGGCATTGCTCACTGTGGCAATACCAAGACGAATTTGATCACCGGATACTGTGATACCTGCGGCGCGAAGTCTAGTACCTGCCGCAGTGCCATCTGCATTGGGACCTATACGTGCGCTGACTCCGCCACTGAGTAAATCACTGAGCGTTTTGCAGGCCTGAAGCAATTGGCTTACACTACGTAACGCACCAAATACTTCTGAAACGCCAGATCCAGTAAAGCTGGCTTGTGCATATGATCTTGCACGAAACGCATTTTCTAGAAATTTTATTGGAGTGGTAATAAGCTCATTGGCCTTGGCAATTGCACTGCCAACCACGTCATTGGGATTAACACCGTTATCTCTTGCAATTTGACTAACAACACCTAGTCCTACCATGAGTGCAAATCCTGGGGTATTTTGCCTAATAGCGTTGACAAGAACAACTGATGTTGTGGCCGCATTGACAATTCTAGTCAGCTTGCCGCAAACACGACTAACACTTTGCAGGCCACTAGCAACTGAACTAAAATCAGTGGGCGGAATAAACACATTATTCTGAGATAACAATAGCGCAAGGCTTTTGGCCTGCATGGGGCTAACTGATGCAGAATCTTTGCCATCAGTTGGATACGGGCTGGCCCCTTGAGGTTGTATACCCCATTGTAATTTAGTCATGCGATACTCCTACAGTAATAACTGTACTTATCAAAAAAAATAAGCGTAGATTAAACAGTTATGATGCCACCGGGATTAACGGACTCAATTCCAGTAGTGACTTTGACATAGTAGTCCCGTACTTCGCTGGCACTGGGTGCATGAAACAACACATGGTTCTTGCTGATAGAGATATCCATGGCTGGGTCTGCTGTGAACAAGCTGGCAATCAGCATGATACCTTTTTGACTAGGTACCACTGTGCATGGACGTTCAATTTTGTAATGTGTGTCAGTGTCTTCTGCCACACGGCCAACTAGTTCGTCGCCGTTGGCAAGTTTGAATGTCACGAGCGTGTTTGCATCGTACGTGGTTGATTTTGAAATTAACATTTTAGCCTTTGAGTGTTTGGAAAAATTCGGAGTCTTTTTTAGCAAGCCCCTGGTAGCCACCTTCAACTAGTAGCCGACCATCTTTGTAGATTTGAGGAACGGTACGATGACCTTCTGCCAGAACAAAATCCTTGGCAGCGGTGTCCTCGTCGATTTTTATTTCTTGAAATTCCACGCCCTTGAGCTTGAGCAAGTTCTTTGCTTGTACACAGAACGGGCAGTTGTTTTTTGAATATACTGTTACCATTTATAAACTGAATCCTTTGAACGTGTTATTGTCGACGTCTTGTTTGGTTCCGCCGATCACGTATGTAGTTATCTCAGTTTCCTGGGGAGCAACTTGAACTTCCGCTCCTGCAATCCATTTGGCTGTCCAAGGCAGGGGATTTGATCCTGTCTTGATTCCGCACTTGAGGCCCACCGCAGTCATGCGCTTGCAGGTCAACCAGTCAATGTAGTCGCACAGCAGTTGTTTGTTCAAACCGATCATGCTGCCATCTTTGAATAGATATTCAGCCCATTCTTTTTCCTGAGCCGCTGCCTGCAAGAACATAGTCTCGCATTCGTGCAATGTTTCTTCCTTGATCTTGATATAATCAGGATCATCCTGTGGCAACAATTTTAGCAGAGTCTGAGTTGAGCCTAGGTGTACGTTTTCGTCGCGGCAGATCAGTTTGATAATTTTGGCATTGCCTTCCATTTTCTTTAGTTCAGCAAAAGCCCAGGAGCAAGCAAAGCTCACATAAAATCTTATGCCTTCCAGTGCGTTCACACTATTCAAACACATCCATAACTTTTTCTTGAGATCGTATAGATCCACAACAACTTGTTTTCCGTTCACAGTGTGTGTGCCAACTCCCAGCATGTTGTACCATGCACTGGCTTCTATCAAGGCATCATAGTATTTGCTAATGTCTTTGGCACATTTAACAATTTCGTCAATCTCAGTCAATTGATCAAAAATAATACTTGGATCACTGTATACATTGCGAATGATGTGAGTGTAACTGCGGCTGTGGATGGTCTCGTTAAAGGTCCATGTTGCAATCCAAGTTTCCAGTTCTGGCAAGCTCACAATTGAGCCAAAAGCCGCACTGGGTGCGCGGCCTTGCACTGAGTCTAGTAGGATTTGTCTTTTGAGATTGCTGGTAAAAATATGTTGTTCAAAATCTGTTAGTTCTTTGAAATCCTTGCTGTCATGGCCAACATCAATTTCTTCTGGTCTCCAGAAGAAACCCAGTTGCTTGTCAGTGAGTTTATCAAATTGCCTGTATTTGAGTGTGTCGTAGCGTTGCAAAGTCACGCCACCGGCGGGATCAAAAAAGGCAAGGCTGTTGATGTGTGATTTGCTGTTTAGATTGAATACGGACATGGTGTCTTCCTTAAATTACGCAACTGTCGCAATCTTCTTGCTCGATTGCTTCTAATGGTAATTCTTCTTTGTTGTTTAGTTTGTCGATGTCAATTTCGCCTTGACCATCGTAGGTGTTGAAATAATACAGTTGTTTGCCGCCGTATTTGTAAAACTGTAACAGGTGCTGTAGCATGGTGCTCATTGGGATTTTTTCATCACCGTAGTACTGTGGATTGTAACTGGTGTTTACTGAGATGCCTTGATCAATGTATTTTTGTAGCACAGCACAGATGTTCATGTAACCTTCTGGGCTCTTTTGATCCCACAACAGTTCATACTTGTTTTTTAGTCGACGATACTCAGGTACAACTTGTTTGAGTACACCGTGTTTGCTCTGCTTGATACTGACATAACTGCGTGGTGGTTCAATGCCATTGGTAGCATTGGCAATTTGCGCACTTGTTTCTGCTGGCATCAAAGCCATTAGTGTGGCATTGCGAATACCTGTTCTAAGAATCTGTTCACGCAGACCCTGCCAATTCATGCGCTCTTGATGCGGCACCAATTCGTCAATGTCTCGCTTGCGTGTGTCAATGGGCAACAGGCCATCTGCATACTTTAGATCTTGCCACCGCTTGCAAGGACCTTGCTCCTCGGCTAAATCTGCGCTGGCTTTAATCAAATAATAACTCCATGCTTCTGCATACTCGTCAACCAGTGGCAAGGCACGAGGATCTGAATAGCTGACGTCATTCTTGGCCAAGAAGTAGGCTAGGTTAATAATTCCAACACCTAGTGGGCGAAACTCTTCTGTGGCCAAACGTGCGGCTTTAACTGGATAGTCTTGATACGATAATAGAGCATCCAAGCCACGTACTGCCAAGCGACCAATGCGTTCGAAATCATGTGGGCTTTTTACATTGCCCCAATTGGCTGCACTCAAGGTACAGAGAGCAATCCTACCATCTTCGTCATTGATATCTTTCAATGGTACAGTTGGCAAATCAATTTCAGTACACAAATTGCTCATCTTGATAGGAGCAACCTTTTCTTTGAACGGGGAGTGGGTGTTAGCATGATCCACGTTCATCAAATAAATGCGGCCAGTGTCTTTGCGCTCTTGCATAAAGCTAGAGAACAAGGTCACGGCTTTGATAGTCTTCTTGCGAAGTTTGGTATTGCGTTCTGCACGTTCGTACAGTTCTTTGAAACGATCTTGATCATTGAAGAATGCTTCATACATCTCGGGTAAGTCGTGTGGTGAGAACAATGTGATGTCTCCACCTGTGAGCAGTCGCTCATACATGAGCTTGTTGAACTGCACACCATAGTCCATGTGACGCACACGATTGTCTTCTGTGCCTTTGTTATTTTTCAATACCAATAGGTCTTCAACTTCCAAATGCCAGATGGGATAGTACAAGGTTGCGGCACCATTGCGTACACCACCTTGTGAGCAACTACGAGTAGCTGTTTGAAAGTGTTTGTAGAAAGGCACTACGCCTGTGTGGTAAGCATCCCCACGTCGAATGGGACTGCCTAGGGCACGTATTCGTCCTGCACCAATGCCAATACCTGCTTTTTGTGAAACATACTTGACAATTGAACTTGCTGTGGCGTTGATGCTGTCAAGACTGTCGTCTGTTTCAATCAACACACAGGAACTAAATTGTTTCTGCGGAGTGCGCAGGCCTGCCATGATAGGAGTAGGAAGACTAATGTCGTGATGACTGATAGCATCATAATAATCTTTGACCCACTGCAAACGTGTTGCTGTTGGATAATTCTGAAACAGTGTTGCGGCAATGAGAATATAACTCATTTGTGGGGTCTCGAGGATCTCCCCAGTCACACGATTTTGTACCAAATATTTGCCACGCATCTGTTCCATGGCAACATAGGTCAAACGTTCGTCTCTTTCGTGCTGAATAAAACTATTGATCTTTTCCCACTCTTCTTGGCTGTAGGCTCCCAGTAGTCCTCGATCATAAAAACCATTTTCTACATTTCGCTTCACAAGATCCAGCAGGGGCCATGGTTCATAGTTGTTGTAAACTTGTTTACGCAAATGGTAATTAATCAGCCTGCCGGCCACATATTGATAATTTGGAGTTTCTTCAGATATCAAGTCAGCCGCACTCTTGATCAGCGTTTCTTGAATTTCTGATGTTTTAATTCCGTTGTAAAACTGTATGTGACTTTTGATTTCTACTTCGCTTGCACTTACACCCGTGATGCCTTCTGTGGCCCAAAATACTACTTTGTGTAATTTTTCTAGATTTAACGGCTCTTTTGTGCCGTCTCTTTTTGTAACTTGTATCTGACTCATTGATTCCTCTAATTCAGTAGTTGTCCAGCTTCAGCTCAGAGCTGGCGTAATCGATTACATGTGCTAGGTCGTCTGGTATTGATTTTTTATTTACGACTTCTTCGGGTTCCAAATTAAGAACATATTTTCCATCGTCGATCCAAACTAAATTATACTGATACAACGTACCCTTGCGTCTAAGCACACGCAAGCATAGATCATGCCCGCTATGGTCACTTAGATGTATAGTATACAGGATTCCCAGGGCGCGAGCAAGATCACAATAGTAATTCTCGGCAATTAAAGTCCAGGGATCTGGCCAACTATCGGGCTTGTCGTGATCAAGATAGAAGGGAGTGAACGGTGCGCGACTCCAAAACTTTGCAGTCTGCTCCAATGCTTGTTCAAAAGGTAATAAATTGATTTCACGCCTAAAACGTTTCCACTGTTCTAGGCGATCTGCCGACGGCAACTTCCACATGCAGTTACTTATGTGTTATATTAATCGTGTGATAGAATATACCAAATTACCTGTGCCATTTGAGTCGCTGGCATAATTTAGTACGGCAGTGGTAGCGTTTACACTGGTAACTGTGAACGTCACTCCGGTTGGGTTGGTCCTGTTGGGCCATACTCCAGTGGCATTTGGGTACTCAGTGTATTCATCTGTGTATTGAATATTTGTGCCTTGACGAACAACATCAAGCCGACCCTGTCTGTATGCATTTATACCTTCTCTCTTGAGCAGATAGTTCATGCTTACTGAGGTAATGGTGCCATCAAATACTATGCCAGTGTTTCCAGTGGCCTGGCTGGCGCTGAGTGTGATAACGCGAGCTGGCGATTGTGTTTGCATGCCCAGTGTGATACCAGTGTTTGCATCAAAGCCTACACTGACACCACGGTCTTGGATAAACACTCTTGACTGTATACTTGCATCATCATTAGGACGTTCAAACACGTCACTGATGCTGTGATTGCCACTGCCACCAAATCTAATTACTGGAGTAAAGATATTGCCATTGATACCAGTGTACACTGTGCCAACATCACCAAAATAGTTCATGGTACTCATTACAGAGCTGACAACATCAACATTGGGCACGTGTACATTAACAGCGTGTCTTGCGATGCCGTCAAATGTACTGCCTAGGATTTTTATATTCTTTGTTTCAACTGGCGATGCAACCTTGTCAACCAACACAGCTTGACTCAACTGCTTGAATCCACAACCAAGTAAACGAACGTCGGTGCCATTGATAACCAAGCCTTGTGTGCAGTTGTTGAAATCGCATTCGGTGAATGTTACGTTACGAATAAATCCAGCATTGCTGATTGGTCGAGCATATACAGCATTTTGACCAGTGATTGAATAGGTATTTGGATTTGTTTGACTGCCTTTGAACACCACTCGAACAAATTCCACACGCTCAGTGGTGTCTAGTCTAACAATGTCTTGATTTTGCAAATGCTCAAGAGTCATTTCAGCAACAGTAATATCTCTTGCTACTGTGGCGCTGCCAGTGCCGTAGTTTGCGTCAAATTTGTTTTCACTATCTTTAAGTTGAATCAATGGTGCTAGGTTACTGTTTTGACGTAGAACTGTTCGCCCTTTGCCTTCGCCTAGTAGGTAAACAAAGCTGGGAAGTTTGAGACTAGCACTGATCAAATATGTTCCAGCTGGCACGTGAATCACACGGCGCAGTCTTGGTGTGGTCAATGCAAAGTTACCAAATTCAATTTCGTCAATTGCACGTTGCAATGAAGCAGTGTCGTCTGTGTTACCATCGCCTGTTGCGCCAAAGTCACGCACATTGACATAGTCGTCTAGTTTTTGTTGCAGGGTACGCTTGATTGGTGTGTCAGACGTTGCACCAGTACGGCTGGTATAACCAGATTGTGAACCTTTGAACGTGTAAGCATCACTGATGTTCAATAGGTCAGAAAATTGTGTGAGAATTTCTGTAACACCAATTTGTGGTGCGCCCTCGGCAATAGTACCATTACCAATGTACAATTGGCGAGTATCTACTGCCCAGCCCAGTTCTGCAGACGCTAGTTGTGGTAGATCTTGTTGTAGCCCTTTACGGTGCTGGATTCTTGATATCTGAATAACGGCCATTTGCTAAAAACCCCGGTGTATGGAGTATTTAGCTCATCAGGTAATATAGCTCAACTCGCTTGAGCCACTCTTCTCTCCAGTGGGCAAATTCGTCGCCTTCAATGACAAATTCCATGTATTGCGGGGTGGTATAGGAGCCATCTTCCAGCAATTTAGGCTGTACAGCCATTAGAATTACACCGGTGTCTATACTAGTACCATGTGTGTCATTGTGTGCTTCTGCATAGGCCGCAAGCTGAATAAAGTAATCATCAATGTATTCACGCTTTTTGGGTTTGTTGCTTTGCTTGAAATCCAGGATAGCTGGCTTGCCTTTCCACACGCCCACACAGTCTGTGGTGCCAGCATATAACCCACTATAATAAACAGGCACTTCGCTTCCCCAAAACTCGTCCACATTGGAAAGACCGTTGAGGATAACTTCTGCGGCCATGAACCACGAAGGATGTGCATAAGGGTTTGTGGGCAAGGGTTTCATGTCATCGCTAAGGATATATGATTCCAGGTAACTGTGCATGCGTGTGCCACGATTGGCAGCTTCTGTGGTGATGGCTTGCGCACGTTCATGCCCGATGGCCTTGCGCCAGTTCTCTAGTGCTTGTTTGCTTTCCTCGCTTTTGGTGCGATCCAGGATTGTTGTCACACTAGGAACTTTGTCACCGTTGGGCAAACAATAGTGTCGTTTGCCTTCTAAGGTGGTACGCTGTAACGGCTTGTAGTCAAATTTTTTGATAATCATTTATACTCGAAAACTTTCCCCGCATCCACAGCGGTCTCGTTCGTTGGGATTTGAAAAGTCAAACCCTTCATTCAATCCATTGCGCACGTAGTCTACTTCTAGACCATTCAAGTAAACTGAGTCTTTACCGTTTACCCAAATTGTTGCGCCATGGTGTTCATACTTGAACCAGTCTCTTGTGACTGGCACATGATCTATGTATTCTAACACATAAGCCATGCCAGAGCAACCAGTAGTTCTAACTCCTATGCGTATGCCCACCCCAGTGCCACGCTTGGCTATGTTGTCTGTGATTTTCTTTGCCGCACGTTCAGTTAGAGTGATCATGTTTGCTCTTATAATCAATTATGGCTGCTTTGATAGCATCTTCTGCTAGAATTGAACAATGTATTTTTACTGGAGGTAGAGCTAGTTCTTCGGCGATGTCAGAGTTTTTGATTGATCCTGCTTCGTCAAGTGTTTTTCCTTTGACCCATTCAGTAACCAAACTCGAGCTTGCAATGGCTGACCCGCAGCCATACGTCTTGAATTTTGCGTCCGTGATGATGCCATCTTGCACCTTTATCTGTAGTTTCATTACATCACCACACGCAGGTGCTCCTACCATGCCGGTGCCAACTGTGTCGTCAATTTCTAACTTGCCCACATTGCGTGGGTTTTCATAATGATCAATTACTTTGTCGCTGTATGCCATTGGTTATCCTAGGTTACCTGCTACACTGATACGCACACCGTCGGAGGTATAAAACGGTGATACTGTGTGTTTCATCTTGGCTGGAAATATTGCCATGCGTCCTTCCCAGCTTTTGTCAATTCTAAGAGTTGCTGTGGCAATGTCACCAAGCACTGTGGTGTAGGCAAATGAAAACATACTGACGTCTTGGTTCTTGGCAAGAGGAAACATTTTTAGTTCTTCTTCGAGATCATAGGGAATGTTTACCCAGATCACCCAACTCAACACACCCGAATGATCATGCAAGGGATTGTATTCGTGCTTGACCTGTAGGTTCACCCAGGACTCTTGAAATTTCACTGGTTGATCCGATACCATATGATTTCTTTTGAGATATTCGGCGCCAAGCAGTTCTATCAGTTGCTTGGCTTTGTCGCTTAACTCCAAGGAAAACTCGCCTTTGATTTGTCCAGCAAGTCTACTATTAAACAGTATGGCTTGTTTGTTTCCAGACATGATCTGATGCACTTGCTCGTGTATTTCAGTCATTACCAGTTCTGGTGCATTCACTAGAATATAGTCAATGTTTGGTAATACATGTGTTTCAAATTGAAAATACTCGGCCATGACTATTTGCCTGGAGGGTTATATGTTTGTTCGTACTCGGCCTTGGCAATTCTGTAGTATCCTGCATCACCGTCTTTGACCAGATAATCGCCTGGCTTGATTACCATGCTTTCGCCCCAAGGCGCTGTAAATTGCACAGCCTGCGGTGCTGTGTACACTGCCACTTGCCTGGGGCTCTGCTCAGGAATCACTGTGCTGCCAATTTCACCTTGGTACAGTTTGCCAAACTTGGCGCTTTTGATCACATAGTTTTCTTGGCTGGGCCCACTCAGCATGATATCGCCGGGTTCAGCTGTGTTGGTTGTTTCTTTACCATCACCTGTGATGGTATCCACTTGCATCTGTTGTTGAACTTGTGTGTAGGTCATTGGCGGCATCTTGTGCGGCTGACCATTGTCAACATACTTGTATTGTTTGGCAAGTTTTGTTGTGGGCAAAAATTCCAAGCCGGAAGCAACTTGATTGATGTCAACCAAGTTTTCAGCTTCGACTATCATGTCTGAATACTTTCGAAAAAATTTTGGATCCATTGTAAATACCCCTAGCTTATTGTAAGGTATTTATTTGGCTATGTCAATGGTCAGGAGCGATTGGCAGCGGCTTTTTTAGCCATTGCGTTGACAATACTTGTGGGATCTTTGGCACTGCCACCCGAACCAGTGTCGGCTGGTTCCTGTGGTGAGCCTGGCTCGTCGCCAAAAGCCTTGAGACTAAGATTGTCTCTATCCATATTGGATATTAGATTTCCAATATCGGCATTGTCGTTTTTCATTGCGTCAAACAATTCATAGGTCAAGGCATCATAACCAATGATATTGTTTATCATGGTTATAACGCCCGACGTTGTGTGATTGGGCAATCGTTTTTTGTTGTGGTCCCGGTTGCGCAAAAACTCTAGGACAGTTAGTATCTGCGCTTTGAGTTCGTCTTCCGAGGCACTCTCAAAGAGTTCTCGTAAACGCATGATTATCTCTTGGCGCGACCTAGTGCTTCTTCACCGCCAGTGGCTGCATCAGTGGCTGCAAACTCGTCGCCACCCATTGCTGGCTCAGTGGCCATGTCAGGAGCACCGCCCATGTCGCCACCTGGTGCTGGAGGCATGCCGCCAGCTGCCATTGGGTCTGCGCCTGGCATGCCCATTGGTGCAGCCACTTGCTCACCGGCCAGTGTACGTGCGGCACCGTCTGCTGTTTCACGAGCAGTTTGCAGTTGCCCAACCAACTCAGTCAACAAAGGTACAACTGTGCCTTTGAATGCATCAGCTTGTGGTTGACCAATTTGATCACGAATAGTGTCTAGCAGTGCAGGCAGTTGTTCATTCTGCATTTTGCTAATGTCTTCCAACATGTCTTGGAAACTGTCCACAATATCTTTGGCAGCTAGAATAGCACCTGATTTGGCAATTTCGCTTTCTGTTAAAGGACGGTTTTCATCCAGCCAACGATTCAATCCTTCACGCACCATTAGAAGTTCCATGTATTTAGGATTCTTCTCAGCGGTGTGAACACCAAAGCTGTGCTTGAGTTTGGTAAGATTTTCAGCTAGAGCTTTGTTCAATGAACGTGCTTTAGCAACAGTAAGTTGATCATAATCAATTCTAAAGCCAAAGCGGCTTTCATTGATTTTGTTAATCTTACGTGATGTTGGTCTTGTGGCTATATCTTGTAGTTTCATGGTTCGTTTCCCATACGTGTTTAGAGTATTTAGCCGCTGTAATCGTTTTCTGCATATTAGTTTGCAGAGTTTCTAGCAGTGGACGAGCATAGCTCAGGCGAGCAAGGTACAAATCAATAGCAAAACCGTCACCTTTGCGCTGTGCTTGTTGCAGTTTTTCAGTGTAATGATTTACTTCATCTGCTATCTTGCCCAGTTGTTCATCGCCTTGCAAGAAGTCTGCGCTGTTTTTGAACTTGGCTTGAGTTTCGTACAAGCAGAAAAACACAGCGGCCTGCCTGATGTAAAAATCATGCACCCTGCGCTGATCCATGTCTGTTACTACCCAGCTGGTATCATGACGTTTGTGCAAATTAAATTTGCCCACACGATATTGATTTTTTCCAATTTCAATGCATACAAATCCATGTTGGCGGCTGAGTGTATTGACTTGATCTAGACTCCACTGACTTACTAGCCTTAACAGCACTTCAGTCATTGCTTCGCCTTGTGCTTGATGCGTGGCTCGACGCATGAGCTTTTTGTTTACATTATTGCGAGATTTTTTTGGTGTACGTGACACGCCCATCGTTATTGATCCTTGCCAGCACGTCTTTGGTCACTAGGTTATTTGCTATAACAATCTCACGTTCGTTGAGATCTTTCCTAGACACGCTGTTTCCTTCATGGAATTTTGATAAGAGGTCTGTTTCCTCGTTTGTAATGGGCAACAATAAACCCCGAGTGACCTCTACTATTTTCATTTGTTTATAAAGTGTACCAGGACCGTGATTAGTCCGGTTATTAACACACTGACAATGGCTGTACCAATAGCAATCAATTGTTTGCTTTGTTTGTCACCGGCGCCAGCTAGTGCTTGTTTGATTTCAAGCACGTGAGTTTCTAAACGTTCAACCTTGGTCTCTACGCTTTGTATTTTGTTTTCCAACTTCTCATACCTTTCCGCACATAATTCTACATGGGCCTCAAGGTTATTCTTTTCTATATTCGTTGACACCGATTTTGCTCCGTTAAGTTTTAACGATGCTGTTTGTTGAGCCTTGATATGAGCCTTAATAGTTTGCCTATGGATGCCGTTGCATCTGTCAGTTATGTATTTAACCCAGATGGCGGAATCTTAAAATATATGTTTTTGATTGCACCAGACGTGTAAAATAATGGAAGCATAAAACGTGCTGTTTCTGTTAGATATGTAATAACCGGAATTTCATCAAAATCATCATGCAACAATCCCACAGGGTCTGTTGCAGATTCATACGCACCTGCATGATCCACAGTGAACGCAAAACTCCATACCTTGTGAACGCCCTTGTACATTTCGCCAAATTCATAATTATCTAGCGAAACTTCGTCCATTCTACATACTATGTCCACGGGTATGTTGCGAATACCAATACATTGCAGTATGGTTTCCCAGTTGCGTTGTTGATTACGTTCTAGTTCTTTGTTGCCTGTGTCACGTATCACTCCTGTGGGGGTGACGTCAACCAAGGTGTATCCAATAAACGTTTTATCTTGCATGATATTCATACAGATATTTAGTCACAAAAAAAGCACCTTGCGGTGCTTTCTCTGTCACGGTGAATGTGATTATGCAATGCTGTGTGAAGAACCAGTAGCAACTGTACCACGGACCAAGTTGAAACCCTTGTCGCCGTATACACGAACACCACTCAAGCTCAAGCCATTGACTGTACCAGCGGCTGCAATAACTGTTGCTAGAGCGGCATTGCTGGTCCAAGCTGAACGCTCGACTAGAATTGATACTTGGCTACCCAAAGCGCCAGCATCTAGTGTGCTGTCAATTTGATAACCCATTACTGTTGCGTTTGCTGAGACTGAGTTGAGAATAGACTCAACTGCACCACCTGAACCCAATTGAGCTGCCAAGTTACCACCAACTTCAACACGGATAAAGCTGATTGGATTAGCAATACCTGTTACGATAACTGCCGCGTTAGCATTTGCTTTGCTAGCTGAACCCAAATTATTGATGCCTTGTGCATCACCATTTACTCTTGTAAAAACTGCCATTTTATTTCTCCTATTATGTAGCGACTGTGCGCTTAAAGATATTTATGATCTTGGCAAGAAATCTATTAAATCAAGCCTTACAGCATGTCTTGCTAGTTCTCTGCGTATATTATGCATGGCAAATGTACGATCGTTTTCGTTGTGTAGTTTCCAGTCCAGCACCACTCTACGCACCTGCGCCAGCGTGGCATCATGTATGTTCATCATGGTTTCAATGTTCATGAATGTTTGTCTATCACGTCCATGATACCAAGTGCCTTGCCATACACCACGCAAATAGCTTTTTATCTGTAGCACAGGCGCACTGATGTCAAAGTTGGTTTCTATTCTGTCTTCCCAGTCACGCTGGTTGCTTAGTACAGCAATCAAGTTTGCTAGATCTGTTGCAGTGCCGCGCATGTGATCAAAATCACCCCATTGAATTGTTAGAGCCGCATAGTGTTTGGCCGCTGGCTCATCAAACTGTCGGATTGCTTCTATACTCAGCAAGCTCAGGTATATTATTCGTGCCAGCTCTTCTGCTGTTTTGCCTTGAATGCCCACAGGTGCTCGAAACATCCTGGCTTCAAAGATTTCACGTTTTATAAAATCAAACATTATCCGTTTTTAGCAAAGTTGGCTTTGCTAAATCCCAATCTGTCAATCAACTTGAACTTGTCTGCGCCGCCGCCTACCACATAGCCCTCGTGCCCAGGATCGTTGCCTGTGAATGCTTGCACACCGCTTGCGGCCTGCTGTGCGTCAATTTGTTTCTTGATGTCTAGTTTGAAGTTGTACAATGCTACCCAAATGGCAAACATGCCTGCTAAGCCTGCACGACCTTCTTTGTACAGCCAGCCCTGTCCACCGCCCAGTAGCTTTTGATTGGCGCCCGGCGATAGGTTGCTGTTTAGATATGTGTAAAATCCTTCCAACATTTGATCAAAGTTGCCTGCTGTGATCTTGCTGGTAATGTACTTGCTGGCCAAGCCAATGATGCCCTTGGCTTTTAACACAGTGAGTTCATTCATGAATGAATCTACAGCTTGTTCGTAGCTGGCAATAACTTTGTTTACAGAGTCGGTGGATGCTTTTTCAATGTTGACTTTGGGCACTGGCATTTCACCGCTTACAAACCATATGGGGTTTCCATCAGCAGGCAATCCGCCTAGGCCTTTGAGTGGTTGATCTGGCTCGCCTATGCCTGGAATAAATGTGTGTACTGCAATGCCACCAATGCTACTGGAAATGTTATTCGCAATAGGATTTGGCTTGTCTCCCAGTTTGACTGGTACCTTGTAGGTCACTGTGTTGGGTTTGAATACATAGAATCCATCAACTGGTTGTAGTCGGCCTGCATACAACAGGTCACCAAAGTAAAAGCCGCGGAAGTTGCCTGGAATAATTGATTCCAGTGCAGGCCATAGCACATTGATTTTGCCATATAGGTCAGCACGGTCAGCACCACGATTGATGTCGTACTGTTGAAATGCCTCCGGACTGGTCACACGCCCTGAGCCGTCTTTTTTATCAAACATGTGTTTGTCTGTGACCATAAGCTGGCCATCAACATTGCGTCCAAATATCAGTGCTGGAAAGCCGTCCCACTTGATTGTGGTAAGTTCTTTTCCGCTTGTCATTTTAGACAAGTTGGCCACTGCTGTTCGTGCGCCTGCAATGCCATCTGTCCAGATTGAATCTTCAGGATGTACAATACCTTCTTTGAGTACAGTAGTGGGTTTGCGTTCAAATAGTTCTGTTATCTTCATACAAAATATCCTTTGACCATTTTTAGACCTTGCAGGATTTTTTTGCGATCTTCTTCTGCACGTGCAATAGCATCTGGCGTTTGTGCTTTGTCACGTTTCTTACCTTGTATATCTATCATGGCCTTTTCTTCATATCGTTGCCAAAACTTATTTAAGAAGTCTCCAGCACTTGAAAATCCAGATAGATCAGTTTTTCCAAACATGCCATTGGCTTCTGCACTGGCCGCAAAACCTTTCATGCCTTGCACCAGTTTGTTTATTTTTACATCATTGATGTCGTTGCCAGGAAACTGTTTCAGCAGTGGAGACACCTGAGGCTGTTCAAGTCCTTGCTGTTGGGCCAGATACATGAATGTGTCAAGTATAAATGTTTCTGGGTCAATTGACACAGTCATTACCTGTGTGTCTTTTTGCTTGCTGAATGGTACACGTTGTCCGTCAATGACTTTTAATTGTACGCCAGCATGCTGTATGCTCATGTCCAGCAGTTCACCAAACACACTGTACATGTTGCCTGTTAGCAGGCCTTTGACGCCATGCTCAGGTGTGACTCTAGTGGCACCCCAGTTGCGTAGTTTCTCTTCGTGCCACATGAAGTCAACTTGTACATAAGAGTCTGCGCCTATCTTCATGATAGGATGCCCTGGCTTGCTTTCAACAGGATGCACATAGCTGGGACGTTGTGTTTTTACAAACTCGTCTGCAAGTTTGTTCCAGTGACTGGTAAACTGTCCGTATGTCATGCCTTCCACAGGAGGCGCAATCATCTGCAGGTCAATATCTCCGTAGACTTTATCAGGATTTTCTTTGGTGTCTTTTTCATGGTAAGCACTGGAACCAGTAGGACGACCCATTTCAACAGGGCCTTGATCTTTGCTTGACAAGAACTGGTTAAAATCTTGAACAAACTGTTGTACGGTATCAAGAGTTACTTGGACCACACGTGGATTGATCACAGTGCCTTGTGTGACTGTGGTATCCCAGCCACCTTCAATCAAGAACTCGTAGCTTTTCATTTATCTCACCAGTACTGATTGCATCTGGCGAAACCAGGTGGGAGATCCTTCTTCAAGTTTCTTGGGCAATGTGATCAAACCTTTTGCTTCATCGCCACGAGCTTGTGCTAGTTTTTGTTCGCGTTCGGGATCGTTGGCCAATGCTTGAAGGATATTTTTCACACTGTTGAGATCATCACCAGTGGCTTTGGGATTTAACAAAATCTTGGCCACGCTGTCACGATCACGTGCTACCACTGTGTTGTCATCACGGCGCAATAGTTTGCCACCAAATGCATCAAACTTGAGTCCTAGTGCTTTGCCAATTGAATTCATTACTATAAAGATTGGCTGTCCTGCAAACTCAGGATCCTTGTAGCTGCCACGTGGACCGTGTTGGTGATACGGAGCCACAATGCTGGCATCATGTATGACCATGACGTCGACTTGTGCCACTGCACCTTTGTAGGGAATGCCAATGCTGACATTGTTGCCGTTGGTTTTGGCTTCAATGCCTTTGCCGCGGAAATAAGCTTCTAGTGCTTTTTTGGCAGCTAGTACAGGATTTTTTTCATCCTGTGTGCGAAACAGTGCCACAACATCTTCTGCTTCGACCATGACGTCAATGTCACCAGACTCAACCTTGTAGCCAGCTGAGCCAATGTCTGTTTGCAGTCTGCGTAGCAGTGCTTCAGGCATGATCTTTCGTGCTGTGGCCACAATGGTTGCAACATCGTTTTTTGCAACAGGTATGCTGGATGGGATAGCGTTACCGCCTTCGTTCAAACGCATTGTTTACTCCATTGCCAATACAAACTTTTCAAATTCACGTGCAATCTTGGCATCAGCTGATTCTTTGATGTATTTGCCGCCAAACACTTTGCGTGACTCGGCTACTCTAGATACCGGAGGAGCTTCGCCTCCGCCACCCGGAATAACTCTTGATGGTCCTAGTTCAGCAGGTGGTGCCGCTGTATCAGTGGCCGGTGCTGGTGCACCTGGCTTTTTCTTTTTCTTTGTACGTGTGATTATGTCTTGCGCTTTTTCACGTTGCTTGCCAGTGCTTGTTCCACGGAACTGTGCCATTTTTTCTCTGTAGGCAGTAGGAGCACTACGTTGCAACACACTCAATGCTGTGTCAACAATAGTAATCAAGTCATCTGCATAAGCAGGGCCAGTCATGCGAGCCAGTTGTGGTAAAATGGTTGTGGTTGCGCTGGTAATCTGTCCATCGCCAGACGAGCCACCCGGTGCAGTTCCACCCACAGCGCCTGGTGCAGTTCCACCAGTCACGCCTGGTGCTGTGCCTCCAGCGGCACCTCCAGCGGCTCCGCCACCACCGGCAGCTGATGGGTCAGCAACTGGAGCATTCACTGGGCCAAGACCTTGACGCTTGCGAATTGCATCCAGTCTTACTTTTTGTGCCGGTGTCAGTGCAGGACCGCCACTCATAGCGGCATTGGCTGCATCAATAATGTCATCGTCTGAAAACTCAGTTTTGGCTGGGGTAAGATTTTGTGGAGCAGGTAATCCCATGGTGCTGAACAAGCTCATGATGTATTCTTGCGGAACACCATTACGTGCTAGGATTTGTCCAACGCTGTCAACATCTGTTGGACTGCCTGCGTCTTTCCACATACGCATGAGACGTTCTTTGTTGACCTTGGTTGTTCCTCGATTCCACCCTCTTGCAATTTGGGCACCAGCTGTGGACAAACCTTTTTCAACCTTGTCCATGAACTTGTTGCCCACTTGTCCAGTATAGTTGGTCTGTGGCGGTGTGGCAGGTGCAGTGTCAGCTGTTGGAGCGGCATCAGCTGGTTCGTCACCTGTTGGTGTAAACATTCGAGACAGATCCTGCCGTGCTTGTACCGATCCAGCTGGCTTGTTGGCCATGCTGTCACCAGGTTGTTGCATGCGATAGTCATTGCTGGTTGGGTTGGCTGTGGCCACTGCGGCGGCAGCTCTTGGGCTTGTTTGTGCAAACTGTTGTGCTGTTTGCCCAGTTCTACCAGCTTGCTGACCCATTGCAGTAGAAGTTTCACGACCGTAGTTGTTTCTGCGAGCTTCTGTAAAATCTCTTTCCCAGAGCTTTTCAATGTTGTCAAACAAAGTGTTGAGACCACGTTCACTTAGATACAGTGGACGACCTGAGCGGCCAAGACTTTCGTTTAGTGCCCACTTGTGTAGTGTTGTAGCTCTGTCAAACATCTCACTCTTGGCAAGATAGCCCACAGTAATACCTTCAAGCACGCCGCGACCTTTTGTGACTTTGATTTTGCTAAATCCTTCAAATTCTTTGGTTTGCTTTTCTCTTTTGGCTTCGCCAGCTTTGTTTGTCTTGTCAATTAATGCCTTGGGAGTAATGTAACCATAGCTAACGTCAGACAGTTTTCCGGTAGTTGGATTTGATCTTGGAGGCATTATTGAAATAATCACATCCTGTACAACCCATTCCATTGAGGCTACTTCGCCTTTATTTGGACCAGCTACGTACCTCTCTTCTTTAGAAGGTTTTCCGTATTTTTTAGAAACAATACTTTCAAAGTCCATAACATTGCCGGGACCGGGGTATGTATTGATATTTACTAATCTTCCTTGCTCAAATTTTGCAAGCATTTTTATATCAGCAACATTAAACACATAACCAAAATCTCCAAATTTTTCAGTGCTTATTTTTTTGAAATCCTCTTCAGACATTCCAAATCTAATAGTTCCATTTTTCAAAGAAAATTTAGATAACTCACCTGGTGTATTTGGTTCAGCTGCCATGGGTTCAGCTGCCATGGGTTCAACAGCCTTTGGCTTAACCTGCGCAATGCTTCTGCCAATTGCACTACCACTGCTGGAATTATCTGCGCTAATTGGAGTAACTTTTTTAGTGTCTGTGTCTACCACAAACTTTTTAACCGCATCAACTGGAATAGCTTTTTCGCTACTGACGGCTTTTATTTTGCCGGCACTGTCAACATAGGTGTATACCTTGTCTGCATAAGCGCCTGTGCTTGTTGCAAATGCTAGTGCTGCCGCCGCTAGTTTGCTGGCCATGCCTTCATCTAGCTGGTCTTCATTCATGGCGGCTCTGGTGGCATCGGTGGCAATTCTGTTAGCAGCCATGCCTTGATCTGGTCCCAGCTGTCCAGCTTTCATCTTGTTATAGATATTCTGTGCTGTCATGGCATTGTCGCCTTGATATGCACCTTTATAGGCAGCGGCATCTATGTTTTTAGGCAACACAATTTTATCACCTGGATTCAAAATATTAGGATTGCCTTGAGGGCCAAATTTGTCTGGATTGAGTTTTGCTAGTTCGTCTGGGTTTACCTTGTACTTGTCAGCAAAGCCTGTCATGGTGTCGCCTTTTTTGGCAACTATAGTTTGTGTTTCGCCACCTGTCACTGCTGGTTTAGGTGGGGTTGTACCTCCGCCACCGCCTGGGTTAGTTTCGCCACCTGTCACTGCTGGCTTGGGTGGGGTTGTTGTGCCTCCGCCACCGCCTGTTGTGGCATCTGCCGCGCTGGCATCGGGAATTAGCCCCTTGGTAGTGTCTGCAAAATTCTGCGCACCTTGTGATATGGCACTGCCAAGTTTGTTGGCACCTGCTTGTGCCGCTTGACCTAGATTGCTTATGCCTTGACCAATTTTGTTTACCACAGGAGTTGCCGCATCAATAGCCGCACCAGCCGCAGTTTTTGCACCCACCATTGCTGCCGCCGCGCCACCTTGCATGGTACCAGCACCAACAGATCCTGACAATGATTTGTTCTTTAACAGGTCATCAGCTGTTTTTGTAGCACCCAACAAGATTGGTCCTGTAACGCCAGCAGAAGCATATCCAGTTAGCACTGTGAGCAAACCGTACATGAATTTGCCTGATACAGGGTACTTCTCCCAGAACTGTCTGTAGTGATCAAGTTTTTGTAGTACTTGTGCGCCACCTTCACTTTTGCCCATTTTTGCCGCAATCTTGGCCTTGGCATCGTCAAAGTGTTGATCCATGTTGCGAACTAGTGTGGTGTCTTGTAGCAGTCTACCAAGGCCCTTGACTTTGTCCACCACAGCACCTACGCCAGCACCCACTTTGCCCAAAAAGGTTTTGTTGTTACCGGTACTGGTCATGGTTTCTTCTGCGGCTGCAAACAGTTGTTCAATCTGTGCTGGTGTTAGTGCTTCAGCTTCTAATAGCAGATTAAACTGTTGGCCAATCATGTATGCTTCGTGATACAACGGGCTTGAAGCCAGGTCGTGATATGGTGTTTCTGTTAAATGCGTGGCTTTCACTTGCGTATTCTCCTAATTCCTCTGATGAATTTATTTGGATCCTGCGCACGAATGCTGTTTAACAGTCGTCGTTCAAGCTCTGACGCCATGTCTGGGTCGTAGCTTTCCCTTATGGTATTGATTAGATTAATTGCGCCCTGGATGACATGGTCAGCGCGGCTTTCTAGCACATTTTCTTTGTCTTTTTCAATGAAATGGCTATCAAGTTCTTCCAGGAGGCTACGTGTTTTTTTAAGCAAAATCAGGCTCCAATTCTGTATTATTTATCGAAACCTGCGGTAGGTCGTACTCAAGTTACCCTTGTCCAGTTTTGATAGCAGCCAGCATGCTTTTGAGCTTGTTGTTGCCTACTTCAGCGTGTATGGGTGCTGTGTCTTTTATTTCACCAGTGCTGACATCCACTGTGCTACGTGCTTTGATTTGATTCATGATGCTGGTTGCTTGTGGTTGGTAGCCACTGGCTTCTTCACCTTCATCTGTGATACGCATGGTTTCGATGTTGTAGGTTAGATCCACTTTCATGCCCACGCCTGTTGAGCTTCGACTTTTCATACACTGTATTTGATAGCGTCCACGTTCACGCATGGCTCTGCTAGTAAAGATACCAAACACATTATCTGCTGTGTTAATTTTACTAATACCACCTGAAATATGACTGTGGTCAAATTCAATTTCATCCACAGCACCACGATTAAGCTGTGACGCTGTTACCATTAGTATGCCCAGCTCTTTGGCCAAGTTACGCAGTTCTTCACTCACATACTTGTCCTTCACAAACAAGTCGTTAGGACTGACCTTGGCACTCACTGGCATCAGCAGATCCAAGTAGTCAATCATGATAAAGTCTACCCGGCGATTTGTCTGTATTTGATACTCTTTCAAAAATGCACGAATGTCATTGATATTGCTTTGCGCTGGCAAACCCTTGACCTGATATGTGCCTGACTTCTTGCCCACCATCTTGACTTTGAGTGTTGTGGTATCAATGTCCTTGCGAATATCTTTTGTGCTCATGCTACTTAACATTGCATCAGTACGCAAGCTGGTTAGTTCTTCACTCAGTTCTAGTGTGACATACACACCATGCAATCCTGTTTGAATCCAGTTAAGAGCAATGTTCATCATCACAAGAGATTTACCTGATCCTGACCCGCCTGCAAAGATGTTGAGTTCGCCGCGACTGAAGCCACCGTACAACAATTTGTCCAGCTGTGGCCATCCTGTTGACACTTGCCCGCCTGAGTTGAAATACTTGTTGATGCGTTCTGCAGGATCTGCAAAGTAGTCTGTGCCTAGGTCTTTTTGCAAACTGATCTGCACAGCATCTTTGATCAGTTTTTCTACAGGATTGAAATCACCGTTTTCAATTAGATCAGCGGCTTTGAGAATTGCACGTTCTAGTTCTTTTTGTTTGGTAAAGTTTTCAAACTCTTCCAGGAACCAGCTGGTGTGTCCTTCATTTAGATCCGGCACTGGTCTCAGTTCCACACCAGTTGTGGCACGTATTTGATCTAGGTTGGGTAGAGTCTTGTGTTTTTCGCTGTGTTCTTTGATAAACTTTGCCACTGCACGTAAACTGCGATCAAAGTTTTCTTCGTTGTAGATGTTCTGCACACGCACATAGCTACCTGCGTCATGCAACATCATTTCAAGAAATAACTTTTGTAAGTCTGGATTGTAGTCTTTTGTCATAGCTTATTATATAGTGTTTTGCTCTTGAGCTCAATCTTTAAGGCACTCGTCTCACGAGCGTCCAGTATGCTTTTGAGAACAAACAAAGGGCCAAGGTGTTCCACCGCAGAAGCTGTGTCTTTGTATTTTTCGCTCCACACCGGAAAGCTCACAGTCCATCCATAGCCTATTGCCGCATCAATAAGACTGCGCCCGGGCCAGACTTTTTTACCTGTGCGTTCGTTCACGTGTACATCAAAGTCGGGCACCACTATGACTTCTCTACCAAGGCTTTCAATGATGTCTGCTTGTGTATCATTTATTTCGTTGCTCAAGATAGCCACACCATCTATGCTCATGGCATCAAATGGGCCTTCTACCACAATAACAAACTGCGAAGTTGGCCGCTGTTTGTCAACGTTGAACACAAAGTTTGGTTCGTGGCTGTTGTGATACTTGGGCTTTACTCCGTCTACTAGTGCTCTAGCAGTGTAACCAATGATTTGATTTTTCCAAGTAAACGGAATTATCACACGACGATCCAGGTTGTAACTGGACTCATCAGTTATGTAAAAGTCATATTTGTTTGTGTTTATCTTGCGATTATAAACATACTCCACTGCATTGTTAAGCTGTTCGGGCACAACATAATCATCGTCAGTTAGACCTAGCATGGTTGCCCACTCGCTGAAGCTGGCGCTGTCCTCAGGCAAGGGTCTGGGCTTGAACGTTATTTCAACTTCGGGCACTGGCGCACGTTCGGCTACTGGTACCAGCTCTTTGATACGCAAGGCCTCCATGACCAGTCGCTGTACAGTGTTGTCATCTGCACCTAGCCATTTCAACAACTTGCGGAATTTGAATCCAATTGGACGCCCAGGATAGAAGCCTGTTTTGAATCCGCAATTGAAACAATGATAGCTGACAGATCCATCTGCGTTTGGTCTGACGCCGCCGCGCTTGCGAGTGTCTACGCTTTCGCCGTTGTGCGGGCAACAAACTGCATTGAAGCTGATCCAGTCGTTGGATTGCTTACGCCGGGCTGGCAGTAGTTGCAGTAGCTCTTGTTGTACTATATCATACATCATGCAAGTGTAACATCAGTCCAAAGAATAATCAAGCCTGATGGCCGATTGGTAAATAATTTGGAGACTAAACTCGGACTATACGTGGACGACATTCTAAAAGAATTCATTAAGAAGTACCCCTTTCTAAGCTACGTGGCTTATGGCGGAAACGAATATATTGGCATTGTACAAAATGTTGACGATATCCTAACCACCGTGTATGACTACGGTTCCTTGCGAACAGAAACTGAAAAAATAAATTTCCTAGCACTTGGCGAGACCTGGTGGTGGGAAAGCAATCGCACTATTCCAATCAATGTATTTTTGAGAGCTGACTGGGGACCATTCCGCTACTGCCTTAAAACCATGAATAGCCGTGACGTGGAAATTAGACTTGGCCCTTATGTTAGCCTCAAAGAAATTGCAGCCAAAAAAACCAAACGTCGATCCATTGTTTTAGTTCGCAAAACTGAGTAAGTTCATATTTACTACTACCAATTGAGCATATGCTATGGCATGGCTTTTTTTGAAATAGTAGGAATCATCCTGTGGCTTTTCCCAAACTGTGACAGCAATATCACGCCAGGCCTGCCCTATTAGGTGTCGTTTGGCAGGACGTATAACACTGAGCAACATGGCCAGGCGTGGAATTGAATCCACAGGTTCTGGCATTTTCTTCAATGTGTTCCAGTGATTGTTCACATGTATCAGCTGTTCAAAGAACCCTTGATCTGTGTTGAAACGATTCCAATCTGGTGGCGCTTGCATGAGTTCTTGCAAATGTGCTTCATTGCGTATCTGCTGATAAAGAGTAACATTCAAGAAATCCAGTTTTAGATATCCACGACTTTCCGCAGTTTCATAGTCTAGGCTGGCAATGCCCAACACAGGATCCACAGGAACGTCTGTGACATATACGCCTGTGTTGTGCGGTACCAGTTTTGTATCTTTGAGCTGGCTAGCAGGCACGTGTTTTACCAGTGCTAGAATCTTTTGCCTGTCAGCAAAGTCAATATCAATGTCTGATTGGAATTTCATAGCCCTGCTTGCCCTAGCACATGCTTGCACCATTCAGTGTCAGCCACGTAGTCTTTGAATTTTCGTTGCCAAAAGTCTGGATCAATCCAGTCAATCAGTATGGCCACTTGACCTTCGTCCAGCCCGTCAAGAAACTCAACTCCAGTATCACAAGAGTATATGATCCAAGGACTTATCCTGCCAGTGACCACATGATGACAAATGCGGTTGGCATTGGCATACCTGAAGTAATCCCTAAAGCCGTTTTTAAGTTCAGGATGTTCGTCTGCATAACTCTGCATCTCATTGAGCGCACGTTCAAGCGCATCCTGTGGAGATTCTTTCTTTAGATACTCATGCAACCACTCTTCGTAAAAACTGTCCTTGCACCAGTGATCTATTTTCTTGTTGTTCTTTAACAACCAGTCAGTAAAGTGCTGGCTGTTGATTGCTCTGATACCCACCATGTACCGCCCAAACTTAACAAATGCATTGTAATAAGGACTGGTCACAAAGTCTTCATAGCTTTTGAGTCGAGCACTGCCTTGTGTGGTTTCATAAAAACGCAAGTATGCTCGTAGACCCAGTTGCACCCCTGTTTCTTTTTCCTGTTGCCACCTGCGCTTTTGCTCGCAAAGATGCGCCGCAAGTGTTGACTCCTTGCGAAACTCTTTTTCACAATAACGACACTTAAAGGTCTGACTTGATTCGCTTGTCATCCCACCCTAGTTCCTTTGCCGTGCGTTTGATATCTTCTTTGCTGTTGATGCTGGCAAGCAATTCAAGATCATCTCGCTTGAGATGTGGATACAACTGATTCAAAAACTTTAGATGCTTGTTTTCGTAGCCAGCATTTTTTTTCTTGTTTGGAATATACTGATGCTTGAATGTACCAATGCCAGGACTTACTGCCGTGGCACATAGCCATTGTAACTTTGGATGTTTGCTGATGTCAAAGTAGTTGGTGTTGAGATTTTCATTACAACTCATCACATAGTAAGCCTGGATGTTGCTGGGCGCTTGCACTTGACTGCTCCAACGCAACATCAAATACAAACTAAATTTCTTCTTTTCTTCGTCAGTCAGCTCATCGTAGAAGTCTCGATTCTTACGATCCAGCTGTGCCATTTCGTTGTTGATGTTTAGCTTATCCATTTTGTTTCTTCAGCGTGTAGAGTATTTTAGCACGTTCTAGACATTCTTGCAAGCCAGGATCATCCCGATAGCGAGCATCAAACATCATGTTGATAAAGTCGTTTAGATCGTACAAGGCATCTGCCACAACCATTTCTTGTAGATCTGGATGCTTGATGTACACAGTATCCGCACCATCTGTGTGATGCATGATATTGATAGTTGTACAGTTCTTAATGGTTGCGTTTGCCATCGAACACACAGTTGAAAAGCAAATGCATTTCGCCGTCGTTGATCACCCGATGGAAAGCACCGTCTGGAATAAGCACAACGTCACCGCCTACAACTGCAAACGGTTCTGAATCTTCTTCACCCACAATCATTTTGCCTGATCCCTGTACAAAGAAGTACACTTCTTCTTGGCCAGGATGTCTATGTCCTCTAGTGCTTTGATCACGATACAATTTTGTTGAACTTAGCACAAGATTGTTCAAGGTCTTGTTGTCTTTGAGCAGGTAAGTTTCATTGTCCTTGACAATTTCGCCACCAATATCATGTACATTGAGTTTCATTTACCATACCTTTCCGTAGTCTACTACTTCACATTGTCTGCTGATCTCTTTCACAAAGTATGCACACACAGGATTGTCTCCGGTGGTTAGTGGAATGGCCAACAGTTGTCCTGGGCGCAGTTTAGGAAAGTACCATTTGGTGTCATGATAGATGTCCATGATGTCCACTGGAAAAAACTCTGGCTTAAAACTCTTCAGCGGGTTGAATGTAAACACACTAAAGCCACGATCGTTGATACTGGTCAATGGCACAACTTCTAGGTCTCCAAAGTCAGGTTCGCCAATCAGGATCTGCCAGTCCACAGGCATTTTAATTGTGTGCGGTCCTATGCGTAATACCAAGGCCGGCGAGTTGAAACTTTCTAGGAATATCAGTGGAATAAAAAAGTAGTCTGGGTCCTTGGGATTGCTGTTGTCAAAAACACAAAAGCGCAGATCATCTACTTCATCCGGTATTTCATCCATTTCAAAACTTGTGTTGTCTAAGGTTAAAATTCTCATTTTTCTTCTTTCATTATTGCCATTCTGTTTTTTCTACCGCAAAAGGATAGTTAGCTTCTTTATAAAATTGTTTACGTTTGGTCAAATGGCGTTTGGCAAACTTGCATGTGCTAGTAATGTCCCATATCTGCACAAAGTCTTTGTCTTCTGCTTTGCGAATACCACGTCCAATACTTTGTATAACCCTAACAAAACTCTTTCCAGGTTCAACCAAAACCAAGTTAAAGATCCTGGGTATGTTGATACCCACAGCAGCCACACCGTATGTGGCCACAATGATTTTGCCTGTTGCTGTGGCCACGTCATCGTATTCATCTTGTCTGTCCTTTGCTTTGGTTGCACCCGACACAAATACTGCATTGTCGCCCAGGCGTTTGACCAGTTCTTGTCCTGCGGCCACACGGTCTACCAAGATAAGAGTATTGCCTGTGTCTTTGATGGTGCCTGCTAGCTTGGCAATGTAGTCCAATCGCTCAGGTGTGTCTAGTAGGTATTTGAGTTCGCTTTGATAGTTTGAGTATTCCACATGGTCCACAAGTTGCACCACGTTCACGTGACATTGACTAAGGTGTCCTGCTTCTTGTAGTGTTGCGGCCTTCAAACTGCCCACAACCTCGCCAAGAGCACACTTGATGCTCATCCACTCATATTGCTCTTTGGGTATGGTTCCTGTGAGTCCCCAGCGAATAGGAATGTGCCCCATCACTCCTGTCAGCAGAGTCTTTAATGCATCTGCTTTGGCCATGTGTACTTCATCTACAATAACACACACAACATCTTCCAAAAACTCACCAATGGTGATATCTGCTTCTGCATTTTTTGTGTTCTTGAGCAAGATGTTTAGACTTTGCCAGGTGCAGATTGTGTGCTGGCGACCAAACTCTTTGAGATCTCCAAAGTACACACCAACGTCAAGCCCCATGTTGAGATAGTCTTTGTGTGTTTGTGTCACTAGACTCTTGTTGGGCACAATAACAATACTACGACCATAGGGTGTGACTGCATCGCTTAGTGCGGCTGTGATAACAGTTTTACCTGCACCTGTTGCCACTTCTTGCACACTTTGCGGATTCTCAAAGAAACGATTTATAATCTCCACCTGATAGTCACGCATGGCCATGGGCTGACCTTCCATTGGGTGACCCTTGGGCCAGGCAATGTGCCCGTAACTGTTTTCAGTTACTGCGGTAAAATCAAATGTGGTCTTGTAGTCGCGAGTGTCTTCAACATCAATATCATAACCTTGTTCGGTTAGATAAGGCAGAATCTCAGGCAGCAGATTGATGTAAGTGCTACCCCCTAATTGGAAAAAGCTAACCTTGCCATCCCAACGTCCCAGTCGCACTGCGGGCAAGTATCTTGCTCCAGGAATATCAAACTTAAATTTATCTACTAGTGCTTTGCGTTCAGCAAGTTCTAGTCCTTCAATTTTTACGTTTACTTCGTCTTTAATAATCAATTTTGCCATAATAGCACTATAACATGAACGTTAACAAAAAGCAATACCCCTTACCCAAGTTTATGGTTAAAATAAATAATCTTCCGGCTGTTCTGCACCATGAGTGATTTTTCTGCGCCGGCCAACAACCCAGCATGACTGATCAGTAACGGGATAGTGTCAAGCTCTCGCATGACCTTGTGTGTCCATATCACTGGTGCATCAGATACATTTGTTTTGTTTTTGTTGCCTTGAACTTCTACGTTTTCTGTGCCCAATAGCTCAAGGTATTTTTGATCACTGCCGCTGGCACTAGGGTCAAACACAATCATGGGCAATCTATTTACCAGCTGTGCATAGGCAAACAGCCTGGGTATTTGTCCAAAATCTCCAATGAGTTCGTAACTGGACTTGCGTATGAACACACTGATGTCTGGACCAGCAATGTGATCAACTTCTGCCCACACACTGTCACTGATAGTGTAGCCTAGCTCACTGCCTAGGTCAGCCAGTCGCAGTAGATTATCATCTGTAAAATCCACACCTTGTTCTGCCAAGTACTCTAGCAAACTTGATTCAGCGTTTTCAATTCTAAGTTGACCATTGATTCGTGTTAGTTCAATTGCATAAGTCTGTTGTTCTGCGGCTAGAATCTCATCCATGATCTCACTCAGCTCTTCGCTGATCTCAAACTGGTTGGCCTTGGCCCAGGCCACAACAAAATTTACATTGAACTCGCTCAGTGCAATGTTCCAGCTTTTTTCTTCTTTGTCAAATTGTGCAAAGCCTTGTCGTTGTTGTAGCAACTCTCTCAACTGTTGAATCATTTTAGTGTCGTAAGGAAACTTCAACACCATATGGTCGCCGTCAACCCAACAACGTCGACTCCGGTCAAGCATGCGCAAGGGTTTACGATACTGTGGCGCCGCCATTGGCTCAATGTTGATTCCTTTGCTGGCCAGTTGTCGTTGATACTTGAATATCAACTTCAAGGCAAGGTCGGCTTGACGATCAGTTAGTGCGCCTGAGCCGAGTGTGTGGTCAGTAACACTGTCAAGAAAGGATGTGTCATAACGTGCTAGGCTTACAATAGGATCAAACTCATAGCCAAGCCAACCAGAGCTCTTGACATTGCCTTGTGCAATATCTCTTTTGCCGGCTATCACTTCTAAATAATCTTCGACCGTAGGAAAGGTTTTCATGCTGTATTGTAACACCTGCATAAACAGAAGTCAAAAAAAAGCCCTATCATTTCTGATAGGGCTGTTAAGGGGGTTGTGGAAAGGAGCTAACAAACCACAACCATTAAACGGAATAGTATCCGCTTAATTCTTTACGCAACCTTCATACAGGTTGTACGTGCCATTTTTTCCCAGCTGTTAGGAAAGCTCTTGTACAGTTGAGCAATCTTGATTGCCATACGCAAGCTCATTTCACGCAATGCATTCTTGTTGGCATCCATGAACTCAATAATCATGTCTTGACCAACATCGCTGATGTCCATGTCTTCGAACAAAGCACCAGTCTTGGCAATTTGCTTGATACGCAACAACTTGTCACGCATGGTGTCCAGAGTCAAGTCAAGATAGTGACAACGTGACTGCAATGCATCCAAGTGGTCCTTGAGCTTCTGGCTCTTCATCTTGTCAAACTTCATGTTGGTGATAAACACAACAGAGCCTTTGAACTCAAAGCTGTCTGGGATGCCTTCGCGGCGCAATGCACTTGACTCTGACAACCAAGAAATCTTACGCTTCTTGCCCGAGTCCAAGGCACCCTTTAACAGGTTCAAACTAACGTCATCTAACAAAATACTGTCGCAGTCGTCAAACACAACCACACAATTCTCATCCGAGTACTTGTACAGAGTTTGGAACAAGCCAATAGGAGTAGCAGAGCCTTTGACAACTTCTGCGCGAAGCCTGCGGCCTGCGATAGTGTCAAACAGGGTAGCCTTTTCGATCTCTTGCTCTACACCGTATGACTTACCAACTCCAGGAGGGCCACTCACAATCATTGCACGGATGTCGCCAGCCACAGCGGCCTTGGTCATCTCTGTAAGCATTTCAAAACGCTCGGCAATATCAGCCATGCGTTCTTCGTCAGTTTGTGACGCTTGCACAACTGCTTCAACATCTGAGTCCATGGGTGCAACAACACCTTCAAAATCGCCTTCACCGGCAAACTCGTAGTCTGTCATGCCTTCAACTTTGACACGGATTTCTTCTGGAAAGCCAGGAAACTTGCCACCGTTCTTCACAGTAACATAACCACCTTTGGCAGTCATCTTAAACTGCTCTACGAGCTGGAACACTTGTCCAGACACGTCTGTTGCACGATAAGCACCTGACTTGATACGGATGAATGCTGTTGACATTTAAGGGCTCCTTTTTTATGTCGTTTGTTTAACTTAACCTATAGTATAGCAAAAACGGGCTTATTGGTCAACCGTTTGTGTTGCTTGTTCTACAAGAATTTGTTGCGAAAAAACAACACCGCCGTTGGCTACTTTATACATCTCTGCTACATCTTTGACGTAAAATTGCATGATTTTACCTTGTGCAGTGATAAGAGTGTATTGCATTTAGCGGCTCCGTTTGTTTAACTTATGCATATATTATAGCAAAACGGGCCATAATGGTCAACCACTAAAAACCCCAGTGTTTATGCGGGTTCTGCAGGGGTGTTTTGGGCAGATAGCTTGCAAAGTAGCTGAAAATGCTCGTATGCAGCCTTAATACTTTCGTTTGCTAGCAGTTTCTGCGCTTCTTCTTGTAGTGCTACACCAGCGGCTTCTGCGGCTTCGCGGGCTGAAGGCCACTCCAACTGACGTGCATCCTCGCCAAATTCCTTGATCAAGTTAGCCCATGCTCGGCGTTGCCCAGGAGTCATTTCCTTTTGACGCATGCGATAGTTGGCACGAAGCTCTGTGGCTTCCATGATTTTTTTGCTCACAGCATCTTCGCAGTATTTGGCCGCGGCCATCATGGGCACGATATCAGGGTCCACACTGTAGCAACGACTGGTTATACCTTTTTGCTTGATAATAACAGTCGTGCCTAACGGAATGTAGTCCATCATCTCGTTGTCGTACTCGCCAATCTCAACGTATCGACGCCCAACTTTTTTGTAAATTCCTGTTGGCTTTTTCATACTCGTTCCAATAACTTTTTTACACCAAACATCTGCGATCTATCCATGCTCTGCGCCACGTGAATCATTGCAGTTGGTCGCAAATACAAGTGCTGGCACATGGCCATGTACCGATCATGAAAGTGAGTCCACACATGATCGGGCTGAACACATCTAATGTATCTCAATCCAGTTTTCAACAATGCACTGGGTATCATACCATGTTGATTGTAAATGGTCACAGGGTTAGTGTCAACTTGTTTTTTGGTATAACGTATGCCAATTCTGTTCCACCAAAGATCCATGCTCTTGCTTAGACTCATAAACACACTGGTCACAGCAGGATGTGAAAAATCAAACTTGATGCCACGGGCCGCACCCAACCAAGCACAATCCAAATGCACCTCACAGCCTTTGCTCAGTGCTTCGTCTAGAATTTCATACTGCTTTGGATGCAAGCCCAGATATCCAGGACTGGGCAAGGCCATTAGTATGGGTTTCCTGGGCACCAGATACCCTAACTCCGCATAGTCGATAACAGGATCCAGACGCTGATAGTACTTGTAATCGTGTTCAAATATTTGCAGTCCGTCCAATCCGTGTTGCATGATCAAACTGTCAATGGCATGATTACATCCCATGATTGCTTCGCGCACAGAGAACGTGTTCAGGCCTGTGATGGTGTTTAGTTTTGTGGCTTGGAAATAACGATCTGCTTCTTGTATGAACGTTTGCTGTAGTTGATCAAAATTTTGATCATATACCGAGCACTGGCCTGTGTGCAGATTCTTCAGCCACGGCGTGGATATGGTGGGCAGATCTGCAGTCAGTAGTTTTGCATCAAACATAGGTATGTATCACAATGGCCTGCTTGTTTTGAAACTGATCAAACACTCCACCGCTGTGATACAGTCGTGTGTCCCACCATACCAAATCACCTCTATGCCACTGGTATCGTGCTTGCAATGTTGGATTTGTGGGTGGTGTACCACCTGTGTCTAGTTCACAAAAAACATCAGTGGTGGCAAGATTGCACAAGGCAGGATCATAATTCACACTTACCGGAATCAAACAACTGGCATATACTTCACCGTCTACTGGGCGTATGTCACTATGCACACCAAACGGCTGATCAAGATCAGCGTACATGCCAAACACCAGTTTCAGATCACGTTGAAAATACTCACACAGTCGTGTCATGAACTTTTGTTTGAACCAAAGATATCCTCGGTGTTGATGGTCAACGCCATAACAGAGTCCACTGGGGCGGGCGGGCTGACTAGGAAATCGTAGAAAAATGTCAACTGCTTGTTGCAGTTCTTGTTCAGGGTAAAAGTCTACTACTAGTCCTGTTTCATTTTTTACTTTTATCATGTTTCACCTGGTTATGATAACCTGGTTTGCCGTCGATGTCTACTAAAAATTTGTATGCATGATAACCAGCAAACAACACTGTAAGCATCGCCGCCCACCCAAAAATTTCTCTCATGTTACATTAGCAATCCACAGTACCATTGCAATGTACGTAAGGCAATGGGCAAGTTGGTCAGCGCCAAGCCACATCCAGAATTCATTGTCTTTGACAGACAACTTGCGCCAACGGTTGATGTTCATTTTCAACCAGTCAATGTGATAATGTACTAGACTATCAAACAGTGCTGTGAATACTGCTATAAAGGTATTTTGGAAAACTGCGTACATTATGATCCACGTCAACAGACCATGTATCAAACTGTGATGAATGCCACCCTCGGCACCATAGGTGCCTTTTTGTTCCACCATGTAGTTGAACTGCACCACAAAGTCTGCAAACCAGTGTTTGATAAACAATAAGGTCAGCACCAATAGTGCCAGTTGAACATCAGTCATAGTTGATCCTCTGGAATGGGCAGATCATCATAGTACATGTCGCCAATGTCTTTTGTATAGCTCAAGACCAGATCTTCTGCAATCATTGTGTATTTAACCGAGTCCCAGGCCACATTTGATTCAATTCCCCGTTCTGCACACTCAGCAACATACGCTGGTTCAAAGTCAGGATTGATCCATTTGAATGCCTGTTCCTGACCAGGCACATGCAGATTAACTTCATATACTATTTGTGTTCTGCAGTCAAATACCACAGAACAATAGTCTGAACTGGCGACGTCTACAAAATCAATGTATCGTGAATTTGGTCCATAGCAGTTCCAAAGATAATCTGATCCATCTGAAACACGTGCGCCTGTGGCAGTGATAATTTCAAGTAAGGTCATGGGTTGTTCCGTTTGGTTGGGTCTGGTGTTTTGGGTGTGGGCACAATAGGCTCCACTCGCCGTGGCTGTTTTGGCGGTGAGTAAACAGGAGGGGCAACAGGGGTAATGGGTATCATCTGATCAACATCAAATTCATTTTGCGCATGAGTTGAGATTCAACCTGGCGCCAAAAACGATGCGCCCAAGTGTCTGGGTACACCGTGTTTAATACACCACGCACATTGTCCAGTTTGCGTCCAATAGATTCGATATCGTCGCCCACTATAGTTGCTCCTCTAGTGAATTCTAACATTGAAATTTTACGATTTCTGTTGCGCATTGTCAAGCCTCCCAATCAGTGCTCCGGAGCTCAAACTCTTCCTGTATCTCTTCCTGCACCTGCTCCAGTTTTGCTAGTATAGCATCACGCACAGGCTCGGGCAAGAACAAACTAGGCACTTGATAAATCAAATTATCAAAGTCCTCTAACCATTGTTCATTACGAGTTGCCATGGTTAGGCTCCGTAGTAAGGACTGTAGATTTCGTCCACTTCAGGCACATCCACAATGTCTTGATTGCTTACGCCAAATGTTTCTAGTGTAGCAAGTACATCTTTGAGCGGACAATTCAAAAGCTTCGCAATCATGCGAGCATCATGTCCATCAATAAACATTTCTTGGATGTCATAATCCAGTTCAGCCATTTTGCTCATACATTTCTCCAATTAAAAATTAACGCCAAACACGATGCTTTTCAGCAACCCATTCGCTACCATCATACTCATCAATTTCCCAGTCTACATCTGCTGGAATCTCAACAACCTTTAGTTCTGCGTGACGTCCGTTTGCACGATCACCCAGTTCTTCTACCACTTGCACAAGATACGGATCATCACGTGCTAGATCGCGATCATGGAACACGGTGCGACTGTATGCGGCATTGTGTGCTTGGCGTTCTGCCAAAGTCATCTCATGCCAGTTGTCAGGGTCACCCTTGATCTGTTCCTCTGGCGGTACTAGATAGTAGTTAAACGGAATCAAGCCGCCAAACTTCTCGTTGGCTTGTGTCCACACAGGGATGCCACACTTGTCAAGATATGCCAGGATACCTTCATGACTGAGTCCAAAGCCACCGTGACAACTATTGATCACCACCTTACGCACACCTTTGAGGTGTGCAATAAAGCGTTCTTGTTCTTGTACTGTCAACTGCGACATATCAATCTGCTCGTGAGCTCATGTATGCATCGATACCAAATTGGCGCAAGGTGTCGGCATAGGCTTGTGCGCCTGCTTCTTTGATGTCCATGCTCTGCGTGAAGCTACCACCTGGGTTCCACAAGCTCAGGCCACCACTGTATTCTTTGCGGAAGCCCACGCCTTTGAGCGCACGGCCTAGTTTGGTTGATGCTTTTTCACGCACCACTACCCAGGCAAAACCACAGTAGCCAGGCTCGCCGTGTTTGGCGCGGAACTCTGCTTCTGCCTTTTGTGCGGCCGCGGTTGCAGTATTGTGGATAGATTCGATGTTGTCAAGTGCAATCATTATGCTACCTTTCTGAAATAACCGTAGGGCAGGCCTACACAAAAACAAAAATATTCAAAGTCGCCTGTGGCGCCTTCGGCATCCATAAGCCATGCAATCACACGCTCACGGTTGGTACCAGGGTGCATGAGATTTGCCACACGGTCTTCAAACTCCACAATGGCACGAGCTTCGGCCTCTCGGCGAGCAATTTCTTCTTGCTCAATGGCACGACCCAGCACCTTGAACTCAGCGTCAAAGTCCTCAAGGGTCCAAGCGGACGTATCAACACCACGTGGGCGAACGCCATAGGCATCCTTGTACATGTCCCAATACATGCATTGGGCTTGCTCTAGTGCAGACAACTCTTCCCAACTTTTGAACTGTTCCATCTTGGCTCCTTATTACTTAATATACTTCGTATTATAGGTGAAATGGGCTTTTTGGTCAACCGTTTTTATACCTTGGCAATCCTGTACGTAACCCCTTGATTTGTTAGTACTTTTGTAATACCTTGGGCTTCGTAGTCCTGCTCCAACAGGGCTAGATTCTTGCGATCCCGAACTGTGGGCTTGTCAATTTTGATTGCAATAAACTTGGTGCGAGGGTTGATGTAGATGCCTTTTGCAGAGTAGCAAAGTTCCAGGCCCAGCTTCATGCGTTCGGCACGAACACGCTCGGCGTCGGTGTAGTGACTCCACATTGCAGTGGCTCGCATGCGAGCGTCACGTGCGGCGGCGTAGGCATAGTAGCCTGCGCTTTGTGTGTCTAGCTCTTTTTCTTTCATGCTGGGCTCCTTTGTTTAACTTAGCCTACAGTATAGCAAAAGGGCAAATAATCGTCAACCAAACTGTTGTTGCAAAAAACCCACAAAAAAACCCTAGCAAATACTAGGGTTTTTGTACTACTTTTGTAATACTGCTAACAGTTCGGGTTTTCTGCTGAGTTGATGCTTGCTAACCAACTCAATGATGTCTGGCAGTAGCTCAGGCTGATTTGCTTTCAGCTTGTCTACTGCAAACTCCACTAGATCCATGTGCTTGCGTTGGAACAAGGCATTGATGATGTGATGCCAGTAATGGTAGTTCCATCCTGTCCATTTTAATTCTTTGCAGTAAAGTTCAGCAGTCTCGCGCTTGCTGAATCCAAGTACATTCCATATGCCATGAAAACCAAATGAGTTATTGTAGAAGCCAAGTTCGTAGCTGAAGTGACTTGCAACATGTGTGGGTGCGAACTCAACGTTATATCGTTGTTCTAGCAAAGGACGAAAGTTGCGTCCAATGCTTGCATCTTCTTGTGCAAAATTATGTTCTGGCAACAACACAACTTCGGGATCTAAACAAGCATTCAGTAGCTTGCGGCTACGCAAACTAAAGCCGCCGTTGCCTACATCTCGTCCTTGTGGTTCGTTGGGCCAAGGTGCGCCAATGTAATCGTACTTTAAGAAATCGTCTGTCCAACGGTCAGGTTTGTTGGCCATACCGTCCCATTGTACATACAACGCATGATCTGTTTGAATTAAATCTGCAATACCTTTCAACATGATCAAATTGTATTGGGTCATGTCATTCACAGGTGCAGTTTGTATCAGTCCTGCACCAGGTAGGATTTCTCTGTCACTAATGGTCAGTACATCTTTAACATCCACACATTTCATTGTTTGCTCAATGGCAAACTTTGTTAGTTCGTGATGCTGGTAATCAATGGCAACAATGGTTATGCTTTTGGTCATGACAGTAGTTGTATGGTTCGTTGTTTGTTTGGAAACTCTTCTTGTTGCATCCAGTCCACAAGCTCTTGACGCACAGCACTTGCTTTGATGTGTTGCACTTGAGATTCTAGTAGATCCATGTAACCCATTGCGCTCATGGTAACAATAGTATGGTGAGCACGATGTACTTCATTCCAGGTGTTGGCAGGGGCATTGTTGACAAAATACTCCACTGTGTCGCGAGGCATAAACTGTACAATGTTCCAGAAGCCATGATGCGCCATGGCATTGAATCCACCTTCGTTAAGTTCCATTGCAAATTGATCTGCAACAGGGGCCTGTGCAAACACAATACCTTGTGACTCTAGCCACGGACGATGCTTGATAGCAATGTAGTTGTCTTCTTGTACACCGTGTTCTGGATCGTTAGGGTCCAATTGAATGTGCGGTGCTTGTAGTGCTTCTAGCAGTCGACGGCTACGCAAACTAAAGCCACCATTGCCTACATTTTGGCCATGTGGTCTCCAAGGCCATGTTGCACCAATATAGTCGTTTAGTAAAAAGTAGTCGCGCCACTTGCTACCGTCATGCACCATTGCATCCCATTGTTGGAAGATAACAAACGGTGTTTCCACATGCTCCAACATGCCTTTGAGCAACAGATTGCAATAGCTGAGCATGTCGCCATGTTTGATTGGCACGTGTTTTGCGCCGGGCAAAAAGTCTTGATCACTAAACACTAGGGCGTGTTTGAATGGCACACGAGCCAGAGTTTCCTCCATTGCTCGCTTGGCCAAGCCATGATACATGGTTTCGATTGTAACTAGAGTTACGTCATCGCGGGTGTATGTCATTGAATATCTACTTTAGGAAAGTATTTTAGGAACTTGTCATTTGTGTTATGACGCCGATCAACGATCTTTTTCTTGATATCATCAAAGTAGTTCCATGCTAGAGGAATAAACAACACCTTGTCATCTGCACCGTACTTGTCCAAATAGCTGATAGGCACAACAGGAATACTCATGCCAGGTGAGAATGTGCCTTGCTTGAGTTCGTTGTCGTCAATGATAAAGTCTAGTTTGATCTTGCTGAAGTTCAGCAGAGTATTGCCTTTGGCGGCAGCACCATATCCGCCCAGCACATAGCCCTTGCGTTTGTACAACTCAACAAAGGTTTTGAGTTCATCTACCAGGCGTAGGGTGTTTGCGGCCCAGGCCGCATACGTGTTGTCGTTGTACAAACCAATGGCATGTTCCATGGCCACAATGTTTTTCACACGCTCACGCTGTGGCCGGCGGCTTAGAATAAACACATAGCTGGTGCCATGGATAGGTGTTTTGATTGCATCAACTAGATACAAGCCTGCACGTTCTGCCAGTGCGCTCATGCTCTTGACATTGAAGAAGCTGATGTGCTCATGATAGATTGTGTCAAACTCTGAGTTAGGAACCATGTCTGCTTGACTGGTTGAAATAAACATCAAGCTGTGGTCACTCATGATACTGCGCACTGTTTTCAAGTATGCCAGTGGATCAGGAATGTGTGCAAACGCATTCTGGCTGGTGATAATATCCACTGTACCATCCACTGTACGTGCGGCAATTTGTCGAGCAGTATCGTCATTCCAGAAACTGACTTGCACATCATGTCCATTGCGACTGCTGGTCTTGTACAAGTTCTTGGCAGGATCGACACCGTAGGTCTTGACTCCAAGATCTGCAAAGAAGTTCAGCTGACTACCGTCGTTGCAACCAATGTCTAGTACAGTTGCAGGAAAGCGACTTGCTGTTGACACAAACGTTTCTTGTGCAAACTTGGCATACCAAGACATGTACTTCATGTAGCTTGGACTTGTGCCCGAAACATACAGATAGTGTTCGTAAATCAACTTGGGATTAACAGCATGTGTCAATTGCAAGTGATGGCATTCCTCACACATGTTAACAGCAAGCGGAAAATACGGCTCGCTGTCTGTGGCTTCTTCTTTGAACGCATTGGCCAATGGCTGATCGTTTAGATCAAGAATGGGTACCAGTTCACCGCTACCGCATGCCAGGCAATTGCCTAGTTTGGTTGTATCTTTCATTTGTCTAATATCGCTTCCAGTGCGTTAAAAATTTTAAGGTTATCAAAACTCTTTGAGCAAGCCCATTGTGTTTCATTTTCGCAAGTGAGATTGTTCACTGGCGGTGTTTGTCTAGCATAGCACCCTGTACAAGAAACATCGCTCAATACCACAGTGATGTCTTTACCAAATTCTCCACCACGCCATGGCAGGATCTGTTCAGGAAGTAGGTGGCTAATTAATGCCACAATGGGAGTGGTTGTGGTTCCAGCAATATGGAACGGTCCTGAATCTGGTCCAACAAATGCACGTGCGCGGCTAATAAGATATTGAATTTCTCCCACTGACAACTGACCAACCAAGTTGATAAACTCAGTGGTGTTGGGTGGAACAGTGTAATCATACTTGGCGCCAACTGATACAATTTTAACACCTGGATACTTGTTTTGCAACCTAGTGAACAATGAACTCCAGATTTCTAAATCAATGTTTTTGTTTTCCCATGCCCAACGGCGCATGTGAACCACAATGTAATCGCTGCCAATTTCTGCCACAGCATCGTCTACTGCTTCTTTTTCTTCCGCAGTAGGAAACATCTCAGGACTGTGATCAATTGCATCAATGTTGGCGCCAAATGCACGATGTAAGTAGCTGTCTACATAGTGGCTGGTCACTTGTTTTTCATATGCATCATTGAGATTTAGATATATGTCCCAGGGATCAGATTTCTGCATGTCAGCAGGCATGACCACACTGTCAACATGTGGATTGTTTTTTAGAATGCCTGGTTCATCAGTTACCACTTGCATCCAGGCTTCGGGGTATCTCTTGCGCATCTCGCGAAGCACAGGAGTGATCATCACAAGATCTCCCAGTGCCGCACGGCGGTCAATCAATACACGTGTTTGGTGTCCACCCTTATACGGTGCTGGTTTGTACATATTCGCTTTCTGGGTAAAGATTGTCAAAGTGCCAGCCTGGTGTGTGCTTGCCTGGTGTGCTGGCAATTTCAAACCAAGTTGGATTCTTGCTAGCAATCCAGGCTTCGTGATCATAACGGAAGTTGCCGCCATCATACACTGCACCTGTATAAGGACTTGGAGTGTTCCACGGCAGTTGTTCTGGTGCCACCAGTGCATCTAGTTTGGTAACATAGTCGCTGTGACTCCACCAAAAGTTGCCTGAACTGTGCAACCACGGTTGTTCAATAATGTTGGTGCCCACTAGGTCGTATCCTGAGTCTAGTTTTTCCACGCATTCTTGCCAACGGTCAATCATGTTGTATTCCATGAAGTTGCGCCAATCAATTACTCGTTGATCTCCTAGTCTACTCAAACCTTTAAGGTGAAAGTAAAGCATATTAAAACTATCGCCATTGGCAGCATCGGCATTGCGTTTTACCAAATCCAAGGTAGGGTATTCCCACAGGTCTGTGCGGTTGCTGGTATGGTACCACTTGACATTGCGGTATTCCGACATCACCTCTTGAGCTGGTACAAAATTATCTGGATTGCCATTGGAACACATGAGAACTGTGTGTGCTTGTTCCAACAGTCCGGTATCTAGCAAACGTGTGAGTTGTTCGCCTAGTAGATCAAATGCACCTGGCATGTCGTTCAAGTGCATGAATATTTTAATAGGTTTTGTCATTTTAGTCCCTTGTACATTTTTTCTGCGGTAGCTTCTGCGCCACGCAATTTAATTAACTCTAATATTGCAGGATCATCTGCTTGAACACCATGTGGCACAAACAGCGCACGACTACGTGTGTCAGCTGAATCAGCTGGTTCAGTCACATAGTACACTGCCATGCTTTGACGCATTGTACCTTGTGGGCAATTCAAATCTTTTGGTAAGCCGTGCCATGATTGTTGTGTGGTATCAAACAACACAGCGCGATTGAATTTGTTTTCAATTGTGTTTGCTAACACGCTTGGTGTACCATCTTCATTGTGATCCCAAACTTCCAGTCCGCCGCCCCAGCTTGATTGCCAATCAGGTGTGATGTACACAATCAAGTTGTAGTGACGTTCTAATTGTAGCTTGGGATGTATGCTGTAGTCAAGATGTACGTTCAGTTTTCCTGCTGTGGCATGGGCATGCCAACCGCCTCCGTGTAGGCCAACATCTGCTTGTACGCCTGGATTGCCTGTGATTTGTGATATGATGTTTTCAAACTCGAAGCTACAGAGATAGTGAAAAGTCGAGTAAGTAGTTCTTGGGAACTTGTCCCAGTGGTTACAGGCTTTTTTGTTTTCGATGGGGTTGTTGTAGTGGGCATTCCAAATTCCTTCTGCTTCGTATGCAGGAAACTCTTTGACCAATTGTTCAACAACTTCTGGTGCAAAGAAGTCGTCCATGACAATGTGATTGAATGGTTTGTTTGATAAGAACTGGCTTTGTAATGCTTTCCAGTCTCTGTCGTTTAGAAATTTAGTCATGCGTTCCTTAGTTGATAATAGGTTGTCCGTTGGGTGCAATGTTGCCATACACACCAACTTCGTCAAGCTCATGCACAAGTTCTCTAGGAATGCCATGATACAAACAGTGTTCAATATCTGCATATCCGCCAACGGCCATGCGATTGACCATGTAGTTTCTACCAATGTTGTAGTATTCAATCATGTCCTGATGTCTTGAAGTTGGCCAACTGAGCAAACGGCACATGTACTGCATGTGCATGCCCACTACTTCAAACGGAAACTGACTGCGTACACTTTTACCAATTACTACTTTGTCTTTGATTTCTTCTTGCTCGTACATGGACAGATCAAATTTTTCGTTTAGTAAGTAACGTCCACTCATTTTGAAAATACGATCTTGATCTTGTATTTCACCTGCATCCCAAAGAGTTTGTAGACTCTGTGGGAATGTTGTGAGCTCTGTGAGATTTTTAACAATGTCCCAGTTGTTGTAAAATTGCGGAGTACTGTAGATATATTGCACATCTGAATTTTTTGTAAAATCCAAAAATATATCCACAGCATCCATCAATGCGTTTTCAGTTTCGGGTGTGTAACCGCTACCACTGACTTCGTTGATTACAATTTTGCATTCTGGAACACGATCTCTAAGACATTTAATAGTGTCCAGAGTCTGTTGTAGTCGCTGGGTGTGATTGTACACACCAAAGCGAGTGTGAATGGCAGATGTTACAATAAACGTTGTTTTCATTTGCGCAACCACCGATCATTGATCAATGTCCAATCCACAACTTCTTTCACACGCTCGCTGAGTTTGATCTTAGGAATCCAACCCAGAGTTTCCAGCAAGCCGCCGTCTAGTGCATAGCGCAGGTCATGTCCTGGACGACTGGTATGGAAGTCCACCATCTCGTGCTTGAGTGGTTTGCCTTGTGCAGTGGCAATAAGTTGTGCCAGCTGTAGGTTATCAATTTCTTCTGGCCCAACCAAGTTGAACTTGGGACACTTGGCGCCACCGTAGTCGCTTTCGTGTTTGTAGTTTTGTAGTTTTTCAAGAATAAACATCAAGCCATCTGCCACATCCTTGGCGTGGATGTAGTGGCGTGAACCTGCTTGAGTCTTGCTTGGATCGCTGTGTACAGTAACAACTTCACCGTCACGAACTTTCTGGATCACCATTGGAATATACTTTTCTGGGTGCTGGCGTTCGCCAAACACGTTCATGGTATGTGTGACCACAATGGGCATCTTGTAGGTGTTTTCAAATGCCACGCACAGTTCTTCTGCGGCTGCTTTTGATGCTGAATACGGATTGGTTGAATTGTAACGATCGTATTCTTTGTAGTTCACACCAGGAGGTGCTGGGCCAAACACTTCGTCTGTTGAGAAGTTGATAAAGCGTTCCAGATTTGGAAGTGTACGTGCCCACTGTAGTAGATTGACTGTGCCTACCACATTGTCCATGACAAATTCCATTGGATATTCGATTGAACGATCCACGTGTGATCCTGCCGCAAGGTGCAACACATAATGTATGTCACCAATCATGCCACTGGTGAGTGGGCTGATTTCTGCTTTGAGATCATGAAACACCGGACGCACACGTTTACGAGTTTCCGGATCATGTTCTTGCATCATGTCTGCAAGACGATTTAGGTTACCACTGAAATCCAAACGATCTAGCGTGACTATGTTCCAGTCAGTAGTTGTTAGGATACGATCAATGATGTGATGGGCGATGAAACCGGCGCCGCCGGTAATTAGAACGTTCTTTGACAATTTGAATTCTCCAATGCGTAATTGATATCAATATTTATAGGTGCAGTTTTAGCTGGCATTGATTTCTCTAAGCACTTGCTCTACACACATTAAATAGCTATACTCAACACTATACATTATTTTTCAATGGAGCACAAGTGAAAAAGGCACTCATCACCGGTATTACCGGACAAGACGGATCATACCTAGCAGATCTACTGCTGGAAAAAGGCTACGAAGTTCATGGACTGGTACGCCGCAACTCAAATTTTGAGTTCATACCCAACATCATGCACATACGTGATAAAATCACATTGCACTACAGTGATCTCACTGACGGAAGCAATCTACGCAACATCATGCTCAAGGTGCGCCCAAACGAAGTTTACAATTTGGCCGCACAAAGTCACGTGCATGTGAGCTTTGATGTTCCGGTGTTCACTGCCGAAACCAACGCAGTGGGTGTGCTCAACATACTAGAAGCTGTTCGTGCGCTGGTTGAAGATCAGCGCCGAAACAACGAACCAGAAACACGTTTCTACCAGGCCAGCACAAGCGAAATGTTTGGTAAAGTGCAGGAGGTTCCACAAAAGGAAACCACTCCATTCTATCCACGATCACCATATGGTGTTGCTAAACTATACGCCTACTGGATCACAGTGAACTACCGTGAGAGCTATGGTATTCATGCATCAAACGGCATCTTGTTCAATCATGAAAGTCCACGTCGTGGCGAAACATTTGTTACTAGAAAAATCACATCTGGACTGGGCAGGCTGTTTGCTGGTATCCAAAATGATCCAATCAAACTGGGCAACATGGATTCCATGCGTGACTGGGGACATGCCATGGACTTTGTGGAAGGCATGTGGCTGATGCTACAGCAAGATGAGCCCGACGACTATGTACTGGCCACAGGCGTACAACATTCAGTACGTGATTTCCTTAACATGTGTCTAAACTGGTACAAATGCACCTGGGGTTATTTTGGAAACGGCCCAACTGAATATGCAATTGACATGATTAGTAAACGGACTATTGTGCAAGTTGACCCAGCATTGTATCGACCTGCTGAAGTAAACACCTTGCTGGGTGACAGTACCAAGGCACGTGAAAAACTAGGATGGAGTCCAAAGTTTAATATTGAAAGTCTTGTACGTGACATGTGCTCGGCAGACTATCGTGGTCTGCAGGATGGGTATCGCCCATGAAAGTAGTTGTAGCCACAGGAGGCTTTGATCCTGTACACTCAGGGCACATCGCCTATTTCAAACATGCCGCTACCCTGGGAGATATCCTGCTGGTAGGGCTAAACTCAGATGCTTGGCTGCGCCGTAAAAAGGGTCGTGCATTCATGCCCTACACAGAACGTTCAGCAGTGATTGGCAATCTGGCCATGGTGCATCAGGTGTTGGAACTAGAAGACAGTTGTGGCACAGGTGCAGACGGTATTCGTCAGGCTCGTGCGCTGTATCCAGACGCAGAGATTGTGTTTGCCAATGGCGGCGATCGCGGAGCAGGCAATGTACCTGAGCAAACAGAGTTTGCTGATGATACCAAAGTGCTATTTGAGTTTGGTATCGGAGGAGACTGGAAGCAAAACAGTAGCCGTTGGATTCTAGACGAGTGGAAAGCACCACGCACAGAAAAGCCCTGGGGCGAGTTTCGCCTGCTACATGACTACGGTGCAGAAACAAAACTAAAAGAACTCACTGTGCAACCTGGACAAAGACTCAGCATGCAGAAACATGCCAAGCGTTCGGAGTTCTGGTTTGTTGCAGAAGGACAAGCAACTGTGTATACTATCAACTCCCGCACCACTGATGCAGAGCTGGTAGGTGTATTTGGCAAGCATCAGAGCGTATGGATTAGCAAAGGCGAATGGCATCAATTAGTTAATGATACCGATAAGCCACTACAGCTGGTAGAAATACAGTACGGCGAAGACTGCGTCGAAGAAGATATTGAAAGGAAATAAATGTCACAACCACGTTGGCCCCTAATGAAGAATGCGATTACCTGGGGTGATCGCTTGAGCATGGTAAAGTTTTTGCTTACCAGTGAGAAATACACAAACGGACCACGTGTTCGTGAATTTGAAGCGCAATGGGCAGACTGGGCAGGTAGCAAACATGCTCTCATGGTCAGTTCAGGTAGCACAGCAAACACCTTGATCATCAGTGCTGTTAAAGAGAAAATGGGTTGGAAAAACGGCGATAAGATTCTTGTGCCCGCTTGTACCTGGGTTACCAACATCAGCCCTGTGTTCCAATCAGGACTAACACCAATCTTCTGTGATGTTAACTTGGACAACTTCAGCTTTGATGTTGAACACATGAAACAGATTGCAGTCAAGCATCCTGACATCAAGGGTATCTTTGTAACTCACTTGCTGGGCTTCTCGGCTGAGAATGAAAAGTATCAAGAAATCTTCCCCAAAGCAGTTATCCTAGATGACGTGTGTGAGAGTCACGGCTGTACTGACACCAGTGGTGTTCGTCGTGGTGGTAAAACCACCACAGCAGGTAGCTTTAGCTTTTACTTTGGTCATCACATGACCACAATCGAAGGTGGTATGGTCAATGTAAACGACAGTGAACTATACGAACTAATGCGTATGAAACGCAGTCACGGCTTGGCACGTGAATCAGGCAACTTAAAAAAGTATGCAGATCAGCACCCAGAGATTCACCCACAGTTCTTGTTCATGACAGACGGCTATAACCTACGCAGTTCAGAAATCAACGCTGTGCTGGGTATGAGCCAGTTACCACGCTTGGATGGCATGATTGAACAGCGCCGTGATAATTTTAGACAGTTCTGCTCTATCATGTGGAATCACCAAGACAAGTTCCATCCTGTTACATGGCAAGAAGGCAACAGTAACTTTGCTTTCCCATTCATTTGCAAGACACCAGAAATGGCCAAACAAATGAAACAAGTGTTTACCCGCGAAGGTGTTGAGCATCGTCCTATTGTGGGCGGCAACTTGCTACGTCAACCATTCCTGGCAGGGCACAAGTTTGGTGTTCCTAAAAAGAACAGCAACGTTGACTTGCTGAACGACAACGGTGTTTACATTGGCAACAGTCACTTTGTCACAAGCAAGGATATGGATTGGCTAGAAGAGACCTTGGAGAAGATCAGTGCATAAAGTAAACGAGTTACTTGCGCCTATTTCGGTAGGCGAGTTGTACGACAAGATCTCTATCTTGGAAATCAAACTCATGCACGTGGGCGACAACGAATCCAAGCGGGCAAACATTCAAAAAGAGCTTGATAAACTAAACCGTATCAAGCATGACCTCAAGTTGCCAGACAGCTTGAACAAACGTGCCGAAGTTGAGGAAGTATACCAAGAGCTAAAGAACATCAATTTGGCTCTCTGGAAGATTGAAGACATGAAGCGCCGTCACGAAAAAGAACAGAATTTTGATCAGACATTTATTGCGCTGGCTCGTCAAGTTTACATCAACAACGACCGCCGTGCAGAAGTCAAACGCAAGATTAATGAAATGTTGCACAGCGACATTGTAGAAGAAAAGATCTATTGATGATACATACTATTTGTTTTTTTAATTACTGGCACAACGGTGATGTCTATGCAGGCAAAGGCTACATGCAAGACATCATTCGTCAAATGCCTACTGTGAAGTTCCAACATGCTCAACTCAACAGTTTGAAGACCATGAGTGATCTCAACTGTGAACACATTCACACTGACACGCTGGGCACAGGTGTGCCTAGTTCTGTTCGTTATGTTGACCTCAACGGTGTGCTATACATCAACACCTGGGTAGGCGCATACGGCAATGCTGTTATTCCGCAAGGACAACATCATGCCAACTGGGTCAGCTTATACAAGATGTGGATGCACATCTATGATGTAATTGATCAGGTGTTTGGTATTGCACTTGAACGCACAGACGACATTACTCATTACATTCCAACCACTGACTGGTCAAAATTTGATATTGCTCCTGCGAATCGTTTCCTGGGCCAACACCAAAATATTGTCCTGATGTGTAACGGACTTGTTCGTAGTACCCAAAGCAATTTAGGTGCCATGGATGATGTTATTATTCCACTTGCATTAGAAAATCCAGAAATTGACTTTGTTTGCACTAGTAAATTTGACACAACTGGAGTAGATGCCACCAACATCTATTTTACAGATGATATTTTTAAGGATGTGCAAAACGGTGACATTAACGAAATTGCATATCTAAGTACCCGAGCATTTTTGATCATGGGTAAAAATTCAGGTCCGTTTATGTTTACTCATATACAAGAAAACATCTTGGATCCAAACAAGATCTTCATGAGTATGAGTCATCGTAGCAGTGACAGCTATGCATGGGGTGTGCAAGGATTTGAATGTCGTTATTACCATTACTCAGGTGACGATGCACCCAATGCGGCCGGTGTGTTGCGCGAGGCCATAAAAAACCGGAACGTGTTAGGTCCCGGTGCTATTGAAGAAGTTGGTATTTAACTTTCCTCAGTACCTTTGGCATCAAGGTACTGTTTCAACACACGCATGAGCTTGCGACTGGTATCGTACACATACTCACGTGTGTCACCATCTTCGCCAGTGATGCTCAAAATGTAGCCGTTTGCGGCTTTGCGAATTTCCATATTTTCAAACATGTCAGCCTTTCAGTTTAGTTGGATAATGTATTATACTACCTACTGAATTAAAAATCAACCTTTGATATAGCCGTATTGTTGAGTGGCAAGCAATGCTCGCTGTATCTTCATGGTCATTGGGTGTCTAGGAAGTTCTTCGATGATTTCTACTATTCTTGGACGTTCGTGTGATTTTAGTTTGTTGGTATGGATTTTAATTTTTCTTTGTAACACTGATAAATCAATGGCATCTAATAGGACTATACAGACTTTTACACAACTCAATCCGTTGCCATCTAAAGCATGAACTGCAACGACGTCATCAACTTCGGGCAGTTCTCGTATGGTATCTTCAATCACAACAGGACTAACAAATAATCCATTGGTCTTAAAGGTATCTCTACTTCTGCCTTGCATGTAATAAAAGTCTTGTTTCTTTATAAACACGTCATGTGTGGTTACCCATCCGTCAACAAAACTTGGCGCACCTTGTGTTATTTCTCTCACAGCATTGCATTTGGACCTGGTCCATACCTCGCCGGGTTCACCGTCTGCTACAACGTAGCCTTGTTGATCTCGAAGTTCAAGTTCTAATTCACTGTCAACCAATCTCAATGAGCCCAACGGGTTGCCAGGTAGTTGTACCATGGTTACTCCGTTTTGAGAGGCACCCACAAGATTGTATAGATGTTGATCATATTGGACCTGCCATTGTTGTTGTAATCTGATAGAGCAGATATCGCCAGCTACTACACAAAACTCAGGTATTTCAGATTTTTGCAATGTTTTTCTTCGTAGCAGTATTGAATAGATTGGGGGACTAGAATAAAAATTCTTGACTTTGTATTTTACAATATTGTTATGCACTACGCTGGGTGAGAATGATCGAGACTCCACCACTATGCTGGAACCTTTCATCAGCGCACCATGTAGCATCATCAATCCGTAAGAAGTTTCTATAGGAGCCACAGTGTACACTGTGCCTTTTCCAATGGTTTCTTTGTTAGGGAAGTCACTGAGACCAGTGGCATGGTAAAACATACTTCTATATGATTGCACTAGTGCGTCTGCATTTCCACCTGTACCACTGCTCCAACAGATGCACGATTCGTTATCGGGTTGTGTATGAATAATGTCATAGACTTCAGATTGAGCAAGGTATTCTGTGTAATTTTTAATCACTATGGTGTTTTGGTCAACAAGACTGTCGTATAGCTGGTCTGTAATTATTACATTGCACCCGGTTAGTAAACAACGTCTTTTCATCTCGTCTGGGGTTATCCTGCGAAGCAATTGAACATATGTTATACCAAGTTGTGCTAGAGCAAGTCTTACAGCCACTGCGGTTATACTGTCAGAAAATGTCACTCCTACAGATTTTTGGCCCAGCAAGTGCTTGAACGCAAAAGCCAACTTGGAAATCAGTATCATTAAATCTTGATATGTGATTGATTCGTTATTGTCATAGATTGCTACTTTATTAGGCACCTGAATTGAGATCAATTTTATTTGTTCAATGATCATATGATTAGGTTCTTAACAGCCCTCGCTGTACCTTCATGGTCACAGGGTGCATGGGTATTTTATCAATGATTTCTATTAGTTTAGGACGTTCGTGCGATTCTAGTTTACTGGTGTGAAATTTAATTTTGCTTTGTAATACTGATAGATCTATTGTGTGTGTTGGTACTATGCAAACTTTTACACAACTCAGTCCATTATCGTCAATGGCATGTACTGCAACAACCTCATCAACTTCTGACAGTTCTCTAATGGTATCTTCAATCTTAATCGGGCTAACAAACTTACCCGAAGTTTTGAAAGTGTCTTTGCTACGACCTTGCATGTAAAAGTAATCTTGTTTCTTTATTAAAATATCGCGAGTGGTCAACCAACCATCTACAAGACTGGCAATGCCTTCAGTTATTTCTCTCACAGCATTACATTTGGTTTTCATCCAAATTTCACCAGGCTCGTTATCCTGCACAACATTACCTTGAGCATCGCGCAGTTCAAGTTCTAGTTCGCTGTCAAATATTTTCAATGCTCCCCACGGATCACCTGGCATTCTAGCAAGCGAAAGACCATTTTGACTACTTCCAAGGAAATTATGCAAGTGGGTGCCGTATTCTTCTTGCCATTGTTGTTGTAATCTAATAGAGCATAAATCACCAGACGAGGCACATACATTAGGTACCGCATGTTTTGGTAATGCTTTTCTTCTTAGCAACACAGAATATACCGGAGGACTAGAAGCAAAATTTGTTACTTTGTATTTTACAATGTTGTTGGATACTATGCTTGGCGAAAATGGTCGAGACTCGACTACTAATCCTGCATCTCCTAACAGGGCCGCATGCAACATCATTAGACCAAAAGTGGTTTCTATCGGGGCCACAGTGTACACCACACCATTTTCAATTTGTTCGCCTTGGTGTTTGGCCAAGCGAATACCAACATGAAACATACTGCGATGAGAATGTACTAGCCCATCTGCTTTACCGCCGGTGCCGCTTGACCAGCTGATGCATAATTCGTCATCAGGCTGTGCATGAATAGTGGTGTACATGTCCAAATTTTGGTCGTACTTGGATAGATTTTCAATTATGATAGTACGTAAGGTGCCCAACGACTCATAGTGTTCGTTGGTAATAATTGTATTGCATTGAGATAATCTACACCGTCTTTGTACTTCTTCTGCAGGAAGTCGACGTGGCAGTTGAACATACGTTATACCCAGTTGTGTTAGTGCTAGTCTTATTGCAACTCCAGCAATACTATCTGGATATACTATACCTACAGATTTTTGACCAATCAAATGTTTGAAATCAAATGCAAGTTTAGCAACTAGTATTGTTAAATTTTGATATGAGATTGATCCAGTTTCGTCATAAACTGCTATGCGATCAGGTGACGCAAGTGCAGTGGATTTTATTTGTTCAATAATCATGTTAGTCTTTGCGTACCACGTTGGTTAGGTCATAGTGTGGTACTGCTGCCAGTGGTTTAGCATCAGCACACATGGTGCAGATTTTAGTGTTGGGTTTGCCAATGTCTTGCACAAAAGCTTCTATATCATCGTTGATTCCGTAGCCTTTGTAGCTCAAATAGTCTTGCCATGGTGCATTATCTAATAATCCTTGAAGTTCCAGGATATCTTTAAGATTGGCAATTGGTGCGCATTTATACAATCTGTTTTTGTACAACTGTGGATTGCGAGGAGATGAACAAATTGAATGTGCAGCCACTGGATCTTTTGATCTCCATGGACGTATTAACATTCCTGTGCCGTGATAGGTTCTAACAAACTCGCTGTACACAGCCATCTTTACACTGACACTGTCCTGTTCCATGTCTAGATATACATCATCAACAATTTGTGGATGCTTGTTTGTCCATTTACCATGTGCGTTGATTAATGCGTGTGTTCGATGTTGTAGTAAATCAAATGACGGACCAATATTCCAATGACAACTGATCCATAATGTGGCATTGCCCACTTGTTTGAGCATGGCAATAGGATCAACAGTTTCAAAGTGCTCTCCATTGGTCACTAGCTTTATATGTGCATCTGGCCAATGATCACGAGCAGATTTAATAATTTCTGCTAGGTCAGGATTCAGTGTTGGCTCACCACCAGTTATTACCAAGGTGTCCATGGAGATTTTTTCACTCCAGGCTTGCATCCACTCAGTGGCATCAGACAACGTCACCGACCCTTCGGATCTATTGTGATCACTCATGCTGTTGCATCCTCTGCATTGCAGAGTGCATGCATGCTCAACAGTAAATTCCAGTAAGGGTAGGTGATGTTTTGTCATAGTTTATAATTGGATTTATCGCCCTCGTCCTGTTGCTTTCATAATCTTTTGTGCTGGCGGTGCTGCCATCTTCATTGTCTGTTGTTTCTGTACCGCTTGTAACTGATGCGGTGCTTTGCTTTCTTTTGCTTTGGGCACTTTGGCCTTGGAACGTGGATCACCCATTTTTTTCTCCTATAGTTGAAGTGGAGCAGAGGACACTCCTGCATCCACTAAGTATTTAATCTACATCAATATTGCCTAAACAGTTTTATTGTTCAGATAAATTTTTCTAAGATCCGTACCAGCCAAACTTACTGTTTCTCCTGGTTCCGTATTTCTCATGACCATTAGCCCTTGCTGTACCACTGTGCCGCTGGCTATGGTCAAATAACTCTTGAGAATTCCACTACCAAGGCCCAAATAAACATTATCCTGAATGGTGGTGTTGCCTATCAAAAGAGAATTCCGTTGTAGTACACAGTTGTTACCTACCACACTGTGATCACCTATCCGAGCACCTGAGTACACTGATGTGTAATCACCAATGGTCAAATTACTAGAAATGTAACTGAAGTTGTCAATAAACACCCCTCGACCAATACGCACATTGTATGTGCATACATGTGCCCACTTGCCTATTACTGTGGCAACATCAAATTGTTGTTGCTCGCACAAAGCAATCAGCTTATGACGCTTCTGACGATTACGTGCTTGAGATATTTCATTGAATACAGGCGGTTGCCAATTGGTGGTGCAAAAATACTGATACTGTTTCCAGTGTTCAGGATTGTCAATGAGATCTTGCTCACGGGCAAGGATCGGTATGTCTTGAAACTGTCCTTGTCCGTGATAGTCATCATCAATGATACCAGCAATTTCAAATCCACTGTCTGTGGCAATGTCACAAAAGTCGTGGATGTTTGAACTGGTGCCCAGCAATAACAATGGTTTCATTGGCAACAGCTTATCAAGCGGTGCGTTTGATCAAGTGCCAACCAAATTGTGTTTGCACTGGCTGACTCAGGCCACCAACTTCAAGAGCAAAGGTAGCGTCTTGAAACTGTGGTACCATTTGTCCTGGCCCAAACTTGCCTAATGAACCGCCTGCGGCACGACTTGGACACGAACTGTGTTGCTGTGCCAACGTGGCAAAATCGTCGCCCGCAGTGATCTGCGTGTGTAATTGTTGTGCCTGTTCTAGGCTAGGCACCAGGATATGACTTGCTTCAACTAACATTTTGTTTTCCTTTGAAAAATTGGTTGGTTATACACCATTGACCGTTACTCTACCTATATTGAAACGATTAAATACTCGTTCAACAATATAATACAAAACCAGAAGCACCACAAACTGTGAGACTGCAAATGCCGCGGCAGTTTGGTTGCTGTCCGACAAGATCAATTTGGACAAGATAATAGAAAGTACAAAGGTAATCAATCGATAACACATAGTTTTGACTACACTACGACGAAGACTTTCTTTACCATGTTCATCTCTGTCCCAATTGACTCTATTCCACGCTCTGTCATGACCATAGTACAACACAAGGCCAATGCCCAAAATAACCAGTGCCATGAATCCAGACTGGGCCGCACTACCGCCCAGTGCAATGGCAATAGAATACGTTGCTATCAAACAAAGAAGTCGATAGGTAATGGTTTTTAATACTGTTCTACCATGTGTTTCGATAACTGTCATAATATCCTCTAATATGTTAGTGTTGGGCTACCAGTCCTAGTTGGCCCCCAACTGAGCTGTTACTCTGTCCAGCTTGCTGTATATCTGGATGATCCAAGCCTTCATCCCAACGATTTCTCCAGGCTCCCAAAAAAAGGACTCTGAGGCAGATCGTGTGCGCCCGGCATTTATGGTGCTGCCTAACCCTCTTTGTATAACGTAAAAGAGTAAACCGAGGTTCTTGTAACGTATTATATATGACTGCTCAATGAGCTGTCAACAGTTACATGGTAGGACCGTTGCCGTTTGTGAAACCCACTGTGCCACCTTCTGCTTCGATACGTGCAATCACTTCTTCGAACAAGATGGGTGCAAAGTCAGTTTGCTCCACGCACACGCAATGATAACGTGGATCAATTTCGTCGCTGTACAAGATCTCTCCTGTTCTGGCGTCAACACCACGAGGCTTACGCACACGGTTGGCATGTGTGTGTCCGTGAATGTTAACACCAAAGCGACCCATTGAATCTGAGTGCAACGGAATATGACTCAAGATCATGCCGTTCATCACATGATATGCTCGCAACTCACGAAAGTACTGTCTGTACTCTGCATCTGGAAAGATGTCGTGGTTACCACGGATCAATACCTTGTCACCGTTCAAGCGAGCCAATGTGGGCAATGCACGTCTGTTGATCACAACGTCACCCAAATGGTACACCTTGTCAGTGGGCCGGACCCGTGCGTTCCACTTTGCAATCATGTCCTCGTCCATCTCCTCAGGAGTGGAGTAGGGCCTCAACTTTGTGACACCGTCGTTGCGAGTAAACTTGCACACGCCCATGTGACCAAAGTGAGTATCACTTACCAAAAATACACTAGGCATATTATACCCTTTCTTTTTTCATTCGTCCAATACGGCTGGCCTTGTTCCAGGTGTAGGGTACACCATCGGGTGTTTTACCATCACGCACACTGTCTACACCAAACCGGCCACACGCTTCAAAGTCAGGTCCTTGTATTGTTACAAAGAAGCCCACTGCCTTTGCCGCTTGCATTGCAGAATCCAGAGTCTCAAACCCGTCTAGTTCTGCACCTGCTTTGTTAATTAATTTATACATCTAAATTCCTAAAATTACGCCAATCATCAATGTTTGGCTTTTCGTTTTCATCATAGGTCCAACCCAGGACCCGCATCAATTTGTGTTTCACCAGCAGGTTTGGACTGCGAAACTTTTCAGTGTCTTGGAAACCCATCATTACACCAATTTCACAGACTGCGCCACTACGGCACAACCCAGCCATACAGTGTACTATAACATCCATTTTTTGGTCAAGTGCATGTTGCAAAAGAGCCACAATGGATTCTGCTTGTGCATCAGTGATCTTGGCTTCGTCCGGAAAGTCATCTGTACGTTCTGCATCCAGGAATTCAAACCTATGCACTTCGCAAAACTTGTGCTTGGGCTCGGGCCACCAGGAACTGCACGGATCCATGATCTGGATCAGCATGGAGTTTTCCTTTACGGCAACGTGAAAGCCTTTAGGAATATCTGCCGCGGCTACATTCTGGATCCACATAAGAAAGCCCTTTATTACTGAATACCCATAGTATACAGCAAAAGGGCTTTTTGGTCAACCAAAAGAAAGCCCCTTGCGGGGCTCCAAAAGTAGTACTTTTGTTAACTTAGGACCCAGCGGCTGACAAGCGGGCCGCAAGCTGATTTAGGGCCGCACCAATGGTGCTTACGTTGCTGGTCCACTGCTGATAATTGGCCATGGTAAAAGTGGCCGCTACACTTATGCTGTCTAGTAGCGAAGGACTCAGTGCAATATTGTTGATGGCCACGTTGGCCGCCGCAATGTTGGCTTGCAGTGAACTGATAGCAGAATTGGCCGCTGTGACGTTTGCTCTTACGTCTGCCACTGCCACGTTGGTAGCAAAGGTCACACCTTGTGTGCTGATAGCAGAGTTTACTGCTGTGATGTTGGCAGTGAGTTGTTCAATATTTGCAAATCCAGATCCTGTTACAAAACTAGCAATAGCCAAATTGGCGGCTGTGATGCTGGATTGTAGTGCTGTGATGTTGGCATTGGCCAACACAATGGCTTCGTTTTGAATTGTGGCGTTGCCAAACAACAGACCAATCTGTACATTTGCAGCCTCAACGTTGGCACGAACTCCTGCAATGTTGGCAAAAATCACAGTGGCATTACTTGCCAAAGTAAATGCATCAATTGCCGCTTGTTGTACAACAGCATTGGATTGCAAGGCCACAATAGCATTGGACTGAGTGGCAGCATTGGCTTGTAACACTGTGATTGTTGTGGCTTGATTGGCAGCATTGGCAGTGAGTGAACTGATGCTGGCGTTTACTGCACTGGCGTTGGCAAGTGGAACACCGCCAGCTGTGACACCGTCGTGTACAACCACCACGTGCTTAACTGTGTCTACTGTGATTTCGCCGTTGGCGCCCACAAAATTTGCATGTTCTGCTGTGGTTCCTCTGCGGTATATTACTTGCTTGGCCATTTTATATTATCCGTTTATCGTGTATTTATTGTCATGCGCCGCGCACCATAGCGCCGTTGAACCAGGTAATATTAGGGGAGTTCACTGCTGTAACAGTTACGTTTCCGCCGGACCCTTGTTGTACTCTGATTTCAAAATAGTCTGTGGTGCCATTGGCGTACACCAATGAGCTCACTGTCATGGCCCAGAAGTTTGCGGCAATTTGTGTGCCTTGTTGGTTTGTGCCACGCTTGTGTTCTGTGGTATTTTTGTAGATCACAATCATCATTTCGCCTGTGCCGCTGACACCATCCAGTCGAACTTGTGCATTCAATTGATAGTAGCCTTCCACATTAGGAGTAAAGCGCGAGTTGGTGTAGCAATTATCTGTGTCAAATTCTTCTGTTTGGAATAGAACCTTTTGTTGGCTACCTGTTGTTATAGTTTGTAGTGTGGCATTTGCATAGGCACTGAAGGCAGGACCGTTCACTGCTTTCTTACCGCCTATTGTGTACCCACCTGTGACATTCAAGTTGCCAGTATCGTACAAGGTCATCTTGGTTGATCCTGGGACGAACCAACGGAATGCTCCAGCATTGTTGTCAATCTGCCAGTTCTGTTGAGTGTTGCCGTTGAAGAATCCCACTCGTGGCGTTACACCAGGTGCGGTGCCAGTGTTGCCCACAAACACACCACTCAAGATTGAGTTCTCGTCGTATGCACCACGGAACAGGCCAGACTGAGCAACAGTTAAGTTAGCCCCAACTTCTATGTTACCACCAGCGTACACATTGCCAGCAATGCCTGCGCCGCCTTTGACTACCAGAGCGCCGGTTGTTGTACTTGTACTGGATTGATTGTTGTTGATTGTCACTTGCCCAGCAGAACTGAATGTAATATTCTGTCCACTTGCGTTAGTGCCACCAGTTGGGGTATTCTGACTGCGTAGAGTTGCTCCTAACCTAAATGTTATTTCAGCTGACGAGAACACTTGCAGTCCTGCACCACCGGCCCAGAGTCCGCCGCCAGAAGCTAATCCATTGGTTGCATTTTGGAATACTTGATTCTGATCAACTGCTTCGTTGTAGATACCAAATTGATTTATAGTTGTGCCGCCGCCTGAGGTGTATCCAGGAACAAATACATTACCACCACTGAATTTTGCTACCCCACCAAAATTAAGATTTACAGAAGATGCCAAGTATGCAACTGTGTTTGCATTGGACTGTGTTACTAGATTACTGATGTTGGTTGTTGCTGTACCTAAGTTGGCATCAAGGGCGGTTATGTTTGTTGTAGCTGTACCCAGGTTGGCATCAAACGTGCTCAATGATGTTGATGAGCCAGGATATGCTGTGGTTTGTGTTGATCCATCTGGAAACAAGATCCAACTGCCAGGACCGCCAAAGGTATTCAATTGACTGAAAAATTGCCAGCTTTGTCTACCGTAGGCTGGATGTGCCGCACCAGAGATGTTGGCAAAGTATCCGCCTGTGCGACTGTCTACTGTGAGTGGGCCTGTGGTGACAGAACTTGCCAACAACGCTGTGGTATTGGCATTGGCCTGTGTTACCAAGTTTGAAATATTTGTGGTTGCTGTGCCAAGATTGGCACTCAGCGTGGTAATGTTTGTTGTGGCTGTGCCAAGGTTGGCGTCACGGCTGAAAATACTGGTATTGGCCCAGATTTGGTATGCGCCAATGTTGGCATCCAGTCTGTTGATGCTGGTGGCTTGTGTGCCTGCGTTGGAACTGAGTCCAGCAATGTTGGCATTGGCCCAGATCTGATATGCACCGATGTTGGCATCAATAGCAGTGATACGACTGTTGGCCGCTATCACATTGGCATTGCCTGTGGCCAGTGCCGCACTAGTAATGTAACCTTGTGTGGTCACAAATGTCTGTGTGGCATACGTGGCCAGTACCGCACCGCTTAGATAGTTTGAATCGTTTTCCAGCTGACTCACACGAGTTGGTTGTAGCACATCAATCAACGCACCTGCGGCAATGACGTTGGCGCCCAGTTGTACTCCACCCTTTACACTAGGAGTAGCAGTGGGTAGTGTGTAGGACCCACTTTGCCCTGTTACTATCTGCCCACCAGGTGTGTGGCCATCACTAACACGCATGGTGTTGGTGATGCTGTCATACCATAACCTGCCAGCAGAAACAACTCGTGTGTTTCCATCGCTGGCATTACGGCGTCGAGCAAAAAGGTCTTGCGTGAAGTCTGTCATTGATTAGTCAGTTAATCCCAAGTGCCACCGCTGGCCACCCAAGCACCTTCAATGTACATGAGATGCACTAGAGTTGCTCCAGGGGCGCCGCCGTCCAAACTTTCAAATGGGTACCAATCTAAATTGTCATATTCTGACACACTTTGACCGCCCCAGAGTCTGGCTCGTGCAATCGTAACCAAGCAGTGCTGTGGATCCCAAGCAGTGGCAGCTGACTGTTGTCTGGGAGTAAAGTACATGATCTGACCTTCGTAGCCATGATCCAAACTATACTGCCCAGCGTCAAGTTTTTGTACCTGGAATTCCAAGTCAAGAACCCTGGGGTTACTGGCCAATGTAGCAACTGAAAGCACAATGTTGTTGCCTTCTGTGCTGCCAAACTCTGCACCACTGAGTGTGACAGTGTCGTTTATCTTGTAGAATTGGCCGCTGCCGGCGTATTGGACCTGTACGGTCGAGCCTTCATTGGTGATATCAACAACAAATGTGGCGCCAAAGCCGCGAGCACTGTTTGAACTCAGGTTGGGCACATCATAGTATGAGCCATCAGGGAGGCCTATGTTTGCGCCTGAGATGACGTTTACATTTCCAATTATACCAGCACCGTTGGTGGTAGGAGTAATAGTCGAGATGCCGCCTATGTTTCGGCCAGTGTTACCGTCACGTTCATGTGATCGCAGTTGGCGAGTGTTGTAATCTCCGTCAACGGCTAAAAGTATGGTACCGTAGGCATGGCCAAGATCGTTATCGGGATTGGTGCTTAGTTGTGTTTCGCTGGTGTTTATTCTGTGTGTCATTGTTGTTACCTTTGTTTAATTAGTCAAAATGATTCTTTGTTTCTGAACCATAAAACACCTTGGCGGTCCATTGAACAATCACAGTTTCATTGTCGAAATAGCTGCCTCGGTAGTACAGTTTGCGTTCTGAATTGTTGACGTTGTATGGTCTTTCCCAGAAGCTTTCGTCCTCAACGCTAAAACCACTTTGAGTTTCTGAGTGGGTGACTCTGTTGTCAGAATCGTCCTTGGCAATCATGATCTGTCCAATAAAATTACCGGCATCGTCACTGGCGAACGCATGGTAGTCAATTACAGCGCCGCGGAAATTGTATGGACCATTTGGCAGGTCTGCCGCGTCCCACCATAACACAGGTGCGGCAGGCACGCCTATTGTCATGGATACCGCACCCACATTGGCTGTGGGTCGGAACGGAGTGCTGTCACTGGTGAAGTTTATGGTGCCAACATCGTTGGCTCTGTTGTAACCAGTTATGCGATACACAGTTGATGTATTGCTGAATCTCAAGGACGGCGGATTGTTTACAAAATTGCTGTCATCGTCCCATCGAGCCAATGCCTCATCAAGCCCAGCGTAGGTGGCCGCATTAATGGTAACTGAATTGCCGCTGGCAATGTTGGCCGCTAATGCCACGCTGGTAAACTCGTCACCGCCGGGCCATTCAATCACCGCCATGCCCGACACTTGTTCACAACGCCATTCGTTTGCAGGATAGATACCAGCATAGCCTGGGCTGGTGTGTCGTGCCAGTACCGGAGTGTAGGCTGTGATTTGTGTTGTGCCATCAGCAAAGCGAATGCCTGGCTGATAGTCAGGATTGATTTCTCTGCGTGTGTATTGTAAAAATGGTTCGTCACCGTTGTTGTAGCCTGTGAACTTGATGGCAAAGTAACGATCTGTGGCAATGTCTTTCATGACCAATAGTGCGCCAACAATGTTTTGTTGAAAGCTACTGTTTTCGTCGTAGGCAAGAGCACGATAAAAATTAGTGTATGATCTGTCTCTTACATTGCTAAAATCATCCCAGCCATCTGTGTTCCAAACTGTGCCCCGAGGAGCCACTCTGTCTTGATCATAATCAAGGTCAGCAGGTGTCTCCTGTGCGATGTTGTACAGATTTTCACCTTCAACACGAGTCAACACCACATTGGCTGTGATTTCATCAGAGAGTTCGTCGCCTGCGTTCACAATAGTAAAGGTCACAGGATCGCCAATGTACCAGTCAGCCGCACCAGTCAGCTGAATATTGCCAGTTGCAGGCATGCTGCCTGCAACACTTGAGCCACGGTAGGCCACATCCACAAAGCCTGTCATGGTGATGTCGTTGTTGTCAACCACACGAGTCCAGGTCTGCAAGTCTGTTGATGTCAACAGGTCGTCGTCAAGGTTGCCCACAAAAGCCACATTGCCCACAATGGCCACGCCAGTGATTGGCCAACCATGACTCCATGTCAGTGTGGCATTGCCTGAGATTGCGCCCAGGTTGGCCCAGGCTTCAGCATTGGCCAAAGTGGTCATTGCAGGATTGGTATAGATGGTATATGTGTCTATTCCAGCGTTAGCGCCAAGATATTGTGTATAGTATGTGCCGTTGTAGCCAGACACTGATGCATTGGAAATGGTGATGCGTTCGGCTTCACTTTGGTCCCAGATCTGCCATTCACTGCTAGGAATTTCAATTGTTGACAAGGCAGCATCAATGGCCACAATGTTTGCAGTATAAGGAGCAGGCACAGATACAACATAACTGACACCGTTGTCACGAGTTGCAGCCACAGCACCTGTGTGGGCGCCAAACATGTGCCAGTTTGATGTATTGCCCTCAAAGGTGATTGGACCGCTGGCCTGTGCTACAAAGCCGTAACCTTCGTTGTCAGGTATGTACTTCAGTGTGTCATAAACCGCAGCCGCAACGTTGGAATTGGCGCTCCAGGTGGCAGTTGGTGTTGCAGTGATTGCCACATTGGCATTGCTGGAGAAGCGAGCACGGCCAAGGTTATTGTCGATTGACCCATCAAATGCCACCCAGCTGTTGCCGGACCAGCCCACATGGTCAAGATCTAGGCCAAGTTCATCGGTCCAAGTGTCTTCTGCATATATCTGTGCAGTTGTGATGTCTGACACAAAAAAACCGTCGCCGGGGCCTCCACCAAAATCTTTATTACCAAACAGCCAACCAGTGCCATTGTACGCCACTCGATTAAATTGCACCCCACCTTCTTGCTGGCCTCGTATGGTCCAGTTGTAGCCGTCCTCACTGTAGGCCCAGGCTGGTCCATTTGGACCTTCACCTATGAGATACCCACAGGCCACATAGTAGCCACCGCCATAGATCACATCCAGCCAAAAGAGATAATAATCCTGGGCGTCAATGTTCACAGACAGGGTGTTGACCAGTTCAACTGGCTTGCTTTGGACATTTGGAGCATAGAACAAACATGGATCGCCGTTGCTGGTTTGACCAACATAGACCACTGCATCAGGTCCAATGGCCACGCTACGGCACAGTGTGCCGTTGTCTTCACCCATGCCAATTTCATAAGTGGGTGTCCAGGTTTCAGCGTCATGACTGTAGCTGGTTCCGCCCGAGGAGTTCACGGCAATCCACAAGGGTTTGTTTGTGATATCTGTTTCAGTCAACCCGCCTGCAGAAGCAGAGGAATATTCCAAACTGACCCATGGAGTAGAGCCATCACCGTATTTTACCCGGTTTGTGTTGGTTTCCAAGCCAGGTTCGCCCTGTGCTAGAGTAGGGTTGGTTGCTGTCCAGTTTGCCGCTGTGTCGCGTCGGATTTGTATTTTACTTGCCATTTTGGAATGTCCTTGTATCCTATCGTGTATTTATTGCTTTTTATATTCCCCAGCGTCCGCGGGTTGTTTGAAAGTTCTGTAGTACTTCTGCGTCTGACAGGGCTCGTGTGTATAGCCTAAATTCCCCAAAATCTGCTGTGAGTGCGCTGCCGTTGCCAAAGTTGGTGACAGAAGCAGTAAACATGTCAAAAAACATGGGATTGACGCCGTAGTCTCTTGGGCTGACCTCTGGGCTAAAATTGGATGTGTTTACCAAGGCGCCGTTGTAATAGGTTTTGAGTGCGCCGTCTGTGACGTAGGTCACTACATAGTGTTGCCACGCATCTCTTGTGATTGCGGGATTACCGCCTTCGTAGCCAGCACTGCCGCCGGTCCAATAGCCAGGAACCAGTGTGGTTGCACTGATTTCAACTGCACTCACTGTGTAGCCACCTGTAGCTTGTTTGATCAACAATGCGCCATTGTTGCTGCCTGTGGTACGCACCCAGAATTCGTAGGTGTAGTCGTTGTTGGTGAGTGTGGTGGTATCAATCGTATCTGTTGTCAATGACTGTGAGCCAGTAAACACCAGATAGTTGCCTGTCTGTGCGGGACTACCTGTGCGTGTGAGTCCTGCCCAGTTGTTGGTACTGGTGGCATCAAACAAGGGTGTGCTCACAATAGGGCCAGCGGCAGGCTGAGCCTTGACTGTGAGATTCTTGATGGTGGCGTTGGTTATCAACATAAAATATTCTTTATAATGCACCCACTAGAGTTACTGTGACATAGCCATTGCCCAGGATGGTGTTTCCTGTTGCTGACACACTAGACAAGTTTAGAGTATAACTACCGCCGCCGGCGGCTGCGAAGGTTTGACCAGCATCGCCAGCACCACCACCGTTGTATCCGCCGCCGCCAGAGCCGCGAGCACTTCCGCCGCCGCCACCACCAAATCCGCCTACAGATTCGCTGCCGTTGCCAGGACCGCCATTGGCTCCAAATCTAAAACTGCGGCCGCCCAAGACTAATCCGCTGGATGCGCCACCGTTACCAAAAAAGCCGCCACCACCACCTGGATAGCCACTAGTGCTTTGATTCTCGCCGGCAGCACCATTCTGGCCACCATTTACGTTTGAGCCGCCACCGCCGCCACCGCCTGTGGCTTTATTATAACCTGGGATAAATCCCGGAGTTACTGCCACGTTGCCGCCGGCAGGAAATATGTTTGATGAGAGGCCATTTCTGCCGCCACCGCCACCTGCTATAGCTATGATACTGGCATTTGAGTTAAACGGAGCTCTAACAACAAATGATGCACCGCCACCTGATCCATAACTGGCAATAGTATTAGCACCACGTTGTCCCACTACAATTTGAATGACTTCTCCACGAATGAGTGTGGTAGTGCCAGACACCAGCGCACCCAAGCCCACATTGGTTCCACCGCTGGCGCCAGCGGCTGTTATAGTATACGTACCAGTGGCAGGAACCGTCCAAGTTTGAATGCCAACTGGTGATGTAAAATACTCATCGCTGTTGATCCAGGTGTTGCCTGTGGTGTCGTAGATAGCACGTAGATTGGCAGTGGTAGGACCAAATCTACCCACGCTGTTGGCATTAGTAAATGTCCAGGTGGCGAAGGCATACAAGGGAGGATTACCCTGTATGTTTGCACCGTTGATGTTTCCGCCGTTAATATCCATGTTAATACCCAAACCTGGTTTTGTAAGCCGCGTGTTGGGCTTGTATTTCAGTCAAGGTCAATTCTCCGTCCCAGACTTTGACAAATCCGATATCAGCATCTACTTGTTCACTGTTGGTAGTAGTATTGGCAAATCTACCCCACAATCTTAAACCATTAAATCCGCCATTGTCACTGCCGGTGCCGTTGGTACCTGTAGGTGCTGTGTTGGTAGCTATGTAGCTTTTGCTTCTAGTTGCGCTCACAGTACCAGTACAAGTAAACCAAATAAAGCGCCAGGCAGTATTTGCGGCAGTGGAACTAGAGCCAATGAATGAGCCAGCAAATGCAATGTCCATTCGTGCGGCAGGTGCACCCCATAGGCCCATCAAAAAGTCCGGAGAAGCTGTGTTGGCATTTAGCAATCTACCAGCGGTAACGCCATTCCACTTGTAGGCCATGCCCACAGTGTAGGCTTGTGTGCTACTGGTAAAATCAGGACCAAAAGTCATAAAATTATTAGTAGATGCTGAGGTCACTCTAAACACACCACCGTTATCACTGCTCCATGAAATCCTTGGTGTAGGATTTTGCACAGTTATAGGATAAGCACCAGTGGCATCATAAGAGGTAAACGGATACTGTAAAGAAACACTGGTAGTGCCTACATTGGTCACTGTTAATGCGTTTGTTGAACTATCTGTAAACGGCACAGTGGTCAGTGGCAATAGTAACTGTGTTTGCCCAGCAGTGATGGCCGAAATATTTGTACCTGCGTTTTGTGTCAATGCCAGCGGACTTGTGGGTACCGTGAATGTGCCGGTGTACACAGCAACACCTCTAACCACACGAACATTGGACAAGTTACCACTGCCGTTGGCACTGGCACCGTGGTCGCCCATAATACGAAGTTTCATATCAGCACCCATGTCTAGTACGTTAGCTGAGTATGTGCTACCTGCTTGTGTTCCATCAACCCACATTTTGATAGAACCCGACTGTCGGGTTATTGCTATGTGATGCCAAGCGTTGAGCAAGGATGCTATTGATGGGCCAGTAATTTTTGCACCGCTGCCTCCTGTGCCATCTGTGTATAGGTCAAGAGTGGTGCTGGTAATTCTACCAAAGTCAAATCTAGTAACGGGATAACTGCCTACACCCGGATCAGACCAAAAATCAAGCACATCGCTTCGTTGATTCACGGTGGGTCTCCACCAACATTCAATAGTAAAATCTGCTGTGCCAAAACCAAATGCTGCGGTTGAGGCGATGTCAAAATATTGTGTGCTTCCATTAAAGTTAGCACTCAACCCCGTATAAGTGGCCGCATCTAGATCAAGTACCAGACTGGCTGAGGTTGTCAATGCGGCAGCTACCACAGGAGGTTTGTATACTCTCTGTGCGGGCTGGTGTAAAGCACTAAATCGTCCTAGTTTCATTGATTATCCATAACTGCTTTGTTGTCCTAGCACACGATAAGTACCGTTGCCTAGGTTTATCAAACTGATACTGACAATGTCAGTGTTGCTGGCTGTGCCTGTTGGTACTGTTGTGCCTGCCCATCTGATTGTTTGTACGCTGCCACCATTTATTTGAAGATTGGCAATGCGATAAGGAGTAGCGCCTTGATCAATGATCACAGTAAAGCCAGTCACTGTTGATAGACTGTTTGCAATACCCACAATATTAGCTGTAACGTTGGCAGTGAGCGCGGCATAGAACACTGAACTGTTTGCAAAGTTGAATGTGATATTGCCACCTGTGTTAGACACATTGCTGTATGTTTCGTAATAGGAAGCAGTCTGTATTATGTTGCCTGTGGTCATCACACCATTGCTGAGGAAGCTGGTTACATAGGCACCTGCTGTGATTGTGGTGTTGCTGGTAGCACCAATGATGTTGCCCACACCTGAAATGTTACCAGCTGATGTGATTGCAATGTTAGCAGTACCAGAAATATAACCACCTGCAATAACTGCATTGGATGTGTATATGTTTGTGGTATTAACGTTACCTGTGGTTATCGAACCAGTGCCTGACCCAACACTCACTGCCACTGTGGATGCACCCATGTTGATTGTGGTTGCCGCACCACCCAAGTTGATAGTGGTTGCAGTGGTGTTAAACAATGCGCCAACAGACTGTGATGTTATCAAACCACCAGCACCAGCAATGGTCATTGTACCTGCACTGGCAATACTAATACTGTTTTGTGTTGCAAAAGTACTGCCGTTCAAGCTCGCCCATAATCCAAATCCTTGGACTGAGCCTGCTGTTACAGCACCAGTTGTACCAGCCCAGCTAAAACTACCGCCGCTTATAGAGAACTGTGCGGCTCCGGTTTGTGTGTTTCTAGCATACATTGCACCATTGGCACCAAAGTAAGCATTGTTTAAGATATAGGTGCCGCCAAGTTGATTGCTACCTGCTCCAATTGTGGTTGTGTTACCAATAAACGTTTGTGTAACGTTGGCCTGTAGCGCAGGTCTTGTGACAGGGTTACCAAGGTATATGGCTGTGTTGGCTGCTAGATACGCTGCTACATCTGCATTGGCATAACTACCTCCACCGCCTGCTACAGTTGATAATATGTTTACGCCATTAGCAAATACCACTGCTTTGTCGTTGGGTATAATCAAGTTGCCGGTTTTGATTTCAAGGCCCGCGCTGGTTATCACTGTTCTCTGACCATTGTTGGTAAAGATTTCAACACTTCCAGCTTTGACACCGTATCCATCTTGGCCGTTGCGATACACAGTGATGTCGTTGTCAGCCCAGAGTCTAAACTCCCCGTTGTTGCTGATGGTAGCAGTATTTCCAAATGTGGTTACACCATTGGCTTGTAGCGCAACTTCGCTGCCACCGTTGGTTAGTCTGGTGGTTGCATTTGCCGCTGTCTGGAACGCACTGAGTGGAACTGATTTCCAAATTGCAGGCTGAGTTGGATTGGTCAGTGTGGCGTTACCGCCTGTGGGCGAGCCGTACGGGGTACCAACCCAGGTAATCTGCCAACTGCCGTATCCATCATCGGATATGGTATCAATGGTAAAATCGTACCCGCCTTGACTAACGATCCATCCCACTTGTGGAGTTGGGTATGCACCTTGTGTTATAAACAGCGTGTTACTAACTGCACCGCCCCAACCCACTATGTAGACATTTGAAGCAAAGGTGCTGGTGCAATAGTAAATGTAGTTGCTGTCCACGCGAACCATGCCAGCTCGGTCGCCTGCGGATCCTGACAGTGTGCTGGGTGCAGGTCCTGACACTATCAAGTTGGCCACATTTGCTGTGCCAGTTGCTGTTACATTGCCAACATTGATGTCCACATTGCCAAACGCCAAGGGAGCAGAGTATCGTATTTCAAACGAATTGGTTACACCGTTGACTGCATAGCTGTATCCTAACAATCCGTAACTAAAATCACCAGTGGCATCACTATAGGTTTCAGTGGTAACTGATGTGCTGATACTGGTCACACCTGTGATTGTGTCAAATATGTTTACGCCATTGGCAAAGTTGTACTGTGTGGCAGTAACATTGCCGTTGGCAGTGATGCTGGTCACACCATCAATCACACTGGTGGCACTAGAATCAAATATTAAATTACCACCAGTTGGGAATGTTAATGTACCGTCTGCGTCAAAGATCCATTCAATGAATGCTTCAGGACCGGTGGTGGCTCCAGTTTGAATAGCAACAGCACCAGTTGTGTCATTGAACGCAACCAAGGCTATGTTGCCTGGTTCAAATTCAAACTCACTCCAGCCAATATAGGTAGCGGCATTGCCGGTTGTGGCCACTGTGATCTCAGCATTGGCCTGTGATATTATGGTGCCAGAACCAAGTGGGTTTGACCCTATTATTAAGTTGCTTGGGAATGTTAGGCTACCAGCATAATCAAAGTTCCATTGATTAGAGTAGTCATCGCCTGTGCGTAGAGTTACATTACCACCGTTGTGTGCTATACCATTATATCCTAATCCACCAGATATTATGGTGTCACCACCCGGTATACTACAGCCCTGGGTGTGACCTGCGGTGATGTATAAATCGGTTCCTGGACCATTGCCAAATCCGCGATTGGGCTGATCAAGGTTACCTGTGATTGTTAGGTTACCGGCAGTGATATTACCAGTGGCTGGGAATGTTGTTGTACCGTTGGAATAGAATACATAGTCTGTGGTGTCGGCTGTGATGGTTACATTGGTACCTAGGCCTGTGATATCACTGCCAGAAAATGTGATGTCGCCGGTGCTGGCTGCAAGATTGCTCAGTATGCTTACACCATTGCTGAATTGGTAAGCAGGACTTCGTATGGAGTCCGTCACTGTGATCACATCCACATTGCCAATTCGTGCTGTGCTTGAAGTAAATTCAATGTCCCCATCAAATTCTAACAGGTAACTGGCCACAGTGGCATTTGAGTATGTGCCAGCACCCACTGTGCTGAGTATGTTTACACCGTTGGCAAAGTTGATGTTGCCATCGGTAGGTAATGTCAAGGTGCCATCTGTGCCAAAGGTCCAAGAATATTGAGTGCTGTTACCTTGTGAGGCGATTTCAACTCCGCCTCCCCAAGGAAGTTTTACATAATTACTGTCATCACCTAAGAATAAATCAAGGGCCTGCTGTCCACCTTTCATTATATGGAAATGATCAGCTAGGCCAATTTCAGGACTGTTGCCCAGCAATATTGTACCACGGTCCGTGGTTATTGGTACACCAGAGAAAGTATCAGCATCTCCTATGGTAGAACCGTTTGGTAATGTTAATGCACCAGTTGATTCAAGACTAACTGTGTTTGCACCGTTGACCAATGTGCTGCCGCTGGTAGTGGCATAGGCCAGTGCAGTCCAGACTGTGTTGCCATCACCATACTTGACCCGGTTGGTGTCTATTTCTAAACCTGGTTCTCCATCCTCTAGAACAGGATTGACTCTGGTCCAGTTAGCGGCTGTGTCTCTTCGTAGTTGTATTCTATTTGCCATGTTATGCTCCGCCCCCGTTTAATGTGTAATAGGTTGGTTCAGTTATTTCCGCGCCACCTCCATTGAACGATGGTGTGTTTACTCCGTATCTTGTTGATGAGAATCCGCCTTCTGCGTAGTCCACTGTGACTTCATATATGGCAGCGGCTGCGCCACCATCCAGCATCAGGTTGTCCAGTCTTGTATAAGCTGTTTTCTGGAATGTGCCATCACTGAATGTAATGCCAACATTTGATGTTTGTGGCAGGGTCAAATTGCCTGTGTTTTCAAATGCCCAGGTGTTGGTGCCAACCACTAACTCTATTGGAAGGCGCTCAACTGTGCCATCGCCAATTTCAAAATCAGTTGTGAGTATCTTTACACCGTCACTGTCGGCTCCAGTTTCACCAAGATAACTAACACGATCAATGTCAGCATTCACTGCCACCATGGTGAACATGCCCACTTCAGTGTTGACCATGCTCACATAGTCGCCACCACCAAATGCCGGGCTGTTGTACTGCGGATCATTTATGCCATAGTATATGCCATTGGATGTGTAAACAGTGGCATTTGCTTGGTCATTGATGTCATCATAACCACCTAGAGCGTAAACGCCCGCTCCGCCTGGCGTGCCTGACACCTGATGCAGTATCATGTAATTGTGGTTGTCTTCGTTTTGTGACCAAAATGCCTGGAATGGAGCCAGTTCACCTGAGGTCACTGCGGACACAGTAATTCTCTCAGTTGCGGCATTGGCAGTGGCTGTGAACACACACTCACTGAGGTCAGTGCCAATAAAGTTGCCTTGATCGTAGGCGTCGTTGTTGCCTTCAACGATAAAATGTTTTGCAAACAAGTTGTCAAATCTGACACTGGCCATGCTGCCTGATCGTGTGAGATTGGTAATTCCGCCAGATCCATTGACCCCAGTCACAGTGATTGTCATGTTGTCATCAGGAGCAATACCACCTAGCACTGTGCCAGGAACTGTGATAGTGTCGTTGACTTGATATCCAGTGCCTGCAACCAAGATTTGTGTTTCTTCAGACCCACTGTAAGTACGGCCATCATTGTTGTAGTAGTACACAAAACCTGAGCCAGTGCCCGATGTGGTCATGCCTGCGGTGTTGATCACTGCTTGTATTTCATTGAAATCAAACGGAGTATGCAGAGTGTCGGCCGGCAAGCTGTCTATCAAATCTGCTTGTGCTGTGTCAAATGCTGTTTGTATGTCAGCAACATCTGTTCGTAAAGTATCGCCATCATACAGAACCAAATCAATGTAGGTTCGAACAAAAGTTTTGATGTGTTCCAAAGGTATTGGATCGCTGGTGTCGGCGCCGTAGAGGTTAATCACAGCCACATGACTGCTGCCAGTTATACCATTGGCAAAGAATGTATCTTCATTGGTGTCATCAGACAGGTTATAGCCACGCATGGCGGCGCTACGACTCAATATGATTTGATTCAGTGATGGATCGTCATCTGCGCCGCCATCTTGTTCTGATATTTGATTTACAGTGGCATAGAATCCGCGATAGGCCTTTGAGTTTGAAACGCCAGCAACGATTGCGCCGGGCACTACCACAGTACCGTTAGCACCAAATGTCCATGTGTGTTCTATGGATGTTGGATCACTTGGATCAAAAGAGCCAGTTATGAGTTGAACAGCACCGTTGGCAGCAAACGGACTGTTGATTATCATCCCTGCAACAGATGTTGGGTTGCTATAATCATTTACCCATTGTACACCAACACCACCAGCTGATCCTTGTGCCAAAATGCCTATGAAACTATTGGCAGTTGTTTCTATGACATCGCCGGCGCCTGTGTTTCCCATGGTCATGCCCGACGGGAATGTTAGCATGCCGCTGGTGTCAAATGTCCAATGCTTGGTATTTGTGTCAGTGCCAATAACAACATCACCGCCGTCTTTTTCAATCTTCACATACTGGTCATCGTCGCCTAGGTATATGTCAGTTGTTGCGGGATCACCTGCTACCAAGTGGATGTGACTGGTTTCAATAACACCATTGTCGGTGACTGTTATAAAGGCAGTGTTCCAAGGGTTGTCGCCGCCCACTGTCAATGTAAATGTGGTAGCACTGGTATATTCAGGAATTGGTAGTACTACCGTAGTTGTTTGAGGAAGTTCACCAGCTGGAGAAAAAGCAGGGAATGTTCCTGTCAAACTGCCTATGCCCAACTGTTGCGCTGTTGCTCCAGTGATTTCATAAGTTACGCCTGTAATATCAAGACTGGCATCTATATTGTTTAGAGTAATTGTTAAATTTTGTCCAGGAACAATCGCACCGCTGGCAGTTAAAGTACCACCCGCAGTTGGACGAATAACCAGACTCTGTCCGGCAGCGGCCCCAGGTGGTGAAATAACTGTGGTGGTTTCTGTTTCACCTATTGTACTACCCAGTGGTAATGTTATGTTTCCATCTGCTTCAAGTACAACTTCATTGGCACCATTTGTTAATCTATCACTACTTCCGACTCCGTTGCCACCTAGCACACTCTCACCGTCGCTGTTGACAATGTCAGCACCTGCGGGTAGTTTTAGTTTTGGGGAATCACCAACGTTATTAAATTCAAATGTTCCACTGCCCACTTGAATGTAAGCCGCACCCGTATCGCCATCACTACTCTCTGCCCATATATAAACGTTGCCGCTTTGTAGCTGTGCGTATGAACTGGCATTGATATTAACTACATTGCTTGTGGATCCAATCTCATCATCAGTAAATGTGATGTTGCCAGTGTTGGCACCGCCACCTGCATCAAAATCGTATTCGCTTTCGCCTGCACGAGTTTCTGCACGGAATGGAATCTGTGTCCAGTCTCCAGCAACAAAGTTGTTGATGGGATCCGCTGTCTCAGTGGCCCACATGTTCTGTTCTGCCAAGTCTGCCACTTGGCCACTATATCCCGATCCTGCTGTGTCAACAGTGATGTTTCTAATGTATCCTTCGTCGTCAATGCCGCTGGATGAATAAGTTGCTGGAGTGAATGATAAATTGTCAGCGTTGCCATTCAAGAAGGCAAAGTGAGCATTGTCAATTATGGTTGGATTGGTTGCAAAGCTGTAGGACTGATCCCCAGTTTCTTCCACTTGTTCCACAAAGGCCGAACTGGCCACTGCACGAGTCACGCCTGGCAGAATCAAGTTGCCAGATACGGTGGACTTGATTGCGGCATTGCCAATATACACCGTGCCTGGGCCCACATACAAGTGACGGAAACGATAGAGTGAACTGCCTAGATCAAACACATTGTCTGAGTTGGGCAGTATGCTACCAGGTACTGTGAGATTACCGGCGGTGTCTAGTACGGCATTGTACCCACTGTTGAACAGAACACTGATAGGTGCCTGTGTGTATGCTGTGCGTTGGAATGAGCCGTCACCAAACACAATACCTGTAGTGGATATTGCAGGACTGCTCATGAAATTCATGTTGTTTGGCAAGAACAGGTTACCGTCTTCTCTAAAGGTCCAAGGTTCTGCATTGGCTGTTATATAAACATTACCATTAGTTGACTTTAATTCAATATCGTTGATACTGCCTGTACCTGCATTGGATGCGTTGCCAAATACCAATTTGCCATCACCAGCGCCATTGAATAGATAAAACTCTTGAGTATCGCTGTCCAGTATCCAGGCGTTTGTGCCATTGCCAGTCTCTAATACCCACGAACCAAGTGTAGTTGTTAGTCCATTGTAATATAAAGTAGTTGTAGCACCACCAATCATTGGATCGTAAAAATGCCAATTGAATCCTTGACCGTTTGGTAGTGTGATGTTGTTGTTAAAGAATCTGGTGTTGTTAGCAAAAATCACGTTGCCAACTGTGATTGGTTTGTTGAATTCAAACGAGTCACTAACAGATGAATAAGAGATGTTGGCCAGCGCACCAGCCACACGCAGACCAGCACCGTTTGCTGCCGCGCTGTTGATTGCACCATTGGCCACTGTTATGTACAAATCAGCTACATTCAAAGTGGCTGTATTAACTGTGGTTTGAGTACCATTGACCTGAAGGTTACCAAGTACCACTGCATTGTATGACACAGTTAGATTGCCAGTGGTTACATTGCCTGCCAGGTACGCGGCTGTGTTAACATTACTATAGACCTGTGTTTGTAGTGTGGTAATAGCAGAGTTAGCCGCGGTGATGTTTGCACGAAGCGCATTTATATCTGTAGCCTGTGTACCAGCATTAGCAGTCCATGCAGTGGTAACTGCATCAACATAGCTCTTCATGCCTGTGTTGGCAGTGACAATAGCTGAGTTGGCTGCTGACACGTTTGCGGTCAGTTGCTGTATTGTTGCAAATCCGGATCCAGTTTGCAAGGTAGCAATGGCTGCATTGGCCGCGGTAATATTAGCACGTAGGTCGTCAATCTCTGCGTGTGCGGCTGCGGCATTTGCTGTCCATGCAGTGGTAACTGCATCAACATAGCTCTGCATTCCTGTGTTGGCTGTGATAATAGCACCGTTGGCTGCGGCAACGTTTGCATTGATTGTGTTGATCTGTGTCGCCTGCGTGGCTGCATTGGCCACTGTGCTGTATGTTGCATTAGCATAGGTATAAAACGGAGCCATGTATGCCGCAACATTGGTGTTCGAGTATGTTCCGCTTTGTGGATTGGCCACTAGATAAGACGCAACATTGGCATTGCTATAGGTGCTGGCACCACTTACAGGTGCACCGTTTACCAACAATGATCCATCAGCAGTGATACTCAATGGAATGCTATTGATGTAAATGGTGTTGTTGCTGACCCAGAGATCTTTCCACTGACGTGTGGCACTGCCTAGGCTGTATACTACATTGGCAGAGGGAATAATGTTGCCAGCAACTGTGGTTAGGTATGCAACCACATTGGCATTGCTGTAAGTACCTGCGCCGCCACCTGTAAATGTAGCATTGGCATAGGTTTGGAACGCACCAATATTGGCGTTAATGGAGTTGATTGCTACTGCTTGAACGGCTGCGTTTGCATTTGCCGCTGTGATTTGTGCTGTGGTTGCATAACCACTTAGGTTAATGTTGCCCACTGCAACGTTGGCAAGTTCAGCATAGGTGGCCAATCGTGTACCACCCACAACAACTCCGTCATGCACACGTAGAGTTTTCAACGTTGTGTCCATGGTGATTTCACCACGCACGCCTGTGTAGGTACTGCTTACTGTGGTGTTGCCGCGACCTACTAGGATCTTTTTAATTTGTACGTTTGCTGTAGCCATTTTATTATAGTTCTCCGGCGTCAACTACACCGTCATATATTGCGACTGGAAGTACAGGAGTATTTGAATAGTAGCCACTTAGTACCTGTACAGGTAATCTCACGCTGTAGTTGTCGTCAATGTACAATGGCGTTTCGTCGTTGGAAGTCAAGTCAATCAACTTGACTGTGAATTCATAGTGTCTTTGATCTAGTGCATTAACCACTGAAGCTGGTATTGTGAACACGCCTAGACCCTTGTTCTGAGTAACAAAATCCACAGTGAAAGTTTCTACTGTGAGTTTGTTTTCTGGATCTTGTATGTCAACTTGCACATCGTAACCAGTTAGATCAACAGCTTTTTGATCCTGATTTTTGGTCACAATGTGAATAGGGTTATCAATACCCTGGTAGATTTTTATTGTTCTGCTGTACACGATCCTGTTCCTCGTAGAGAAGATGGCTGGATCTATGACCTGAATTTCTAGGATATTTTTATAAAAAAACGCTTCAATTGTTTGCATAGGATACTTTTGCCATCTGTATCCAGTATTTATGGTTAAACGGTGTAACGGTAGTTGACCATAATTCCCCAGCTTTCGTCCTGGCGGATGTCGCTGGCGTCTGCGTCAAAGTTAACTGCATGTAGGCTAGCACCATTGCCCAAATGGAACTTGGCCACAGGATCTTTGCGTAGAGCAATAAACTCACGCACTTGTTCTTCAGTGGGCTGAGTATCAAAGTGCTTGCGCAAGCTGGGAATAGGGCTTAGTGTGTAGAAATTCTTCACACCTTGTGCGCTAAAATGATTCACAGCTTCTCTTAATGCTCTAGCACCCACGCCCATTAGTGCGTCAGGCAAACGGAAGATGGTGTAGAACATGGCAGTCAAACCTTCTTCTTTGCTGTCTACAAAGATGTCTTTCATGCTTCGTACCAAATCGTCACTTACCTTGGTGCAAATCATGCATTGGTGTTGCTCGTCTTCGTCGTACATGAGCACAGTACGTGTGCCCACTGCGCGAGATTCTTTGGCAATGGTTGGATGAACAGGGTCATGGCTGATGAGTTCTAGCCATTGCTTGTCAAATTTTTCTGAGTTGGATGGGATGATCATGGAAATTTCCTAGTTGAGTTATATGCGTATTTATTACAGTCGTGAAAAAAGGGGCCGTAGCCCCTTTATTCTATGTTTGGCGGAAGCGGTGAGATTCGAACTCACGGTGCCTTTCGACACGACAGTTTTCAAGACTGTTGCAATAAACCGGACTCTGCCACACTTCCATTAGTTGTATAAATCTTGCAGGCGATATATGCCTGTGCGATCTAGATTTTTGTTCACGGCCAAATAGGCCAAGAGCCCGGCGTCATTGCGACGGACAAGCTCTTTTTGTATACTAGCATCAACGATGGCGTCAATTATATTTTTTTCGTCCAGCTCTAGTGTTAGTTTTAACAGTTGTATGTCCTTGAACGGCGTGAATGTAATAGTGCGTCCAAGATGCCAGTGCTGGTGATCGTTAATGCACATCCGCAGAATATGCTCCGCAGTTGTTTGTTTGCTTTGTATTACCTTTTGTATTTGTTCGTCCTGCTGTTGTCTTGCATAGATAGCAGATTTCTCTACACCTTGAAAGTACAGGTAATGATAATGCTCAGGTTCTAACACCTGTTCCATATTTTTGCCTAGATGCATCAGCATGATATTTGCTGTTGCAGGCCCACGCAAAAAATACTCATCGCCACAGGCCCCAGTGACTAGAATAGTGGGCTTGCGGTAATGATGTATTTGGTTATAACCCCAGTGTTCACGCAACTGAGATTCAAAATTAATTGTGAACTGATCGTAGTCAGTGTGTTCAGCCATGATCAATTCATGTGGTATGTGCAGTGCTCGTAGATAACTGATACACAGCAAGGTATCGATGCCACCAGAGTAAAATACCTTGATGTTGTCTGCGTTTAGACCCAACCACGAAAACTTAGCAGTCAACAAGTTGTGCATTTCATCTACCACTTCAGTAAAACTGCGTGTGGACCCTGGCACAGGAATCACTGTACAACGATGTTCATGTATGGTTTGATCAATAGTTACCCAGGCATCTGCCCATACGTTCACAGGATGTTGTACTTCAATGTTGCCAACTGCATGCTCGGCATCGTCACGAAACAGTGGTGTTGCTCTACTGGTATCATTGGTAACTGTCACTGTACCGTTTTTATGAGCTAGTACTGCTACAAAGTTACCTTCAAATCTAGGCTGTGCATTTTCAAACAGTTCTTCTGCCAGCACATGATTGATGCCACGCTGAAAGCAATAGCCCTTGATGTATGCATAACCATACTGGGTGTGTATCTCTTGCCAACCTAGATCACAATTGAGCCAAAGTTCTTTGGTCAGCGGATACTGCGCAGGGAACTTGGTGTCTTGTGTGGGCTTGATACAAAAGAACATTACTTTTGACTGTCGCCTTTTGCTACTCTGTAATTGTCTTCCACAGAGTCCGGTGTGCTGACTTCAATCACTGTGCCTGCTTCGACGCATTCCAGCTGATGAGGTTTGCAAGGTTCATTGTGCCATACACTACCATCACGCAGTTCTTTTTCGTGCAGTTCAGCAGTGGCAGTGTCAATCCAACGCACAATAAATCGTCCTGATTGCACATACCATGTTTCTTCTTTGAATTGATGAAAGTGCATACTGAACTTGGCGCCAGTATTAAAGTTCATCATCTTGCCGCAGTACTTGTCATTGGTAGCCCAGATAAATTCTGAACCCCACCCCTTGGGTACTAATCCTTTTAACTGTGTCATCGTATTTCATCCAATCTTGGTGCATACACACCAGTGTGTTGTACAGTAACGGCGCTGGCACGAATAGCAAATAAAATTGCTTGACTCATGTCACCATCTGTATTTAGATATTCATATGCCAATGCTGCCAAGAATGTATCACCGGCTCCACACACGTCAGTAACGTCTATTTCAGGCGCCGGATACATGACAAAATTGTGCAAAGCGCCTTCTTTACCCAGCGTTACAATCATGTTTGTGCAATCGCTGTGTCTTGCCTTGTATTCAACTTCGTTGATCTTTACAATGCAACCTTCAAATCTTTTTAGATCCTGCTTTTTGGTGTCAATGAAAATAGGACCCGGAAATTCTCTGCGTAGTTCTTCCACCAGCTCATATGTGATCAGGCCTTTGTTGTAGTCGCTGATCACAATGGCATGATACACTTGTGGTATTGCTGTTTCAAACACTAGCGGATCGTTTTTGACATCAGCATCTATTCTAACAATCTGTTGCTTGCTACGACTGTCAATCAATCGTGTCTTGACACTTTGTTGCCCTGTGATAAAATTTGCATCTAGGCCAAGTGCTTTGAGATTTTCATATACATTGGCCGCCATGCCTGGGCGTTTTTCTTCTGTGGTGGGTGTGAACACAGGAACAGGTGCTTCTGGACTCATACGATCCACAACACCATATTGATAAACATCTAAACAACTGTCACCTAGTAACAATATGTTGAATTGCTTTTGTACTGGAATACTCATCGAGTCTTTCAAAAAATTCAATGCGTGGCACATGTTCTTCACCAATGATTGGCCGACCACGATAGTCGCTGCCTTTGACCATGATGTCTGGCTCGCTTGTTTGGATCAGGTGTTCTAGTTCTTGATCTGTGTCAAAAGTACAAACCTTGTCCACGTACCTTAGAGCTTGCAACATTAGCCTGCGTTCATCTTGATTGAAGAACGGACGGCCTGTGCCTTTTAGCTGTCGTACACGACGATCTGTATCTATAGCAACTGTTACCCTGCCAAGACTAGCCGCATACTGCAACAGCATCACATGCCCCGGATGCAGGATATCAAACGTACCATTGACGAACACTTTAATCATTGTTACATTATATATTGTTGCACAAGCTTCGTCAATAGATATTTGGTGCTCAAGTACAGAATCGAACTGTCGATTGCTCCTTACCATGGAGCCGTTATGCCACTTAACTACAAGAGCGTGGTACCCCTCCCCCGACTCGAACGGGGAACACACTCCTTTTGAGAGAGCCGCGTCTACCAATTGCGCCAGAGGGGTATTGAGTGGTGGAAGTGGTGAGACTCGAACTCACGATAAACACCGTATGAAGGTGGCGCATTAGCCACTATGCTACACTTCCTGAAATGGCGACCCCGAAAGGATTTGAACCTCTGACATTTGGTTTTGGAGACCAACGTTCTGCCGGACTGAACTACGGAGCCATGTATGGAGCAACGGGTGAGATTTGAACTCACGGTTTTCGGGATTTGCAATCCCGTGCATTGGGCCGCTCTGCCACCGTTGCATATTGGTTGCGGGCCCAGGATTTGAACCTGGGATGCTCCTGGCTTATGAGACCGGAGTGGTGGCCGCCCTGCCCGCGATAATCTTGGCGGAAACGGAGAGATTCGAACTCTCGGTGCCAATTACTTGACACGACAGGTTAGCAACCTGCTGCCTTAGACCACTCGGCCACGTTTCCAGTTGTTTGTATTATATAGTGATAGCACATTGCTGTCAATGTTTATTTTGGTAGTTCCTAGCGGGCTTGAACCACTGACCTTTACGATGTCAACGTAACGCTCTACCAACTGAGCTAAGGAACTGTTGGTACCGCTAGGAGGAATCGAACCTCCGTCTTAACCTTAGGAGTGTTTTGTTCTATCCACTGAACTATAGCGGTTTGTTTAGTTTTTTGATATGCTCAATGTGGCGTTTGAATTCGCGCACATAGTAAGGATCTTTTTCCAGCATCTTGGCTAGATATCCTGCTAGAAAACCTGCATGATACAGCCTGTGCATTCTTTCGTTGCCCTTGTATTCCACAGGACACACTGACTCTACACTTTGTTGTATAAACTTAACATAGTCTTCGTGTGAGTAGTCCATACAAATATTTATGGAGCCCCCTGAGGGATTCGAACCCCCGACTAACTGGTTCGAAGCCAGCTACTCTGTCCACTGAGTTAAAGGGGCAATGTGTGGTGCCAAGGACTGGACTCGAACCAGTAACACACGGATTTTCAATCTGCTGCTCTACCATTGGAGCTACCGAGGCATGTTTGGGGAGAAGTACGGGAATCGAACCCGTGATAGCGGAATCACAACCCGCGGTTTTGCCACTAAACTAACGACTCCATTGATTGGCACGGGAACTAGGGATCGAACCTAGGACGACAGAGTCAAAGTCTGTTGTGTTACCGCTACACCATTCCCGAACAAAACTGGCGCGACCAGCAGGATTCGAACCTACCACCCCAACGTTCGTAGCGTTGTACTCTATCCAAATGAGCTATGGTCGCATAATTAGTGCTAGATTGTTTACTGCACAACCTAGCAAAGCAGGGGTCTGTAGACTGCATACAACTTGTCTCATTGTACTCCGTATGCAAGGGAGAGATTGAATTTGAGAGCCTACGCCGCGTTTATCGTAGATTTATTCAGGACTTACCGGCCGCCTAGCCTGACCTCGCTCGCGATGGATATCACTTGGGCGCCTGTCCAGTTAGCAACCAATCTGCACCGCTCTTCCGAGCAGCCGGGAGTTGAACCCGTCCCCTTTTACTATTTTGGTAGTTCGAACTTACCTAGATAGCGTGACTGCGCTTGCTGACACTCTCAAAACTTGGTCGGAGTACAAGGATTCGAACCTTGGACCCCCTGGTCCCAAACCAGGTGCGCTACCAGACTGCGCCACACTCCGAAATTGATGGTGCCCCGTGACAGAATCGAACTGCCAACTACTGATTACAAAACAGTTGTTATACCACTTAACTAACAGGGCTTGAAACTGGAGCGGGGTAGGAGAATCGAACTCCTCGCTTTAGCTTGGAAGGCTAAGGTATTACCACTATACGAACCCCGCAATAAAATCTGGTGCATCGTGAGAGGGTCGAACTCCCGACATTCGCCGTGTAAAGGCGCTACTCTACCACTGAGTTAACGATGCAATGTTGGTGGAGGATAGCGGGGTCGAACCGCTGACTGAAGCTTGCAAAGCTACTGTGTTCCCAACTATACCAATCCCCCATAACACTGGCTCCACAGGGTGGGCTCGAACCACCGACCAAATGATTAACAGTCATCTACTCTACCAACTGAGCTACTGCGGAATAAAATCTGGAGCGGGCGAAGAGGTTCGAACTCTCGACATTTACCTTGGCAAGGTAATGCTCTACCAACTGAGCTACGCCCGCATGTGTTTTACTTATTTGTCGCGAACTTTCTTCAAATATTCGCGACCTACTTTACCTTGTTCAATTTCTTCAAGCACTTGAATAATAGGACCATTTGTTGATACAACTTTTGATCTATGTCCAGCTTTGATTTCTCTTAGTCTAGCTGATGCAATCAACACTAGGTCAAATTGATTACCTATCATTTGTGCTGCCTCTTGTGATGTTCTACCAGTGATGTATTCGTCGGACATTAAGTTCCTTTGTTTTATTTACTTAGTATAACACACGATCATGCTAATTGCAATGGTTGCCTATCTTGGGAACGATCCAAGGACCCCCGCCTTATCAAGACGGTGCTCTACCACTGAGCTAATAGGCAATAATACCATATGGAAACACACTAGTGAGCCAGTCTAACGCAGCCATCGCAACTTTGCAAGTCGTTTCCAACTTGTGTATCGTCTTTCTGGGCGAGCTGTATGTGTAGAGCTCCGCAAGTTCTCAATGCAATCGCTTGCAAGGACAACTAGTATGTTTTCATATGGTAGAAGCAGTGGGACTCGAACCCACAACTATCCGGTTAAAAGCCGGGTACTCTAGCCATTGAGTTATGCTTCCATATGGTCCCTGCGGTCAGGCTCGAACTGACGACCAGCGGATTAAGAGTCCGTTGCGCTACCAACTGCGCCACACAGGGTTGTACGTATTGTTTGATTTTACGTGCCAACCCTAGACCATACGGATGCCTAGAGCGACACTAGAGTTTACCTCGTTTCATGTCAATCTCCTTGATTAAATAAAATGCTCTGCGAACCCCGGTGGTAATTATACCGTATCAGACCTTTGGAGTCATCACGCACGGCCTCCACCCACTTCCCGACGGGTTCCGTTGTCGCATTGCCAGCGGCCTTTCGGTAGGAAGACTACCACCCTTGGCTATCACACCACTTCTCATCGTGCGGGTCACACTATCTGCTGATTAGGCAGAACGTTCTAGCTACAGGACACTTGTGTTGTTTAAGCCTGAGCACGGATGCAAGGCTCCTCTAAAAATTGGCGGTGCCAAGGGGTAACGATCCCCTTCTTCGAGCGTGACAGGCTCGTGTGCGTCCATGAACACTTTGGCACCTAAAAATGGTACACGGTACGGGAATCGAACCCGTCTTACTAACGTGAAAGGCTAGTGTCCTAAACCGATAGACGAACCGTGCATAAATGGTGGAGGTGGCTGGACTTGAACCAACAATGCACAAGGGCGGCGGATTTACAGTCCACTGGGGATACCATTTTCCTACACCTCCAAATTTTTACCATATAGAAACACACTCGGCTCCCCTTACAACCTTGTTCCTGTCAATTCAGGATGCACCTGGAATGAACCCAGCGGATCTCCTTGGTTGTTTGTATCTGTCAATTCAGATTGAAAATGTGTTCTTATATAATACCATATAGAAACACACTGGCTGTTGCTTGTCATTGTCTTTAACTACCTCTCGGTGGCGGTAGACCAGTGTGTTTTTATATGGTGGAGGACTGAGAATACATCTCTCCCATAAGCACCTCAAGCATTATTGTACACCTTGCGAGCGTACTTTCTCTTGACTTCCACTCGGGTCCTTGCGGATCTCCTAGTCTGCTTACAGTATCGCCGTTTTTAACGTCAAGCAGTAGACGTGTCATCATATGCTATTCTGCGGATTCCATTCCGTTAGCCTTGCGAGCTATTCAGGTGCGCTAACACCTTACGAACCCCCCTCCACAAACTAATGTCACCTTGCGAGCTTCATTAGACTTGATTCACTTGCGTGTCAAGTATTAGATACTTTTCACATATGACCGAGGCAGTCTTTGCGTTTTTGTAATGATAGTTGGGATTTGAACCCGACTGCATCCAGCTTAAAAGGCTAGCGTTCAACCATTGAACTTTATCAACCTACCGTGATGAGCTACCTCTGTTGCTATATAATCTTTTGGACTACATAATACAACTCACCACATACCTTTCCTCTTGCGGAGTAATCAGTGATGTTTCACGACCAGTGTCCTGCTTCAAAACAGTCCACCACCCATTAACATTGCACACGAGCCCTTGGGTGCAACCCCTCGAACCAATATACTACCCTTTCTCATACCTGTTGACAAGTTGGTTTTGTATGGAAGTCAGCACCACCTGTTACTTTTCATGCACCCTGGTTCCCTTACGGGCCAGTCGATACACATTCTTCCCCATACACTTGCTTCACAGTTACAACCACCGGTCTTATCAGTGATCGCTACCTTGCGATAGTGAGCAGGCTTGTTTACATGAACCATCTCTGGCGCAGGAGTGTAGGACTCATCTGCTTTGGGTAGGTCACCCTACTTATTCTTCGTAGACGGCAAGCCGCCTACAGGACAATAAACTGCCCCGAAACTTTATTTGTTCTGCCATCTGCACTATATGCCTCGCTCAACAGCTTTACTCGAGTTTACTGTTTATTGCTTTGGTTACATAACGCTTGATCTTGCCTCTGTGCTTACAGAAGGCAGAACAAATAAAGCCCATATCAAAACATACTACAGGAACTCCACTTACCTCACAGGACCGTCTCCTGCTACTTCCGTTTCGTCATTACAGTCTAACATACTCCACCGTGTCATACTTGGGTTTCCCCTCAACTTTCATGTGACTTGCACAGAGCCAGTCCGTCAACTGGTTATCCTCAGTGCAAGCACCTAGTGGTGTTAGCAACCTCTAATACATTTAGATATGGTGCCCAAGGAGAGACTCGAACTCTCAAAATTTGGCTTCTAAGACCAACACGTATACCAATTCCGTCACCTGGGCATTGCTTTTTAACGATGTTAAAGAACATTTGTTCGTCTGCAAACGATGTTGCAGTTGGGTTAGTGTAACTGCAATTTGCATTGCTGTCAACTAATTTTTCTACTGTGTTGCAAAACAACAACAGCACCCTTGTTAGCAACACGATGTTTGCTACAGTTTCACAAGTATATGTGATCCTGGCATTGCTGTCAACTGCTTTTTTAACATGTTGCAAAAATACTACACTGGTTGTTGACTTTGCAACACTTACAGATTCACAGTCGGTAAGTCATGTTCGTCCAATGTAGGTATCAAAGCACTCTTCATGGATGAACCCACTTGTCCCCTCGCGGGTAGAGAATGCTTTGATACGTTACCATTTTACCATCTGCGTTTCCACCACAGACTTCTCATCCGGTAAGCCGCCCACATTAATAGCCGATGTTTTGAGTGCCAGCAGGGTCGCGTTCCCTATACACACTTTTCATGATCCTAAAAACAAAAAACCCCAGGGTTTTAAGCCTAGGGTCCTTGGAGTTTGCTGAGTTAATTTGTGTTAACTGTGCGAGTCTCCTGGACCCTTGGTGCCTGGTAGTGTGCGATCATTACTAATCTCAGTCGCAGACCACAAGGCCACTGGCATAAATGAATATGCTTGGCTATGCTGTTTGCAGTTGAGAACGAATGTCGGTTTCATTTTGTTTCTTTTTCCTTTGATACTCAGTACATTATTGCACTGTGTAAGTCTTGTATTGTAGAGATATTTAGCAATGCTGTCAACCTCTTATGGTTTATTTAGTCTTTTGTTGTTTTTTCACAATGTATCTGGTCCCCCGTTGCAGAATCGAACTGCATCCTGGACCTTATCTAGATTAATCGTGTATAAAACGACCTGCTCTCCATGAGCTAACGGGGGATTAAAAACTTGGTACCCCCGACCGGACTCGAACCGGTACGCCTCAACGGCGGCAGATTTTAAGTCTGCTATGTCTACCATTCCATCACAGGGGCACGATCATCATAAAGATGATATTCGTAATCGGCCTATGTAGAATGGAGTGTTCATGTGTGTACTATAACTTGAATATTTATTTATGTCAACCGCGATTCTTCAATTTCTAACCAGGTGTGGTCACCCATGTATTTCACTTGCGTTTGGTATTCGTAGTCTTCGGGTGCAGAGCTTGACCAATCGTTAGGCCCATGGTGTGTCAGTAGAACATGTTGTTTGCGCTTGTCCCAGACCAACCAGTAAGTCTGGCCCATCACAGGACTGAACTGATATACAGCGGCATGCACTGCATCTGTGACATCTAGTCGTCGTTTGATTGACTGTGCTTGTTTTTCCAGTACTGAGACCAGTTCCATGATCCTGTCGTACTCTTGCTGGGCATACATCCTAGCATGGTTGATCATGAGATCTTTTTGCTGTGTAACGGGCACAAGATCAAACTTGGGTCCACCTGCTTCAGTTGGGTAAGGTGTTACATTACGATTAAAAAACGGAATAATCCCGCCTGTGGTGGTAGAGTCATAACTGTCTCTGCCCTTGGCTAGGTTTGATTTTTTTTCCATGTAATTACTTATGTCTTGGTCCGGCGTGAAGGAATCGAACCCTCATTCTGGGAGTAGAAATCCCATGCATTATCCATTATACTAACGCCAGATGTTTGGTGGGCTCACTGTGAATTGAACACAGACTCAATCGATTATGAGTCGACTGCTTTACCATTAAGCTATGAGCCCAAATTGCTATTGTATGATTTATTTAGATTGCTGTCAACCGTCATCTAGCACGTGGAAACACGGGTCTCTGTGCAGATGGTGCTGGTGTTGCCGCTGTTTGCGCTGATGGCGCCATGGTTCGTGCTGGTATTGCAACCGGAGCTGGTGCTGTTGCATCAGGTTCTGATTTTTTGGTTTTAGGAAACATTTTGTAAACCATTTTACCAATTTTGGCTGGATCGGTCCCTTTGGTGTATTCTTGTGCAATCATATTAGTTATGTTGGCAATAGATTGCGGATCCGACACACCTCGCTCATAGGCCATTTCTTTGGCTGCTGCCTGAGCAATGGTCATAATTTTTTGTTTAGATAACTTTTGCCCAGTTTGTGGCAAAGATTTGGCCACGTCAAAACGTCCAGCACGTATAGACGCACCCGGTGCTAGTTCCACTTGCGGCATCATTTCTGCTTCTGGTGCCAGAATGTAAGCAGTTTTCACGCTGATCTGGCCTTCCATGTCGTCAAAGTCTTTGAAGTATTGTACTTGTTCTGTGGGCAGGTCCATGATCAACATGCCTTCAAATTGACTGTACTTTTTGTAGTTATTATAACCAACCCTGGCAATGGCACGTAGGATGGAGTTTTCATCACCGTCCATGAGTGCTTTTTGATATTCACCATTGGGCACATGATTGAATGTGCCGTCTGCAATGGCTTTACAAACTGTTTTTAAGTTCTTGGGATTGATTCTTGGACGAATAGTGTTTACCCAGTTGTCCAAACCCACACGATCACCAATTTTTACAAGGCGGCCTGCTGAGTTTGCAATAGCACTACGAATACCTGTTAGATCTAAGTTGGCTTTGCGGGCATTGATCCAGCGGCCACCTTTGGCTGCACGTGCTTTGACTTCAACTGGCATCTTGTTAACGATAATATCGCCGCCGCCTTTGATACGGCCACTCCAGGCAATGTTGGGATGTAGTACTGCCAGTGCCACCTCGCACGGACCCACACCTTGCGCAGTTAATTCTGTTGATAAATCTTTGAATAACTCTTTACCAAATCCTGTGCCAATTACGTCGTCAAATGAATGCAACGATCCGTCTAACAGTTTACCTACATCGATTCCGTTGCCGTTTTTTACAAGCTCTAGGAAAGCATCTTTTTCTTCAATTGGAGCATCAATGTCAATGATTGAACGTGCGATCTTTGATAGAAACACACTGGCGTCAGCATCTTTGCCCAGCACTGATTTGATGCGTTCTTCAATGTTTCCTGCTTTGAGCGTTCGCAAGACTTTTTGCAGAACAGATGGATCATCGGTGGATTTTACCACTGCGATAATCTCTTTCTTAAGTGCAGGATCTTCTAGTACCAGGTCTGTATAGCGCATTGTTTAACTCGTAATAAGAGTATTTATGCGCTAGTGATCAATACGGTAAAGAGCTTTGTCCAGCCACGGAAACAGCGCATCCTGCTGGCGCACATGCCCGTAAGTGCGAACACTGTTGGCAATGCTGTCGTTTACCAAGCCTTTTTCTATTAGCTCAAACCATGTGGTTTTTGCCGGATCCATAGGAGCAACATCTGATTTGAACACAGCCACATGCAACCAAGGATCATCTATGGCCTTGCGAAAATACGCATCTTTACAATCAAATCCATTCACAGCCAGCATGTACAGCATGGTCACAAATGTATGATTAAAAAACTGAAAATTTTCGCCACGACTTTGCCAGCGTCCGTATTCATGATAGGTCAGCATGGGCATGCCCAGATACAGCATGCCGTTTACATTCATTTGTTCGCTGAACAGTCGCATGGTTTTTATTGGATTCACTGCATACTGAAATGCATCGTGACACCAGATTACATCAACAGTCTGTGGTAAACATGCTGTTTCAAAATCTTTTTGGATGTACAACATGTTGGTTGGTTGCTCAAAGTCAATCAACTTTGGCCTGCGATCCACTGCATAGCATTGCAGATTCAACGGATCTCGTACATCATCTCTGGTGGATGCTTGTGCCCACCAAAGTGTATCCAGACATGCACCAGCACCCATGTCTGCTACGCTACTGATACTTTCCATGAACGTATCATGTTCTCGTAAGAGATTCAACACCATTTGACTATGGTTGTGACTTTGTATTGCATTATCAAACTGAGCCATGTGTCAATATCTCAACTATTATTTTTTCTCTGTAGCTTTTTAATCTTGACTCAAATTGGTAGATAGACTCTGCGGTGTCCGTGTGCGTTGGATTCCATGAAAGATTCCTGGACATATAATTTGCCCAGTGTTCAAGTGCATCTCTTTCAATTTGCAAATTGATAGCATCGCTTTTGGGCTTGGCATTTTTGCACAAGGTCCATTCTTCCAACAGTTGTTCGCCACGTTGCTGTATGGTCATCAAACACTCACGTCTTCCATGCCAGCTGTGCGTAATCTAACAATGTGCCCAAGCATGAAGTTTTTACTTTCAATGCCTTTCATGATACCCAACCAACGGTTACGCAACAAAGCCACTTCATTGATGATTGTTTCAAAATCAATCACTTCGTCTTCACCATCCACATACTTTTCAGCATCACGTGATGTAAGTGCTCGATTGTAAGATTCAAGATACTTCTGAAAGTGTTTTCTACGTATTTTCCGCAATTGAATATTCAGGTGTTCAAGCACCGCTTCAATCTCTTGTAGCTGATTAAATCGATGCTCGGTCAGCCCTGGCAAATCGCTTATGCGTTGTTCAACACGGCCAGCAATGGCCACGTCTCGCTTGGCAGCAATCATTTCTGCTTCATAGAAAGCAATGAAGTCAGGAATATTACCAAGGTCCTGAACTACCTTGTTATACCACATTTAGTCTTCTTCGCCGTCGTCAAAGTTATCTTCGTCAACTTCCTCATCGTCATGGAAGTATTCTTCGCATGAACGTTGAAGATATGAGTCGCATCCAGAAAATGCCTTAAGGTCTTTTTCGGATATACCATCCATATCGGTTAGTATACTAAACAAATGGTCTGCCACCGCCTGGCGATCTTTTGAGCTAATGTATTCTTTCATTACTCCATAAGTTTCGCACAAAACTTCTACATCAATCATTCTACTGGTTCCTCTTCTGATAATTGGGCAGTAACCACGTGATGTGGATTCTTTACAAAGTCCTCCATGACCTTGTCTAGTGAACTGTTTTCATTGCGTTCCCAAGCCTTGCGAAACTGCTTGATAACTGTGCCATCGCCCAGGGTGTATTTAAGACTGTTGCCTTCTTTGGTCAATAAACCTTTTGCTTCCAACATGTCTGTCATGCCCGAGTATGGACTCATGCCTGACTCATATGGAATCTTGACCTGTACTGATTCAAACGGTTTAGCATAACGAGTTTTCATGACCTTGCAAGCGGCACGAATACCTTTTACTTCTGAAATCTTGTTGCCGTCTTCGTCTTCCTTCAGTTTCAATTTACGCATGGCAACCACAATTGAGCTGGCATAGATAAAGCCTTGTCCACCACTGATTTTATCATCTGGATCAAACATGTCCTGACTTGCATAAGTGTGATTTGTACAAACCAAACCTAAATTCAAATCGCCAAACATGTTAACACAGTTTCTTACTAGAGCAGTAAGTGCTTTGGGTTTACGACCAAGATCGCCTTTCATTTCACCTGCTTCAAACTGATTCACGTCAGTTGGAGTAAGCAACATGCCCAAGCTGTCAATAACAAACAGCACCTTAGGACGTTCTGTTTCAGGAATAGTTTTGTATTCCTTTACAAAGTCTGAGATAACTTTGGCCAGGTCATCGATCATGGCCATGTTCAACTTGAGCAGTTTGTCGTCTGTGGTTTGTACACCAAGAGCATGCAACCACTTTTCATCCAGTGCGTTTTCACTATCTACCAAGATAACATAGATACCTTGATCTTGTGCGTTCTTAATCAAATTGCCCGAACAGATAAAAGATTTGCCTGCACCTGATTCGCCAGCAAACACAGTAACTTTGCCCATTGGAATACCTCGATCAAAGGCTCCAGAGATCAGATAGTTTAGTGTGTAGTTGCCTGTGCTGATCCATGTGTCGGGATCTTTGAAGCCAACACTGATACCGTCAATGCTTTTTGTAATTGATTTTCTAAATTTACTTACGTCAAAAGGTTTTGCCATATTTTTCTCCGTGTTGATATATTAGCAGAAAGAGAGCTAGAGGTCAACCCTAGCTCTCTCATGATAGATTACTGCTTTTGACGATTGCGGATCATGGCCAGGATATCTTCTGCGCGAGCATTAGATTTTGCTGGTTGAACCGGTGCTGTTGCTTCAGGAGCATCCTCGTCGGGTGTTGCTACTGGTGCTGGACGAGCCGCAGTTGTTGCAACTGGTACGTCATCCTCAGCGTCATCATGAGCCACTCGTGTTGCCGCTGCCGGCTTGTCGCCACCTGCAAAGCCTGCTGGCTTGTAGTACTGGCTCCAACGATCTGGATCATATGCTTGGCCGTCAACTGAAGCTTCAAACATTTCTTTGATCACTTTGAGTTCAACATCGCTAGGCTTCTTGGGCAAGAAGTCTGACAAATTAAACAAACCGAATTGGTCAATTGATGCTTGTTCTGCACTTGTGATTGCAGATTCTTTACGTGCCCAGCTAGAAGTGCTGTAGTCAGCGTAACCACCTTTGGATGTTTTCTTGATAGTAAAATCAAGTCCGCCAGTGTAGTCAGTTGGCAAGTTCTCCATTTCAGGATCCATCAACGCATTTTTAATGATGTTGAAGATCTGTGGACTAATGATGAAACGACGGATTGGATTCTCCGGTGTCTTGTCATCGCCCATTGGGTTTTCGTGTACAAAGCCCTGGAACAAATAACTTTTCTTCTTCCAGTACTTGCGACCCATTTCTTCCAAACTCTTGTCTTTGAACCATGTGCGCACTTCTGCAAGCACAGGGCATGCTTCACCATACATCTCCACGCATGGAACTTGTACGATAACAGGCTTTGAGTCTGCTTGACCTTTGATGCCAGCAAATGGCAAACGGATCATTAGACGTTCGACCCAGAAGAAAGAATTTTTGGAATTGCCGTCTGGTAGAAAACGGACTTTTGCTGTGGAACCTTCTGCAATGTTCCAGTGAGCGTAGATGGCATTGTCGCCACCTGTTGAGTTACCGCCTGTGCGGCTTTCTTGCGCTTGTAGTTTTGCGCGGATTTCTGCGAGAGATGTAGCCATGATAATTTTCCTTTATAGTTTAAGATGGTCTTTATGTGCCTAGATACACACTAGCACCGTGCTAGTATATAACATTAGTATTTAGCAAGTCAATAAAAAAGGCGCAAATTTTGCGCCTTTGGTAGAATAGTTCGAATCACATGTTTGGTTGTGTTTGTGTTATGGCAATAGTAAACTCGCCGCCCACGGGTTGATCGAATCGCCAACCTTTTTGTCTAAACATGTTGTAGTAAGGATCAATCACTTTGCTAACATTCTGAGGACTTACTACGCCTTCTTGGTTGGCGTGTTGTGGATCCATGGTGCCTGGGTGACCCTGAATCACAGTTGCTGATCCGTCTTGATTGAATTTATGACTAAATCCATATTGTCCTGGCGTTGTGCCAAAATAACCATTCAATTTGTTAACAATTTCTTCAGCGTATTTGGCTGTGGCCTGTGGATCAATTGGTGCATTTGCCGCAGGCATTGCTTCTTCAACAGAAGCTTCAGTAATTAGATCTGCGTATTTTCTAAAAAACTTTGGGTCCATGTTATTTCCTCAATTTTATTTTACAAGGAGACCAGCAATTCGAAGCATCTGAACTAGATCTGCATCCTCGCTGACCACGCCACCTGAGTTTTGGCCAGCTGGTGTATTGGCCGCAGTTGGTTGTGGTGGTGGTGGAGTTTCTGGTGCAGGCTGTGCAGGCGGTGTATCAAACTCAGATGTTTCCAATCCTAGTTTTTGGTATATGTTTGGCCAGTTGTCTTTGAGCCATTCTTTGATTGCTGGCACAGCATCTGCATCCTCGCCAAGGTCATCCACTAGATCATGCAAGGTGTCAAACAAAGTGTCGTCGCCAATGATGTCATACAACACTGACGTTACATTGGTTGCGTCCATGCCAAACGGCAGTGGCTTGGCCAATAGTTGTTGTAGTTGTTGCAGGTCTTCAGGCGTTTCAGGAATAGCCCAGGTGCCTTCGTCTAGTAGATCCACACCTGGGTCAAGGTCTTCTGCCACTTGATATTCTGCTTCGTAACGTAGATTTTGATTTTCTTTGAGATTGCGTAGGTCGCGTAGATAGTGTGTGGCCAATTGTACTGCTAGTGTACGTGAGGGTGATTGACTGTCGTCTTCGGTTATTGTATCGTATTGTGTTGCCCAGTGTTTTGCAAATTCTGCTACCTCAGGCATGGTGGTAGCACGATTGGCAATATCTTCTAAAACAGATTTTACCAAGGTGCTGGGGTCTGAGAATCTGAGCATCTTCATGTATTCATCCATGCCTTCATTGGTTGCTAGTGCAAGTACAGATTGGCCTTCAATGATATCCGTGATGGACTGAATTTGATTTTGTTTTCTTTGCTCGTGTAGCTGATATGCTTTGTATACATGTGGTAATGCCGCTGTCATGCGGTCATCAAAAATTTTCTTGACAAAACGTTCTTTGAGATCGTTCACGTCCATTTCGTCCAATTGAGTTGTTTGTGGCTCAAACGATTCAATAAATTGATTGTATGATCTTGTGCCGCGCAAAGAATTCAATTGATGGTGCAGGTGATTATAGTGTGCAACTGCGGCTTCAACCATGGTCTTGGTCACGTTGTCTTCAAACACACGACGGCGCATGCCTCGTACAAATGTACCAAGCTCATTCATCTCTTTGACAGTTTCATTGATGAACGATCCAACATCATCATAAGGATTGCCGCCTTCGCTGATGTGTCGTGCCATTGCACGTGCGGCGCTTAGTTTGTTGTGTTCTAGTTTGAAACGTTCACCTTGTGAATTTTCAACATAGATAGCGTTGATGTGTCTTGCACGACTACCGCGCACTTCTGGATTGACACTTTCGGTGTGTACAATACGAATACGGGCAGAGCCAATATTTTCAAAACTGTGCTTGGGTGTGCCGTACAGCCTGCTCTCAGTCACTTTTACATCACCTGAGTCAAATGTAGAATCTGCGTGTGTCACTTGCTGTATGTCCTTGATGTTAAGGTTGCTCCTGGTTATATCTCGAGTGTCAAATGTCATTAGGTTGCGCCGAGCAAATTTGCGCATTTCATATAAAAAGGCATACCACTCTTTGAGTTGGTCAGGGTCAAGTTTATCGCTGATATTTTTGCTAAAGTAGATTTTTAAGCTGTCATTGTCAATGATGCTGAGTGTTATATTTCCAAACTCTTCGCCATCTTTGCTGGTGTAATTAAAGTTGAAAAATCTAGCTTTTTCGGGTGCGGCAGTAGCTTGTGCTTTATCGTCGCCCAAGCTCACATCTTCAAATCTGCTACGGACTTTTTCAAACAATGCTTCTGCAATTTTATCAATATCTTGTGCCATGTGTGTATTTAGCTTTTTGACTCTAACGTTAGATCATGATAAAAGGCATGGGTTCTACAAAATCTTCCACGCTGTCACGTACATAGCTATCTAAACTGGCGTCAAATTCCTTGACAAACTGTAGCATACGCACAACCAACAGCATGCTCATGACCAAATCATCAGTTTCGCCTTCTTTGGCTTCGTAGCCAGCACCTTTGGCAATGAACGTTTTTAATTCTGATATTAAGTTTTTGCTGGCAATTTTTAATTTGCTGTTTTCAACCAGTTGCTTGAATTTGGCACAAGCCGCCAGCTTGGATTTGTTGCTGGTATTAAAGCCCTTGCGCCAGATGTTGTTTGATCCAGGTCTGCGTGGCTCGCTGATAAAAATACCTGGAATGTTTTCTTCGCCAATTTCTGCAATCGCAACCAGTGCGGCTTCGCCCAGCGTGTTGTTTTCTACAGAGTAGTAAACATCAATATTGCTGCCTATTGCGTCAACAATGTACTTGTTGATTTCTTTGAGAATGACCACTTGCTTTTGTATGGGTGTTTTGTTATGTTGCCATTCAGCCACTTGCATGAGGCTAGGCAATTCCACAACTTGTATGGCGCTGGGATCTCCACCTGTGCCCAAGCTGGGATCTAGTCCTACCAAATAGGTACAACCTTTTTGTGGTTTTTTATACCAGCGCACTTGTCCTTGACGTTCCAGTGGCTCAATGCCTGCCATTTCAATCAGGTGAATTGGATTAATCAGTGTTTCATCAAAGATCAAGAATTCACATTCCATTTCACGACGGAAACGTTCTTCGCCTAGTTGGGCTTTCATTTCATGTGCCCATGCATCGTCACGGTCTGGATGTTCTTGCCATTTTGAACGATAGGCTTTGAAGCCATTGGTGCCCACTTCTGTTTCGTTGCCAAACTCATCCATGCATTTGTTTGCCTGGCGCCAGATTTGTGAGAATTGATCTTCGTCAGAGTTGGGTGTGCTTGTGATAATACACTTACCACCTGTTGACAGTGTGGGCGCAATAGAAGTCCAAAACTCAGTGGCAATGCTGGGGCGTACGAATGCAAACTCGTCCATGTACAGCAATGAAATACTCATACCACGACCAGTATTTTCTGTTGTGGTTTGTGCCACTATACGTGACCCGTTGTCAAAATCAATTGAACCTTTGTTGTAGCTGGTAACACCTGCTCGAATAAAGTCAGGACAGTTTTCATATGCATAACGAATACGTTGCATGATTTCCTGCGCACCCAAATACTTGTGAGCCGCTACTAGAATAGTACTATCAGCTACAAACATTGCATACCATAATAAATACCCTGCGGCAGACGTTGATTTCCCCGTTTGTCTTGGCATTAAGCTGATAGAGTATCTATAATTGTGATACGTGTCAATGAGACGTTTTTGATAGTCCCATGGATGATACTGCATGCTACCCTTCATAGGATGCTGTATGTAAAAGTAGTTGTCCATGAAGTATTGTGGACCCGTGATAGGGTCTGCACAACGGGCAATTTCAAGGATCTGCTGTTCGGTAAAGCTCTCCTGTTGGTGAGCTTTTTTTACAATAACGCTTTCAAGTGTAGACATAATAAGTATTTAACATGAACTGCCTTCTTCTAAACTCTAATTACGAGCCTATTTCTATCCTGCCATTGAGCATTATCAATTGGCAACATGCTATCAAATTGATGTTTCTGGATAGAATCACTGTGCTCGAAGAATACGAGAATCACGTTGCTCGTAGCGCCAGCTTGACTATTCATTACCCTGCGGTTGCTGTGACCAAAAACTATTTCAACAACAAGAAGGGTGTGCGCTTTAGCCGTGCTAACTTGTACTTACGTGACTTGTATCAGTGCCAATACTGCGGCGATACATTTGACAACAACGAGCTGACCATTGATCACATGGTTCCAAAAGCATCAGGTGGTAAAGTAAACTGGGAAAATGCGGTAACTGCTTGCAAGACTTGCAATCACAAAAAAGGCACCAAGCTGTGGAAGCCAATGAACATGCCTTACAAGCCAGACTACTACCAATTGGTCAACAAGTGGAAAGGCCGTCCTGTGCATATCCAGCACTCAAGTTGGTACCAGTATCTGGGTATTGAAGATCAACGGGCCACTGGCTAGACTGGTTTTTCGCCTGTCCAGTAAGGCAGACTGAACCACAGGCGAAACCATTCAGGTGTGCCTGGTTGTATGTTGTGCTGTTTTTCTAGCTCTCGCTTTTCCGTACCAGTAACACTGATGTTCATGCCAGTATACTGCGACCAGTCTGGTTGCTGGCATGTGCCACTCAGCTTGCGGAGTTCTTCAATTGGATCCATTATTTGCCAAACCATAAAGCAAACCACGCAGGGGTGCCTGGTTTGATATTGTGCTCTTTCATGTAACGAGCTTTGTTGTTTTGTGGATTGTCTTTTTGCCAGGCTTGCAATTGAGAGTAGTCACGCTTGGGTGCTTCTTCTCCGCGGGCAATTTGAAAGATAGGATCGTTTACATCTAGTACAGCATCTTCATGCCCAGCATCATGTTCAGCTAAGCCAAAATCTGACCTAGTGAATACTCGCTGTTTCATTAGTGTTGTCCGTAAGGATTAACAGGGCGGTCGTATCCGTCTGGCTCAGGATACACAGGATATTGATTTGGGTTCATTCAGCGGTGCCCTTGCACTTGGCACGTTTGGCATTGGTCAATGCACCGTAGTCCACTGGCCAAATTTGTCCGCCCGGCACTTCTTTGGCATTAGCAGGGAAAGCAAATGCAACACCCGATGCTTTTTCAACAGCATCAATACTTGCACGAACTGCAACCAAGTCGTTGCCTTGTCCTGGACGATGGTCAAATGCAAATGCCATTACTTCGCCTGTTACTGTGTCAGTTACAATCTTGTAAAAGCCACGTGGTACTACAACTTGATTGGCGCCAATGGTTTTGTCACCAGCGCCATATATAGCTCCAACGTATACCACAAGGGTATGGCCACGTTGAACTGCCCACCCGCGGGTCGCAGTTTCTAATAATTTCCAAATTCCACGATTGAACCCCGGGAGTTGTGGATACATGTTTGTTAGTAAAAAACTTTCTTTTTCCGCACGGTCATTAAAACTCATGTCACCATTGGGTGCCACGTGTCCAATATCATATCCTGACTTGGCATAGTCTGCTAGTTCAGCACGAGATCCTTTGGGAATACTTTGATCTGGTGCAAAGCCATTTGAACGTGGTACACAGCCCAGTGCGTTCTGTGGGGTTAGTGTGTAACTGACCCACACAGGAATACGTGCGGCTGTGTCGTTTAGTGTAACATAACTTTGACGACAAATAGCCACTCCGGGTTTTTTGGTTTGTGGAAAACCGTACGGTGCTTGTGCCTGGCATTGTGCTACAGGTAATGGTGGCCATTGTTCCCAGGCATGTGCTGTGGTAGCAAATAGTGCTATCGCTATAATTGAAATCCAGTGTTTCATCAATGATCCTTGAGTTACTCAGCGTTTCTAATTTTGTCCAGCATGCGAGCCAGTCGTGCTTCCAAATAGTTGTTGCCTTCTGGAATTGCCATTGGGTTGTCACTTTGCTTGTAGCTGTGTTTGTACATGACTTTGCTCTTGTGCATGTCATTGCCACTGGCAGTCACAGCAGATACAGGTGCAGTGCGCTCATCAGGCTCATTGGCGTATTCGTCCAAGTCACCAACTCTTACCACTTGTGGTTCTGGCTTTTTGCCTATCATGCCTGCCATCTTGAGCATACTGGCTAACTCTTCTGCGGCTTCACCGTCAGCAGTTACAGTAACAGTCTTGCGACCTGTCTTGGTGTCCATGCTGGTATTGATGCTGACACCATCTTCTTGGCTCATTCCGCCCATGCCCATGTCGCCGCATTCCTCTAGCTCTTCTTTGTCCTTGGCAGCGTCTTTCATGGACTCTTTTTCATCATTGTCACCGTCAATATCAGCATAGTCTGGCTTTTCTTCACTTTCCATCATGCCGCATTCGTTCATGCCATGCATTTCGCAGTACTGCCCTTCAGCAGTCATGTTGCATCCGCCTTCATTCATTTGTTCGTCTTCGGCGCCTGTGACACTGAAAGACTTGCCGCCTACTTCAAAAGAGTCTTTGCCTGCACGAATGGCATTGGCACGAGCACCTGAAAATTCATTGCCTTCGTCAGTGGCCACTTCATCCATTGCGCTAGGCAATCCCGCAAGTCTTGCCAGTTCGTTTAGGCTGTCATGAACTTTGGTTTCACTAATTTCTACATCGCCGCCTTCAATCGCATTATGGAATTCATCAGCAACCCATTCATACGGATCACCATCACGACCTTTTTTAACACCGTATGGCATGTCGTCAAAGTAATAGTCATACAATGCTTCAAACAAGTCTTGATCAAAATGTCCGCCTTGTGCAAATTCGCGAACTTCTTTACCAAAGCGGCGAACGATTGCTTGTAACGTACTTTCTGTCAGAACGCTTTCGTCAACTTTTTTCTTTTTAACTTTGTCTGGCAAACCTTTGTGCTTGGTAGATGCAAAATCTTCAGCATCTTTTTTGCCTATGTCTTTGGCAACCTTGCCGACTTCTTTGCTGGCTGGCTTTTCGCCTTTTTGTGCGGCGTGTACCATACCAAAGAATTTTTGTTGTGACTTGCTCTTGGCTTTTTCCATTACGAAAATTGCTTCAAGTTCAGCCATGGTGTCTTCAACATAAGTTTCAAGATTGATAGACTCAGCAACACGTGAACCTTTGTGTTTGTATGCCTTGGCTGTGGTACGCTCTGGGCCAAAGTTTTTCTTTGGACGACCTTTGGTCTTGGGTGCATCACCGGGTGCAGTTTTTTTCACACCTTTCTTTTCGTTGCCGTACTCGTCGTAGTCATCATCGTTGCCTGTGTCGTCACGATCACTGCGAGCACCATATTTCTTGTTGCGATTGCGTTCGCTTTCAGGATCAGTGTTAACACCTCTCATGCCGCCTTGTGCGCCTTTGAGTAGATTCATGTCTAGGCCAGCTTCATCAATGGTCTCATGATGCTTTGCGCATTTCTTGCAAGCGTTTTTGACTTCGTCAGTCAACGTGTCATCATGCTTGCTGTCCAAGTTGTCCATGATGTATTTCATTGCTGGTTTGAATTCACTCTTGGGATCCCACCCACGCTTACGCATCCACTTGCGAACAGTATGTGCTGCCGCATCGTATTCACTGTGTTCTTCTTCTGTGGTTTTACGTGTGCCTGGCAATGAACTGTTGGCATTGTTCTCGTCGTACTGTTCTTCTTTGACTTCGTCATTCAATGCATCATCATCGTAAACACCGTGGCCACTGGTCTTTGATTCATCGTCGTAGCGGAATACCATTACATTTACATCGTCAATGTAGCCACGCACTTCCATGCCGTCGTCACTTTCTTCTTCACGATCCAACCAGTCACCTTCAATGGTACTAAAGAAATCATCTGCATTGTCATAGTGGCGGCCATCGTCAGCTTGTAATTCTTCATTCATGCCTAGTCGTGCTTTGGCTTTGGCCAAACCTGCAGAACCAGTTGGGCTCTTGCTGGCTTCGTCGTCTAGGTCTTTTGTAGTTGTCTTCCAGCTGTCGTCACCAGGAGCGGCTTTGGCTTTGCGTTGGAAAGCAGGAATGTCACTCTTGTTAGGGCCGTCTTGATATTCGCCTTCATAAACTGTATCAACATCGGGTCTGGAACCCAAGTAAGTGAAACGATTTGTGCTGTCCCATTCTTGAAACGCTGCCTTTGCTTCAACTGCACTAGTAGCCTTGACTTGAGTGCTGTGTGATTTGCCTGGCTTCTTAGAATCTTTGTAGGCTACTGTGTATGTGCTGGCGCCTTTAGTTTCGCCTTCGTTGACATCGTCTTTATATTTGTTATATTTGTCTCTTACTTTGTCTAGGTCTTTGCCTTCACGTCCGGCCTTGGCTAGTGCTTCCATGCCTTTTTTGCCGTACTTTTCATAACCTTTGGCAGCACGACTCATTGTGCGCTCTTCAGCTTCATCTACTATGTTCTTTTTACCCATGGCTTTTTTAATAGCTTTGTCTTTGCTACCCATGTACTCATCTTTACCAGATTCTTTTTTGCCGTCGCCGTCATAGTCTTTCTTGGCAAGCATGTCTTCATCAACTTCTTTTGCTTCAGCCAGTTTCTTGGCCAAACGGTCTTTCAACGAAAGAGGATTAGATGCAACAGCACCTTCATTCAATTGCTTGAGCAGGCTCTCTTGCCTAGGAGGTTGTGGTTCCAGCGAGGCTAGTTTGTTCAATATATTGTAAATGTTATTACTTGTGGTCATTTTTGCTTTCCTCGCGGATTAGGGTTTTTTGTGTTCACAGGACTTGTGTTGTTCTGTGCAATGTCTGCTGTGGTCTTTGCAGTTTTTTCTTTGTGCAAAGATGCGGCCAAGATGTTGTCGTTGACATTTTTAACTTGTTGCGGCTCACTGCGATTTTTTTGTAATTCTTTGAGAAGACTGTCCACACGTTTTAATCCCACGTGCTCTTGTGCTTGATCATCTTCTTTGAAGTTATCCTTGCCAGGCTCGAGACTCTCTTCTGGATGCACATGCAAGTCGGCACCGTTTATTTCATCTTCGAGAGTGAAACGTGCCACAATCTGTACAGCAGGTATTCCTGTGCTGGCATGAATGGCAGCACGTACAGCTTCAGCTGTGGTTGGATAGTTTAGCTTTACTTCGAACTGTTGTCGTGCAACAGGACCAAGACTATTAAATTCTCTGGTCACTGTGATTGGCTGTGCTTTGGGCTTGCTGATGTCCACTAGATCAAATGCGCTGAGTCCACGCTCAATTTTGTCCAGCAGTTCATTATCAAGCTCGCAATCAGCAATACGCACACGAAAATCAAATGTTCGGTGGCTTTCTGCTAGGTATTTCTTAAACGCTTTCATTACAGGATCCTATATCACATATTTAGCATTATCATGCCTTTTTATTCTGGCCAAGTATCTCTTTGAGCAGGGTATTACGGTCCAACACTACACCTTGACCATCAATCGGCGGTTCTTTAGTACCTTCTTTTTGTGCAACTTGATCTATGCGTAGCTTTTTGAGCTGTAGATCTACCATGCGCAGTTTCTTATCCAACTTGGCTTGCTTGGCAGTAATTGCATGTCCCAACAACACACCTGCTGTTTGAAAGATTGTACCAGCATAACGTGCTTCTACATTCATGCCCAGATCCATTAGATCTTGAAACTTGTCTTGAGCAAGTGCCGCTAGGTCATCCATCTCTTGATCAGCAACTTCTAAATCACGCACACCAGGCAGTGCGGCATCAATTTTGTCAATGGCCGCATCAATGTCACGTATGTGTTCCTTATGATCACTGATAGTGGATTTTGGGTCCTCTATAAATGTTTCTGCAGGAAGGTCAAAAAGTTGTTCTAATTTTTTGGTCATGCAGGTATTTACCGCTTGGCACCTTGGTGGAAAATCTCATTTTCAGTTACTACCCTAAAACGCATACCGTTTTGTTTGCACCAGGCATTGGCTGCGGCCCATTTTGCATGATTAAGCGCCACATAGGCTTTGTCTCTCATGCTACGTGCGCTTTCCATTGTGGTTTCAGTTGACGGTTTGATTTCAATTACCTCAGCATGTTTTTGCTGATTCTTGTCTGCGTAGATTATTAAAAAATCTGGAATGTACACTGTGTTTTTGTTTGTGAAAGGATTGCGATAAGGTATACTAATTGCTTCACTTGCCCATTGCAGTATCGCAGGGTTGTTGTCGCAGAATTGCATAAACGCAAATTCCCATCCTGATCGATAGGTGGGAGTTCCTTTACCAATGTACTTGGCAGGATTGCGTACTTGAAATTTGCCTTGTGCGTATTTTGCCATTATGCCAAGATGCTACGTTTGACAAACACGCTGGCTCTTGGTTGATTGGTTAGGCCAAGCAAGCTGGTGTTTATTCTATTGAGATTAAGAAAAGTTGCTAGATACAAATTAAGTTCACCAGGTGGCACTTTCTTGAAGTCTGCTAAAATTTTCATAGGAGTACTTCCACTGGCTAGACTAGTGAACACCACTGCATTGGTTAAATTTTTTGCACTTTCTTTATCGCCAGTTACACTTTCAAAGTAACTTAGTATAGCACCTTCAGCATCCACTGGCACATTCAATGTTGGTTGGAACAAGTTATTAAAATATTGTTCTACGTCTTTGCGAGCGCCTGGTGTCAGGTCCACACTGTTTGGTAGATTGCTAGATGTTGACATTATACTGTTTTACCTTGTGATAAATTTCTTAATAGGGTATCAGCATCATTGATGTTGATTTCATATCTGGCTGCAATCTCAGCTGTGAGTTCTTCAACACTAAATTGAGGAAGAGTGCGAGCACTGGTTGCCAATGTGTTTGTTGTAGCTTGCGGCAACTGAGGAAACGGTGCTGGCGTAAATGGTCCAGTGCTCGAAGGCACAGTTGATACCAATGCACCATCACTACTGGCTCTGTAATCTATTGAAGGCAGTGTTTCGTCGCGCAGTTGTTCTCTATTGAGAACATCAACAATAGTAGTTCCGTTAGGTAGTCGTGGATTATTACCACTGGCATTTAATGCATTGATACCAGTGCCTGGCTGTACGCCTGATGATTCTGCAATGATTGGCGAGCCACTACCACGTATGGTATTTGTTGAGTCAGCAACACTAGGCACGGTGACTCGAGACAAAGGATTTGCACCACTGCCAAGTGCCACTTGAATAGTGTTCAACCCTTCATTGATTGCCATGTCTCCAATGTTTTTACCTTTGAATGTTTGCTGTGCTTTGTTTAGTTTTAAGAATGCTGCACCAAAGTTGCCTGTGGCCAGGTCTGCCATAACGTTGTCTAGAGTATCTACCAGACCGCCAGTACCAAACACACTAGAAGTAACACCAGTTTTAAGAGGACTTGGCACATTATCGTACAACAATAAAAAACTGTCGCTGAAATTGTCCTGCGTGACTGCACCTCTAAAATACTTTACTGTTTCGTAGGCAACAACCATGTCATGTTCTAGTAGATTAGATCCGTCATTGGTATGTTCGCCATGGCGGAATGCTGTAATAATTGGATTGATTAAAACATACTCGCTGAATCGACCAAGACTAAAACTAAAGATGCGAATGGCTCGCAGTGGGTTATAACTTTGAGTTCCTGCCAGCTCGTCAAAACCTGGACGAGGATTATAACCCCATCCATCTTTATTTCTAGGAAAACTTTTATTAGTAGTTAGATACTGTCCCAGTACATAGTCACTATCTCTATAGTAAAATGACATATAGTCATACCAAAATTCTCTAATGATATCACTGCTGTCGTCATGAAACTTCAGTGTCACCGGATCATACTTTAATTTCTTCTGAATAATATTGGCACGATTGTAGGCATTTACAGTTTGAGTATCAATGGTAAACTTTGGAAGCTGTGCAGACTTGGCCAAGGCGCCCATTTGGATTGCTGATTTTGCATTTGTCAATAGACCTTGCGGGCCATCGTCAAAATCAAATTGCACATAGAACATGAACGCATATTTGGGACTGCGAATAAATTTGCCGTCCACAAATATTTTTGAAGCGTGTTGATACGACTTCAAAGTGTCTTGTGAGTTTAATCCTTGGGTAAGGGTTTCTAGTAAATTGGCCATTGGTGTTTTCCTAGTAGTATTTATGACCAAAAAAAAGCCCAGCAAATGCCGGGCTTTTGTAGTGTGTTGCCGTCTGGATCAACCAGTCATTGTTGTACCCAATGTTCTTCCAATAGCGGCTCCTACTCCTGAGACGCCTTGTGTTTGAATTGCATTGTCATATTTCATTGTTAACTGAATTTTGACAGGATCGTTTGATGTGTAGTTTAGTTCACCATAGTTGACTGCGCTCAGCAAGCAACCATAGATTTCCCAAGTTTCAAGCACGTTTGGTCCACCACCACTAGCAGTACCGTTACCGCCATCTAGCATTTCACAAACTGTGATAAACTTATAATCAATACCCGAAGCGGCAGAAGCCTGCTCCATAAAGTCAAACTGTTTCTGTAATTGCTCGCCCACTAAACGGCTTACGTTACCTTGCGCATCGTCGCGTAGGTTAATTGTAATGTCTTGCCAAGCTGGTTTTCCAAGTAGTTTCACACGACTGTTGTAAGCATCGACTGTGACTTCGTCGAATGTTACTTGAGGGCGAGTAAAATCCATAACCTGTTTGGTAAGTTCTGTTTTAGGGTTGCTTACCCCAAAGCCGTTAAATGTAATGCGGAATCGGTAGGACAGTTTGGGCATCAACAGACCTTGCGTTGACGCACTTTGGCTGGTAGCCAACGGTACTGTAAATTTTGTTAATGATGCAACAGCCATTTTTGTAATCTCCTATTACTTTTATTTATCCTTTTTGGAGAGTTATAAATCAGCCCCAGCTGACCTATAACTCATTCCAATTACCTTCCGCCTGCCGCAATATCACCTGGATTCTTCAAGCGAATTGGGATGTAGATAAACTCAACATCTTTCATTGGCTCGATAGCAATATCCACATACAGCTCATTACGTGCAATACGATCTGACGTATTGTTGGTGGTGTCACAAACTACTAGGTAGTCGTAAATACCACGTTTTGCTACTAGATCGTTCATTGCGCCATCAATTGCATTCTTGATCTGGTCACGTGTGCCTTTGTCGTTTGGCTCAAACAAATAAGCATTACTGATACCTGTTAAAGTGGTACGAATAAAGTTTACCAAACGACTTACGTTCACGCGATCTGTGCTCTGAGCAACTGCGCTACGTGTTTTGTTACCATACACAGTGATACCTGCACCTGGCAACAAACTGATTGGGTTGATACGATTGATGTACAACATATCGCGTTGGCTTTGTGTGATACCAGTGCGTACAAACTGCCCAGTAGTGTAGTTTACATAACCAATTGCATTGGCATTGTCAATCTGTCCACGGCGTGTTCCAGCTGGTGCGAACCAAGGAAAGCTGATGTTATCGCTGTAGATGAATGTACGCAATGCCATATGACTTGCTGGGACTACAATTTCGTTGCCGTTGATATCATTGGTCAATCCATGTGGATAATATGTACCTAGGTACACATGTCCAGACACTTCTGATGTTTCGCTCCACTGAGTTACTGCTGTGCTAACAGGAGTAAGATCAAGTGGTGTGTCGCCAATGATAAATGCAGTTTCGTTACGGTCCTTGTTCAAGGTTACCATGTTAGGAATCAGCTCTGGATAACCTGGGCAAACGATCAAGTTGTAGTTGTATTGCTCTTCACGGATGTCAGTATTGCTATCAATGGCGCTTCGCAGAGCCTTGATAACCATTTGGCGTTGAGCTTTGTGTCCATGATATGGAGTTCCGTCGCTTTGTACACCGCTGGCATTTACCCATGTGCTGGTATAAGTTGGAATAGTACCAATTTCGTTGCTGCCATCATCTGTTGCTTCTGGATAAGCTGTGGCTGTGAATTTGGCGCTGACAAATTGTTTTACATTCATGCCGTTGCGGCGTGTGTTCCACAACAATGTACCACGTGGATACAAGCGATAGTCTGGGCAGTCAAGGTCAATGTAGTTGCTGAGCAACATGGTTGCAACCTCTGGTAGATCGCCTGCTACTGGGTCAACAATGCCACCAACACTGGTTGCACCATCAAGACTTGCGTCCCAACGTGCATCAGCAAATATCACACCGTTTTGGCTGATCTTGTCGGTGTTGTCAAGCAATGTCCAGTTTGCACCTGTGTAACGATACAATACTGGGAAGTTTTCCAAGTCAGCTGTGTCAATCCACAAGTCACCTGCCACAAGAGCAGTGCCGTCACTTTGCAGTGTTGGTTGTGTTGTTGCAAACAATGGACCAGCTGGGTCGGTGTTGGTCAGATTGTAACCACGAGCATCGTTGGTTACTGTGCGATACCCTTTCCAACCGTCTGTGCCACAGATCATTACATCTGCTTCAGTAGCATTTCCATAGTACCACAGTGCGCCATCTTCTGGAGCAATGTATGGTGTTTCGGTGCTGTAAGTCAAGTCTGTCAGTGTTGTCCACTTGCTGGCAACCAAACTACCAAAATATGAACCACTTTCGATACGTTCAATACCAGATATAGTAGTGCTAAAGCCTGCTTCACTGATTTGATTGTTACCCACACCCTGGTTACCAGTTGTGTCAGTTAAAATAATGTCACCACCTGAACGATGAATTAAACTTACTGCGCCAGTGGTTTCCTTTTGTGCAAACACATTTGGAATATTCTTGGCCAGGACCAATGCTACAAAAGCATCAGCTGTGGTACCATTGGTAGTAAATGTATAGTCAGAAACTGTAGGACTACCTGCTTGTGTTACACTGAGAGTAAATGTACGTCCAATAGTAAATGTTGGACTTGTGGTACCTGTTACTTTTGTTTGGCCTGTACCGTTGCGTTTGAACACACGGAATGTTGCAGGATATGATGTTTTGGCATTTGGACTGTAAGGATTGGCTCCGCCATCTGTTGTGATATCCAATGATCCGTATTGAATAAACACACTGGAATCAACAATGCTTGCTCCGCCGTTCAGTGCATCAATACCCGCAAGTGCGGCTGCACGTGAAGCATACAAAGGAGCACTTTGTGTGGTAAAGGTTGATGTTGAACTATTGTATTTTTTAACTGCCCAGCTTGCGCCGCCGCCTGTGGCACCAGTCTTGATCCAGATACTACCGCTTGGTGCAGGTGTTGCTTCGCCTGTGGCAAATGTTGGCACTTGAGTATAAGTACCAAATTTTAGCATTGGTGCATAGTATGTTTTGCTGGCCACGCCTGCTGCCAACAATCCCAAAGTCACAGCGGTGTTGTTGCTGCCTTCTTGAATAGTGACTGTTCCAGCGCCGCTGGCTGCTGTTGCATCTGCACGAATAATCAAACGCAATCCAGTTGCTGTATCAGTGTCAGCAGTGATACCAGTCAATCCTGCGGTGTTGTTAATACTGCTAACAACTTCCGCTACAGTTTCTGCTGTAATACTGTTTGTAGCGTTGATAGTAACTTGTACACCATTGATGCTAAAATAGTCACCATCGTTAACTTTGTCTGTGGTGTAATCAACCACAGTGCTTTCCACTGTTGGCCATGTTTCTTGCCAAGCACTGGTACCTAGTGGTACCCAGGTATTGGTATGATCTTTATAGAACATTGGGTTGTTTGCATTACGCACCACAACAGCATATGATCCAATGCTACCCACGCTGGTTTTTGGTGTGTTCAAATCATCATTTTGAACATCGTTTACGCTGGTAATTATTGTAGGAGTAATTTTGCTGTAGGCCTGGGTTGCCGCGCTCCACTGGAACAAACCAAAATCTGTTGCAGTAAGATCAAGGTACAGGAAGTTGTTGGCAACTTCGCCTTTGGGACGAATGCTAGTGGCTGTGAGAGCATTGAGATCAATGTCAGCACGGATGGCATATACCTGACTGCCAATTCCCAAAGCACTGTATGCGGCTTGTAGACCATATTCGTTGCGCTCATCGCCGTGTAGTGGACTGCCACCCGAAGTACGGAATGTTGGATATCCTAATGCGTTGATTAGTTCGCGTTGACTACCAAACGACTGAAGTCTGCCTGCGTTAGCTTTGGTAGTACCAGTAGCAGTGCCACCGGTAGCAGGACTAGTTTTGTCTTGTTGTGTAGCAAGTAGGAGCAGAGGAATGGTTCCTGTTCCGGCAGTAACATATTGACTTTCGTCTGTTACTGTAATGCTTACACCTGGTGAAGTTAAAGTTGCCATGTTCGTCTTTCCTTTATATGATGACGTTTTAGATATTTATTTGGTTTCGGCAAAAGACACCCATTACAGGTACCTTTATAAAGGTCACCGCATAAATACCATATGACAACACGTAAATTGTGCCCAAAATGCAATCAACATCCGGTTGCAATCAACTACATACGCAACGAAAAAACCTATTATCGAGGTTTATGTGGGTATTGTAGTAAAAAGGGCAAGAAAGTCAAACACCAACCACCGCAATGGTATCGGTCTGGATATAGAAAAAAACCACAGTGCGAACGCTGTAGCTTCAAGGCTGAAATGCCCGGTGACCAGTTGTTAGTATATCACGTTGACGGTAACCTGCACAACAACGACCGTAGTAATCTAAAAACTATCTGCTTAAACTGTCGGCCAGCGGTTTATAAATCGCGGCTTCCGTGGCGACCTGCTGAGGTTGTACAAGACTTCTAATCTGAGTGTACAAGGATTCGATAGTGCCATTGTTATCAATTATGGCATCAAAGTCTGTGCCTACCCAGGCTGTTTCACTTGCATGGATAGCATTGTCAGTTAGCCACTGTTGTGCTTTTGTATCACCTCGATTGGCCATACAAGCAATGTCATGCCAATGCGGCATGACGCCACGTTGTACCCATACTATACGGCCACCTTGTTCTTTGATTGCTTTGATTTCATTAGGAAAACGCACATCACTAATAACTGTATGATCACTGCGCCGGGCAAGTCTTGATTGCAGTGCGGCAATCCAGATATCATCGTGGAAGTGGTTACGGCATACCTCTGTACCCCACCACTGCAAAATCCACCGTGGCGTCAAGAGTGGCATTTGCAATCTTTCTGCCCACCAGGTGTCCACTTGCTCGCGCCAGGCACGAGCTTCAGGAGTACGTCCTTCAATTAGTTCTCGATCCCAACCAAACACCGCGCTTACTGCATCCTTGAGTGTGCCAGCAAAGCTGTCGCGTCTGAAGCCATGAAAGCCCACAAGATAGTCTGCCGCTGTGTCTTTGCCACTACCAATGAAACCGCAAATTCCTATGATCATAAAAAAGCCCCTAGTATATAGAGGCTAGTTTACACAAATAAATGGCAAAAGTCAAACGCCGTATTTGTTCTTTTTCTTGGGTGCAACAGGACTTTGTTTATGAGTGTCTTGCATTTCTAAACTTTTCATGTTGCCTTTGTTCATGTCTTTGTAGTTGGCCCCTACCAGTTTGTAGCTTTGTTTCAGCATGTCTGCTTCTTCTTGTGTGTAAGGATGTGCTGTGTGTTTCTTGCCGTAGAAAGTTTTAGGATCCATGTCAGCAAGATTGCCTTTGCCATCTGCACAAGCCAAGGCCAATCCTAATCTAAAATGTGTGTAATCTGTGTTTGCTCGTTCTGCATCGCTAAAGGTATGCAGTCCCGGGTTCGACTCCTTGTAATTTTTAGGAATGTCTCCGGCTTTCACTTCCGTGATAATTTCATTAATTTTCATTTAGCAATTCCATTTACGTAATGCCAATGCTTTGCGAGTTGGCTTGCCATTGGGCTTTTTCATAGGCCCTTTGACTCCGCCCATTCTAGCACAAAATGATTTGCGGCGCTTGGCTGCTTTAGAGCCTGGCTTCAACTTGCTGGGTTTAGTAGTCACTGCCATTTGTAGTTTGCTACCTGGATTTTCTCTACGATAGCTAGCAACACCTTTTGCGTTGAGTCCACCTTTTTTGCTTTTGCCAGCACTGCGTCTCCAGGCTGCTGTTTCAAACAAAGCACGATCGTCCATGGCTTCAAATGTTTCCCATACTGCATCAGCACTGGTCTGTGTGTTGGTTGCAATTTCTTCAGCAAACAATTCCATTGCTTCGTACATTTCTGCAATCTCTGGATCTTCATTACCTTCTTCAGACTTCATGTAGTCCCATACTGTAACCAGCATTGACTTTGCCACAGCAATCTTTTCTTGACACCATTCAGGCAAGTTATCGCCAGCTTGAATTAAATCATCAATGCCGTCGACTGCACGTTCTAGTGTTTCAAGGTTATTGTCTGCCATGCCTGCTTCGTCGTCATACTCAGGATTGAACTGATCGTGTTCACCTAAGGCTCCTTTAATGTTACCCTTGGCTAGTTTGGCAATAGGACCACCGATGTCTTTTTTGATTTTTTGAACTATGTTTGTTGGTTGGCCAGCACGTGCGGCCAAACGCTGTTCAGCATCATCAGCACGATTTTGTATTTGCATTGATCGAACTTTGGCATCCATTTCTAGTTCTTGTGGGTGCGGAGCGGCCTCGTCAACGTTCTTTGGCTTCTTGCCTGCCTTCTTCATGCTGATAGCAATAGCCGCTTGCTGTGCAGGGTTGGCAGCTTCTTCCACTGACTCAGCAGGTACGCAGTTGTTTACACGTACTCCACCCTTCATTTTGGTTTTAGGGTTGCCAATTTTTTTACCTGTCCAACACTTGGGATCCAAACGGACTTTTTCTTCTACAACAATTTCAGTTACTTTCATTTTTGTTCCTTTATCCTGTTACCCAGGTATATGGTTCACTGCCGTCGATAAAACGCTTGAGCTCTTCTTCCAGCGCATCCATTTCGGCTTTGGCTTCTGATTTGAGTGCCGCACCATTCAATTGCGTTCCGCCCTGTGGACCAGCAATGGTAGCAAACTTTTCACGTGCTTGACCCAACATGTCTTTGGCCGCAGCCAAGGCATAGTCTTGTATCCAAGGCAACACTCGGTAGTCGTTGAATATCATGCTGTCAGGTTTTTTGTTATATATCCAAAGCAGTACTGTTTCTGATGGATCTTCATTGGCTGGTGCATAGATGTTGGTCACATTGAGATCAAATCCAGTCACTGCTGTAGTATTCAATATTTCTTTGCTTTCAACTGTGAACAAGGTATTGTTGTTGCTGGCTGTTAGTACTTCATAGGTATTGTTATAGCCGTTCTTGGGGCAATTGATAATGGCAATGGTACTGCCCACAGTTGCAATATCCCAAGGGTCGTACAGTTCAAATGTGATAGTGCTACCAACTGCGGTGCCACTGGCGCTGAGTGTCTTCATGCGCTTGTAGGTATGACCAGTGTTTGGCATCTTGCGGACAATGGTCAGTTTTCTAGTGACTGGGTTGAATGTAAAATTCATATAGCCACCAAACATACGCATGGCCAGCTCTTGATACTGCGAGAACAATTCGTAGTTGACCAAGCCGCCCACGCGACCTGCTACCAACATATAGGTATTTAGATAGCCTGATGCAAACGGTTCAAATTGACTGGCAGTTGTGCCAGTGACACTGCCAATGCCACGACGAAACACTTGCCGTACCATTTGTATTTCTGCTGGCAGTATGTATTCTTGTGTTTCTGGCAGTAGCTCAAGAAACGCATAGCTTTCTTCTTGGCTGTTTTGTGCTCGTTGACGATACCGGCTTAGTGCCTTGTCAATGGCCACTTTGTAGTGTGCAGGATCTAGTTCAACATCAACCATGCCGTCACCCAGACGGAAACGGATATAGTCTTCAATTTCTTTGCGCTTTAGCGCATTTGAATCAACGGTGGTTTCATCGTAGGCAATTGGACCCGGCCCGCCTAGGCTGTCCGTTAATAGTGCTTGTCTACCATTTAACCCTGTTTTGAGTGTGGCCATAAAAAATCCCTGTATGCTGTATTTAGCACACAGGGATTTGGAACAGTCCTTGTTACTGTACTCGAAGCAACATCACGTCTGCATTTATGCGTCCGTTTAGTTTGGTTTCTGTGGCTTTGATACTGTTAAGGAAAGTGCGCAATGCCACTTTGCCGGCTTTCATAAAATCAGCCAATTGCTGATCTGGTTTGCGCAGGGTCTTGCTTGCGCTTTTGGCAGTGTAGTTGTCAATACTGGTACCTTTGATAGCCAGCCCAGAACTTGACATTGCCATGTACTGTCCTAGCTTGCGAGTTTTTGTATTGTAAACCCACAGCTCTTGAGCACCAATGATATCCACAGGATTAACACTGACCAATTTCAATGTGTTATCTTGCTTGAGATACTTGAGCTTGGCCACCAGTTTTTCTTTGCTAGGGCTCTTTTTAACTCTAGCTTTCTTTGTGGCTTTTTTCACACCACGATACTGCTCAACTGCTTTTTGCAGTTCATCCAACCAGGCGTAGATACGCTTGTAGTCAGCGGCTTTGAAATGTTTGTAACCTTCAACCAATTGCTCATCTTCTCGGGCCTGTGCGGCTTCTAACTCTGCACGGGTAGAGTCAAACGCTGATTCAAGTTTGCCCAACTGGGCTTGCGCAACATTTTGTGCAACAAGGAAGTCATAGGGCTTGAACGTGCTCTTGGTGTTGGTCACAACATCATCAAAGTGACCTTCAAGTTCACCAATGGTAGCGGACAACTTTTCATTCAAACGGTCTTGAATGGTTGGTACGTATACTTTGGGCGTGTCTTCTTTTACTGCCAGGTCATCTTCTTCTTCGTTGTATTCGGTGTATTTTTCAACGACGTCACGAACTGCTGTTTCAAGATATTGCAATGCACGAGGCTTGAGTGGCATGCCTTTGCCATGTGCGGCAATGATACTACATGCAGTGATTGGTACCCAACGGCTTTTGATCACCTTGCTGAGATCAGATTTAGTGACCACAAAGTGTTTTTGCTCTTGGAGCCATGTGATAAAATCAGGCTTCAAGTCTTTAACACTGAAGTGATAATTGTAGTAGTAAAAACTACGGCGCAGGTGGTGATCAAAATCTGCATCACTCATTGCAAGTGCTCGTTCAGTGTCCCACTGAGGTTCACCACCTGTGTACTTTTCGTCTGCTAAGTGAGCTCTGCGTACACTTACTTTTTTCTTTGCAATTTTAACGCCCGCCACTGTTTTGCCAGTGTTGGCTTTTTTAACGGGTGCTTTTTTAGTGGCCGTTGCCATTTTTGCTCCTTGGAAAATTGATTACCTAGTAATTATACAATAAAACGGAAAAAAGGTCAACCATGTTGCAAATGAGCTAACATTAGCCATTTTTCGTACTCTATAATACTTTCGTTTATACGGGCCAGCAACTCTTGTTGTCGTGGACTTGATTCTTTTCGGTTGCGCCGGAGCTCAACTTCTTCACTGCCCAATTTGTGTACCAGGCTTTCAATGCCACCTATCATACGGGCTAGATCTTTGCGGCAATTGGTTGGTGCGGAGTGCATCTGGGCACGAAGTTCCGTACTAATTGGGTTCCAATCCAGGGCTGTTTTTACACGCATAGCAGTATTGTAGCACCGTTTGGACATAGTGTCAATCCTGATAAATATCACAATAAGGATCCAAAATGCCTCGTTTGAGCTTATGGCGTGAAAATCACGGCGCCGATTACAAGTTTATAGATCGCCGCATAAGCGAAATGTTTACCATTGGCGGAACTGGTGTGTTGATCCACAAATATCTGGGCACCACAAACGACAGCACCGAAGCAGATGCAACTCGTCCTGCCTATGCCAATCAAAGCGAACTAAACATTCAAGATTTATTGTTTTTGGAAAACCGCGATAGAAAGTACGAACCAGATGTGTACAGCATGCGCGGTATATATCAATTGACTGACAGCGATTTTGATCTAAAACAATTTGGTATTTTTCTTGCTACTGGCACAACTTTCATGACGTTTCACATCAACGACATGATACAACTGCTAGGTCGTAGACTCATGGCAGGTGATGTACTTGAACTCATGCACCTCAAAGACTATGATAGTCTGGACACGTCAGTTCCTTACGCACTCAAAAGATTCTACGTTATTGCTGAAGCCACTAGAGCCGCAGAAGGATTCTCACCAACTTGGTGGCCGCACCTGTGGCGTTGCAAACTACAACCGCTAGTGGACTCGCAAGAATACAAAGACATCTTGGACAAACTTTCTGCCAGCTCTGATCCATTTGCTGGTAACATAAATGCAAACACCAATCCAAGCATTGGTTCAGTACTCAGTACCTACAGCAAGTACATGAGCATCAATGAAGCTATCATTGAACAAGCTGAAATAGAATTACCCAAGAGTGGATACGATACCAGCAAATATTACACAGTTCCAGCCGAAGGCAAAGAGCTTGGAGACCCCGATGGTGTTAATGTTGCTGATCCAAATGTAAATGTTGCTACAGATTCGTTGACCGCAGACAGTGGAATAACATCACCGGCTGGCAAGATCCAAGGCTATTTGGCCGGAGATGGTTTGGCACCAAATGGACTGGATGTAAGCATGGGTGTGGCATTTCCTAGCTCATCACTCAAAGGCGATTATTTCTTGCGTTTGGATTTTGTGCCCAATAGGCTGTTCCGATATGATGGCAAACGCTGGGTCAAGATTGAAGATGCAGTTCGCACCAATCTTACCCCTGGCGCAGTAGACAACAAAACGGCACGAAATCTTTATGTTAATAACACCAACACCTACACTGATTTGCAAGGCAACGTGCATCCACAAAGACAAAGCCTTAGCAAGGCACTTACCCCTGAGGCAGATAATTAATGGCTGTGCAATTTTTCTACGATAATCAAATCAGACGTTTTCTACTACAGTTCACACGTTTGGTCAGTAACTTCCAGGTGCAGTTTTCAACCACTGATGCCGCTACAGGCAAACTGGCGTTACAAACTGTACCAGTGTTCTATGGTGACGGTAGTCGTCAAGCATCTGCAATACTTCGCAACAACAGTGAGAATGCACTCAGCGCAGTTCCTGCCATGGCATTTTATATTGCCAATCTACAGTATGATCGTCAACGCATACAGGATCCAAGTTTTATTGGAACAATGAACATACGAGAAAGACGCTACGATCCCAATACTGGCATGCAAACACACGAGCAAGGCGATACCTATACTGTTGAGCGTCCAATGCCAGTGCCGTATCTGATGACCTTGAAGTTGGATATCTGGACCAGCAACACTGATCAAAAACTGCAACTTATTGAACAAATTGCCACACTGTTTAATCCCAGCTTGGAAATACAAAGCACTGACAACTACATTGACTGGACCAGTTTGAGCTATGTTATGTTAAGCGACATGACTTGGAGTAGCCGTAGTGTTCCAGTGGGCACCGATGATCCAATTGACATTGCCACAATGACTTTTGAGATGCCAATTTGGATTGCACCTCCTGCCAAAGTTACACACATGAATGTTATACAACGTATTATTGCCAGTGTGTACGACAATGCAGGCAATTTGGACAAAGATATATTTGATCCAGATAAAATTTTAATTCGTCGTGTTATGACTTTGCTTGGTTACGGTGTGGTGTTGGTTGGTAACAAACTCAAACTAGTAAAACAACAACAGGGCCTATCATCTGAAGAATTTGATATTACCACAGAAGTCTACGGCACTGACAAAGTTGTATGGCGCAATGTTCTAAACCAATACGGCACTATCACCAATGGTGTTAGTCAGATTCGATTAGAAACAGAAACTGGTGCAGAAGTAATTGGCACAGTGGCATTTGATCCAACTGATGAAGCACAGCTATTGTTTAATGTAATCAGCGACACTGTTCCTACCAATACCTTGAATTCAATCAATGCAATTATTGACCCATTCAAAAGCAACATTATCGAACTGCTGTTCAACAACGATGGTACATATAAAGTAACTGCTGGAACCAGGTTCTTGATACTGAATGATATAGGATCAGAGTCTAGTACAGAATTTGCAAAAGCATGGGCACCGAACAATATTCCGGTTGTGGCACATGCCAATGATATTGTACAATATGATGGTTCGCGTTGGTCAGTGTCTTTCAACAGCAGAGATGCAACCACAGCGCACTATGTAACTAACACCACTACCAATGTGCAGTATCGTTGGGATGGGGAAAATTGGGTAAAAAGCTATGAAGGCCTGTACAGAGAATCATCATGGAGACTAGTGTTGTAGAAAGCTCCGGAGCATTGATCTATGCCAAGAACACGCATAGGTACTTGTTCCTGCTGAGAACCAGCAGTAAGTATCGAAACAGTTGGGGACTTGTGGGCGGCAAAATTGAAGCAGGAGAAACCATAGTACAAGGCCTGCGACGAGAAATACTTGAAGAACTTGGCGGTGAAATCAAAGATGCAAAAATTCGCCCAATTGAAAAATTCACCAGCGACAACAACCAATTTTGTTATCACACTTTTTTAATTGTAGTTGATGAGGAATTTATTCCCCAACTCAACAACGAGCACGACGGCTATTGTTGGGTTCCGTTAGAAAAATATCCAAAGCCATTACACCCAGGAGTTTGGCGTACATTCAAATTTGATGTAATCATCAATAAAATAAAAACAATTGAAAAAATTGTCAAGTGACGCCAAGGTCGGCTTCAATGATATATTGGTTAAAACTAATCTGTCTAAAATTAGATAACTTGCGCCACGCTGGCGGGCATACATAATTTGGTGTGCTGGTGACTCTAACAAATTCTACTTCGTTATAAACTGACATCACATGCTCCATGGACAGTATCCAGTAGTCGTCACTGTAGTTGTGTGATGGATCTGCATAGCCTGGAGTGCCAGCATAGACATTGTTGTTGTAGTTGGCGCCAGCTGAATTGTCAAAACCCAGTAGATATATTTTTTCATGTCCATCAAAGCAAGCCAAGTACACAGCAACCGTACCTGCATTGCTCACGTAGTCTTGCGGAACTAGATAAAATTTATTTGGATATTTAAGAATTTTGTCGCTGTTGGCATACACAATGTTTCTGTCACAGTAGCCATTGTCTGCAATTTCATCGCATATGTCGTTGCCAACTGCAACTAAGAATGTTGGGTTGATATCTCTATATGCGGCATTACATGCATAGGTCTGCATGCTCTTAGCACCTAGCCTTCCGGCTAAGTGCGTCATGAGTAACTTGGTAGGGAATGTTTTTCTAGAACTACCATTGCCAATGATTGTGGCAATTTTGGAGAGTTGGTTGTTGGCTACTGCTGTAGGAACCCACTCGGTTTTGTAAAGCCATTCAGATCCTCGAAACGCGGCCTCGGTGGTAATACGCTCACCACCGTAATTGGCCCTATAGATCTTGTTTAGCTTTTGCAACTTTAGACACCGAAGATAATCCCAACGGAGTCAACGTAGCTCTTTGGAACAATGCTGTTTGCTGTGAACGCACTAGTTGGTGCGGATGCGTAACTCAATGTACCACTAACTGTAAAGTTCTGTACAGTCATGTTGCCAGTAAAAGTAGGACTAGTCAATGTTTTATTGGCCAGTGTCTGTGTGGCTGTTAGGCTAACCAACTCAGAGATACCACCAGCGGTTGAACCGTCGTGAACAATCAGAGTTTGTTTATTTGTATCGAGAGTAACTTCACCAACCGCACCAGTGAATGTGCTGTGTTGTACTGATGTACCTCTGCGAAATTGTACTTGTGCAGTCATTTTATGCTATACTCCCGTAATCTTGTTGGAAATTTGGTGCGTTGGTAATTAAGCCGTAATCAGCTGTGAAATTGTTTGTGGTAACTGGCGCACCGTTAATTGTAACGATACCTTTGAAATCCCAATTTTCTGGACTTACCCATTGTCCATCATAAACGCTGATGTTACCGTATATGCCGCCTGGACCAATGCTGATTCCGCCGCCTCGTGCTTGTGTTGCACTGGCTGCGTTATTTGCCAGGGTAATATTCTTGTCATTGGTTGTGATTTCTGTGGTACCTACAGTAGTAGTGTTACCTGCAATAAACAAGTTACCAATAACATAAACATCGCTTAACGCACTTACTAATCCGCCCACGTTTAGTCGTCCAACAACACCAGCGCCGCCTGTAACTACTAAAGCACCTGTTGTTGGGCTTAGGCTGGTTGCACCAGCAATAGTTACGTTGGAAATCTGGGTAGCTTGACGTGTCCACGTACCGTAGGTGGAGTTATAGGTATACAGAATGTTATTAACTGTAGCCTGTTGTCCATTAACTGGTGATGATGGAAATGCCATTTTTACCGTACCTTTTTCTTGTCAAAGTATTTATGCCGAACTCAAAATTACCATGTGTACAAGCCTGCACGTACCCAGCTATTTGGTGCTACGCACACGTACAACCAGCCGCCATCCCAGGTAATTTCCCCAGTAAGTCCTGGGCTACCCGGAGTGGCAGGGCTTTGAGTTTTGGTTACACGGAAACGCTCTACTTTGAGAGTGCCCGTAGTTTTATCAAAAGCAAAGTTTGCATTTGCTCCAAAAGTGCCATTGTCGTTGAACTGTACTTCGCCGTCTCCGCCAGCAATATCCTGACTTGGAAGTACAGCACGTAGCGGAGTAGAGAACAGATCTATCCAGTATTCATTTGTGCCATCAAATATGTAACGGTATAAAATGTCTGTGCCACTTTGATACCACATGTCGCCGTTGACTGGGCCAGGCGGTGGGGTCGGGCTTGTGGTAGTTTTGATACCACCGCCTTGGTATATTAAGTTGCCGTTTACTGTGAAATCAGTGAAGCTAATATTTGGTGTAAAACCAATGCTGATTGTATTGCCAGCAACTGTGGTACTGATTTGATTTGGTACGCCAACAACAACCAGTGTGTTGCCACCATTGATTGAGCTGGTTCCTACATTACCAACCAAGCCAAATGTTGTGCTAACTGAATTACTTGTGATGCTGGTGATACGACCTTTGTCGTCTACAACCACAGTTGGTATACTTGTTGCACTTCCGTAGTTGCCTGCCGCAACACCTGTAGGTGTTAGGTCAAGTCCTAGGTTAAAACCGTTTGTAATATTAGCAACAATATTCTGTGTGTTAGCAACAGTTGTAGTTACAAAACTCACACCGTTCGCATAGTAGTAGTTGTCGCTGACAATACCATTACCAATCACGTTTCCAATAGTTTGAAAGTCGCCAAGCCCATCAAAATCGTTTGTGATATTTGCCACAGTGGCAGACGCAAAGTCAACCCAGTATGTGTTTGTACCATCATCAATGTATTGATACAAGATATCAGTATCAGTCTTGTACCACTGGTCACCCACAGTTGGACTTGCTGGAGCACTGATACTGGTTGTCTTACGAATACCACCACCTACTACGTTGCCGGTAATTGTTACATTGCCGCCAATTGTGGCACTACCAATCACATCCAAACTAGCAATAGATCCAAAGCCACCGTTGGCAATAGTCAACCCACCAATGACGGCAGTTGTACCTGTTGCCGTGATATTACCGTTTAGCGCAGTAAAACCATTGACAGCCAAGTATGAGCCTGTTGCACTCAGGTTACCAGGTACAACAGATAGTCCACCAACTGTCAGTTGCCCAGTTGCTGTTACATTACCATTATTTGTGCTGAATCCATATGCTGTAATATTACCAGCAGTTAGATTACCAACCACTGCATTGCCTGCAATACTTAAAGTTGCACCAGCAACACTTGTGTTAGAAACAATGCTTTGCCCAGTAATGGTGTCTAACGCAGTTACCTTACCAGTCAAGTTAATGTTGCCTGTTATGCCAACACCGCCAATCACAACCACAGCGCCGGTTGTTTGATCTGTACTCAATGTGCCAGAAACAAATCCTACGTCACTGCCATACTGTGAGTTTGCCACCGTGATGTTGGCAATTGCCGCACTAGTATAGTCAATCCAGTATGTGCTTGTGCCATCATTGACAAATTGATAGTACACATCTGTGTCTGTTTTGTACCAAACATCGCCCACAATTGGATTTGCTGGGGTAAAAGTTTGAGCATACTTGCGAAGTCCGCCACCAGATATATTGCCAGTAACAATGACATCACCACCTGCTGTGATGTTGCCAATTACTCCTAGACTTGTAATGTCTGCAAACGATCCATTTTCAATTGTGAGTCCACCAACAACAGCGCGAGCACCTGTTGACAATATGTTGCCATTGCTGGTACTAAACCCTTGAGCTGTGATATTGCCAGCTGTGACACTTAGCCCGGCTGCTGAGAAATACTGTCCTGTAGCAACAAGATTTCCGCCTGTTGTGGTAATTCCTTGTGCTGTTAAATATCCGCCAACATTGGCATTTGAGTATGTGCCAAAATAATATCCGTCTAGGATACTTGCGCCATTTGGATATGTGAACGCAGTTGCACGTATTGCTGGAGTGTACACAGTGCCGGCAATAACATTGCCAACTGTGATATTGGCACTGATGTTTACATCGCCTACAACACCAACACCACCTGCAACACGCAATGCACCAGAGGTTGAATCTATACTAGGCGTGCCGCTAACAATTTCTAAATCACTAACTGTTTCTGCGCTTTGTGTTACATTTGCAACAGTTGGACTGACCATGTCAACCCAATAAGTGCCAGTTCCATCATTGATGTACTCATAGTAGACATCAGTATCTGTTTTGTACCAGATGTCTCCTACTATTGGATTCACAGGAGCATTAGTGCTTGTGGTTTTACGAATACCACCGCCCGTGACATTGCCTGTGATTGTAACATCACCACCAATTGTAGCTGAGCCAACTACACCTAAACTTGCCAGTGAGCCAAAGCCACCATTGATAATTTCAAGTCCACCAATCTGAGCATAGGTACCAGTTGCAATTACATTACCGTTGCTGGTTGAGAATCCATAAGCTGTGATATTGCCTGCTGTGACACTCAATCCACCAGCTGAAAAATAAGAACCAGTTGCGCTTAGATTACCCGGAATTTGTGCTAGGCCGCCAACTGTCAGTTGCCCAGTTGCTGTTACATTGCCATTGTTAGTGGAGAATCCATAGCCTGTGATATTACCAGCAGTTAGATTACCAACTACGGCAGCACCTGCAATACTCAGTGTTGCACCTGTGATGCTGGTATTAGATACAATGCGTTGACCAGTAACGGTATCTAGTGCTGTCACTTGTCCGGTTAAATTAATATTTCCTGTGACGCCAACACCACCAATCACAACCACAGCACCTGTTGTTTGGTCTGTACTCAATGTGCCGGAAACAAATCCTACATCAGTTCCGTATTGAGCATTGGCTGTGCTGATATTTGCTACTGTGGCGCTAGTGTAGTCAATCCAGTAGGTATTGGTACCGTCATTGACATATTGATAAAATACGTCAGTGTCTGTTTTGTACCAAACATCTCCTTGTACTGGATTTACTGGAGCAGTAGTGCTTTGTGTTTTGCGGATGCCGCCGCCTGTGATGTTACCAGTTACTGCAAGGTCGTTGCCAATTGTGACTGAGCCAATTACTCCCAAACTTGCAACATTTCCAAACGCACCATTTTCAATGGTGAGTCCACCAACAACTGCTCGAGAACCTGTGGTAATCAAATTGCCGTTGTTGGTTGAGAATCCATACCCAACAATGTTGCCTAGAGTTACATTTCCTGCTAGAGCAGTTAGACCGCCTGCTGAAAAATACTGTCCTGTAGCAGTGACATTGCCGTATTCTGCTTGGAATCCGCCGCCGGTAATTTTGTTACCGCGACCAATAATGTTTCCATTGACGCCAACAAACTCGCCAAACTCGGCATAGCTTTGTGACACAAAATATCTGTCAATTTCAATAGCCCCTTGGATAAACAAGTTGCCACCAATACTGGCACCACCATTGCCTGCAATTACCAGTGCACCAGTGTTGTGCTGTGTTGCTCTAGCGTCGCCATCAATAACAACATTACCGCTAATGGTTGCATTAGCGCCAAGATTTAGATTTCCAGTTGCACCAATGCCGCCAACCACAGTGAGTGCGCCTGTGCTGGTGCTGGTACTTTCTGTGCCGCTGGCAATTGAAAAATTACTATTGGTACTGTTGTCAACTGCGGCGTTACTTACTGTTGCGCCTGCATAATCAATCCAGTAACTGGCAGTGCCATCATTGATGTATTGATAGTACACATCTGTGTCTGTCTTGTACCAAACATCGCCTTGCACTGGGTTCACAGGAGGTGTTGTGCTTTGTGTTTTGCGTAGGCCACCACCAGTGATGTTGCCAGTTACTGCAAGATCAGCGCCCACAGTTGCTGAACCAATCACGCCCAAACTTGCAAGACTGCTCAACCCACCGTTGCTGATAACTAGTCCGCCAATATTAGCACTTGGTGCAAAAATATTACCAGCTGTTGCTGTAAATCCACCTGCGCTCAAATAACTGCCTGTGGCAACAATATTTCCGTCAGCAATAGTAACGTTACGAGCTGTTAGGTAAGCAGTGACATTGGCATTGGAGTAGGTACCTTCATTGCCAACCAAAATGCTCACACCATTGGCATAAGTGAATGCAGTACCTGTAACAGTGCCGTCTGCTTTTAAGTTTCCACCTAGATTTACATTACCAACAACACCAACACCTCCTACAACTTGTAGTGCGCCGGTTGAATTACTAGTGCTGAGTGTGCCGCTAGCAATTAAAAAATCACTGTTGGTGCTGTTGTTAACAGTGGCATTGGAAATAGTAGCGCCAATGTAGTCTACCCAATAGTTGTTTGTACCGTCATTGATGTACTGATAGTACACATCAGTATCAGTTTTGTACCAAACATCACCCACCACTGGATTTGCAGGAGCACCTAATTGTGCATACTTGCGTAGTCCACCGCCAGTGATATTGCCAGACAATGTGACATCTCTAGCAACAATATCCAATGCTGAAACATTGGCAGCAATTATATTACCAGCCGCAATGTTACCAGTTGTGATTGCTCCAGTCAAGTAAGCGGCTACATTGGTATTGCTGAATGTACCTGTGATACGCGATGCTAAAGATTGACCGTTTGCAAATATAAAATTGTCTGAACGGAAACTGGTTGCTGTTGCATTGCCAGCAAATACATTTCCAGTTATGCCAACACCGCCAACAACAGTCAACGCACCTGTATCAACATCAGTGCTTTCTGTACCGCTGGCAACACGATAATCATTATTGGTGCTTGCAGAAACTGCGGCATTAGAAACAGTTGCACCTACATAGTCAATCCAGTATTTGTTGGTACCATCTGATGTGTACTGATAGTACACATCCGTATCAGTTTTGTACCACAGGTCACCAACTGTTGGATTAACAGGAGCAGTTGTGCTTTGTGTTTTACGCACACCGCCAGCAACAATGTTTCCTGTAACAGTTACATCACCACCAACTGCAAGTGCGCCAGCTATGTCAGCACGAGCAATGGATGCAATACCTGTGGACAAATTGGCACTGGTTAAATTACCGCCAATTGTGCCTGCACCTGTTACTGCAAGAGTAGCAGACTGTAGGTTGAGATTTGCTGTGATGTTGTTTGCAACCAGGTTGGCACCAATTATTGACAAACCACCCACATACAAGTTTTCAGTGATGCCCACACCGCCAGTGATTCTTGCCGCACCTGTTATGGTGCTGGTGCTAGAGGTGCCAGTCACAACCTCCAAATCAGACAACAAGCCAGTGCTTGGACTTGCGTTACTTACACTAGGACCAACATAGTCAATCCAGAAATTGTTTGTGCCATCGTGTGTGTATTGGTACAAAACGTCTGTGTCAGTCTTGTACCAAATATCACCCACTGTTGGGTTGGCTGGTGCGTTGATACTTGTGGTCTTGCGAATACCACCACCAACCACTCGTCCTGTGACATCCAAGTTGCCGCCAATGGTTGCAGCGCCACTGATAGCCATTGCTCCAGCAATGTCAGCACGGCCAGCTAGGCTCATGTTGGTACCAGATAGGTTACCAGATAAGTTTGTTGGGCCAGCTACTGTTAAACTGTCTGCGGCAAGAGCACCACCAATATTGGTGTTGGCACTTACACCAAGTCCACCAGTGACTACCAATGCACCTGTTGTGGTACTAGTACTTTGAACACCGCTAATGGCACGTAGTTGTCCTTGTGCGCTTACAATACCGCCTGCAAAGATATTACCAACAACACCTACACCACCAACAACTGTAATTGCACCAGTATCGGTATTGATGCTTTCTGTACCACTTGCCACACGCAAGTCAACTGATTGGCTTGCAGTAGTTGCGGCATTGCTTACTGTGGCACTTACATAGTCAATCCAATAATTGGTTGTTCCGTCATTGACATAGGTGTAGTAAACATCTGTGTCTGTTTTGTACCATACATCGCCCACTGCTGGGGAAACTGGAGCAGTTGTCTGTGCATACTTACGGATACCAGGAGCATCAATGCTTGTGGTTACATTTAGAGTTGGTACTGTCAGTGTACTACTCAGATTCAATGTTGTCAAGTTTGCAGAAGAAGCAAACAACGATGTGAATGTACCCACGCCTGCATTTACATTGCCTGTTACGTTTACATGCTGACCAACACTCAAAGTTTTGGCTACGCTGGCATTGCCTGCTGTGTTAATTTTGAACGCATCAGCTTGTACTGTGGATCCAATTGCATTCTTAATGCCAATACTGAATGTGTTGGCGTTGATACCAAATGGAGTTGCACCAGTTAGTTCATTGTTCAGTGCATCAATTTCAAAGCCGCCACCTGCCACGCTGGTCTTGATTCCAAGTACGTCATCTGCGGCATCGCTAGAACGAACTTGTACTGTGTAATTTGGTGTGCCTGGGCCGTGAATAACAACGTTACCGTAGCTGTCAATACCATCTGCAACGTTTAGATAACCTGCGGTCACTGCGGTACATGCTGTGAATGTACCATCAATTGAGAAGTCGCCGGTGACATTGATATCACCTGTTACTCCAACTCCACCAACCACTACCAACGCACCAGTGTCAGCATCTGTGCTTGCTGTTCCACTTGCAATGGTAAAATCATTATTTGTACTGTTGTCAACTGCGGCGTTGGAAACAGTAGCACCTACATAGTCAATCCAATAACTGCTGGTACCGTCATTGACATAGGTGTAGTAAACATCAGTATCAGTTTTGTACCAAACATCTCCTGGTACTGCATTGGCGGGTTTGGTAGTTTGAGCATACTTGCGCACACCGCCTGCAACGATATTGCCAGATGCAATAATGTCGCGAGTTATGTTTACGTTACCAGTTACATCTACGTTGGCACCAAATGTTGCGGCACCAATCACACCCAAAGTTGGTAGGCTTGGCAAGCCACCATTGTTGATAACTAGTCCGCCAATTGTGGCTGTTGTACCAGTGGCAACTACATTACCATTTGTTACGCTGATACCACCTGCAGAAAAATATGTGCCAGAGCTGGTGATATTACCAACTGCTGTTAGTTTGTTTACATTGGTGTCACCAATTACCTGCAAGGTTGTTGTCTGCAGGTTGTTGTTTGCTAGAATATTGCCAGCAGTTAAATTGCCACCAAAGTCAGCAATACCAGTGGTATAGATATTGCCAATTAAACCAATACCACCTTGGACTCGAACAGCACCTGTTGTTGTGCTTGTGCTTTGAGTATCAGTTGTGATAACAATATCGTAGGCAATTTGATCGCTTGTGATAGACGCATTAGAAACTGTAGCACCAGCAACGTCAACCCAATATTTGGTTGTGCCATCGTTGATGTATTGGTACAGTGTATCAGTATCTGACTTGTACCACTGATCACCCACAACAGGGTTGACTGGTGCAGATGCACTGGTGGTCTTGCGAATACCGCCACCAGTAACATTGCCAGTGATTGTGACATCACCACCAATGGTGGCTCCACCAATCACATTCAAACTTGCAAGCGAACCAATGCCACCTGCTTCAATTATTACGCCGCCAATGTTGGCAGATGCGGTTTTCAAGTTACCTGCGGTAACTGTCATACCAGCTGTGCTCAAGAAGCCATCGCTGATGGTTGTGGTACGAGCTGTTAGGTAAGCAGTGACATTGGCGTTGGAGTACGTGCCTTCATTGCCAACCAGGATACTTACACCATTTGCATAAGTGAATCCTGTACCAACAACAACTCCAGATGAATTCACTGTTGTGGCTGTTATTGTACCTGTTGTTACATTTCCTGCATTGACATTGCCAGAAATGCCTGCGCCGCCAGTTACTTGTAATGCACCGCTTGTGGTGTTTGTGCTTGGTGTACCAGAAACAATTTGTAAATCCTGCAAGCTCTGTGGACTTGTGGGATTTGCATTAGAAACTGTGGCACTGGTGTAATCAATCCAGTACTTGCTAGTACCGTCATCAACGTATTGATAAAATACATCGGTGTCTGTTTTGTACCAAACGTCACCAACTATTGGGTTGGCAGGGGCTCCTGGTTGAGCATACTTGCGAAGGCCACCTGCGCTAATATTGCCAGTAATAGCAACATCACCAGTAATAGCAACATTGCCACCAATTGTTGCTGCACCCAACACGCCCAAACTTGCCAGCTGACCAATACCACCTGACTCAATAACAACACCACCAATGTTGGCAGATGTAGTTTTTAGATTGCCTGCTGTGACAGTCATGCCTGCTGAAGACAGGAAGCCATCACTTATAGTTGTTGTACGTGCTGTTAGATATGCTGTTACATTTGCGTTGGAGTATGTGCCTTCGTTACCAACCAGGATACTTACACCATTGGCATAGGTAAAGTTACCAGCAGATACTGTGGCAGTGGATAGGTTGCCAACAAATACATTTCCGCTTGCGCCAATTCCGCCTTGTACAACCAATGCACCAGTTGATGTACTTGTGCTTGGTGTGCCGCTTACGATCTGTAGGTCTTGCAGGCTTTGTGATGTGGTTGGACTTGCATTAGAAACTGTGGCACTTGAGTAGTCAACCCAGTACTTGTTTGTGCCATCATTGATGTATTGATAGTACACATCTGTGTCTGTCTTGTACCACACATCGCCCACAACAGGGTTAGTAGGTGCGCCTGCCTGGGCATACTTGCGCAGTCCGCCACCTGTTATGTTGCCTGTAACAGCTAGGTCAGCACCAATAGTGGCAGCACCCAACACACCCAAACTTGCCAGCTGACCAATGCCGCCTGACTCAATGATAACACCGCCAATGTTGGCAGATGTTGTGCGAATGTTACCTGCTGTGGCTATGAAACCACCTGCGGCCAGATAGCCGCCGGTTGCTGTGATGTTGCCGTCAGCAATGGTGACACTGCGAGCAGTTAGGTAAGCAGTGACATTGGCGTTGGAGTACGTGCCTTCGTTGCCGGTCAAAATGCTCACACCATTGGCATAAGTGAATTGATCTGCGGCAATGGTTGCTGTTGTTAGGTTACCTGTGAATACGTTGCCTGTTACTGCGGCACCGCCTGTTACTTGTAATGCGCCTGTGCCAGAACCTGTTGAGGGTGTGCCCGAAACAATTTGTAAATCTTGTAAACTTTGTGGGCTGGTTGGGCTGGCGTTAGAAACTGTGGCACTGGTATAATCAATCCAATACTTGTTGGTTCCATCGTTGACATATTGATAGAATACGTCAGTATCCGTTTTGTACCAAACGTCACCCACTATTGGGTTGGCAGGTGCTCCTACTTGTGCGTATTTTCTTAAGCCGCCAGCGGTAATGTTACCAGTGATTGCAAAGTCGCCACCTAAGGTGCCTGAACCAATGACATTTAGACTTGCAAGGCTGCTAATACCGCCGTTCTCGATGGTCAAACCACCAATAACTGCCCTGGCTCCTGTTGCTAGTATATTGCCCGCTGTAACGCTTAATCCACCTGCAGAAAAGAATGATCCGCTGGCAGTTAGGTTACCAGTTGCCAAAATGCTTCCGCCAACACTGATGTTGCTTGCGGCCAAATATGCCGTAACGTTGGCGTTTGAATAAGTGCCTTGATTGCCTTCTAAAATACTTACGCCGTTTGCATAAGTGAAGTTGGTTGCAGAAACGGTTGCTGTGTTTAGATTTCCAGTAAACACGTTACCAGTAATACCTGCTCCGCCTTGTACTTGTAAGGCACCACTTGTTGTATCTGTTGCAGGAGTACCACTTACAATTACAATATCGCTAAGTGTCTGATTTGTTTGTGGACTGATGTTGGCCACAGTGGCGCCTGCATAGTCAACCCAGTATTTGTTTGTGCCATCATTGATGTATTGATAAAATACGTCTGTGTCTGTTTTGTACCAAACATCGCCCACAACTGGATTGGTAGGAGTATTAATTTGTGCGTACTTGCGAAGTCCACCACCTGCAATGTTGCCACTTGTACTGATATCACCAGTTGCAATCAGTGCGCCGCCAAGTGTAATGTTGCCGGTTACACCAAGATTGGTAAGTCCGCTGATTGCACCTGCGGTAATTGTTAGCCCACCAATTTGTGCTGTTGTTCCACTGGCAACTACGTTGCCGTTGGTTACACTGAGTCCACCACCAGTAAAGTATGTGCCACTTGAAATCAAGTTAGCAGAAATGATTACGTTTTGTAGGAAACTGGCAGTTTGTGCAACACTTAGGTTACCGCCAACGTTGATATTGCCACCAACGCCAACACCACCTTGCCCAGTAACAACCATTGATCCTGTGGTAGTGTCAATGCTGGTAACATTTTGATTGGCAACAATATTACCGCTGGTAATATTAAATCCACCTTGTAGATTCAAGTTGCCTTGAATCCCAACACCACCGCTGACTGTTAGTGCGCCTGTGCTGGCGCTGGTACTTGGAGTACCACTCACAATTTGTATGTCAGTTAAACTTTGTTGGCTTTGTGCAGAAATGTTTGCAACTGTTGCACCAGCAATGTCAACCCAATAGCTACCAGTACCATCACTCACATACTGATATAAAATATCTGTGCCCAGCTGGTACCATTGGTCACCAACCACAGGATTTGCAGGAGCACCAGAACTGATAGTTTGACGTACACTGCCACCAGTGATATTTCCAGCTACATTTAAGTTTTGGCCAACAAACACATTGCCGCCAACGCCCAATCCACCTATGCCAGGAACAACAATTGCACCAGTTGTGATACTGGTACTTGGAATTCTACTATTGGCAACAATGGCGCCGCCAGCCCAGATGTTACCACCCACACCCAGCCCGCCTGGACTGGCAATACGAATGGCACCTGTTGTTTCGCTAGTGCTGGTTGTGTTTGATGATATTACTAGATCGCTGCCTAGCTGACCGCCACCAAAAGATACTGACCCACCCACATTTAGATTGCCAGTAATACCAACACCACCAACAACTTGTAGAGCACCTGTGGTTGTGCTTGTGCTTTCGTCACCACTGTTGACTACCAGTGTGCCAACGTTTTGCCCAGTGATTGGATTGATGTTGGCAATGGTTGCACCGCTGATGTCAATCCAGTATGCTGTTGCGCCGTCTTGCAACCATTCGTATAAAATGTCTGTGCCAACCTGATACCATTGGTCGCCCACTGCCGGAGTAGACGGAGGTGTTGCACTGGTAAACACCTGCGGCACACGTTTGCCGTTTTGATACAGTAGCGTGGTGTTTACATTGCCTGTTAGAACCAAGTTGCCTGTTACATAATCGTAGCTGGTGGTTGTTGCACCACCAATCACGTTGTTGACGTTGGCAAACTGTAGCTGTCCTGTTGCGCCCGCTGGTTCTGCGGCTTGTATTCCAAAACTTAAATTTGTTGTGCCAAGATCAATATTACCTGTTGTGGTTAACTTGAAGGTACGATTTTTATTAACAGTACCTTCTTCAACTTGAGTAACAATAGAAGGAGTAACTGCACCCAGTGCGCCACCAGAACTGGCATCTTTGGTACGTTCCCAAATGCCGTTGACACCTGTGCCCACTGCTTTGACATAGTAGATACCATTCTGTGCCGCATTGGCCTGTGACGTTAGAAGAACACGATCGTAGAAATTAAGTGTAACGCCATCAACTGAGTTTGGCATTGCTGCCAACATCACGTTACCTACATCGGCAGTCGTGGCCACCCGGACACTTTGTTTCCAATCGGTGTCAGGTATCTGACTATAGCGCGGTCTTGTTAATGCCATGGGAATCTATCTCGTTTGTACTATTTATGGAAAAGCGTCCAAATGAAAAACAGCCCAAAGAAAAAGGCCCTTGCGGGCCTTTCTCTCGAGTGGCTTTGGATTAAGCCTGTGATTCAACGTATGTAACTTGAATGTCAACGTTAGCTTGTGAGCCCTGAGCAGGCACAATGTTAAACGCAACAATTTCGTTACCGTTTGGATAGAAGCCAGTTCCTGGAAGAATAGCACCACCAATTTCCTTAACGTTGGTCAAGTCAATGAAGCCAGAGTTCTGAGCTGACACTGGAATGGAGAACAACTGCTCACCACCCTGTGCATATGGCTGACCGTTGTGCTGGCCGCTTGCACGTGTGTCAAACAACACGTTGTTAACACCATGTAGTGTTGTTGGCTTGTCACTGGCTGGATACACGTTAGCAACGAACTGTGTAAACGATGGTTGGTTGAAACCACCAGTTTGGTTGGTACCACCAATTGAACCACCTACGTTGAAACGTTGATTCAACGGTGCCCAGTTACATGACAATACGTTGGTTGGATTCAAAATCGCTTGCAACAAGAAGCGTGGCTTCAAGCTGGCTGATGTGTCAGCAACGTTGATGTACATGTTCTGCAACAACATCTGTGCGCGGTTGATAATGTCTTTGGATCCCAAGTCGCCTGTGATAGCGTTTGTAATACTTGGTGCCAAGCGCATCATGAACAGAGTCTGCACTGCTGTTCCAAGCACGTTAACGTTGGCCAGGTTGTATGTGAACTGGTATGAACGGTCCTTGGTAAATCCACCGTCTAGAATAACAGCAGAGCCCCAGTGATTCAAGTCTGGTGAAGCTGTTACACTGAACAAGCGAACTGCAACACCTACTGCATGCTGAACACCCGAACCTTGTGGCTGCACACCTATACTCAATGAACGATTTTGACCAAGGTTGTAGTTGGAGATAACTGCACTACGTGTTAGAGTACAAATGTTACCGTTGGCTGCAAATGGACCTGCGCTGTAGGTAATCAATTCATCTGTGTCAGTTCCAAATCCAGAAACAAGTACTGTTGCTGGGTAGGTCACGTTGGCTGTTGGGAATCCAACAATGCTGGCTAGGTTGATGTTGCCTGTTTCGTTTGGTGCCAGGCCAAGATTCAAACGTGTGTACGCTGTGTTATTAGCTGTCTTATAACGAGCTGGCAAGTTACCAGAACGCATAAAAGCTTCATCGTTTGTGTTGTTGTTTTTGCTACGATGTGCCCAGATCATTTGACCGTCTGTGGCTCTCATGCCCCAGTCAATAAAACCAGCACCGTACCAGGTGTACTGAATGGCCACCATCTGCATCTTGGTCTTGTCCATTACATAGCCGCTTGGGCCTGTACCGTCCAGTCGATCTTTGTTGAACTGGTCTTGTGGAATCAAGAACTCGTCAACCACAACCATACGTGCATCTTCTGCGTTTACCACACCACGATATGCTGGTGAAACGTACATGGTGTTTTGACTTTCAATGCGACTCACAGTGTGACTCATACCGCGGATAACAATTTGATCACCTGCTAGCACTTGATCCTGGAAGCGAGTGAATTGGTTACCGTTCACACGATATGTGTTGGTACCAATGTTCACACGGCCTAGAATTTCACGTGTTGAAGTACGACGACCTGCGTAGACCTTTTGACCATCATAGTGCCAGAACACACCGTTTTGGTCATCAAACATACCCACACGCACTTTACCACCGTGCCAGTTGAGCACTGCGAATTTAGGGAATGTGCCATATTGTGGTGTTGTTGCACCCAATGTAGCTGTGGCTAGAACTGTGAATGAGTTCTGTGACACCACAGTGGCCACACGATAGAATGTGTTGTAACCTGAAGTTGTAACGCCTGTAATCTGAACGTTGGCACCAACTTGTAAACCATGGTCTAGTTCTGTAACAATAGTAATTGCACTGCCAACGCTGGTGCCAGCGGCTGCAATGTTGGTCACAGTAAATTGTGGACACATGCTGATACCAGTTGTGAACATCATGCCTTTACCAGACTGGTAGCGGAAGTATTTCTTGGTTTGACGAGCAACTTCGTAACCAAACGCTGGAGCATTAACACCAATGTTTGTACCGCCGTCAATTGGACGGTGACGTACCAAGCTGGTTGGGAACATCACAATGTTACCAAACAATGTTGATTGTGTGCCTAGTGCGGCAACCAATGCGTTTGGTTGTGTGATAGTTGCACCTGGTTTTGCAATAAACGTAAACTGGTTCAAATACGGAACACTGTTAACTGTGAAAATACCAGAAGCGTGTGTGTTGGCATTTACTGCACCATACATCACTGTTTGTATCAACTGTCCTGGGAACACACCATGTGGCTCGTTTGTGGTCACTGTGATTGAACTTGGTGAACCACCGTTGGACACAAAGCTGATGTACTGAATGTTGGCACCAGTAAACACGCCGCCTTTGCGGATTGTCACGTCAGTTTGATTGCTGACTGGATTCAACTGCTGACCAATTTCACGATTTGGCCATACTTTTGGATAGTAGGCTGCGTAGTGAATGTCATTGATTTGGTTGAAGTAAACACCTTCTACGTTGGCGTTGTTTAGACCCAAGGTAGAAACATAAGCGTTGGCGTTGCCTGTACCAGCAACTGCGGCACTTAGACCAAATGGGCCTGCGCCTTGTACAGCACTGGCAATACCGTGTGAGTTGGCGTTGATACCAATGACCGGAACGTTAATGTTACCTGCTACGAACACACCTGCGGCAGTCACAACCAATGATCCTGCAGTAATTGAGCTCAATGCTGTGGTACCCAGTGCGCCACGAACAACAGTTTGTGAACCGTTTAGGCCAACTGCTGGAGTTGTAACACGAACAATTTCAATGTTACCTGTAGCGCCTGTACCAACTGCGGCAGGGCCATTGCCCATGCCAGGACCACGATCGTTGAACATGTTAACACGTACGATAGCAGAACCTGGATTGAACTGTGGTGCGGCATTGGTGTTCATGAAGCCACGAGTGACTGTTAGTGAGTTTGTGCCTTGATCCACTGAGTCAACGCGAACAATTTCAATGTTGGATGCGTCAGCGGCTGTGGCAGTTGGAATCAAACGCTTCAAACGTGCGCCTGCTGAAAGATTAGCGGCTCTTTGGTTTGTGCCAAGCACTTGGCGAACCACTGTCAATGAACTTGTGCCGCCACCTGATGTGACGCTCATCAATTCATATTCACCTGGATCAACAGTTTCAACAGCAATAATATCACCGTTGAGCACAGCAGTACCACTAATGGCCACTGTGGTAGTACCAGTACTGGTCAGACCAGCTGTGATTGTTGTTGTGTCTGTGGTTGGAATACCAATCAAGGCTGCAACGTCACCTGCGTTCCACGATGTGATATCACGTGTCACAGTGAAAGTACGTTGGCTAGGGCCACCGTTGGCAGTAGTAATACTTCTTGCACCTGCTATAACAGCAGAGTTGGCCAAAGAAGTAGTACCACGTGGTGCTGTTGCGCCTGTGCCTGTGCCTTGGTTGATAACAATTTTGTAATCGCCAGTGAAGTGTATTGGTGCAGTGTTACCACCGTAACCAGCTGCTGGTGTAAAACCTTGATTCAACAAGGTCATTGATGTTGTGGTTGCGGCAGAAATTGCAGTGGTAAGCAATGTGGCATAACCAAACACGTTGGCTTGAACGTCTGTACCAGGAACTTCAAAAGTGGTTGGGTAGTTGAACACTGTGGTCCAGCTGGCCCATTTGGTTTGTTGTAGACCGTATTCAAAGTCAGCGTCAATCAATGATTCTGGCTGAGCAACACGTTGGCGTTCAACCGCATCAATACCAAAGTCATGAGTGCGAACACGCATTTCGGTGGCTTCAACATAGATCATCAGCTTGTCATTGGCGCTCATGGCGCTGGTGTCAAGATCCAAAGTCAGTGTTGTTACACCGTTTTGATAGTTAGGGAATGTGGTTGTATCATTCTCGTTGTACGAGAATGCAAACGCACCGCGAGTGGCGTCGCTGAAGTTGTAGATCACCGTGTTTGTGGTCACGTTTGTGATCATTAGGATGTCTTTTAATTGATAAACATCTGGAATTTTCACTGTTCCGGTGTTAGCGGCTCCAGGTGTGAAAATATAGTATTGTATGCTCTTTCTTGCCATTTTGGTCTACCTTATGGTTAATATGCTTCTTTTATTTATACACCGAACACAATTCCAATGGAATCCACGTAACTTTTAGGCACAATTGAATTGGCCGTAGTTGAGAAGGTTCCAAGGGTTGGATTGTTAAAAGTTGCGGCGGTGAAAGTTTCTACACCACTGAAAGTTGCAGTTCCTGCAAAAGTCGTATTGTTTAGTGTAGCACTATTGATCGTAGGGCTGGTCAGTGTCTTGTTGGTCAGCGTTTGGTTGGCAGTTAGTCCAACCATTTGTTGACCACCTGCCGCGGAGCCGTCATGCACACGCAGTACTTTTAGCGTGGTGTCAACGGTAACTTCACCGACAGCGCCGGTAAAACTGTTGTTTTGGGTCGTTGTCCCTCTTCGGAACTGTACTTGTGTTGGCATTTGTTAACCGACTCCTGATTCGTATTTATATGGTATTTATGCGAGCTCGCCTAGATCCACTGTTTCAATTGACCCAATGGGCTCCATGCAATCATAAATGTCTGTTGCGCCGCCGGCGCTTTCTGCGGTAACAACGCCAAATGCATCTGTTACAGCTATTAAAGTTGCTAGCCCTGCCACTGTTTCGTCAACGGTTGTTGCTACTCCGTCAACTGTTGTGGTAGTTTGGGCATAATCTGTTGACCCGCCTTGCACGCCTGGAAAATACAAAGTGGTTGAATTGACAAATCCAGTGCTGGGGGATGTAATTGAAGTATCTGGGCCACTTTGTGTGTAAACAATATTGCCGCTGGTTCGTATATCGCCGTTTGAGGCAAAGATTGTCAATGGTCCTACCACTAACCCAGTGTCAACTACAAATTTACTGTTAGCCATTTTTATTCCTGTCCATCTTATTTATTCATTTAGATCAGAACGGCTCCCATGGTTGGTCATTGCTGATCATGTCTGCACGAAGTTTTATTGTGCAGTTGCTGGTAACTGCTGATGTATAATACAAGCTGACATTTCCAGCACTGAGTGCCGCAGTAATTGACCCAAGAGCTGCCGCATTGGCAAATGTACTGATCATGTTGTATTGTGTTCTGTATGCATAGGTGCCATTGTGAATTACCATCACATCACTGACTTCATATGCATTAACTGTGTCATTTTCAACCTGCACAACATATTTTGCACTGCGATATCGTCCAGCATCAAATGTGTGAATCAGTGTTGGTGTGTTGTATGCAACAGGAATTTGTGGTGTTCCATTCCACCCAACTGTGCCGTCATGTTTGAACAATATGGTGTTGGCAGTGAGAGTACCGTTGGCTCCGGTGACTAGTACACCTTCGTCAATTGATTGTACAGTTACCAAACCTTGTGCAGCCGACATACCTGCTGTGACTGACAACGCCAGGTATCTACTGCTAATCACATCGCCCGGAGCAGGTGGCTCAGTGAATGTAATCACATTTCCGGTCACACTGTAGGCAGTAACTGGTTGTTGTAGTGTACCGTTAATGGCAATAAATGTGGCGGCTGTGGTTGCTTCACGAGAAGTTGTGAACTGTGTTGTTAAGCCGTCACCGCTGAATGTTTCTGCCACAATGGTTGCTGTTTGGCCGCTTTGTGGTTGATACCATTTGCCGCCATCCCAATATTCCATGTCATTGACAATGGTATTGAAACGCATCATACCAGCACTTGGCGAACCGTATCCTGCAAAGCCTGGACGTTGTGCTTCTGTACCACGTGGTATTAGAATTGCATCAGTTGAGTTGATTTGTAACTTTGCACCGGTTACCAGGTTGGCACCAATTGCTGAATTACCAATTATTACTTGATTGTATGCACTTGATGTGCTGGCCCAGATCAGTGTTGCATCATTGCCACCACGAACATAAAAATCTCTGTTGTGGTTCTGTTGATCGTTAAAACGTGCGCCTTGGCTGACGTTTAGGTTACCACCAATTGCTGTGCCACCCTGTACATAGAATGCGCCACTTGAAGTGGTTGTGCTTGCGGTACTGTTGGCAATAGACACTTGACCGTAGAAGGTGGCTTTCTGATTGTTGTCCACACGCAGAGCAAGAGTAGTTGACGCTAGGCCATCTGTCTTGGTCCAAAGTTGAGCTTCACCGCCGAGGCCGTTGCTGACAACTGTGGTGCCTTGTGCCACATGGCGCCAACCAGACAGTTCTCTATATGCACCAGCACTGTATCCGTATGCGCCAACCACACCAGTGAAATCACCGTCTTGTAAGTTGGCAGGAGCATGGCCTGTGCCACGACTTGATGATGTGGTCCATCCAGGTGCTTGTCCCACAGTGTTTGCAGAGATTGCGCTCTGTGGCAAGTAAGCATCACCTTGATAGTAGATGTTTAGCGTGTCAGTACCAGTGAAGTCGCCATTGGTACCAATGCTCAGGCTCACAGTAGAAATTGTGTTGCCAGTTGCACGTTGGTAATTGAAGTTTTCGTTGTTTTGATCAACTGCTAGATTGCCGCTTGGACTCATGAACAAAATAGAGTTTGCTTCAAATGATCCTAGTAGGAAATCGTATTGTACATTGGCAGTGGTGAATGTTGCACCACGTGGAGTACTGTTACCAATGTAGATATTGTTCATATCACCTGGCAGTGTTGGATTCAATACCAAGTTACCAGATGGAGAAATGTTACCGCTACCGCTGCCACTGATAGTCAATGTATCAGTGATTGTGACGTTGGTAAAGGTTGCCCTAACTGGCGTACTGCTGCCAATGATCATGTTGTCAATGGTGCCAGTGGTTGTTGGGTTAATTGTTACATAACCATTGGCAGTTGGAGCAAATGTAATAATAGCATTTGATCCACTTGCTGTTAGATTGTTGTCAACAACAGCGTTGTTGGCAGTTAGTCTGCCTTCAATACCAACTCCGCCCACAACTTGCAAGGCGCCGGTTGTTTGACTTGTGCTGGGATTTACATTGCTGAGTTTCAGCTGACCAAACTGTACGCTGCCATATGTGCCTGTGAACACGTTACCAGCACTTTCAACTGCGGCTTGCAGGTAAACCAAGTTGCTGGTGGTATTTTGCCAACCCAGGAAGGTACTGCGATCAGCACCTTCATAATAGTGCATGCGCAGGCCACGGTCTTTGCCATCATTGGTTGTTAGTACGCTGGCATTGGCTAGTCCACCCATTTCAATAACAGGATCAACCACAGTCATGAACGTGGAATTGATTGTGCTTACTGTGCCAATCACATTCAAGTTGCCTGTAACTGTTAGGTTGCCACCAATGCGTGTGTTCTTGTAAACACTCAGTCCACCGTCAACAATCAATGCACCTGTGCCAATTGAATCAGTTTCGACTGTGCTGGTGATTTCTGTAGAACCTGTGTTGGTGATGTTGATTCTGGCAATGCCTTGACCATCAGCAATGATAATTTGGTTGCTCAACGTGTCAATTGTGCTGCCAGTGTTACCACCAAGAATCACATTGTTGTTGCCTGTTGATATTTGGCTACCAGCACGATAACCAAAAAATTGATTCTGTAGTGCTGTGCTTTGTAGACTCAAGCCAGCTTGTGATCCAATGGCAGTTGTGTTTTGTCCAGGACCTGCGGTACCAGTACGATAACCAACCAGGGTTATCTCAGCGCCGTTTGTGTTTGTTGCGGCTGCTTCGCTACCAATGATAGTAGACTTGGCGCCAAAATTTGTGCCACTGCCAATCTTCTGACCAATAATAACTGAGTCTGTTGATAGGTATGATGTGGCAGTGTTGCCTGCTAGTACAATAGAAGTTTGAGTTGCTTCAAGAACAGCTCTGCCGCTTGATACACCAATCACTCCACCAACATTTAAGTTGCCACCAATACCAGTGCCACCTTGAACAACAAACGCACCAGTGTTGGCAGTTGTGGAATTTACACCGCTGACAACAAATGTGTTGCCAGTGGCATCAATGCGAATACGTGGAGCACCGCTACCATCTGCCACAACCACTTGATTGTTCAAGTCAGCAATTACATTGCCGTCATACGAGCCAAGGATTACGTTAAATGATCCGCTGGTGATCAGTCGCCCGGAGTTGTGACCAAAGAATTGATTGTCTGTGCCTGTGACAATGTTGCCAGAGCTTTTACCAACCAAGGTAGAGTTTGCGCCAGGAGCACCTGCGCCTGCACCCATACCAATGATGGTTGTGTTTTCGCCAATGCTGGTTATGCCTTGTGCGGCGCCCAGTGCTGTTACATTTGCACCAATGCCTATCTTGAGTTGATCTTTACCAATTACAACGTCATTGGTCTTGTTGCTTTGAACATAAACATTTTTGCTTTCAAAGCTGGCGCTGGTACCAATATTCAAATTGCCGCCAATGCCTGCGCCGCCTGATCCAGTCACTACCAGTGCGCCAATGTTTGCACTTGAACTGTTGAGACCGTTGTCTACCAGTACACTGGCATTGCCTGCGGGCAACCAGATGCTCTTTTTACGATCTGGCTGTATGTATATGTCGTTGTTGGTTCCACCAAATGTGTGTATCTCTGCGCCAGAGCCTGTACTTGTTTTGACAGCAAGCGCACCAGCATTGCTGGTATCTGTTATCATCAGACCATAACGTGTGCTTGACTCTTGTGTGATTTGCACAACAGGTATGTTGCCGTTGATTGCAACTGCACCTGTGTTGGCTCCAAATACTGATCCGCTGCCACCAACCTGCAAATTTTGTGTAAAACTTGCTCCGCCTTTTACCTGCAGAGCACCTGTGTTGGTGTCAGTTGCTTCGACCACGCTGGAGTCTGTTCCAGCTGTTCTAATTGTGGTATTGCCAATTATCAAATTGGCATAGGCTGTTCTGTTGATTACACCCTGTGTGGTTCCTGTTTCTGTTGTTAGCAGGCCTTGAAAACTGCCATCTGCTTCGCGCCAGACCCAGGCTGAATTCAGTGGGCCATAATTGGTTGGTGTAACTGGTTGAAGGTTTCTATCTATTAGAATACCCACATCATAGCTGGGAGTGCCTGCGTATCCATTGTTGAATATCACCAGCGGATCATTGACCAGTGTGTTTGTGCTGTTGATTGTGTTGGTGTTTCCAGAAACCGTAAGGTTTCCAACAATAGCAATATTAGAATTGATTGTTACATCTGGGTTAAACAAAGACCCAACGATTGTACCTGGAGCAATTTTTACGTTAGCAAAAATAGTTGCATCAGTGATCTGATTATTTTTAATCCGCGTTACGGCCATTATTCTGGTTCCTAGAGCATCGGTTATAGCTATTTAGCAGACCAAATAGCTTTTGATTCTAGCTTGGTTTTGACGCAAAATTTGTAAATTTTGGTTAGATAACTGGGTCTGTGATGTACATCGCGTGATATTTTATCTGCGTGTCTGCATTGGTGCCCTGTGCTTTGATATTCATTATAGCAGTAAAGCTAACTTCAGTGCTCCAGGTTAGCATGGACGACCCAGTCTTGCTCACAAACGTGCTGGTGTGAAATCCTGCCAGGTCATCATGCACAACATACAATTCACCTATTTCGTAATTGTCACCTGTTACAGTTTTGGCTGTGTAGGTATATTTGGCAGCACGGTATAAATGAATGTCCCAAGTGTCAACAGTAAAAGTAGAAACACCTACATTGGCATACGCTGTGTCCACCACAATTGGATTTGTTGCAACCGATATTCCAGCTGAAAGAGAACGTATTTCAATAATGTCTGTGGTCAACGGAACTGTGGAAAAAGTAATTATGTTTCCTGCCACAGAGTATGTGGTGCTTGGTCGCTGTATCACACCGTTGAAATTGACCAGTACAGATGTTGTGGTACTTTCTTGTGCCAGGCTAAACGATGCTGATGTTCCGTCTGGAACTATAGTTTCGCTAGTGATTACATTGGTTGTGGGATTGATCCAGCCAGCACCATCGTACCATTCAATTGATCCTAGATCTGTGCTGAATCTAAGATCGCCCACTTGTTCCAGTCCTGGAGTTGGACGTTGTGCTTCTGTGCCAACTGGCAATCTCAAAACACTGCTGGTATCAATTACCACACGATCATTGTTGAAGCCAGTTAGTCTTAGTTCACCTGCAACAGTGCTAACAGTGTTGTCAGCGATGGTTATGTCCTGCCAGGTTATTTTGCCATCTTCAATCCTGCCCTGTTCCACACCTCTCACGCTAAAAATCACGTTGCCTGCAAAGATTCCGCCTGCGTCACTGTTGTCGTTTACAATAACTCTACTGCGTCCCAATGGACCATCAAAAATACTTCTAGTAGATGCCGCGCTAACACTGATAAGAGAATCAACATATGATTTGGTTGCCGCATCACTGGCCAGCGTTGGCACACCAACATCTGTTACTCTGTGGTTGTTAACAGTGATTACGCCATTGCCGTTGGGATCTAAAATCAAGTCTTGATTGGTAGTAGCAGTTCTTATTCTGTTGTTGAGAACTTCAACATCACCCATTCTGGTAATACCGTTGGCTCGTAAATTTTGCCCGTCATAGGTTAAAAAGCTGGTTCCTTTGATCTTGCTATTTTCAGCTGCATCAGCAAACAACACCTGATTGGTGTTGACGTTGTCCAATCTTATATTGCCAGTTCTTAATAAACTGTTGCTGTTAAAGAAGGTCAAGTTGGTAGTGGTCACTACCCAGTTGTTTGCCGCAATGTATGCAATACTGGTTGGATTGCTGTTTTGTATCACTAGGTTAGCAGGTGCTAGTGTGTCAAATGTTTGAGAACCTGTGACAGTGAGATTGGCCAAAACCATGGCACTGTTGGCATTAAAAAATTTAAGGCCAGGGTTGTCAATCAATATGTTGTTGTTGGCAGCAACAAAGGGAATGCGATCAGCTGATAAATTACTGATGTTGGCTGTGGCAAATGTTCCTAGTACATTTGCATTCAAATATGTAAAAGTAGCTGGACGAGGATCTAGTCCACCAATAACAGTTCCGTCCACACGACCACTGATAACATTTGCATTGATAACTGTTACGTTGGCAATACCATTGGCTTGTAGCGTAAGATTTTGATTTAGTCCTTGGGTAGTAACTAGAGCACCTGCGTCTAGCACCACGTTGCCTATTGCGGCATTGCCGCCAACGTTGAAAACATATGGACCACCGCTGCCACCTCGCAACGCCATTATGAACTCTGAGAAATTCAAAGTAACCAACTCAAACGAATTGGTCGTAAAAGTCAGATCTATGCCTTGCCGGTCTAATTCCTGCAATAGCATGGGTCCTGCAACTCTTCCAATGGCCATTTGCTTCCTCCTACTCTGTATTTACCGAGTAGATTATGCCGCTACTGTGCTGGCGTATCCGTGCAAAACTATTACAGTTTGTCCAAACGGAGGTGCTGAAGTAAATGTAATTGTTGTACCGCTGACTGTGTATGCCACACCAGGATTTTGAAAAATGTTACCAACAACCACAATAATACGAGTTTCTTGTCCTGCAGAATAACTCTGACTCATTGTAAATGGTGTGGTGAATCCATCGCCAGTGAATGTGTCTTTAGTAACGTTAACCGGACCTTCACGTGTGAGCGTGTTCCATTGAGCACTGTAGTATACTTCTACCAAGTTGGTATCTGTGTTGAATCTAAAGTCACCTGAAATTGGTGTGAGTGGACGTAGACTTGTTGGGCCAAATGGCATGACTGCGCCACTGCCAGCTGTTCTAATCCTGTCGTTTTTAAGATGTCGTCCCATATTAGATATTTGTAAAGCTCACTGTGGCAATGAGCAAATTGTCAGTTAGATTATCCACCCCCACGTTGCCTTGAATTGAATCGCCTGTGTCTAATAGAATACGTTCATTTTCTAAAATGTATGTATCACCGCCTGCAATTCGCAAGTTATGGTAAATGACTGTGTTTGCATAATCTGTACTGCCGCTTGGCATTAAAAATATATTGCAAGTCAAAGTGTTTGCAGATTTATTACACAAGTACATGGTGGTAACCGCAACATTGCTGTTTGCAGTCAAGATAGGCAATGCTGTTGCCGAGTACTTCATTGGAGAATTGGTAATTGCCATTCTTTATTTTTCCTAAAATATAATTGAGTAAACGATTGCTCTTTTTTTGCTAATAAGTTCTTCGCCAACCACTGTGCCATCACCGGTGGTAACATACACACCTGTTCCACCAGCGGCAACATTGCCACCGTGAACGGTATTTCTGTCGCTGACCACGGCAGGAGCACTTGGATATATTTGCAAAGCTAGATTGCTGTTTACTTTTATATACTGAGTGGTAACTCCTTCTGCGGCAATGCTCACATTGGTATTACTGGTCACCCAGTTTGGTCCTACATTCAAGTTGGCGCTCAACTCTGGTGCAAGATCTTCGTTTAATTTTGTTAGGCCTGTGCTGGTGGCAACAATGTTAGATTCAAGTCCGCTAGGGTCTTTTACTGTCCACGAATCAAAATCTTCATTCCACAACAAATATGTGTTTGGAGAGCTGCCACGATTGACTTCAATACCAGCACTTAATGAAGGTGCCGCATCTGGCGCCAAATTTGCAGTAAGTGTAATCTGGTTGTCAGTTATGTAAGTGTTTTGGATGTTTGCGGCAGTGTAGTTCAACAGGTATGTATCGCCATTGATACGCAGATTTCCGTTGATAATTACCACATTTGAATCCAAAGTGATAGGATCACTTCTATTGACTGTGTTAATTGTGTATGGACCGCTAACGTTTTTAATAATGCTCATATGAATTCGCCATTTGCTTTATTTATGCGGTAAGGAGCTCAAACAAAAAGAGGGCCGAAGCCCTCTTTAGGATCCACTGCAAACGAGGATATTAAGCGTTGGCTAACACAACAGTAGGTAGTTCTACTACTGATGGGCCGTCTGCGGCTGATGGGTTTCCACCGCTGGTGCCTGCTTCTGCAGATCCAGTAATGGTCCATTTTGCAGTATCACCATCAGGAACATCAAATCCTGTGCCGCCGTCGGTGTTTTGTACCAATTCAACTTTGTTCTTGTTGATCTTCTTGACCCAGTATGTGCTGCTTTGGCTGTCTGTAGCAACAATGGCCATTTCGCCAGCGGCGCTTGGTGTAGCGGCCACTAGCTTGCAAACTGCGGTGCCGTCTTGCGATCTAACTCTAAAACGCTTGCTACCAACTTGTTTCAAAATGTCGTTGCCAGTGGTGCGGTTTGTGGAACTGATACGCACTTGCGGTGCCAGTGCATTAGCACGAGCAGTTGCAGCCGATACGGAAGTTAATACTGCTGTCAAAGTTAGTGTACCTTGTGTGCCTGTGTCTGCAGAGATAGTTGCTGATGTGTAGCCAGAACCAACTGTGCTAATGGACACGTTGCCAATTACACCGTTTGCAAAAGCATTGACAGTACCAACTGCTTGTGTACTACCTGCAATCTGCGGTGCAGAAATTGTTAGTGCATCACCTGTTGTGTAGCCAGATGAATTGTTAGTGCCACCTAATGTGACACTGGAGATACCTTCACCGCCAATGTTGTCGGGGTTTGATTCACCAAAGAATTTTTTATTTAGAGGACGTCCCATTTGTTTTCTCCTTAATATGATTAGCGTTCTAGGCCTACGCGGTGGGTACCGCATAAGTTACTTGAGTGTCAAGTGAACATTATATTTACCTAATAGTTTGCTTTGTAGTTGTGTCTGCTATATAATAGCTACAGGTGCTAGTCAGACAGCATCCTGTTTAGTTGGTACCCGAGTGTAGAAATATGCTCGGGTATTTTTTTAGCCAACAAAAAAGCGCCTTGCGGCGCTTTCCTGCTCTTCCCATCCCTGAGTCGATTTTACTTTTGTGATTACTGGAAAGACAAAGTACCAGAAGTGATACCAATCTTGCCCAGGTAGTCGCCAGCATTGCCAAGAGACGATGCTGTGTTGGTCAATTCTACATAACCATAACGTGTCATAAAGCCCACGACTGGTTCGAATGTAGCTGGATCCAGCACAACGCCAGAGCTCATTAGCGGTACGTATGGGCAATAGAACGCGGCAGCATCTGCCTCGCTAGAACCTTTGTAACCGATAAGAACTGCTGTGCCTGTGTTAGCATAGCTGTCAACGTAAACACGCATTGCGCCGTTCAATGTACCAACAAACTTGGTGTTTGTAGGTGCTTCGAAAGTGCCTTCTGTAGTGCGAGCAAAAGCAGAAGTTGTAGCAGACTGAAGAACTGTTAGAGCCTCAGCAGATACAACTGCCCAGTTTGCCGCGCCACGACGTGTACGCTGAGCGATCAAGTTAGCAGTACGGTTGATTAGAACTGCCAATGCGGCATGCTCGTCACCAACGAATGTAGCTGTACCAGAAACGCTTGACTGGTCATATGTGAATTCAGTTGCGGCCAAAGAACGTAGGCTAGCTAGGATTTCTTGGTCAATTTCAACTGTGATTTCTTGTGCAAGTGCGGCCATGATTTCTGCCTCAACATCCAAACCATGCATGGCTTGTGCGTCTTGAGCAGCTTCAAATGTCCAACGTGCTGACAACTTACGAGTCTTAGCTTCAACAACTTGTTTCAAGATTTGAACATTGATACGATTACCTGGTACGCCTTCTAGTGTAGCTGTGTTGCTAGCTCTAGAAGTTGCGCTGTTACCGGAGTAAGCAGTAGCAATACGGAATGGGCTTAGAGCCTCATCACCGGCTGTTGCGCCATCACCGCTTGTGGTTGCGCTAACTGTGTCAGCGTAACGTACACGTAGTGTATGGATTTGTGCAACTGGACCTGTCATAGGTTGTACACCAACGATTTCGTTAGCAATAACGGTTGGCATAACGCGACGGATCACTGGCAGAATCACGCGATTCAATGTAGCTACGTTGCTTGAAGCTGTAGCGCCACCTGTTGCATTTTCTGACAGATACTTGCGGGTGTTCTCTAGGATTACACCCATTGTAGTTCTTTTAGAACCATTTAGGCCTTCTAACAGGGCATCTTTTGTTTCGCCCCAACGGCTCTCTAGTAGTGCGGTTGTCATTTCTTTTTCCTTCTCCTGTTTAGGGTTTTACTTTAGCCCTGCTAAACGCTTGATTTCAATCACGTTAGTGAAATCTTCAGTGGCGCTGACCTTAGCAGTCTTATCACCAGTTACTGCCGAACGACCTTCGCTGAGCATAGCTTTTGGCTGCGCTTTAACTGGGGTGTTGTTCAACACGGCTGGAAGATACTTATCAAATGCTTGCTGAAGTTTGTCAGCTTGCACTGATTCAAGAAGTTCGCTCATGATTGAAGCTTTCTCCTTGTTCAAAGGCTTCAACAAGTTTACAAGGATTTCCTTGCGAGTTGTTGACTCTTTGATAATCTTAATTTCTTTTTCTTTACTTTCCACCAGTGCGGTTTTTTCTTCTGCCGCACGTGTAGCTTCTGCTAACTTCTGTGACTGAGTGTTCATTTCTACACGTAGTTTAGCAATCTCACGATTCTCATTGAGGTGTGTGACTGCAAACTCACTAGCAAAAGCTTCAAACAAACGACGACCAAACATGTTCTCGCGAGCAACTTGGATGTCTTCTTTGAGCTGAACCATTTCAGTTTGTAGATTATTAGCAATAGCTTCCTTTACCAACTTGGCGCTACGTGTAACAAACTGACCTTTTAACTTGGTCAATTCTTGCTTGGCTTCTGACACCAAACGAACACGAGCTTCTACCACTGCTCTCTTATCTGTTTCAAATTCTTGAATTTCTTCGGCCAGAGCAGAAACAACAAACTTCTCAAGACGGCTTACGCTTTCTTGATAGTTTTTGCGATCTGCACGTAGTTCTTTCAATTCTTCGGCTAGCTTGCTAACCATGAACTGATCAAACTTGTTTGCGTTCTCAACCATGCGAGTTTGGAACTTCACACGATCTTCAGCAAGGGCACGTTTTTCTTCTGCGAACTCTTTAATTTCAGTAGAGAGAGCTTCGGTAACCATGTTGTCTAAGGCATCAACCATTACACTTTTATCATGCTCGTAGCGTTGCGCAAATTCTTCACGCAACTCTGCACGTATAGTTTCACGTGCTTCGTGAAGCTTGGTTTCCCATGCTTCTGAAATAGCTTGATGGGTGTCTTCGTTAACAATACCGGCGTCAACCAGCGGTTTGATAGCATCAAACATTACCTATCTCCTATAGTTTCAAATCATTGATCAGGCGCACAACTGCCTCTTTCAGATACTTCTGAACTTTTTGATTATGTACTGCATCACCTGCTACCTCCATCACTCTATGACCGCCTCTCATGTTGAGTAGACCTTCATAAATTGCTTTTGGATATGCGTGAGGTGCAGATGGTTGTGCTACAATGTCCACAGTGATTATTTCAAAATCACTGACATGACCAGAGCCTTCGTTTACGTTTCCGCTTCCACGACTGCTCACTCCTAACTTAACACCACTAGTTAACATGGCTTTCACCAGTTCACCCATTGGGGTTGGTAGAATCTTTAGTTTACCTATGCCCGCATGTCCGTCCATGTACATTTCTGTAATCATGTGGCTCACGCGGTCAAGGTTAATTTTTAAGTCATCTGGATGATCAACTTCACCCAGTACACTTTTTCCGCTTCTTAGTTGCTCGTTGATTTGGCCTACAGCTTTTTCAATCTCAGGAATTGGATAGATACGTTTGTTCTCGTTTCTAATTCCACCCTCGATGCATGTACCCTTAAGATACCAGTTTTTCTTGCCGTCTGGAGCTTCTTCGTTGAGAAGCTCCAGCTTGGCTGCATCAAAGGTAAGATTTTCTTTTAAGTACACTGCCATATAATTTGCCTAATTACTTTGCGCGGCCAGGTGCGCCATTTAGTGGGCTGTTAGCATTTACGCTTTGCTCACCAGTTTTAGCACTTGCTTTGCTGTTGTAATAGTCTTGAGCACCCTTGTTGCCGCCTGGTTTGTTGACATTGCGCTTGGCAACATCAATCTCTTGTGGGCTCTTTAGAAAACCGCCTGCTTTGCCTTTTGGTGATGTACCGCTTGGATCAGCTTCGCTGCCTTGACGCATCATGTTAGCACTTGTGCCGCCCATGTCGTTTTTGCCAGCTACTGGGCTTTTGGTGTTCTTTTCACCTTGGTTTTCGCTTTTGTTGCCGGTACCGACGTTTTCGCCTTTAGGACCCTTGTAGGCTCCTTTGTCCCAGTCTGTACCAACTTTTTCTACGTATTCACGAATACGCTCTGCTTCTGTCATTGTGCTAGCATTACGCTTTGCACGGCTTTCAGCAACAGGCTTTTCTTCTTCTTCATCATCAGCAGGTTCGTCGCCTTCTTCGTCGTCGGCGCTAGCAAATGGATTTTCACCACCTTCGTCGTCGCCGCCTTCGTCGTCGCCTTCTTCACCGTCCATGTCCATTTCGTCATCAGCTGAACCACCTTCGTCGCTCATCAAACGATCAAATTCTGCTTTGAGTTCGTCAATTGCTGACTCTAGGTCCATGATGTCGTCTTTGGTAGCAGGAGCACTGCTATCGCCGCCCATGTCGTCACCAGGCATATCGCCCATGTCACCGCCCATGTCGTCAGGCTCACCACCCATGTCGTCGCCAGGCATGCCTAGCTCATCGTCGGCTTCGTGCATGCCAGTTTCGTCCATCTCAATTTCGTTTTCGAGATTACCGACTGCATTGTTGCTCACTGCTGGTTGTTCTTCGTCCATCAATGATTCATAGATTTCGCGACTGCGCTCAATTACAATTTGGTGGAAAAGAGCGCGAGCTTTGGACTCGTCATCATTGATAATGTGTTCTATAAGCTGTTCATATTTGTTCATGAGAACTCCTCTTGGTATATGGCTGTTAAGTTATTTAAGATAACGGCTAAGATTTAGCCAGTTATGTGGATGTTTTTGAATAATTTGCAACTTTTTATAGGCTTGCAGGTGCTCCAGCGCCTGCCGCACCTTCTTCTGACGGTGCTTTGTACTGTTTACTCACTCGTTTAAGTTGCTGTTCGTGTTCCACTTTGCGCACATCATTCATCATGCGCAAGCGGTTAATTTGTGCTAGGGTCAGGCGTGTTTTACGTCTGTCGTCTATTTTGATCGTGGAATTGTCTTGAGACGGATCTTCTCTTCCGGGAATGGCTGCATCAAAAAATTCATAAATCAACATGGTATTGATATTTACCTAATGTTGAGTTTATACTGGTGCTGGCATGCCGCCAGCTGGTGCCGCGCCTGCTACAGGACTGGCTAATCCTGTGGCGCCTGTTGCATCTACCGGAGCACCAGGGTCTCCTTCTGCACCTGGCTCTGGTGGTGTAGCGGCATCTAGATCACCTTGAATGCCACCTGGTGTCACGCCCACACTGCGCAAGCCTGCTGGATCTGCTGGAGCAGATTCTACATCTCCTTGCTCTTGTGCCCACATGGTTTCGTTTTCTGTCATTTCTTGTTCTGTTAGGCCCAAGAAACGTTGCATCAAGAAACGTTTGGAGAAGTAAGGATATTGTTCTAGCTGTGAAAATGTGTTGATACGTGCCATATCAACGTCAGCTTGACGGTACTGTGCAAAGTTCTGTGGCGGATTAAACTTCAAATCAAACAGTTGTCCGTCAATGCTAATGCCGCGCCAGCGCATGTACAGCTTGAATTCTTTGTCCAGGTATTCGCCCACAATCTTTTGCAGTCGCAAACAATACTGGTTAAAGCGCCATTCTTGAATCAGTGCTGTGCCTACTTTGCCGTCTGTAAAACTGCCGGCTGCACCGTCATCAAGCCCTGTAGGCAAGTAGCTGGATGGAATACGCAAGCCTCTAAACAGCTTGTTAGTGAAAAAGTGCAAGTCAGTTATTTCACCTAGATTCTGTCCGCCCTGTAGTGTTTCCACACTAGAACCACGTCCATCAGCTGTGGTTGGAAAAAAGAAGTCTTCGTTTTGACTCAATGGATTGTATGTGGCATCCATCATGTTGGTACCACCACCTGTTTGTGTGGGTATCCTACGCTGATGCACTTCGTTCTTGATACGTTCCACAAACGCCATGGCCATGTGGCTGGGCATGTTGCCCACGTCAATCTTGAAGATTCTGCGCTCTGGAGCACGTTGCACACGATAGATAATAATAGCATCTTCCAGCAGTTCTTTTTGCTTGAACACTTTGAAAATGTTTTCTAGTACTGAGTTGCCAAAGGGCCAGTACACATCCAGGCCTTCTGTTAGACTCATGTGCAACACATGTTCTGCGTTGACTGCCAGTTCATTTTGTGCTTGTTGGAATCTACTGCCACCAGCAAAAGGTGCGGCTGGCTGTATGTAGCTGCCACTAGGACCACCCACCTGTGGGTGATTCAAGAATGTGTCTGTTGCGGCCACAGCAGTCACTGAGAGATTCTGCAGATTTGGATTCAAATCTTTAATAATATACTGCTCAGGTTCTTTGCCCTTGGCTTCATTCACAATGATCTTTACAACCTTGCTCATTTCCACCCAGTACATTTTGAATGTTTCTGGATCACGTACAAACACTTGGTCGCCGTATTTGATCACTGAACGGAAAATTCTAAAGATACGTTTGTTTAATTCGTTCAGCTTGACCCACTGCTGTAGCTGTTCTTTGATGATTTTGATTTCGTTCTCTGTGGGTTGCTCTTTGAAATCAAGTTGAAAAGCAGTACCGTTTTCGTCATTGTCCTGTGTTGAAAATTCTGCTAGAATATCCAGTGCGGCATTGACTTCTGAGTCCATGTCCATTTGTTCATACTGGTTGTAGCGTTCCACACGGTTTGGATGTCCAACGTAGATCTCTGGCAGATTGCTTTGCCAGTTACGATAACCAGGTGCGGCCATTTGACTGTTGAAAGTAAATGGGCTGACTGCTCCCCCCATGTTCTGGGGAATGTTACTGCTCTTAAAATATTTTTTCCAAGACATTGAGAATATGTTCCGTGTTGTGTATTTACGTTATCTAAAGGCGTTGGTCATGTTTCTGAGGTAACGTTTGGAATCGCCTTGTGTTTCCAAAGATGCACCCATCTTCTGTGCCAGACTACGCATGTCAACAGCTGATTCGGCAGCAATTTTTGTCAGTTTACCAATTGCATATACCACTGGGTCACCTTTGCCTAGTTCAGCAAAGTCTGCTTCTGTCACTACAGCACCTTTTGGATTCAGTTTGGGTTTATAGAATCCTGTGCTAGGGCTCGTGGTGCCCAGTGAACCAGCACCGCCTTGAGCACTTTTCAATGCGGTAGTAAACGCTTCTGCAAATGCTATTTTGCCTTGTGCATCCAATGATACAAAATTACCATCTTTCATTAAACTCACACCAAGCCCGCCGGCATACATTGCAAGTCCTTTTGGTAATGCTGTGGTAACTTGTGTTGACACCGGTACAGGTGCTGGTGGCTGTGAAGACGATGCCTGTTGAGCAGGTGTAGGTGGTTGCTTGGGTTTGTCTCCAAAGTTAAACCATCCGGTGACTGTTTTATAAGCACCATCTGCCCAGTCACTGACCACAGTCATGGCACTGCCAAGTCCTTTACCAATGCTGTCCCATATGCCTTTGAAGGTCCAGCTCTGCCACCATTTGGAAAATCCTTCACCAATTTTCTTTGTCCAGGTCTGTAAAGGTGAAAGATAATACAACAAACCGCCACCAATGGCGCCTAGTATACCACCAATGATAGCGCCCGGGCCTGCACCCACACCACCAAACCACACACCAATGCTAGCACCCATGATAGCGCCAATTTTACCGCCGGCGGCTGAACTGCCAAGTGCGCCTGCAAAGTCAAATGCTTCGGCTGTGACTTTGGCATTGGCGTCTGTTGCACTAATTTTGCCTTCTCTCTCTTGTTGACGAATGTCAGCCGCATTTGAAATGTTTGTAACACCTTGCACTGCTACACCTAACGCACCAGCACCTTTTATGTACTTGCCATACTTGGCTGTTATTCTGGCTGTTCTTGCGGCTTCAATCTCAGCAGGAGTCGCATTGCCACTCAGCCCAAGTTGCATTCGTGCAATATCTAATTGGGCACCGCTTGGGGCCTTGGGTTTGACTTTTTCTGCTAATTTTGACAGTCTGCTTTGTTCTTGCGCTTTGGCTGTTTCTGTTTTAGCTGTTTCAGTTGTTGTGGTGGTAGTGCCAGTGGGTTTACCGCCAGGTAATATGGCCCTGATAGCGCCATATGCTTTGGACACTATCAGTGCGGCCGCTGCCAGGCCTGTTAATATCGTAGCTAGATCCGTTACTTTATCCAACGGCCCTGTGTTGACAGTGGGACCTGTCTTTAATAATTTTTCAGCGTCTTCCAGAGCCTTTTTCAACAACTTGGCAATCTGTGGAATCCTTGTAATAATTTCATCTTGAAACTTGGCAGAGAATTCTTCACCAATGCTTTTCATTGACAACAACACCGAAGTCAAGTCGCTACCATCTAGTTGGGCGTTTTTACCTTTTGCAAATTGCTCATCTACTATCTTTTTTTGCCCCTCTACTGTTTTGCCAGCTGATGCCAAGGTTGAATCTATTATTTTTGTAAATGCGTCAAGAGGTGCTTTGAATTTAGTGTTAGCTGCCGCAAGAATAGTCAACATCTCGTCGTTCTTTAATGCGTATTCCAGCTGAGGTGCTAGTTTGGCTCTGAGATCTAATTCTTTTTGCCTGTCAACATTGCCCTCTTTGAACAAAATAGCCATGTCGGTTAGATAACTTTTATACGCAGGTATCACCTCTGCTAATTTGCGAGTTTCTTCATCACTGATATATCCTAGATTGGCAATGTCTACAATAGCGCGGCGAACTGTGGCATCCAGGTCATCCATGGTGCCTTTTTGTTCTTTGTTGGCTTTTTCACCCAGTCGTGCCATAGAAGATCTGTAGGCATAATCACTTTGTGCCGCGGCTCTGTTGGCCAGTAGATCTTTTACTGTTTTACCTGACAGGCTGGCCATCAATGCAAGATTTTTAGCATACACTACAGTCTGTTGTTCAACTTCTACTTGTCCAGGTGTTCGGCCTTGTTGTGCAATGTCTCGCATGACAGTGGCAATGATAGTTCCTGTTTCTTCAAAGCCAATACCCAGGGCCTGCAGACCTTTATCTATGCCCTGCGACTTGAGTTTGGCTGCTACTTTGCCCAACAACTCTGATGCCTGGGCCATTCCCATCCTGGAGTTGGCCAATAGTTCTGTGTTGCCTGCTATCATTTTTTCAAATGTTTGAAAACTGATCTGCATGGTACCATTAACTGCTAGTGACCTTCTTATTTGATCTGCACCACCGGCCAGTACCACACCACTTCTGGTCAAGTTTTCAAAAGATTTAAGCAACTGGTCGCCACCTGCCATCAGCAGGTTGTTGAACATTTTCTTGGCGTCTGTTTGCAGTTGACTGGATGATTTTTTAGCTTCAGCACCTATGATCAAACCAAATCCTACCAGCTTGCTGGCAATACCAGGTATCATGGCAATAGCACCACCAGCGGCCTGTGTGGCACCGGCTAGTTGTTGCACATGCACATTGGCCACATCCAGTTGCATGGCCATTTGAGCATTGGCAATAGCAAATCCACTACCACCTGCTTGCACTGTGCTGAGTACTTGTCCTATGCCTTGCAGTGTGGCCTGTTGAACAGCAGTATAGTAACCAATCAAGAACTTGGCACCGTCTTGCAATTTGTTCACAAACGTTTGTGCTGCCGTACTCTGTTGTGTCATGCTCTCCAGTTCTTTGCGTCTGGCTTCAACAGATTTTAATTGAGCATCAGTCAATAGATTGGTGCCTCGACGATGCTTGGTCAGTGCTAGTTCTAGTTCATACAACTCATCGTTGGCTTCTTTCATGGCCATGCGATGTTCATACTGTGCCCGACTGGTTAATTTGAGTCCACCGTTTAGTTTGTTAAAACTGTCACCTGCTTGTTTTGAACTTTTGATCAGATCGTCCATGCGCTCTTTATAAGAACGGTTGTCTGTGTTGCCCGCACCAGCTGAGCCAGCAGACGGGTTACGCCCTTCGGACATGAGCTCTCTGAGCATTCGTTTTAGATCTTCAGTATCAGACATGGTGGAGTTTTTTGCCTATAAATAAGTGTGTATTTCAATATTTATGAGGATCAAAATATGAGCACAGAACCAAACGCAACAGCCAGCGTAAACCCACTGAGTAAATTTTTCCGTACTCCGGCCATTTACTTTTCGCTGCCATCTGGTGGAAAATGGTGGCCAGAGGGCAGTTTGGACCTGCCCGAATCCAACGAAATTGCAGTTTACCCAATGACCAACAAAGACGAAATTTTAATTCGTACTCCAGATGCGCTGATCAACGGGCAGGGTGTGGTAGAAGTCATACAAAGTTGCATTCCCAACATCAAAGATGCATGGAAAATGCCAGCTACCGATGTGGATGCGGCTCTTATTGCCATGCGCATTGCCAGCTACGGACACAAAATGGATTTTTCCAATCAGTGCCCACACTGCAAAGAAGAGCATGATTATGCTCTAGATCTACGACACATGCTGGAAACTATCACTGCACCAGACTATGAAACCAAACATCTAGACCTAGAAGTGATAAAAATTCGATTTAGACCGCAAAAGTACTGGGAAGTAAATCACGCTAACAAAACAGCATTTGAAGTGCGCAAGCTACAGATGGCCTTGGAAAACTTGCCGGTTACCGAAGAAGACGAAGAAAAAACTCGTGCAGTAACACAACAACTCAAACGTGTTAACGAAATCAATCACAACATCATGGCCAAAAGCACAGAGTACATTGAAATCATTGACTCTGGGGAGAGGGTTGAAAGTCCTGAGCAGATTGAAGAATTCTACGGACAGATTGGTAGAATAATGTTTGACAAGATTCAAGAAGAAATCACAAACATACAAAAAGAAGGTTCAGTTAAACCTGTGTCTGTCAACTGCTTGAGTTGCCAAAAGCCCATGGAAATAACCATACTGTTTGACTACGCTAATTTTTTCGTAGTCGGCTCTTGACTCTCGACGATGATGAAATTGGTCTACTCCTAGAAGAGTACGATCAGCAGTCAAGGGCCATACGAGAAGAGATGTTGCGATTTACCTGGTGGATGCGTGGAGGATTGAGTTATGATGATGCTTATTCATTAAGCTCAGACGAGAACGATATCATTCGCAAGATCATCAAAGAGAATATGGAAGCAACAAAAACTTCAGGTATGCCATTCTTTTAAGATCGCTTGCGCGATCTATTGATTTCGCTATCGCTCATCAATATTGTTTTTTTCTTTACGCTCAAGCGAATTAAGTTTCATCTAGATTCTATGGTCACACTTTGCCCTGGCCGGGCAAAGGTTAGCTTCATCTGAGTTCTGATAGCCACATAGCGTTACAACATTACAGAGGCGGTTGTCCGGTACCTCGAGTTGCGTCTTTATTACAACGGCGGGCTTGTACACATACGCTAACATACATACAAACCGTGTGCTATCGCTAGCACGTCTTTTTGCCTTTATTATCTTCAAACAATCAAACCACAGCAATTTGCGATCTTCGTCCTGTAAAGGATAGTGATTGAGTACTCTGTACAGCGCAGAGAATTCCGTCCCTGTGATCCGAGATCCAGGTTTAGAGCACACGATGTTGGCCTGTGCTAGCCTTAACTGTTGATTATTTGCAGAGTTGCTTGACAGCGTCTGCGTTTATTTCCCAAAACGTATCATAGTCCATGATGAACCAATGACCGTGTTTGGCGGAGCCATAATTAAAATGCCGTGTAAAAGTAAGGGGAGTTGAGTTGGGCTGTGCTTGTACTGCTACAAACATTCCTTTGCGATTGAACTTCATGAACAAAATGTTGAAATCGCCTTCGTCGGCTACATCCATGGTTTGTTCAATCCATTCGTCTAGTTGCTTACATGAGCCTTGAAAGAGTTGATGAAATGGAAAGTCTTTGTAACTTTTGCACTCAGCGTTGAACTTCGGAAAACTCTGTCCAGGGATAATGTCCCCTTTGAAGCTTCGAATCTGTCCTTCGTGCAATACCTCTTTGCGTGAGGCATTTGACCCACCAATATAAGCGCCAGAGTGCGGAACGCGGATAAAGCGTTCTCCGTAGGTTACTGTAAGGTGATCTGCTACCCTACGTTCCCATGCGTTGCCTTTGGCTTTTTGTGGTGATGTCATAATGCTAAGTTAGTTATGTTAAAATTGTGCCATGATAAAATTTCATATTTTGCTACCATTCGGTAGCATATTCTTTGTTTACAACCTGTTTAGAACACTTGGTTTTGCACTCTTGCCAGCGGAAAGTTTGGAATTCTGTAGTCCAAAAAACATCATCTAACACGTCTTTCAACGTGCGCTGAGTGAGGTCAAAGTAGCGACCTCGTTCCTGCCATTCTGCGTTATGTTCGTATCTATTTGCCACCCAACAGCAAGGAAACAAGTGACCCTGCGAGTTTATATACACGCCCTTGTTGCCTACTGCACACAGTGGAATCACTGGTTTATCACGATATTCTGCTTGTGTTTTGTGCCACGCGGCAGTGTTTTCTGCATGCACACTCGCTGGCACACGATCGCGCAGTTGTTTAATAGTTCGCTCAAAACGTTGATTTTGAGCTATGTGTTCAGCTCGAGGTTGCAACACATCTGTTGGCCCGTATATTGGGTATACCTGTGCAAACTTGGTTGAACGTGTGATTTGTAAAAAATCAAATCCACGACTTGTGGCATGACGTTCAATTTTGTCCAAATGATCTTGATTGAATTCAAATGCTATAGCGGCCCAGGTCATTTGCACTGAACTGTGAGCTCTAAGCACATCAATACCTTCCATGATACTGTCCCAATCAGAATTAGCCCTGTACTGGTTGTTGCTGATGTTGTCGTAGCCATCAATGCTAAAGTGTACATGATCACGATGTGTCAACACATGAGCTAGACCGCGCCACCAGTCGGTGCTTTTGTAACTGCCATTGGTAATAATGACAATTTCAACATCAGCCAGGCTTTTCAAATAAGCAATGATAGATATCAAGTCATGTGCATAGATAGGGTCACCGTCGTCACCGCAGAATGTAATTTTACGCACTTGCTGTTCGACAAACTGCTGTGTGAAGTTTCGTTTGAAAAACTCTAGATCTAATTCTGTATTCACAAGTCCGTTGGGAACTTCTTGCCTGGCACAACGTGGGCAATGTAACGTACACTTGCTGGACACTTCAATGTGCCAATGCCACGTGGCTAGCATAATGCGGTGTCCTCTTGAAACTGACTTTCAAATCTTGTTTGGTCATTTGTGGTTGCACAAAACTTGGTGCATACAGGGTGTGGATTGTCTTTCCAGCTAGCAATCAGTGTAACAGGATCTGCTACTAATTGCTTGAGTCTTTTGTCCATGCGAAAAACTTCACTGCCTATAAAACAACAAGGCAGTATCTCGCCTGTGGCGGCCATGTAGATACTTTGTTCGCGCATGGCATGACAGTCCACAGGACCATCTGCTGTTACCGGCACAAAGTCCTTGGGTGGAGCAAGAAATTTAATTGGTCGCTCTTGAAAGCGTGAACTGACTTTGGTACGGAAACGCACAAAGCCCATCTTTCTAGCATGCTCTCTGCAGGTGTCAACATGATGTTGATTGTGTTGGAACACCAGCATGTCCCAGTGTGCTCTACCGCCAGCTGAAATAAATGTTTCTGCATTGAGCATGATTCGATGCCACATCACACCTTGGCGATATATGTCATTGGTGCTGGCCATGCCGTCAATGCTGAATACACAGTAGTCTAGCTCACGGCTTAATAGCTTGCCCATGTCTAACCAAAACAGTGTGTCACGTAGCGCACCATTGGTATTGAGTCCGATCACAATGTCAGGATTGACTTCACGGAACCACTGAAATATCTGCAGACATTCTCGCGCCGCACATGGATCACCAAAGTTACCACATGCAAATACCTTGCTTAGATTACGTACAAATTGTTCAGGAAATGTACGTTTAATAAGTGCAAGACCAACATCGTGATCCGTAGTGTACCCTGACTCGGGATCCATTCTAGCACATTGAGGACAGCTGGCTTGACAGCGAGTGGTTAGCTCAAGATGCAGAACTTGGATGTCTTCAAACAATGTCGGTGTCTGTACCATAACTTGTGAATCCGTTTTCTTTTGTGACTGTTAGCACGTTGTTTACTCGACTGGTCAGTTCGTCTTTGTGTGATACCAACCAAACAGATTTATTACGATCACGTGACATCTTCTTGAGAATAGACAAGGCGGCTTCTACACCTGAACTGTCCATACCTGAGTCAACCACTTCGTCAATAAACATCAAATTGATAGGCTGATACAAACTTTCCCACACATCACGGAACGCCCAGGACAATGACAGGATCAAACGATTGCGTTCGCCTCGGCTCAAGTTATCAAAGTCCAGCTCACGTCCTAGCTCTGTGATGTTCACTGTGAGATCGTTTTGGAATATCACAGTGTGCGGTAGTCCAATCTTGTCCAAGTAGTGACTCAGTCGTTGATTTAGATAAGTTAAATTTTGATCAATGATGCGTTTGCGCACATAACTGTCTTTGCTGGTCAAGAGCTTGAGCAAGAAGTCTTGATGATCACGCAAACTTACCAAGCGGTTCATTTCATCGTAATCAATTTCTTCTACTGCTTTGTTTTCCATTTCTGTAATTTGTTCAGCATAAGGATCTGCTTCGTCCTGTTTGGCTGTGATTTGACTCAATATATTGCCCAAGCTCGCACGATGTTCAAATGCATCTGCTTCTTTGTCGTAGAATGTTTCTGGAACTGGTCCAAGCTCGCCTAGTGCCTGTAGTGCATCAGTATGCTCCATCCACTGAGTATTTGTTGCCAGTGCTTGTAGTGCGGCTTCTTGCAGACTTTTACGTTTGTCAGCCAACACCTGCTCATGCTTTTCATCATGCATTTCCTGTCCACAAGCATAGCACTTGTGTTCTTCCAGTTGAGCAATTTCTGCTTTGAGCTTGGCAATGGTCTTGTTTTCTTTGGCTTCGTCAACTTCGCAACGTGCAATATATTTTTGTAAATCAGCACGATCCTTGACCAATTGAGTGTGCCGCACCAGATCTTGATGTGCTAGCAGTTCGGCTTCGATGTCAATCTTGCCCAGCTCGTCATAGGCTATTGCTAGCTTGTCAAGATCTTCTTGCTTTTTACGTAGCCACAAAGTTTGTCGTCGACGCAGATTTTCAATTTGATCTTCCATGCGTTTGTTGGCATCACGCACAGCATTGATACGATATTCTTCCTTGGTTATAGATTCTTTGCCAAGTTTGATTTGTTCTTTGAGATTTTCTGCTTTTTCACTCAGTTGTGTAACACCCAACAGTTGCTCAATCAACACACGCTGATCCGCGGCTCTTAGACTCAGGAAAGGTTCAGTGTAGGTGTTCAGTGCAACAATATGTTTGAACATTTCATGGCTCATGCCCAACAGTTGTTCAATTGCATGCTGTGTTTCGCGACTGTCACCTTGGCTTTCGTCTTTGACTTCTTGTTCTTGGTCGCCAATAAAAAACTTCATGATGTTGGGCTTGCGTCCACGTTCAACTCTATAGGTTTGTCCGTTGTTTTCAAACTCAAGATTGACTATCATGGCTTTGCCATTGGTCTTGTTAATCAAGTTTTCTTTGCGAATACGAGTAAGAGCTTCACCGTACATGGCATAACTCAGGGCATTGATAATTGTAGTTTTGCCTGTGCCATTACGTGCGCCAGTATCATCTCCGCCTAGATCCAAGTTTTGTCCTAGTACCAAGGTCAAATCATTTCTATTGAAATTCACAGCCTGAGTTACATTACCCACGCTCATGAAGTTTTTAACAGTTAGAGTTTTTATTTTGAGCATTTTTGTGTACAGATTAAATTAGGTGATTGATTGAAACTTGCCGGATATCTTTTTTGCCACAGGTCACCATTGATTATGTCCTCTAATGTGCTAGTGTAGAGATTTATTTGGTCAAAGTCAATAGCCAGCGTGTTCCTAAAATGATAGTTGACCACTTCATAGGTTAGTTTTTGTTGTGTGGCCTTGTGCCACCCCATGAGATAACAGCAGGGCCATACTGTGCCATCAGCATAGATAGATATCCATCCTTCGCGCTGACTTTCGCATGAAATTTTTCCAGTTGTGGGTTTTATGAAATCTTTTTCAACAAAAGTCACTGTGGCTGGCACAAGTTCTAGATTGGCAGGCTGTAGGTGTGCCTGCGACTGGTCTTTCAAGTTGAATCTATCTTGCCGCAGTACAAAAAACTTTTCAAAATTCAGTTGCTCACTCAACTGCTTACAAGACTCTATTTGATGTGCATTGTGTTCAAACAAAATAAACTGCCAATGTGCATGGCCACCACCTTGCACAAATGCCTGGGCATTGTCAATAATCTTTTGCCAATTGGTATTGGTTCTGTAGATTTCGTGTGTATCTTCAAGTCCGTCAATGCCAAATACCACACTGTGATTGTGTTTGCTCAATAGTTTGCCCAGTTGTTGCCACCAGCTGGTACTGCGCAAACTGCCATTGGTGTGTATGTTGATCTCAGCGGTGGTATTGCAAACAACCCACTCAATGATATTGAAAATATCTGGGTGCATGATGTTGTCACCCGTGGTACCATTAAAATTGATTGTTTTGAGATTTTGCCATACATGCAACGGAACCTGTTTGACAACGTGATGCCAGTCCAGCGTGTCATTGGTACGCATGCCCGGGTGTCGCAAACACTGGACACATCCTGCATTGCAGTTGTTTATGGTTTCAACGTCTAACACAACTATGTCGTTAACAGTCAGCATTTAGTCGTTCAACCAGTTCTGGAAAAGACTCTGCAACACTGTTGCCACGACGGAGGTCTAGTTTTTGGCAATAGTCAAGTATGTCCTGCGCGGCACTGTAATGCGGCGTGTGCAGTTGTGTTTGTATTTGTTTGATTGAAGGATTATCAATGCCGTTGAGTCGACTGTGTATCCAGGCTCGAGTTTTTACCGGAGCTCGATGCATGTTAAGAATCAATGGATCCTGCAACTTGTTGTAGAACACTTCAAGATCATTTGTTTTGCAAAATTCTTCTACTTCTGCAAGATAACCCACATTGAATATACTGGTCGTGTGCAAGATCAGCAGTCTAACTTTTTGTAGCTTTTTATATTGTTGAATATTTTTAACCAAAGTATCCCAACTGGCCGGAAATCTTAAATATTCAAATCTACTACCAATGCCATCCATGCTGATGTTTATATCAACTCGTTTGAAGTGCTGCCAGTATTCCAATTGCTCATCAGGCATGCGTGTACCATTGGTGGTGTACAACAAGGTAATGTGTTTGGAATGTCCAGATTCAACCAAGTACTTGAATAAATCAGCTTGTTCTTGTTCCAACATCATGAACGGTTCACCGCCAATAAATTCTATCATACCAATACCTGCGGCACGGTCTCTCAAACTCTGCCAGACTGGATCAGTTTTTTTCAGCATGATAGGACGACTGGCTGGATCACCAAACTTTTTGTTTTCGCTAATCCAGCCAGTACTTACATCATCATTACAGGTAACACAGCGAAGATTGCAGTGATTTCCCAATCTTACATAGTAACGAACAAACTCATCCTGTACAACATCCAATGCTGGCTTGTACTTGTAGTCAAACACTTGACTGTAGAGTTGATTGTCTCGCAATCGCTTACTGGAATATCCTTGTGATTCTTCCTCCCAGCAATGCACACAATCTTTGACAGGAACTCCGTCTAGTAATTGTTTTTTAAGCGTGGCAAGTTCAGTACTGTTGGCATATTCATTGATACTTGCAAATCCGTGGGACGAGGCGTAGACACAACAAGGGCTATAACCTTGCCCAAATTGATAGTTTATAGAAATCCATGGATTAACGCAAAAGGTTTTTTCATTCATAGATGTTTGTAGATATCCAGCAATAGATTTCTATCATAATGCTCACTGGATATTGCGTTTAACTGATTTTGCACTATGGTATCAACGCTTTCAAATTTGATTTCACCTTGTGTTCCGTCCACCATTTCTACTTCTTTTTTAGGAATCAAACTGAGTTCTCTCAACTGATACGTTTCAATGAAAGTTTCTTTGATAAAGTTTGCTTCTTCGTAGCTGAGATCAATGTCAATGTTCACTCGAGCATGCATTCGAGGTTTGAATACCTTTTCTGCATCAGTGACCACACTGCTCAAACTCAGCACACGATAGGTAGGCTGATCTGGCCATGCGTGATACTCCGGCTCTTTGTCCCATTCCAGGATCATCATGCCGCGATCTTCGTCACCGTCATCTGCATAGTTGTGCGGAAAACAGTTGCCAATGTATGTGATGTTGTTGGCAGTTTGGCGCTTGTGGAAATGTCCAGTGAATACTTTTTCAAAGCCCACAAAGTCTTCTCTACGAGCTTCGCCCACATCGGGCATTTGAATCATGGCGTTCATAAAGTAGCCTGGTAATTCAAAGTGTCCAAAGCAGTACTTGCCTTTTTTCTTCAGAAGCTTTTTGTGATCATCACCCACTAGCCACGGAGCAATGGTCACATCTCCTTGGCTGAACCAGTCATTGCAAATGTGAATGTTAGGAAGATGTCGAGCCCATTCTACACTCTGCACATCACGTTTGTCTCTGTAGTACAAGTCATGATTGCCAGGGATAAAATACACAGCATCAAAATTGTCATTCATATGCTCCAGTGCTTTGAGACTGTAGTTCAAAGTCAGAATGTTCAACGCAGATCTGTTGTTGTGCCAGTCGCCAAGAAACAAGCAGGTTTCACAACCTTCTTCTTTGGCTTTGGCGGTGGCCCATTTGACAAACGCCAAACAGTCTTCGTTGTGCGTGATACTGTTGGATTTCAATCCAAAATGGATATCAGTCCATACTGCGGCTTTTTTGAATAGATTAGGCATAGTAACTTATTATAGACACAATTCGTTTGAAATGCAACTAAGTTGGCAATCTACTCTTCGTGACCGCCGCCTCCACTGCTGGCCATTTGACGTGTGTAACTTGGGTTCAAGTTGTTCATTTGCAAGATGTCGTCCCTTAGATTCTGGTTGCGTTTTTCAATGTTAAGCACACGAGTGAATGAGTTGGTAATAGCTGCCGTGTAATAAGCAAATGGATTTTGACTCTTGCTTTCATCAAACTGCAAACCAATCTGACTCAACTGTAGCAGAGCTTGTGAGCGCATTTCATCATTGTATGTGTAGCCACGCCAGTTAGATCTTGTGGCATAGCGTTCACACAGTTTCATAAACATGTGAGCCAGCTTGTTGGTCATTGCTCCGTGGTCTCTAGAATAGCATCCTGTGTCTGGATCGCCTTTCCAATGACTGATGCCCACTACCACTTGCAACAGGTTGTCTTCTGTGTCACGAGCAAGTTTTATGTGCTTGAACGGCGGAAAATTAACCTTGACAAATTTGGTAGGCTTGGCCGGCTCGTCAGCATCGTACTCGGTGTCTGCGGAGTCTTCATCTTCTTCAATCACAGGTTCAGCTTTGCCACGTTTTTTGCTGACTTTTACAATTTCTTGTGTGGGCACATGTTCCCATGTCATGACACGAAACACTACTTCGTCTTCGGGAATCTTGGTATGCTTGATCAAAAAATCTTCTAGTTTGGCCTTGGTTCCGCCCAGCAAGGCTTCTTCTTGGGCAATTTTAGCCAGGCGCTCGGCACGATTTTTCTTTGCTTCGGTTATGTCTTTTTTAGTAATTTTTCGCCCGTCAGTGATGATCATGTCGTAATCAGCATCCAGTGGGTTTTTATACCAGCAGTAGGTGTTCTTACTCTTGTGTATCTCTTTCAAGATATCTTTATTGTTGAGATAATTGTGCTTCATGTTTAGCAGTATCCTTATAAAACTACCACTTATTTTAGCAGGTAAATAGTACAAAAGCAAGAGGTTTTTACCATGCCAGACAGATTAAAAAATGCGTTACCCGGAGGCCTGCCCAAATATGTGGACATTGGCCAGACCAAACTTCCTAACAACAGCGCAATTCTGAATGCGCAAACTGCTCTTCAACGCAAAACTGAAAAACTTGACAAAACAAAAGACTGGCGAGTTCGTATCAGTCTTCCTCCAGGTAGCAAATTTGCCTTTAGAGGCCAAAGCGGCCAACCAAATGGCAATACCAGAGACAACGGAGAAGGCGGAACTTATAGCACACTAGGCTTTATGTATCCTCTCTCTGACGCTGCTGGCCCAGACGGAGTAGTGTTTCCACAAACACCTTCAATTACTGTTACTCATAATGCAAGATATCAAGAACAAGCTCTAACGCATAGCAACTATAAAAGTTACTTTTACGAAGGTAGCGATGTTGCGGCAATTCAGATAGCTGGAGTATTTACCTGTCAAAATGCCGCAGAAGCAGAATATGTCATGGCCTGCGTACAGTTCTTGAGAGCTTGTACCAAGATGTTTTTTGGAAAAACTCAATCTGGCAGTAGCCACCCATCGGGTACTCCTCCTACACTGGTAAGACTCAGTGGGTACGGAGATTTTTATCTGCCCGACCTAACCTGTGTGGTCACTTCAGTTGCACACACCATGCCTGACGATTGCGACTACATTAAATTTAGAACTGTTGACGGCGAAAACTATGGTTGGATGCCAACAGTAAGCACTCTCACAGTTACCCTACAACCAGTAGTCAGCCGCAAACGACAAGCCGAAGAAATAAGTTTAGACAAATTTGTAAACGCAGAATACATATCTAGAAATGGCAGTGGAGGACTTATCTAATGGCCACCTATGGTAAAAACAGTCCCTACTATAACACTCCGCAGTATGGTACTTTCCTAGACATACTTGAAAAACGTTCTATTCCTTTTAGAAAAGACGACACAATATATGTGATTGAACGTGCATATCAATATCGTCCTGATCTGCTGGCATATGATTTATATGGTGATGCAGGCTTGTGGTGGGTGTTTATCGTGCGCAACCCAAATATCATCACAGATCCAATTGGCGATTTTGTGCCCGGGCTTTCAATCAGACTGCCCAAGCAACAGGATTTGATCACAGCATTGGGATTGTAAGTCAATGTCTAATCGTAAATTTTTCAAAGACCTCACACCGGGTGAACTACAATATCTCCGGAGCAATGCTGCCGCGATAGGACTATCAGATCCAACTATTCTATTACGACGTGATGATGGTACAACTAAATTTGATGAATATCTCAGTCCGCAACAGAGAGACAATCTTTTTAATCTGTTGGATCGACCATCTGTTCGAGAAGCTACCATCAGATTTGATCAGGCCTGGAACAATGTCCCCACACTAGATCGCGGAAATCTTACCAATGCTGATCTCAACATCAGTATTGCCAATGGTGGTGTTTTTGTAGCACCAACAGTGTTGACTGCAGATCAAGCTCGAGCACGAGGCATTGCAGGCTATGATGCCATAAAAGAAGTTGTAACATCAAGGCCACCTGTGGCCAGCGTTGAAGTGACCGCAGCCGTATCACGGTCTGGTGATTATTTTAGATTGTCACAAAAACAAACTATTGCCGAACAAAGTGCCGCAGAAACTGCAATACGCGGTCGCAATGGTGGTGCGCCAGTTACTGGTGTACGTACTGATGCCACCACGGGTGTTGTAACTGTTAGAGATAACAAAGGTGATCAGTATGTTCTAAATCGAGACGAGCAAGAAGTGTTTGTCAAGCAGAGACAAACGCAGTTTTCTGTTGTGGAACAAGAAGAAAACGAACTACGATATTTTAGAAGCTGGGCCGAAGAACGAGGTGTTGATCGAGCAGAAATAGATGCTGCTTTTAATTACAGAGTACTGAATCCCGCCACTAACACCTTACAGTTGCCAACAACAGTCAATTCAGATTTTCAAAATCACCTGGCAGAATACAAAGCCGCAAACGGTCGTTTGCCTTTTGCTACACCTGCAACAAATCTTGAACAATTTGGAATAGTGTCTCAGCAAACCCTTATTGCAGAAGCAGATAGCAGGAGCAGACCACCAGGCAGTGGTGCTGGCGACAAACTTGAATCAACAAACAGTGTGGACACTGCTGTAACGCTGACCGAAGCTGAACGTGCTCGCTTGGCTGCAAACGCTGCCAATGATTCTCTAAAACGTGAAATAATCACAAACGGAACAGCACCAGTGGTTGCTCCCACAAAGGTTGTTTCATCGCAATCGGCTGTGGTTGAGGTAACAGCCGACAGTAGCGTTGCCGCAAATAGCGTTCAAGTTGACGGATCAGGTACAATCAAGACAACAACAGATTCAGCTGGTAATGCGGGCAATAACACAGCGGCAATACAAAACAATCCACTGGACGAATACGAAAGTTATACCTATGGAATTGCATTGCATGTGCTAAAAAAAGATGAATACGACAGACTAGCACAAAATTCCAAACAATGGACTCCGCAACACACCCTGATTGCCAGCGCCGGTCGTTGGAATGAGTCAGGGGATCCCGACAACTCAAGCTATACTGGCGGCAATTTCAAAAGAGCAAAAGGTTGGGAAGATAACTTTTATTTTGACAACTTAAAAATGACTCAGTTGCAGTCGCCCAGTATTATTGGACGCGGAACCAACACACTGGACATGGAATTTACCATTATTGAACCATATGGGTTAACACTGTTGGATCGCATGATACGAACTGCAAATGACCTCAAACAATCAAGTTACATGCACCTGTGCTACATGTTGCAGATAGATTTTTTTGATTCAGTAAAAGGTCTACTGATTGATCATAGAAAATACATACCAATACAACTAATTGGTATGAATATTAAAGTAAGTGGGAAAGGCTCACAGTATGTTGTCAATGCCGCACCGTTTCATCACAAGGCATTGATGAACACAATTACTACCACACCGCAACACATGGATGTGATGTCTGGAACTCTTCGTGAAGTTTTTGCCGACACCAATGCCAGCAGTGAGTCGGCAGGCGGCGAAGCAGCCACCATCAACTTTAGAGAACAACAAGATAATACTGGTCCTAGTAATACCTCGTCTTACACTGGTACCGGTAATGCTAATGGAACAAGGGTAGCAACTGCTGAAGGAAATCCCAGCGACAAAGTATACCAAGTAAACAGTTATGTTGCAATGTACAACGGCTGGTGGAAAAAAATGAAAGAGCTAAATGCAACTGATCCCCAGTGGGAACCACAGAATATAAAAGTTAGGTTCGCAGACGAAATTATCAAATTTGAAAAACTTACTAAACCAGCAAACGCGGTAGTTGCTAAAGGCCCAATGGCCAGGTCTGATGCCAAGCAAGGTGTTGCTGTGCCTGAAACTACTAAATTTGAAGGGTTTCATTTCAAAGCAGGATCTAACATTATTGAAGTAATTAATACTGTCATGCTGTCAAGTGAATACATTCGCAGGCAGGTGTTGATATCCAACAAAAACGAAAGCAAGACAGGTCCTATACTCAACACAGTAGACTGGTGGAAAGTTTTGCCACAGGTGAAACTAAATGGGTTTGACAACGTGCTCAATCGCTGGAGCTATTCTATAACGTATTTTGTTGTACCTTATACAGTCTGGAATACTAAACATCCTAATTTGCCCAAAAAAAGTCCTGTTCGCGCCAACTGTGTAAAACAATACAATTATCTCTACACAGGTGATAATAGATCAGTTATTGATTTTCAGGTTGAATTTGACATGTTGTATTTTACTACCGTGGCAGGACTCAAACAATACAATATTGATAATACTGGTCGTAAAGAATCTGGTGGCAAAGAAGGCGCAGATCAAACTAACCCTCAAATAATTTCAGACTCTCGCGGAGCCAACAGCAACACTCTCACACCAGTCACACACAATCTAATACCACATGATGCTAGAAATGCAGGCAACAATCTTCAGCAGGATCCTATAGCAGTGGCGCTGGGCACAATACAAGACAGTATCTACAGTGGTCCCAATGGGGAGATGCTGACAGTTAATATGAAAATCATTGGAGATCCGACATTGGTCAAACAAGATGATTTGTTTATTAACATTGGTGAATACTATGATCCAAACGGCAGAAGTCAAAGTTCAGATGGTATAAAACTAAACAGTTCAAATCTTAAAGATGCTTCTCTAAATAATAATAGTATTATTACAGATGCAGGCGAAGTGCTTGCATGGGTGCAAGTTCTTGTGCCACCCGATATTGATGAAAACACTGGCGGCCTACGGCTTGGCGCCAGCGCAAGTAGCGTAAACAGTTTTACTGGTGTTTATAAAATCATGGAAGTGCAAAATGAATTCAGTCAAGGTAAATTTGTACAAACACTGATTCTCATACGTTACCAAGAACAAGAAGCTGACAAGGCCTATAGAGACGCATTGGCTGCGGAAAGTCAAAGAACAACTGGCGCTGGATCAAATGATCAATCCAATCTTGCAAGAAGTTCAGACACTGTAGCTGATGCAGTTAGTTCTGTAGTTTCCGTAGATCAATCATCACAGGTGGCAACTTTGTCAAATGGCACAAATGAAGAGCCAACTATTCCACAACCAACATCAGTAAATCAGCCACCAACGCAACTTGCTCTATTGAACACAGGCGACTTTCCTGAGTCAGTGATAGAACAAACAGATCTAGCTTAACTCAAGGTAAAAAATGTCAGACAAATTATTTGGAAAAGCACCACCAAAAGAATTTGATAGAAATCAAAGCAGTACTCCTGTGGACACAGGAACCTATATTGGTGTAGTAAAAAATGTAAATGATCCCAAACGCAATGGACGATTGAGTGTGTGGGTGCCAGAACTAGGTGGCGCTGAAAATGATTCAAAAAGCTGGATCACAGTACGTTATGCCAGTCCTTTTTTGGGCAGTACAGACAATCCCGGAGTACCAGGAAAATACAACAAGGACAACACCTATAGAAGCAGTAGTCAAACCTACGGATTCTGGGCAGTGCCGCCAGACGTTGGCAATCAAGTGTTGATAACTTTTGTTAATGGTCAGCGCGACAAAGGCTTTTGGTTTGCTTGTGTGTTTGATAGAGATGGTCATCACATGGTTCCTGGCAATCCAGGTGGCGCACCCGGTAAGGATTTTGACGCATCCAGTGTGTCCGATCCTGATCTCAAAAGCATTATTAATTCTACCAAGGGCGATGTTAATACTCCACTAAGCGAAACCAATCAATACGCTTCCAGTGACAATCCGTTGTTGTATCGAAAGAAAACTGTGCATGAGGTACAGGCATTTACCTACATCAATCAAGGACTTGACAGAGACATCACACGAGGTCCTGGTAGAAGCAGCAGTCAACGAGATATGCCTAGCAATGTTTATGGGTGGAGCACCCCGGGCCGAGGAAAGAATGATCCTGGCAAAGGTGACGGCGATGCAACCAAGCCCATATATGAACGCAAAGGTGGACACACGTTTGTAATGGATGATGGCGACTTTTACGGACAAAATCAACAGATACGTTTGCGCAGTTCTACTGGGCATCAAATACTCATGGACGACACCACTGGCGTCATGCACATTATAAATGCAGCCGGCAGTTCGTGGGTTGAAATGACACCAAGCGGACACATAAGCGTGTACGCCGGCGGCGGAATAAATTTACGGTCTCGTGGAGATTTTAATATTCACAGTGACAGTTATGTAAAAATATATGGTGATGCCGGAATTCAAATGTACACCGACGGAAAGTTTATTATTGAAGGCAAAAAAGAAGTTGGTATTACCGGCGGTGGTTCTCTTACACTTCATGGCTATCAAAAACTTGCAATGTTCAGTCAAAATGGGCCAGTACAAATTGATGCTTCGGGAAAAGTTACAATCAAAGGCAAAGGAGAAGTCTTGGTTGATTCTGGTAAAGAGGTAGCTTTACAAACCGGTACAACACCAGCTCCTCCTAAGGCAACAGAAGGTATTAGCATTTATGATCACGACGACACATTCAACAATGGTCGTGGATGGAACAGCATCAAACGAAGCAGTAAAAGCATTGTGTCAATATTCCCAACACATGAACCCTGGAATCGTGCTGGGTACGATGCAATATCTGGGGCACCAGTTCAAATTGACAAACAGCCTATTCCTGCACAGACCTATGTGGGCGGCGAAGCATCGTCTAGTAGAAACGTAATTGGAAATATACCTCGTGTGGGCACTCCGTTGCCGGCAGACTTTTTGAGCAAGTTTCCAGGCGTTGATCGAGCAATACTGGAAAATATTGGTCTTGATCTTTTGCCCAAAACAAATAGTTTTACCGCACTGACTGCTCCTCGCGCTAGCCAGGCTATTGGTACACTGAATGTTGAACAAATGAGTTCTGCATTGATTGGTATAGCATTCACCGAAACACGTGGCGATTCAGCCAGGGATGGTAGTGATTATCAAGTGATTAATCCCAGCACACGACAACTAGGCCGCTACCAACACAGTCCGCAAACCCTGGAAACTCTTGGATACATCAAAGCAGGAAGTACATCGTTATACGGCTCACAAGCAGTGGACAGGTCAGATGTCTGGACTTCTCGTGCTCGCAGTGAAGGAGTGACCACTGGCAGAGATTATTTACAAAGTCCAGGACTACAAGAAAAAGCACAAATGGAATATATGAATCTTGCACACAAAACAATGACTGCGTCAGGTGTGATCACCGCCACTAGTCCTCCGGAACATGTAGCAGGCATGTTGTCTGTAGCGCAAGCAATTGGACCAACAAATGCAGTAAAATGGGCACGAGGTGATTCTAGCGTGACAGATAGAAACCCAAGCGGAGTTACCGCAACCAGTTATTATGCAGTCGGGCGCAACTCTATTCTAAGCAACTACAAGTACTAAGGAGCAAACATGACAGTATTCAAAGGATTTAGCACTTACAATCGTACCAAGCGATACACACTGACTGACTTTGATTTGGTCAAACAAGATATCTTTAATCATTTCAACATTCGCAAAGGCGAAAAGCTCATGCGTCCTGAATTTGGCACAAGCCTGTGGGATTTATTGTTTGAGCCTTTTGGCAACGAAATATCTTCAGCAATTGAACAAGAAGTTAGACAAATTGTTTCCGTTGACCCTCGTGTGCGCCTAGAAAAAGTCATTGTTGACACCTATGACAACGGCATCAATATAGCAATTAGCCTGGTGTTTGTACCGTTGAACCTTGGAGATGTTCTTTATTTGAAGTTTGATTTAGAAAACAAAGCTGTTAGCCTAGCCCAATAAAGTACCAGATTTACTCAACGGTAAATACACAATACAGGAATTAACAGATGGCCGCCACGACAAGACAAACTAACCTGCTGGTGCAACAGGATTGGAAAAAAGTATATCAGAGTTTCCAGAACGCTGATTTCCAAAGCTATGATTTTGAAACATTGCGCAAGACAATGATTGACTACTTGCGCACGTACTATCCTGAAGATTTCAACGACTTTATTGAATCCAGTGAATACATAGCCCTGATTGACTTGATTGCGTTTTTAGGGCAGAGTCTTGCATTCCGTGCTGATCTAAATGCTAGGGAAAACTTTATTGACACAGCAGAGCGCCGTGACAGTGTGTTGAAACTGGCTCGTTTGGTAAGTTATGTACCTAAGAGAAATGTAAGTTCCAGTGGTTTGTTGCGCATTGAAGCAATCAGCACCACAGAAGACATTGTGGACAGCAACGGAATAAACCTTGCAAACTTCCCAATCAACTGGAATGATCCTGGCAACGACAACTGGCTTGAACAGTTTAATCTGTTGCTAAACTCCGCTTTGGTAGATAGTCAGGTGGTTGGAAATCCTGGAAACAATCAAATAATTGGCGGCATTGCCACAGACGAATACAGTCTCAACATATTAAACAATGTGATTCCTACTTTTAATTTTGAAAGTCAGGTCAATGGTACTGTGATGCGCTTTGAAGTAGTAAGCCCTACCAGCGTGAATCAAGAATATTTGTACGAAGCAGAGCCAAGACCACGCAGTTTGTTTAACTTGTTGTATCGCAATGATAACCTAGGAAACGACAGCACCAACAGCGGCTGGTTCTTGCACTTCAAGCAAGGTGAACTACGTAACTTAGACTTTACACTGGATCAAAAACTGCCCAACCGGGTGGTCAACGTGCAAGTTGACAACATCAACAATGATGATGTTTGGTTGTACCAATTGGACGATGCAGGCAATTACACACAGCTATGGGAAAAAGTAGACAGCGTAAATGGAGTCAACGTGGTATACAATACCAGCGCCACTCGCACATTGTATCAGGTCAACACACGTGTTGGCGATCAAATTGATCTAGTGTTTGGCGATGGTGCATTTGCAGATATTCCAAGTGGAAGATTCCGTTTGTTTTATCGAGTAAGCAATGCACTAGACTACAAAATTTCTCCAAGCGAAATGCAAAACATATTGATTCCCTTTACCTATGTGAGTCGTCAGAATCGCAGTGAATCGCTGACCGTACGTGCTAGTTTGTACTATACGGTAAACAATGCCAGTGGTCGCGAATCTCTAGCAGAAATTAAAAACAAAGCACCACAGCAGTACTACACACAAAATCGCATGATAACTGGCGAGGACTACAACATCCTGCCATTTACAAAATTTAATAGTATTCTTAAAATAAAGAGTACCAATCGTTCTAGTTCTGGTATCAGTCGTTATTTGGACACAGTTGACGTAACTGGAAAATATTCCAGCACCAATATCTTTGCTGAAGACGGTATTTTATATCGTAACGAAACCATTGACAGCGTGGAATTTATTCCACGCACCAGCGGTGATATTATTGGACAAATCAATGAGGTATTGAACAACCAACTGTTGGTTGATAACTACGTGGCATTTAGTCAGTTTATCTATGCCAAGCTACGCAGATTCACCACAACTGACGTTGAAATCAACGGCAGTATCTTTACGTCAGCCTGGCAGCAAATGACAGTGAGCACCAATCAAAGCACAGGATTTCTAACGTTGAATTCATCGTACCTTGCTACAATTAATCCTGCCACTGGCAATCAGTCTGCAAATACTCTTGCACTGCCTGCACTCAAAGTAGGACAAGCCAGCTCCAATAGTCTACGTTATGTCAAGCCTGGATCAATTATCAAGTTCCGTGCCAGTGGTAGTAATTCTCTTGTGGCCAAGTATTTCAACGCGGCAAATGAAATAGTCACTGGCTTTCCAAGCGTAACAGGTGACAAGTTATTTTTGTATGCCACTGTTGTCAACGTTGCTGGTGACGGCACTGGCAACGGCGTGCTAACAGTCAGTGACAGCGGTCCAATTACATTGAGTACCTTTGTGCCAACTGGTGCATACATTGAGGAAATTATTCCTAAGATATATAATATTATTCCGCAAGATGTTTTGCGTAGTGCAGTGACATTGATTTCTAGTAAGAAAAACTTTGGACTCAGACTTGACCAAGTGCTAGGCACCTGGAATATTATACAACCACAGAACTTAAAGTTAAAACAGGATGACTCAGTGCTGATTAATACTGATGGATACACCGCTGAATATTCAGATACCAATTCTGGTGATGTGTCTAGCGCAAGTCTTGACAGTTCGTGGATCATTTCGTTCGTGAGTGGAACTTTTGGTTACAATATCTATTATCGCCAAATCAATTATATTTTTGAAAGTGCGCAGGAAACTAAATTTTATTTTGATCCCAGGGTGCGTGTGTACGACAGCAAGAGTGCAACCACATTGAGCGATCAAATCAAAGTGCTTCGTTCTAATAGTGTGCCTGATGGTAACACAGCGTTGTACGAAGACAAAACTTGGTTTATTTACAAGATGATTGTGGATCCAGATGGTCGTGAAAACACCAGTAAGATTCTAGTTAAATTTGCAGACAGCAACAGAGACGGCGTACCCGACAACCCAGACATTTTTGAAGAGTTGGTAAATCCTGCGGTCAACCCAACCAACAAGTATGTGTACTTTGAACGCACTTTCAACACCAACAGTTTTGTTCAATACAAACCAATTGACAGCATTTTGGTATCCACACTGTATGGATCGCAGGGCGAAATTGTGCAGGCTTATAATTTGTACGAAGATGGACAAATTTTTTATGCCACTGACGAAAACAAATTCTATGATTTGACCGTGACTTCTGTTAGGGGAATTGAAACACGCAGTCTCACACAAAGCAACAACGGTGACAAGTATCTTTGGTTGTTTGGCCGTACAAATGTGTATTTCCAATACCGCCATTTAAGCCCAGCCAATCGCAGAATTGATCCAAGCCCCAACAACATTGTGGACTTGTATATTCTAACCAAACAATATGCAGATGATTATTCAATTTGGATTAGAGACACCAGTGGTAAAATTGCTGAGCCTGAAAAAACTGATGTTGAACAACTTCGTCTTGCATATGGAGAATTGGAAAATTTCAAAACTATCAGTGATACAATTATCTACAATCCTGCAAGATTCAAGCCAGTGTTTGGCGCCAAGGCAAACGAAAGCCTGCGGGCAAAGTTCAAAGTTGTAAAAAACAGTGAAGCTGTTATAAGTGACAACGACATAAAGGTAGCAGTAATTACTGCAATCAACAAGTATTTTGATACTGCCAACTGGGACTTTGGTGAAAGTTTTTATTTTAGTGAACTTAGCGCATATCTACATGCCGAGCTCAACACAAGGATTAGTAGTATTATTATTGTTCCTAAAAACACACAACAAAGTTTTGGTAATCTTTATCAAATCAACGCAGAACCAGATGAAATTATTATCAGCTGTGCAACGCCGGATGACGTTGAAATTATCACAGCTATCACAGCAGTACAACTATAAAATGACCGTATGAGCATCAAAAGCATAAATCTTTTACCCGAAGTATTTCGTACAGAGCCTAACCGCAAGTTTCTGGCAGCAACCATTGATCAGTTGATCAGTGAAGGCGATCAAAGTGTAAGATTAGATTCCTACATTGGTCGTAAAAATGCTCCCACTTGGAAAACTGGTGACACCTATGTGAAAGAAACCAATAGCGATAGACAAAATTATCAGCTTGAAACATCAGTCATTGTTGATGGTGGACAAGGCCGCACAGATTTTTACAGCAGTTATCTAGACCTATTGCAACAAATTGCATACTATGGTGGTATTACCACAGACCATAGCAGATTATTTGCCAATCAGAGTTATACATTTGATGGATGTTTTGATGTTGATAAATTTGTAAACTTCAACAATTATCTATGGCTTCCAAATGGCCCACCAGAGATTACTATCACGGCTGGCAATCAAGACATTGCATTAGAATACAGTGTTGTTCGCAATCTCAATGCACGTGGATATCAGTTTACCGAGTATGGAGACAACAGAAATCCCATTATTACATTGGTAAAAGGTCAGTCTTACAAATTCTTAATCAACCAAACAGGAAATCCTTTTTGGATTCAAACAGCCGCTGGTGTATCAGGCACACTAGGGCCTGTTGCTGAACAGTTGAACAGACAGATACTGGGACTAAGCAATAACGGAATTGATTCAGGCATACTTGAATTCAATGTGCCACTAGGTGATGCACAAGACGTACAGGTCACTGCTGTGTCTGCAGCCACAGTGGACTTTGCTACCACTGCCAGCTACAGCAAAATTCAAAGTTATTTGGTAAATCAACTGGCCAAACAAGGCGGCATTGACGGAGTAAGTCAAGGACTGAATGGAAAAACCCTTGTGTTTGCAAATGCAGATGTGGACAACGAACTGTGGAAAGATGCCGGCAATTTTGATTTTGACAAGTTTGACGAAACACCATTTGAATATGGCGAACTGGTGCCAGGCGAAAAACGTCGCTGGGTGTTCCGCATTCGTACAATTGATGTAGGAAACAATCGCCAAATTATAAAACTTGATCCTATCACTGAAGTATTACCTGGCCAGAAAGTCTATGTAAAAGCCGGACAAAGATATTCCAACGTTGAATTATTGTTAAACAACAGTGGGTTCTATGAAACTATAGATCCTATCACTGCACCGTTGGACACACTGTACTATCAAGACAATTCAGAGCCTGGCTTCTTTGGCATCATACGTTTGGTCAATCCAGGCACAGAAACCATCAACATTGACAATGACATCATTGGAACAGAAAACTATACCAGCCCTAATCAAGTTGTATTGACCAATGGCATGCATATCAAGTTTGATAACACTGCTACTCCAGCAAGATATGCAAACAACAACTATATTGTTGAAGGTGTTGGCACAGCAATTAAACTAATCAACGTTGGTAATTTCACTGTGCCAGAACAATACGCAGTTGACAGCGGATTAGCGACTCCGGACTACATCACTATCAATCGTGCCAGCAAAGATCTCAATGCATGGAGCCGTAGCAATCGCTGGTTCCATATAAGCACCATTGAAGACGCCGCCAAATATAGAGAAGATCCAACACTGTTGGATCTATCAATGGTTCAGCGTGGCAAACGCCCAATTATTGAGTTTGATCCAAACATCTATTTGTTTGACTATGGCCGTACATCCAAGAGCCCAGTGGACATTATTGATTTTACAATAACCAATGCTTTCCAAGACGTTGAAGGTCAAGAGTACTATACAGTACGCATGCCTAACGGAATTGTTCGTCAGCTGACACCAGGTGTTCGAGTAATTTTTGCAGCCGACGATGATCTTGAAGTGCGCCGTAGAATATATCGAGTGGATTTTATCACAACATCAACTGGTAACAGAATTCACTTGGTAAGCCAAAACACACAAGATTTACCTGCATACGAAGTTGCTGGTGTAACTATTACCAGCAACTTGTCTTATAATTTTATACCAACTGTTACTTTTGCCAAGCCATTGCCAGGTATCGGCACACGAGTTGCACAAGGCAATGTGGTACTTAAAAATAGTGGAATTGAAAGCATTGATATTGCTTACGGTGGTGTCAACTTTATTGCTGATCCCTATATTAAAATCAACAGCGACTACATTGATCAAGTTCAAACAGAAATTAACTATCGCACATTCAAACAGATAGATTATGTTAGAATTGATTCTGCTGGTACCGGCTATACAACTACAACTCCTAACATCAGCATTAGCAACCCAAATCAATATTGGGCAACAGTAACAAATGTGAGTCTTGGCACATCAGGTTTGACATTTGAAGTGGCAGCAGGTCCATTAATTAATCCTCCGACCACTGGTGTGATTCAAGTTGACGGATCTGGCAATGTGGTTGCTACATTTGGCAATATTGGACTTGGGTATTACCAAGCAAACGTGAGTGCAAGCATCAGCGCCCCAACTGCACCTGCAGGCACAGTACCAGTTGTAAACAATGTTTATTTGTATGCAAATGGAGCAATTAAATCTATTAGATTAAGCAGTTATGGATCCGGATACCTAACTGCGCCTACTATTACATTCACTGGCGCAAACACCTACACTGCTTCAGTAACTACAGTTGGTCGAGTTACAACATCTGCCACATTGTGGGATTTCCTAACACCGGGATATCAAATTATTGCCAATGGTATCATTGGTGGCACAATCGTTTCTGCAATTGACAATGAAGCAAATTTAATTACAATCAATGCGCCAGCTGTGTCTGCAAATCTAGAAGCTGCCACTCCATTAACTGGAGTAAGCACAGTTTCAGTTGGTGATTTGTGGACCTTCAAAGCCAATGCAACTGCTGGCACATTTGCAACTGCCACAGCAACACAATTGGCCAGCAAATCAGTCAAAGTCAACGATACCAGCATGTTAGATGTTGGAATGGTTATAAGTGGCGGTATTGACCCAGTATTGATTTCTGATATTCGTATTGATGTTGTTCCAACAAGAATTATTACTGCGTCTAACCACGGATTTGTTGACAAAGACCTTGTCTACATACGAAATATTGTAGGCACAGTAGAACTAAACTTTTCTCGATACTATGTCAAGCGCATTAGTGAAAATGCAATTGACTTGTATGCAAGCAGTGACTTGTCAGACGCATCAGCGCAAGACTCTCGTAACTTTACAGATTATCTAAGTGGCGGACAGATAACTGCGTACACCATTGACTATGCAACTACTAGAGTAACAAAAGTATTGAGCGAAACTGAATTTGAAGTTAATCGTGAAATTAGTATTCTTAACGGAACCAAACTAGTGTTTGGTGGTGTGCCAGCACAGTCTGTTGCTCGCAGTGATGGTAACGCAATCTATAACATCAGCATTACGGAACCTGGCAGTGGATATACCACGGTTCCAAACGTAACAATTGAATCTAGCCTTGGCAATCAAGCAGTTGCATCCGCTATTACAAATGATAATATCATTAATTATATCCGTATTGTTGATCCTGGTACAGGATACACAGTGTCGTCGGCTACCACAGCCGACATTATCAGTGAAGTAGAAGTTTTAACTTCGGCAGTTTCTACCTACGGATCAACAACATTGTATTTTGACAATGCCGACGATTTGCTTCCTGTACAAACAGGATGGTTGGCATTTTTAGTATCAACCATTAATGGAGAAGAAATTCTCACAGACTTTGGACAAGAGCCATATGCGGCAACTGATACCACAGGACCAAATACAAACACGTTCCAGTCATTCATGGACGTGAGTAAAACTACTGCCATTGTTCGATCAGTTATCAATGTTGACAGTGATCAAATTATTCTAAGCGGTCCAATTAATGCTCAGGACAGCGACGGCGAGTTGATTGACCTCCCAGCTGGGTCACGTATCGTGTTCACTGCCCAGAATAGATTTTTTACCACAGAAGGTGTAGGAAGTAGCGCAAGATTTAACGGCCATACAAAAACTGGATTTATTAGTGTTAATGAATTGGTTGACGAAACTGTCATGGCACTAGATAATGTAAATGGTGTCCAGCCAGGCATGTTGGTTGGAGATCTGGCCGGGTTACTGCCTGCAGGTATTCAAGTCCGCACAGTTGATGCATATACCAGAAGAATTACACTAAACAATTCTGTTACCCTTCCGTCGCTGACGCAGGTAACATTCAGTGATTTTGTACAAGCAACACCAGCTGTGGCACCTGCAGAAATTAGCAGTATCACCATTACTGATCCAGGACTGGGTTATGTGCATGCACCTGAGATAATCATACAGGCGCTGGTGCCTGTGGTAGAATTAATTGGTGCCTGCACCGGAAGTGATCAATTGGCCACGTACCTGGATCCAATCACATTAGATCCAGTGCTTTATCAATCTGGAAACGTAATTATTGTTGATAGCTATGATGGTGTAGTGATTGGCAGCAAGTTGACCAGTAACTATAATAATCAAGGCGTAGGTGTAACCACTGGTGCAGATCGACCAACAGTTGTGGCACTGGTATTAGAACAAACAGCCAGCGCAGTGTTTGAACCAAGAATTGTAATTGATAAAAAACAGTCAGAGTTCAACGACATCATTATTACATTCACACAAGCCGCTGAAGGTGTGGCACAGATTGTTCAATACAATAATGCAATTGATTATCAAGATGACACACCAGAAACATATGATGTTGACGACACTGTTGTTGTCAACATTCCTGCCAATCAGGAACAAACAACAACAAATGTGATAGCATACAATCAATTTTATTTTGATGGTATTGCTTGGTCACCAAGTCAACAAAAACAAGATACAAATCAAGAACCATTGTATGATGCATTTGATACCAATGGGGATAGTGCCGGTGACACATCAGTGTACCAGGGAACTAAATTTATTGGAACTAGAATTTTTGGTTACAAGTTGGGTGCTGGAAAAAGCGACAATGTATTGAATTTTCCATTGAGTTATAAGAATTTTGAAAACGTTGGTGATATTGAATTTAGTAATTATTTCCAGACTGACTCGTTCAACTTCTTGGACGGATTTGCTGAAACAAATACTCCTATCAGTAACTTTGTTCTAAAACAACAAACAGAATCTGGCAATGTACAATTGAGAAATATTTGGACGCCAATTGGAACTGACAGCAAACAGTACCAATTGATTTCTCATGAATTTAACGGAACTACCAATTACTTTGAATTGGATGTAAAAGAAGAGATCAGTCAAGAAATTCCTTACCTCAAAGTATATGTAAACAACACTCGTTTATTAGAAACGCAATACACTGTTGAGCAATCTGGTGCAAGAACCGCAGTGGTGATTCCTGCTAGTTCGTTGGTCGTTGGACAGCAAATAACAATCAAAGTATACAGTAAACAGCAAAGTCTATTGGGTCATTATCAAACTCCGGTGAACCTAGATACCAATCCGCTGAATAGCAATTTTGAAAGCCTGACCCTAGGACAAATTAGAAATCATCTAGTAACCAAAGTAGACAATCATTATGGCATTGTTGGACCAGCTCTTGGCAAAAACAATCTACGAGATCTGTACAATAAAAATTGGCAAGGAAGTATTCTCCAACACGCAAGTCCAGTGAGTCTAGCAAGTTTGTTCTTGGTAGATCAAGACCTAAACATTATACAAGCCGTTGAGTTTGCACAAAAAGAATACACCAAGTTCAAGAACAAATTCATTGACATGACTTCTAGACTGCAAATTGATACATTGGATATTCCAGGAAGTGTAGATCTAATATTGAAGTCATTGATGTCAGGCAAGAGTCCGGCAAGCCCATGGTATGACAGCGACATGGTGCCTTACGGTAACAAGTTCCGTAAAGTAACAAAATTGCCAATCCTGAACATTAGACAACGAACATATCTAATTCCTAGTGCATTTGATTTGTCAACAATCTCTCGACAGTCGGTATTAATATACATTAGAGACTCTGCAACTCGACAGCACCGCCAGTTACTTAATGAAATAGATTTTGATTTTTCACGTGAAACATCAAGCATTGTTCTCAACGCCAATGTGGATTTAACATACACTAGCGAATTGCAAATAGTAGAATATTCAACCACCGTTGAAAATTACATTCCTGAGACTCCAACCAAACTTGGAATGTATCCAAAATACACTCCTCGAATTTATGTAGACAACACCTATAGACAACCAACTTTAGTTGTTGAAGGGCATGATGGCAGTATCACACCTGCATTCAATGACTACAGAGATTTATTGTTACTGGAACTTGAATCTCGCATCTATAATAACATCAAGGTTCGTTACGAAGATACCTTGCTTGAGATATACGATACGATTCCTGGCAAATACAGAGAAACTGATTACTCTCGTCAAGAGTGGAATCAACTGTTGAGCAGATCTTTCTTGGGATGGATAGGGACCAACAGACTAGACTACAGTGCCAACGATTTCTTTAATGCTAACGATCCATGGACATGGAATTACGGAAAATTTGTTGATCGCACTGGCGAAAAACTGCCAGGACACTGGCGTGGAGTTTACAAGTACTACTACGACACAGACCGTCCACACACCCATCCGTGGGAAATGTTAGGCTTCAGCGAAAGACCTAGTTACTGGAATGATCGTTATGGCCCAGCACCATACACTAGTGGTAACAGAGTACTATGGGAAGATATTCAATCAGGCTACATCCATTCAGGTGCTAGAGCAGGTATTGACAAAAGATTTGCTCGCCCTGACCTAACAAAAATAATTCCGGTGGATGACACAGGTGAATTGCTTGATCCTTTGAGACTTGGACTGAGTAGTATCACTGCTCTTGAAACATCGTCACCATTCAGTATTGGTGACAATGGCCCAGTAGAAACTGCATGGAGGCGTAGCAGTGACTATACCTATGCAGTTCAGCTGGCATTGATACTAGCACGACCAGCATTCTATCTTGGAACGCAGTTTGATAATAGTCGATATCGCTTTGACTCAGGCCTTGGGCAGATCACCGACAGGGAAACTCGTCAAAGATTAATACCAAGACTAATTAAAGTGCCAGAGTCTGGCCTTAAAGGTCAGGAAGTTGTACTAACTGCTGGTTACAGCAATTGGATAAGAGACTATCTTGCACAACAGGGTGTAGATGGTAGTGCCAAGATGCGTGACTATTTCTTGCGTATGGACGTGAGATTAAGTTACAAGATGGGCGGCTTTACTGACAAGAAAATGTTAGAAGTGGTGGCCGAGCAAAGCAGTCCCGGCGGCAGCGGACGAAATATCATTGTGCCTGATGAAAACTATCGTGTGTACTTGCACAAGAGTACCCCTACCAAACGTTTGGCCTATAGTGCAGTTATCATTGAAGTCAGTGACAATGGTTGGAAAGTCAGCGGTTACAATAGCACAACTCCATATTTTACTATTATTCCTAGTCAGGTCAACAACAACGGTTACGCACTCAAGGAACTAAAAGTTGGAGTAACGGTGTACAAGGATTACCAGCTACGAAAGCTGATAGTGCCGTACGGTTACGAATTTAATACTCATCAACAGTTGTCAGACTTTTTGACCAGTTACGGTAGATATCTGACATCACTTGGATTTGTATTTGATGAATTCAACAATGATCTTGAAGTTGTAAAAGACTGGGATCTAAGTATTAGAGAATTCCTAACCTGGAGTCAGCAAGGCTGGAAACAGGGAAGCATTATTGTAGTAAGTCCAATTGGCGGTAAAATCAGTGTGGCGTCTGACTACGGTGTGGTTGATCAAGTGACCAATAAAAATACTGGCAATCGTTTACTTGATCAAAATTTCAGCTTGATTCGCCAAGGCAACTACAGCGTGAGTCGCGACGGTGGATTGTTCACTGCATCGGCAGCATTTGGAAAAATGATTGCGTTGGCAGACCTAAGTTTGGTCGAATACGAACATGTTCTAATTTTTGATAACCAAACAGTTTTTAGTGATGTTATCAATCAGCCCGAAATTGGCAATAGACAATACCGCTTGAAACTGACCGGCTACAAGAGTGGAGAATGGAATGGGCAACTCAATGCACCTGGTTATATCTACAACAATGACACTGTTAATGCATGGCAAGCTGGCAAATCCTACAATATAGGAAGCCTGGTAGAATACAAAAATCAATATTTTATTGCACTACAAAAAGTACCAGAAACAACCACGTTTGACTTTAACTACTGGAAGCCAATTGATAGGAACAAGATAAAAACTGGTCTATTGACCAACTTCTCTAATTCTGCAAATCGTTTACGTCAGATCTATGATACTGATCAAATGAAACGCAATGAGGACTTTGACAACTATTCTACAGGACTGATTGGTTTTAGAAATCGTGAATTCCTGCAGGATCTAGGCATTGACAAAACTTCACAGGTAAAGTTTTACCAAGGCTACATCAAACAGAAAGGCACAAAAAATGCCATCAACAGTTTGACAGCAGGTCAATTTGATCGTGTGACCAGTGCAATTACACTTTATGAAGAGTGGGCATTGCGTGTGGGCGAGTACGGAGCAACTGGCAGTGATCAGTACATTGAAGTTGAGCTGGACGAACAATCCTTTACTGATGATCCAAGTACCATTAACTTCTTGAACTTTGGCGATGCTAATGCACCTGGTGCTATCAACTTTACACCTTACACAATCTATCGCGGCTCAGAAGAAGTGTACAACAAAAACATTGTTAAGGCTAGAAATGATCTATTGCCTCGCATTGGAGATAATGTAACAGCAGGATATCCTCGACTGGACGATGTTGATGGAACCATATACGATATTTCAAATTATCAAAATTATTTTGGACTGGTAGACACTCTTGGCTCAGGATACAAGCTCTGGGTTGGTGTTGACAATGACAAGAGTTGGAATGTGTATCGAGCAACAGAAACTGACGTGTTGCTACTCAGTATCACTAGAACAAACACAAGTCAGTTGTTGTTTGTGTTTGACAAACCTCACGGAACTGCCGCTAAAGAATTAATTGTTATTAAAAACTTTGACGACAATCAATTTGACGGATTTTATGTTGTAACATCTGTGCAAGACAACTTGAGTGCATTAGTTACTGGTTACAGAAATCTTGATACATTTGCGCAGATTCAAACTGTGGAAAGTTCGGGTGTGTACTTCCGAATGGTCAATGTTCGCTTTGATCAAGTGAGTGAAATCATTGATTTTACTCCACCACATGGATGGAGAAATGAAGATCGTGTGTGGATTGACAATGACACCAGTGATAATTATTGGGGCGTGTTCCAGAAAATAGACGGATGGGAATTCAATCAACTATTGCCACTTCGTCAGGGCGAAGATCGTTTTCTAGAAGGGTACGGTAAAGAAGTTAGACTCAGTGTTGACAATCAGATTATTCTTGCTGGTACACCAAACTACACAAATGGTTCGTTGAGCGGATTGAAAGTCCTTGATCCAGGTGCAAACTATGATAGCCCTACGGTTAGAATTGGATCTCCAACAGGACTAAACGGTCAGCAAGCATTGTTCTCTGTAGTTAAAAGCAATGGGGCATTGACCAAAGCCAATGTATTGGTTGCTGGATCAGGTTATACTATTGCACCAAATGTAACAATCATTGATGAATGGAATACTGTAACCACAGCAGAAACATTAAACACCGCCGAGATTTATTTGTCCTCGGGTGATATGAGTAAAATATATGTTGGTGACTATGTGTCTGGCACTGGCATTCCGTTTGAAACTCAGGTTACTGAAATTGACGTACCCAATAATTTAATTGAAGTACAAGGTCCAAATTACAGCGGGTTGGTATCTGCGACCAGCATTACTGTGGCAACAGGTACAATATCATTTACCACTGGAATAACAGCAACGTCAACTCCAATTGTGGCAGGCGATGGTATTCGAGCTTATGTATCAGGCGACCTAACCACGTATCTTGAAGGTTATGTTGAAAGTTTTGTGGGAACAGTATTGACAGCAAACATTCAAATCACAGCTGGATCTGGTACCCACAGCAGTTGGCTTATTGCAACATCATTGAGTGTTAGAAACAATACTCCTATTCGATTCTATAGAGGTGCTGGCGGCCGCGCAATCGCCAGCCTCACACCCACTGGAGTTGATGCTATTCAGGTAATTGATGGCGGCAGCGGATTTGTACAAACACCAGTGGTACAAATCATTGGCGGTGGCGGATTTGGCGCACAAGCAACTGCGGTACTGTCAGGAAACTTCATTGAAAAAATTACTGTTACCAATCCAGGCAGCGGATATACAGAAGCTCCTTCTGTGCTATTGCTTACCAATAACCCAACTCCTGTTAATTTAGTAGCACGGTTACAGTTAACCACAGTAAACAGCATAGTGGTAACTGACAAAGGTGAAGACTATCGTGATCCTACAATTAATATTTCTACACATTCTTTAGACACAAGTTCTAGTGCTATTGGTACACTGGCATTTTATGGCAACGGTGGCGTACAAAGTATTACATTTGCCAGCAGTACTGATCGAGGTACCAGCTATGGCTCAGGCACTACCGTTACTATTGCCAACAGTGCAACCGGAAGTGGATTTGTTGGAACTGTTGCAACATTTGCCAATGGTAAAGTAAATTCTATAACTGTATCAGTTCCAGGCAGCGGCTACGAAACTGCATTTGCTAAAGCTAACATTTTTTATGCTGGCGGCAGCGGCGCAACAGGAAATATTGGTAGAACTATTGATGGTATTAGTAACTTTACCGGAGCCACAGTTGTCAGCTACGGACAAGGCTACCTAGCGGCTCCTACTGTGGAAGTGATTGATCAAAGTGGTGCAGGCGCTGGAGCCATTGTAGAGCCAATTTTCCCAACTGGTCAAGTGAAAACATTCTTGCGCCCAGATCAAGGATCTTACACAATTGAAGAAACTCAGCTGATCAAGCCATTTAACAGTGATGCTCGAGAGTTTGGTTTCAGTATTGATATTGGAACCATATTGGCTGCAATTGGTGCGCCAGGCACATATAAAGAACAAGGTGGTGTGTTTGTTTCACAAACACTAGGAAGTCAGTGGATCAGTTATCAAATGATTTTCCCTGGTGGACTAAGTGACGGCGATAGATTTGGCCACAGTGTGGCCATGAGCAATGATCAACAATGGATATACATTGGGGCACCGGGTGCAAACAAAGTGTATTGTTATGGTAAGAAAACTCAAACTTTTACACGAGTAACTCTTATTCCAGTAGTTGGACAAATCACATACGGCACAAATTTGCTTGGACTCAAGAGTGCAAACGAGATTAAAGTTCTAGGAGCCAATGGTAAATTATTTGAACCAAACTTTGACTACACTGTGGATAATGCAGGTGGTATTTTCTTTGCTGATTTTGATCGCATTGCATCACAAACGGCTGTTTATATCACACGTCAACGTTTACAAACCACAATAATTCCAACAGTTATACGTAACTTGACCACACGTAGTTATGCACTTGAGTCAACTCCAGAAACCATTGACCAGTTACTGGTGTACGGTGCTACTGGTCGAGTGTTTGTACCAAACAAAGAATTTATAGTGGTTGGCAGTAATATTGTATTCTTAGATGATGAATTTTTAACAGAACCAAGCATTGTGGTTGTTCAACGAGATCTATTCTATCAGTTGGTTGATGTAATTGAGCCACCAGACGCTATCAACAGCGATGCCAACTTTGGGTGGGCAGTGCGTTGCGATCAAGGTGGTTATAGAATTATTGTTGGCGCACCCGACACAGATGACCTGGATGAGGAAGACAACACAATTCCATCTGCTGGACGCACATATGTGTTTAGCCGCAGTTATGAAGTTATTCTAAGTCTAGGCGATAAGAAAGTCTTTACGTTTGATCAATTGCGAAATGTAGCATCATTTAGTATTGACAACACATTATTGACCAATTTGGTAGACTATACAATTGAAAACAATTCTGTCATCTTAACTAATTTTCCGCGCAACGGCGCAACAATCACAGCCGATACAAACTTTTTTAACTTGATACAAACAATTCCATGTCCAACTGTTGTTAATCTAGGACGATTTGGTGCATCAGTTGATATTGCTCCTGACAACAAGAGTCTGGCTGTTGGTAGTCCTGGTTATCGTGACGAGAATTATTACAACGGGCAAGTATACCGTTATGTAAACAAAGGATTGTTCTATGGCACTGTGACCACAGACAAAACTTTCCTACAAACAAATGTTGAGCTGGGCCAAACAATCAGAATCAACAATAGACTTGCAACCTTTACTTCAGTGGTACCGGGCACTCAAACCAACGTAACAGCGGCGTATGGTTCAACCGGAACTGAAATTTCTCTAGTGAGCAATGTTGGCTTAGCCATTGGTGATAGAATCATCGGACCAGACATTGATGCTGGATTGGGTTTACAAATTGTTGGTTGGGGTCCTGCAACCCCTGGCATGTTTAGTAATATTGCAGTCAATACTCCAGTTACAGTCACTAGTGGTGATTCATTACAATTTACTAGATTTGGTGATAATATTTCTAAAATTAGACGCAACATTGAGTCTGCCAATGCTGTGGCTGTGGAAACAGTGCAAAACGAAAACGGAACACTTACCATTAGAGTCAGCGAAGACAGCAATCTTCGAGTACTTGACATTTTACCAGGCAACAGCGGCACAGCACTTGACGGCATCGGATTACGTATCTATGAACTAACACAAACAATTGGTCACCCACGCTACGGTGTACCAGAAAAGTTTGGTACAAAAGTAAGCATTGACGACACAGGTCTAACTGTGGCAATTGCCAGTGAAGGCGGTAACACACTAAAGACCAGTACCTTTGACAAACAAACAACTGAGTTTGATACAGATACCACACGATTCATTGACAGTTTGAATGCATCTGGTGCTGTGTACCTTTATGATTATTTGAATCCTCCTGGCGAAACTTTAGAAAATCCAGGCAAATTGCTATACAATCAAGTGTTACAAAATGCCTTTGTATTAACTGGTGATAATTTTGGTAGTTCAATTGATATCAATCGCGGATGGGCATTGGTCGGCGCAGAATTCAGCAACTACCATAGCATCAAAGCAGGCGCAGTACACATGTTCATCAATGAAGGAAATGTCAAAGGATGGAGCAGATTACGCAGCCGCGGCGAAGAAGTTGATATTGATTACATTAACAGTATCATGCTTTATGATAAAGTTAAACAAGTTAATGTTCAAGACTTGGATTACTTTGATCCAGCAAAAGGAAAAATACTTGGCATTGCAGACCAAGATTTAGATTACAAGAGCAGTTATGATCCTGCTGCCTACAACCGAGGAACTCGTTCTTCTGTGACTATTGCGACAGATTCATACTGGACTTCGTTACAAGAAGGCCAAACCTGGTGGGATCTAAGCCTTTGCCGTTACGTCAACTATGAACAAGGCAGTTTGAATTATAGGACCACACACTGGGGAGAACTATTCCCAGACAGTAAAATTCAAGTTTGTGAATGGGTGTCAAGTTTAGTGTTGCCAAGCGAGTATGCAAGTACCACCGGCGACGGCGAAGCCAAGTACCCTGACAACAGTGCCTACACTGAACAAACCTATTACGACAGTTCTAGTAGTTTAATTAAAACCAGATACTACTTCTGGGTAATTAACAAACAGATGTTTGACCGTACTAAGACTTCTCGAAACAACAGTATTGTCACACTTGAAAGTTTAATTCGAGATCCACAAGCTCAGGGTATTGCGTTTGCAGCCGCGATTGCCCCTAATGCATTCAATATCTACAATTTCAAACAATACTTGAAATCGTCTGACACTGTGTTCCGCGTGGATTATAGTCGCAGACTTGGTGACATTATTAGTCACAACGAATTTGAATTAATTCAACAAGGAAATAGAAATAGCAGTATTCCTAGCAAATTAATTAGCAAACTGATTGACAGTTTGTCTGGTGAAAATAGCACAGGCGCAGTGGTTCCTGATCTAAGACTAACTGATGCAGACGCTTATGGCATCAGTGATCTTCCTCGCCAGAGTATGATACGCAACAATCTTGACGCGGCAAAAGTTTTTGTGTCTTTTGTAAACAATGTGCTCAGTTCACAACTTGTGACCAATAGACGAAACTTTACCCGTTTACTTAAAGAAGAACCAATTCCGGCTGCTGGTGTAGGATTTTATGACGCCTCTGTAGACAGCGTTGACCAACTGTTGTATATTCCAGATAGTGAACTGTTTGTAGGATTCAAAGTTCTTGTCACAAGTGACAGCGATTTTTACAATTACTGGACTGTGTATGAATACAGTCAGTTTGTTGGTTTCCGAATGATTCGCATCCAAAGCTATGATACTACACGTTGGTGGAATTATGTCAACTGGTATGCACCTGGCTATGATCAATATCTCAACATTGATTTTGTAGTTCCTCGCTATGTAGATGTCTATGCCTTGAGCCTGCAAGCAGGGCAAACAGTTAAAGTTTTAGACAGCGGCAAAGGCACGTACACAGTATATGAATATACCACTAGCGGTAACCTTGTTGAAGTTGCAGTTGAAAACGGAACAATACAACTAAGCACTGGTTTGTATGATCCTGCACAAAGTCGCATTGGATTTGACAACAGTGCGTTTGACCAAGTTGGATTCAGCACAACACAAAGTGTAGAACTGCGTAACATTTTTGAAGCCTTGGTCAATGACATCTTCATTGATGAGAATCTGGTAGAGCTAAACAACTTGTTCTTTACCTTGCTGAACTATATCTTGAGCGAGCAAATTGTGGTTGATTGGGCTATCAAAACCAGCTTGATTACCATACTGCACAGAATTCGTAAACTAGAACAGTTTACAAACTACATCAAAGACAATCAGGACTACTACGAACAGTACATCAATGAAGTCAAGCCTTATCGTAGTCAGATACGTGAATATCTATTGGACTACGAAGGACTTGACGAACTAAATGCTGGTGTAAGTGATTTTGACTTCCCTAGCATCTACGACAAGGCCACCGGGACTTATCGTGTGTTGAATAAAAACAATCCAAGAGATTTAGTTTTTATCAATGCCAGCAGTCGCAAAGACTGGTTAGAAAATTACACGTATCAAATTCAAAGCATTGCTTTGAATTACGGTGGTACTGGATACACAGTTGCACCACGGGTGGACATAACCGGAGGTGGCGGCCGTGGTGCAACTGCACGTGCGGTGCTGGGTGTTGCAGATGCAAACGGATTGGCTAGTGTAGTAGATATTATTTTAACCAACTCAGGTACAGGTTATACCAGCACACCAACTGTGGTGTTTGTTGGCGGCAACGGGTCAGGCGCTAGTGCAGCCGTAACCATGGTACAAGTACTTGGCACACCAGTTACTGGCGCTACTCTAAACAAAAAAATTCGCAGTGTTTTCACCAAAATTAAATTTGATAGAATAAGTTATACCAGTTCTTTACGCAATTGGGAACCATATGCAATTTATCATCCTGGAGATTTAATTGTACTCGACGATGTGAGATTGCAACAGTTTGCAAACTACAGTGAAAGACAATTACCAAGACTAAGCACTGTTTATCGTGTGTTGAAAACATTGTTAGGTCGCCCAACCATTGACTTAAATGTGTTTGAAGATACAGCACTGGTGGCACGTCTGTCAGGCAGTGATCTTGACAATGCAAATGATCGATTGGCTGCATACTTAAAACCAGGCAGTCCTGACACCGCAAGAGTGTACAGTTCGCCTGACACAATTCGTTTGGTCAGTAGTTCAATCAATGATCAAGTTATTTCAGTGGCCAAGAAGTGGAACATTGTACGCCATAGTATATTTTGGCCAGTGCAACACGGATATCAATATGCCGCCGCAGGTGACGCCAGCTTGATTGCACTCAGCAAAGATGGTGTAAATTGGGAAACCAATCGTATTACAGATACCACAGTCAACGCACGTGATGTGTTCCTTTATAGAAACTATACCTGGGTAGTGGTCGCCAACCAAGGCACTATCTATACCAATGATAATGGACAAGATTGGACAGAAGAAAAGATTTCACAATATCGATATGATCCAAGCAGTGATAACATAAATGGAATCTTGCAGGAGAATACCGCACAAGTTCTGGATCTAACTGGCGGTGCCAGCGTCCAAAGTACCTACGCAGATTATATGATTGTGGTAGGCAACAATGGAACAATTTTAGCTAACACCAGAGGAAACTCGGCATTTGCTGTGGCACACAGTGGGTGGTATAACATTAAGGTTCCGTCTCAGGCAATAGCACAAAATTATCTAAAAGTAATGAGTGTTGACCTTGGATTCCTTAGCGACATTGATAACACAACATATGATGTAATTATTCAACCTGTCAGCGGATACTTCACTGAAAATGATAGCACAACCAAACGCAAAATGAAAGCTGGATTTTTGATGACCATTGGTGTTAATGGTGCTATCAACGTGATTACCTACAACGCAATTGACGACTACATGCAAGGATTCTTGTACGGTTATAACTACAACAGTGGTAAAGGGATCAATACCAATTATCCATGGAAGGCACTCAGTGTGCCAATTGCTGTTCGCGGACTCAATGACAGCTATTCAGGCGAGCAATTGACTGGTGTTGCAGTAAGTGGCACTGACACCAATTGGATCGTGGCAATCGGTAGTGCTGGTACTTTGGTATGGAACCAGTATGGACTCACCATTGAATATCAAGACGGTCGTGCAGAACTAGCGCCAGATACCATTAACCAACAAGTTGTTGATTATAAATTCAACAGTTTTGAAAACTTCCGTAGCTTTGACGAAAACAACTTTGTTGCACCGCTAACAAAAGCCCAGGTCAATAACTACAACTTCAATGATATTGTGTGGGATGGAGAAAAATTTATTGTAGTTGCAGACGAGAGTATTATTCTTTGGGGATACCCAGGAGTACTTGACGATGCATACATTGAACTTGGAACTCAAAATCCCATACAGTCTGTGCGCACACGTAGAGAAAGTGCCGCTTGGACAGGTGGATCAGGAATTACAACATTAACCATTAACGTTGCCACCATTGACTTGGATGCACGAAGTATTGATGTTGGTATGAATGCAACTGCAACTGGTTTGCCAGCTGACGCCGTGGTCACACAAGTAACAGTTGGTTTGTCCACGCATGAAATAGTAGTCGAGTTTGATTCAACCACAGTGATTTCTGCCACTGAGCGCCTGGTGGTATTTTCATATGGAGTAAACAGTAGCATTGCAGTAGACGACGAGATTGTTGTGTCAGATGGCTCAACAGAAATCACACTGATAGTAAGCAAAGTAGCGTCACGTGGCGACACTAAAGTTTACGTCAACAACTGGGTTGATACTATCAAGACCAATTGGGAAGTAACAGGCACTGGAATCCCAGCAGGTGCAAGAATCAAACGCATTGGAAAATTTGCTAACTACAGCTGGCAACTGGCTCCTGGAGTCCAGGAAAATGTTAACTTGGATTATCGCACAGTCACAGTTAACACCAAAACATTGACATTGAGCAAACCGCTGTTGGCAGCAAATGCTCAAGCTGGTATCACTGGTGTTTATGCCGGTAATCTGGTTACATTCTTTGACCCAACCGGAACAGTGATTCAGCTGAATGTCACACAAGATTTGCCTGCAAACAGCAGTGTATTGACTTTTGAAAGCACACGATCAATTGAATCTGGATATAGCTTACAAGCAAATACTACGTTGGGCATACAAGAAGGCACAGTAGTAACTGGCGTGATCAATTACAATATTGCTGGTGTGGTAAGTGGATTACAAAAAGATATTCCAGATTTGGTACCAGGAACTGGGTACACTGGTAGCCAGGTTCAAGGCACTGCGTTTGACAACAGCAATGAAGATTCTTTAAGTATTGACACCAATATCACCAGTGAGTTTACAGACAATCTACTTGGTCAACGTCCAGAAGATATTACTATTGATGGTGGCAAGTTTATTGATACATACTCTAGCCATGCACCAGAAGAACTTGTGCCAGGTCAAGTAATTGATAGTTTACAAATGAATGTGTTTACTGCCAATGTAGTTAATGGATTACCAGATTATGGAAATGTGATTGCTTACAAAATACTCACAGACTATAAATTGTCAACAACGTATTATCGACTAAGCAACCAAAACACAACAACTCTTGTGGCAAATCTAGCATATTCAGACGCAGAAATTTTTGTAGCTAACATTGCTCGTTTGCCTGACAGTGGTAGCGTTTGGATCAATGCTGAAAAGATTGTGTATCAAAGTGTAGACAGAGCTGCCGGTACACTGCAAGATCTGCGCCGCGGTAGTTTAAGAACCAGTGTAGCTCCAGTACATGTGTCTGGTAGTTTGGTCAGTGATGCAACTCCAAGCCAATTGGTTGCACAAGACTTTACAACACCAATCACAGAAGATGTTGAAGTTAGAAATGGAATTGTTGGTGGAAGCAACAGCTCAACTTACCTAAGCAGTACAGTTACAAGCATTCCGCAGAGCAAGATTTGGCTAAATTTGGATGTATAAATGATAATAGAAAATCAAGTAACAACCGCAGGTAACGGACTGTTTGCAAGTCAGACTCTGCAGGCAGAGTTCCTGCGCGGCGCACCAGCGTATCAACCATCAATTGATCCACGCCTACCAGCGCATGACATTTTGGCTGCAAATTTTACTCCAAGCAGTACCACCATCTCAGTGAGCAATGTGGCCCTGTACCCCAGCCCAAATCTAGCTGCCAGCTCTTATGGATCAATTCGTTTGCTATTTGAAGTAATGTTGTACTCAAATGTATGGGTTGGCAATAGCACCATTGGCGGATTTACCCGTAATGTAGCCAGTACTGGAAATTGTGTGAGTTCTGGCAGTGTTGTTGCCGGCAACCTGATCAGTATTTTGGGTTTGAGAACAGTTAGTTCTTAGGATGTAATATCATGCTAAATAAGGATATGGACAAAGATACGGATAAAATAATGCAAGATCAAGAGCAAAAATCTACGGAAAAAATGGATCAAAAACCTGACATTGTTGCAGGCATCTATGTTCGCGGACATATAAAAATCCACGATCCTTCGAGTGGCGAGGTTTTTGTAGACAAACCAAACGCTATTCACTACGAAAACATGAGTGAGGCTATTGCGTTTGCACTAAGTCATCGAGACCAACAATACATGTACGAAATGCATTTTGGCAATGGTGGCACGGCTGTGGACAGCACAGGTGTTATTACTTATCTGGTACCAAACACCACAAGTCAAAGTGCAGGGCTGTACAATCCAACTTATTATAAAATAGTCGATGATACCGACACAAACAACAATCCCGATGTGCTTCACAACAAAATGGAAGTGAGACACATTGCTGGTAACCCTTATTCAGATATCATTATTACCTGTCTGCTCGACTACGGCGAGCCCGGCACTCAAAGCGTGTTTGATAACAGCACAACATTGAATGATACTTATACTTTTGACGAACTTGGCATTAAGGCCCGTGCTCTTGATGGCACAGCAGGCGAAGGAAAATTACTAACACATGTAATATTTCACCCAGTGCAAAAATCACTGAATCGTTTGATACAAATCGACTATACCGTGAGGATCCAGACTCTGACCAACCTAAGCGCGATAGGATGATGTAAATGGCATATACGATTACTAAAACCAACGGTGACACCCTAACAACTGTACCAGACACCGAAACAAATACGGACTACGGTATCACACTAGTAGGACGCAATTATTCTGGATATGGAATATATCTAAACGACAACTTTGTGTCGCTCATGGAAAATTTTGCCAAGAGCACTGCACCAGCACAACCGCTTGGAGGACAACTATGGTGGAACACCAGCACTATGGAATTGCAGGTGTGGGAAGGCACAGTTTGGAAACGACTTGGCCACGTTACCAGCAGTTCAAATGCTCCGGGTTCGGTTGGACGAACAATTGGTGACCTTTGGTGGGACACAACTAATCAACAACTAAAAGCCTATGCAGGTGAAGTTATTAGCAATGTCACTGCACAATTTTCAACAACACAATATGTTGTTAGCATAGCAAGCACAGATAATGTTCGTGTTGGTGACCTTGTTACTACAGGCAACGTTCTTGCCGCAAATGCTGTAACAGTGACACAGATTCTAAGCAGTGCAAATGTAAGAGTAAGTACTCCTGCAGTAATTTTTGCAACAGAAACTGTGAGATTCACTCGCGGAAGCGGATGGAATGTAATTGGCCCAAGCTATACCAAAGATCAACAGATTACCGGAATCTTTCCTAGAACCATCATTGACAACATTGGTGGAACTCATGTGGTTGGGGTCATATACCAAAAAGGACAAATAGTTGGCACAGTATCTAGAGACAATCAATTTACACCTCGTACACAGGATGCAATTGATCGGTTGCCTATTGTTAAACCAGGTATTACATTAATTGAAGATGTTGCACCACAACAGGTACGTAGTGTTAGTTCTAATGTTGCAGGTGCCGCTGGCAGTACAGTTATTGTACTGAGTAACACTGATGGACTAGCAGTTGGCGACACAGTTATTTCTTCTAACATCTCTATTTCTGCAAGTAAAACTATTCAAGAAATTTATAGCAACAGTGCCATTCGCATCAATGCTACAGACTTTTTCACACAAGACGAAGTAATCACTTTCCAGCGCGGCGCAGATGAAAGCAATCTGTTTCATGGAACCGCAACTGATGCTCAACGCCTAAATGGCAAAACATCAGACCTCTTTGCTACACTATCAACTGAGCAATGGTTCAGAGACAACCTGGCAGTTGCAGGCAATATCTATGTTGGTAGCGATAGCACACCTGCTGTGGGCAAGACTGTGCTGTGGCAAACAGGTTCCAATCTAAATATTATCAACACGCAGGCCAATGGTAACATTGCAGTTTCTACTAGAATATCAGGCATTGCATCACCTGTTGAAGTGTTCACAGTCAATGGAATAACTGGTCTTGCAAGTGTACGTGGAATTCCTACCACAGCCAATGGTGTGGCCACAAAGAGCTATGTTGACAACAGTCAGGGCATTGCACTGTCTGCTCTAACAGCCAACATCACAGCATTGATAAACGGTGCCGCTGTTAACAAAAGAGATTTTGGTAACGTAGCCAACATATTGGACACCTATGCTAACAATTTCAGCACAGTTGATTCAACACTGGCACTCAAGAGCAATATTGATAGCCCTGTGTTTACTGGCATGCCTGAAGCACCAACTGCAAGTGAAGGTACCGATACCACGCAGGTTGCAACAACAGAATTTGTGTCAACTGCGATTACAACACTTCGCACCAGCACCAATGCTAACCTAACAGCAGCCAACAGTCAAATTCAATTGAGAGCAAATATTGCTAGCCCTGTGTTTACAGGCACACCGGCATCGTCAGAAATTGTTGACTTGTCAGATCGTTCAACAAGAATTGCTACCACCAAGTTTGTGGGTGATGTAGTGGCCGCTGCCAATTCTGCAAGCAACACTGGATTAACAGCAAAAGCGCCGTTGAACAATCCAGAACTGACAGGTATTCCAACTGCACCAACTGCAAGTAATGTGACATACACACTAGACAGCAACTGGGTTTCTACAAAGAACTTGGTGGTAAACTTTGATGGAGCAAATCAAAGTAGTTTGGCTACCATTGGATTTGTTGGAAATGTATTGTCTACAATGCCGTTTCCAGATCTCACTACTCTTGCTCCAAAGGCAAGTCCAGTACTAACAGGCATTCCAACTGCACCAACTGCGCCTGCTGGTACAAGTACTCAACAACTTGCTACCACACGATTTGTTGCAGAGAATAGTCCAGTATTGTCGGTCAATGGAGCAACAGGCGGAGTTATATTGGGTGTAGCTGATATAACAGGAGCGGCACCAATCAACAGTCCAACCTTTACAGGAACACCACTGTTGACAGACAGTCCAACTGCTGGTGACGATAGCAAAAAAATTGCATCAACTGAATGGGTCAGGGATATTACTGATACTCTAGCACCAAGAAGTTCACCAACTTTTATTGGTACTGTGACAGTTCCTACTCCATCATCAGCCAGCGATACCACTGTGGCAGCAAGCACAGCGTGGGTCAAAGCACGAATTTTTGAAGCAAACGTTCCAAAATGGGGAGGTGCCACCAAGTATGTGAGCACCAGTGCCCCAACAGTTAACGACGGAGTAAATGGCGATCTGTGGTTTAAGTACACACTTTGATCGTCGGCGAAAAATGAAGTATAAATACAAGATATTGGAGTCCAGGTAAATGGCTTATAACATAGTAAAATCAGATGGTACACCGTTGGCAACCATCAACGATGGTCAAACAAACAGCACGGCTACTAGTCTCACACTAGTAGGTAAAAACTTTGCTGGTTACGGTACGTTCTTAAACGAAAACTTTGTAAAGCTACTGGAAAATTTTGCCAGTGCAAACGAACCAGCAAATCCTAAACAGGGACAAGTTTGGTATCAGACCAGTACAAAAGTTCTGCAGTTGTACAACGGTAGTGCATGGAAAAGCATTTCAGGTGCTCAAAGCATTGCTGATGAACCCACCTATCGTGTGGCAGGTGATCTTTGGTTTGACTCAGTCAACCAACAGTTGAAAGTATGGTCAGGTGCTAACTGGGTTGTGATTGGACCAAGCTTCACATCCACAACTGGCACATCGGGTGCAGTTGCAGACACTGTTATTGACTCAAGTCAGTTCAGCCACGTGGTAGTTAAGTTCTTTGTACAAAACCAATTGGTTGCAGTACTAAGCAAAGACTCTGCGTTCCAGCCTGCTACAACAATTCCTGGATTCCCAACAATCAAGCCAGGTCTGAACCTTGCACGTGGAACCACACCAGAATTGATCTTTTATGAGAACGCCAACAATGCTTCTTATTTAGGCACCTTGGCAGCTGATCAATATCTAACAAAAGACAATGCGTTGCTGACCAGCAAATTGGTCATTCGTAACAATGATGGTATTGAACTAGAAGAACCAAGTGGTACAGTCACAAATGCACAGTTAAACATCAGCAACAACAACATTCAGTTGGTGAGCTTGATTCGTGGTAACGGATTTTTAATCAGAACCAAACCTGACAATGCAGGCGGTGCTTTCCAAACAGTATTGGCTGTGGATAAAGTGACTGGTCTTATCAGTGTTCTAAACGACCCAACCGAGTCAGCTGGTATTGCTACAAAGAACTATGTTGATGGAAAAGACACTGCTACTCGCGCAAAGTTAACAACAACTGAAGTTGCAATTAACGGTAACGTGAGTACACTGACAGCCAACACCACATCAGTGTATGGTAATGTAAGAACTATACAAACTCATCTTGGGTTTAGAAAAGGTGGCCCTGGTACCGCAGATGATTTGCGCTATACTGAATTGTTTGTTACCAACAACGAAAGTTTAGTAGGCAACCTATACACATTGTGGGGCAACGTTGCTGCCATTCACGCAAACGTTTTGAGTAGAACAGGTGCGGCACCGGGATCCACAGCTAGCATGTTCTCCAACGTACAAAACGTACAAGGCCGTGTCAGTAGCTTGGAAGCAGAAGCATTTAGACGTGATGGTACATTGCCGTTGCTTGGCTCTATAGTTCCGTCAACAGAAGATACACGAGATTTAGGCAGTGCTGGCTTCCGCATGCGCGAAGCATTTTTAACAAGAGCCAATGTAACTGCTATTACTAACTTGGCAAGTATTAACCTAACCGGCGATAGAACCAAGTTTGATCCATTTGTTATTCGTGCAAACCCAGTCACTATAATGGGTAACATTGGATTCAATGACAATTTTCCAGGTGTAACTTCAAACACCGCTATTGGTATTTCAACACCGTTGCGTGTGAGTGGTCGCTTGCAAGTGATTGGTGATATCACCATGCCAAATGAAAACAACTTCAACGAAGTGTACAACATTGGCCAAAGCGCAACCGTTAGATACAACAATATCTGGGTCAAAACAGTCAATGCCGCACAGTTGAATGTAACAGGTGGACTTGGTGGGTCTGGAGTGCCACTGACAGCAGGTACTATCACAGTTGGTGATATTATACCCACAACTGATCTCACATTCAATCTTGGTAACACAACAGATCCCAAGCGTTGGCTGACTATCAATGCTAGAAAGTTCAACAGTGACAATGGTGTATCACTAAATCCAGCAACAGACGGAGGCAACAAAGGCATCCGTTGGTATTCAGGTGGCACCACAGGCGAAGCAGATATTGGCACCGCTGCCATGCGTTTTGGTGTTGCTTATGTGGCAGGCTACAGCAGTAGCCATTTGGTACTAGACAGCAGTGGTATATCATATCAAACCTCAGGCACAGGAACTGCGGCTGATGGCACACTGAACATTGGTACTTCTGGAAGAAAGTTTGGCACAGCTTGGATCAATGATCTACGTGGTACTGCAACCAGCGCAAAATACGCTGACTTGGCAGAACGCTATGAAGCAGATGCTGTTTATGCGCCAGGTACACTGGTTCGCATTGGCGGTGCAAAAGAAGTTACAATTGAGAACGAAGCCGCTAGCACAGAAGTACTGGGTGTGGTAAGTTCTAAACCAGCTCACCTAATGAACAGTGAAGCAGGTGACAACGACACACATCCTCCAGTTGCAATGATTGGTCGAGTACCTGTACGTTGCACAGGTCCTATTTCCAAGGGTGATCGTTTGGTCAGTGCTGGAAATGGTTGCGCAATGGCAGCACAGTTTGCATCACCTGTGGGCGCTGGTGCAATCATTGGCAGAGCTCTTGAGGATAAATTAGGCCACGAAGAAGGCTTGATTGAGGCAGTAGTGAAAGTGAATTTATAATGGCATATCAATTATCTGATGAAGCACTAGCATCGCACTACAACCAGTTTGTCTGGGGTAGTGACAGCGGCGGCACACTGGTTACTTCAAATAATAATCTATATCGTATATGGGGTCGAGGCAGCGGCAATCGCGGAATGAATCAACCCATGACCGCAGTGCCTGGATTTGAAGCATATGACAATACAAATTTATCTAGCCCAAACAACAGATTTCGCCCATTTGGAACAGACCCTGTTACAGGCAGTTCCTGGAGCGATGAATCCGGTAGTCTAAGGCCAGTTGACGGACCAAGCTCGGGAGATACCGCTGAAATAATTTCTGCCAGTCACTGGATTGGTTTATTCAGTACCATCAACCGCATGCTGTATCATCAAAACCAAGCCAATCTGTCTTTGCCAACTAGACCAATGTTCAGCGGAACAGTACGTGCTATAAATTCTGTACAAAGCAAAATTGACGCTGCCGCAGGTGGTACAGGGACAGCTAGATCTACCCAAACACTGGCGCTTACTGGTTCACCCGGGACCAACGTCTGGACTGTGGCAAACAACACCTACAGTGTGCAAACTAGAACATATGATCGTACCTGCACATGGAACGATGGCAATCAGGCCAGATGGTTCTTCAATGCCGGCGGCAAACTAAGAATCAAAGTCAGTGCCACATCAAGCGGTGATGCCAGAAGTCTTGAAATGGGCGCTATCATTGACGGCCTGGGCACATGTACAATTGGCTACAATGACAACACAGGATTTTCGGGCAATGACTCAAGTGCAACAGAGGATAAAAGCAAAGGTTTCTGGACATTCTCAAACGGTGCTGGATACACACAACTAGGCCGTAGGTCAGCTGTGGCAGGTGCAGTATACTCAGACAGTTATGTCACTCTCAGCGTAAAGCTCAGCGGCGATCAAAGCGAAGGTTCCAACGGTGCAAAATTTGATGTACGTCTTTTTGCCTACAGTGGATACAATTTGTCTGGACCAGCTGGTCTGAATCCAAACTGGGCCACTGACGGTTTGAACATTACTATTTCTGTACAACTTGAAATATTGGATCCTGCTTATTCTGGTGGCATGTTAACAAAAACGTGGACAAACCCAGAGCTAGGTTAACCTGCACTGCTAACAAAAACCCTTGTAAATCAAGGGTTTTTTTGTGGCTTTTTTACAACAAAAAACGGTTGACCCAAAAGCCCGTTTTTGCTATACTATGTGTTCGGTAGTAAAAAAGGAGCTCAAATGCAATTTAACACAAAAGCAAGTAATTGCCTGTTTGTAAACGTTAGTATTAAAACAACACCTTACTCAAATTCACCTGTTGCAATTCGCATAAGTGCGCACAATTTTGACAAGTGCCCTGCAAACAAAGCACTCTATTATTCAGAGTTGCCTTTTCACAACACCACTACTCATGCAGTAATACAAGCAAAAATTGAGGAGTTTCGTGCGCAAAATAACAGTCAATCTGTTGCTGTAAAAATGCAACCCAAAGTAGTAAAGTTTTTAGTATTGCAATCTGTTGCGTAAATGCAATAAAAAAACGGTTGACCCAAAGTCCCGTTTTTGCTATACTGTAGGCTAAGTTAAACAAACAAGGAGCCCATGATGGTAAACTGGACAGACTCAATTATTCACTGGAATCAACTGCCTGGCACTGAAGTCAAACGACTGATTGACACCTGGGGCAAGGATGAAGCATTCATTGCCAAGTATGACAAGAAACATGGCTATGTGCATAAGCCACTTGCAACATCTGCCCTGCCAGCTACCAAAACGGAAGCCACGACTCCTGCAAAGGCTGTCAAAAAGGCAACCACGGTAGCAACCAAAAAGGTGCCATCCAAAAAGGTGCCATCCAAAGCACCGCTTCGTCAAAAGCACACAGGTGCCGATGGCGAGATCAAGTTTGTGGAGCACCGCAATCTGTTTGTGGGCTTTATGGGCGGCAAGGTCGTTGTGACCAAACGCACCGAAGCACAATGCCGCGAGTTCCTGGTTGCCGAGTTTGGTGCCAAGTGTGGCGAAAAAACGAAATAACAAAAAACTGTTTGACAGTAAATTGCGACTGCAATATACTAGCCCTGTAATCAAATTTTTCTTAGGAGTATTTTATGGTCGCAAAGACAAGTGAAAATCGCACAATCACAGCAACAGAAGCTCGTAAAAGTATTCTGCGCTGTTTCAAAAAACAACGCCCAGTTTTTCTTTGGGGCCCTCCTGGTATTGGTAAAAGTGAATTAGTTGAAGGCATCACGCAAGAGCTTGGTGGCTTTATGATTGACTTGCGCCTGGGTCAGATGGAACCCACTGACATCCGTGGTATTCCTTTTTACAACAAAGAACTAGGCAAGATGGACTGGGCGGCCCCTGTGGACTTGCCCGATGATGAGCTTGCGAGTCAGTATCCGGTGGTTGTGCTGTTTTTGGACGAACTCAACTCTGCGGCACCTGCTGTACAAAGTGCGGCATATCAGTTGATTTTGAATCGCCGTGTGGGCAAGTATATCCTGCCCAAGAACGTGGTCATGGTTGCCGCAGGTAACCGCGAAAGCGACAAGGGTGTGACATTCCGTATGCCTACTCCGTTGGCAAACCGTTTTGTTCACCAAGAGATCCGTGTGGATCACGGCGCCTGGGAGCAATGGGCTGTGAACAACAAAATCCACAAAGACGTGGTTGGTTACGTTGGCTTTGCCAAACAAGACTTGTTTGACTTTGACGCTCGTTCAGTGAGCCGTGCATTTGCTACTCCACGCTCGTGGAGTTTTGTAAGCCAGTTCTGCGAAGACGATGACATGACTGATGCAGAATTGACTAACCTGATTGCAGGCACTGTGGGCGAAGGTATTGCCATCAAGTTCATGGCACACCGCAAGGTTGCTGGCAAAATGCCCAAGCCTGAGGATGTGTTGAGCGGCAAGGTTACTACACTGGATACCAAAGAAGTTTCTGCACAATACTCGCTTGCAGTTAGTCTGTGCTACACCTTGCAAGAACGTTTCCAAGCCTGCAAGGGTGACAAAGCAGAGATGGATAAATGGCATCCGTTTGCTGACAACTTCCTCAAATACATGATGGACAATTTCAACACTGAGTTGGTGGTCATGGGTTCGCGTGTTGCACTCACTACCTACAACTTGCCGTTGATTCCCAACAAGCTCAAGCACTTTGATGAGTTCCACAAGCGTTTTGGCAAGTACATCCTTGCCGCAAGTGCCAAAGAGAAGTAAAGTGGCCCAGGGTGGGTTTGACACTAAATCCACCCTGTCGTATAATTATTTGCATACATACAAGGAGCCCGAATGTCTACTGCAACAACTACCCTAAACAAAAAGGTCAGTAAAAAAGAACTGCCTAAAATTGAGTTTGATCAAAAGCGAGACAATGCTGTTCGCGAAAAACTCATCACTGCTCGTATTGCACTCCTACTCAAGGCTCCTTTCTTTGGCAACCTTGCCACTCGCATGCAGTTGATCAATGCTGATGACTGGTGCCCTACTGCGGCTACAGATGGCCGCAACTTCTATTACAATACTGTATTTGTTGAGAAGCTTCCTGCCAAGCAATTGGAATTCTTGGTTGGTCACGAAGTACTGCATGCTGTATACGATCACATGGGTCGTAGAGGTGATCGCGACCCGCAAATCTTTAACATTGCCAACGACTATGCTGTGAACGCAGACTTGATTGACCAAAAGGTTGGCGAGCGCATTAATGTATGTGGTATGTTGTACGATCCAAAATATCGCGGCATGATGTCAGAAGAGATCTATGATGACTTGATGAAAAATGTCAAGAAGATCAATCTAGAACAACTGCTAGAACAACTGTTGGACGAGCACTTGGATGGCAACGGCGACGGCGATGACGAAAGTGATGAAGACGGTGACAAAAAAGGCAACGGTCGTCCCAAGCTGACTGAAGAAGAAAAGCAAGCAATCAAGGATGAATTGCGTGAGGCTGTGCTCAATGCCGCACAACAAGCAGGCGCAGGCAACTTGCCTGCTGGTGTTAAACGTCTGATTAGCGACTTGACTGAGCCTGTTATTGACTGGCGCACGTTACTGGAGCAACAGATCCAAAGCACCATCAAGAGTGATTACTCTTGGATGAAGACCAGCCGACGTGGTTGGCACATGGATGCTATCATGCCCGGCATGTTGCCTGGTAATCAAATTGATGTGTTCATTGGTATGGACACGTCAGGCTCTATTAGTGAACGTGATATCAAAGACTTCTTGAGTGAAATCAAAGGCATCATGGAAAGCTACGATGAGTACAAGATCCATGTTGTGACTTGGGATACTGAAGTGTACAATCATCAAATCTTCACAAGCGACAACCTCAGCGACATTGAGTCATACGAGCCACAAGGTGGCGGCGGCACTGATCCAATGTGCGTGTGGCAGTTCTTGAAAGACAATGACATTGAGCCTAAAAAGCTGATCATGTTTACTGACTACTGTTTCTTTGGTTGGGATCCTAAAGAAGTTGAGCCCTACTGTGATACAGTTTGGGTCATCAAAGGCAACCCAGATGCACAACCAGAGTTTGGTGTGTGGGCGCACTATGAAGAAGCCAAGAAAGGTCGATGATGAATACTGATACTCAAGTGTGCAAATAATGAAGAAAGTGTTTAATTTCATTACCTGGAAGTGGCGTCAGTATGATGCTTGGCAAAAGATCTGGTGGTTTGCTTGTTTCTGGCTAGGTGCTTACATCACAGCTGAAAAAGGCAGTACCCACGAACAGGTATACATGTATCTGTTTGCTGGGTTAATGGCTGTGGTATTTCTCAAATGGTTTGTTTGGGACACTGTCAAGAGCAGTTGGGCAGACTACAACAAAGAGCAAGATCGCATTGTTGAGATCATGCGTGATGGCAAATAATCTAAAAACCTTGATTGAAGGCTTTGGCGAAGCAGACTATGGGCGTGTGACACGCAACGATTCTGCCTATGCTGAAACTCTAGAACTCACAGTAAACGAAATCAATCGTTTGGTTGTGATGTACAAGGCAGGCGGAGGCATGCAACATCTGCGCCTGCTACGTGACAGTATCGATCATTGGATCCGTCGTTACCATGGATATACCATTGGTGGCGGCATTGGATCACACTATGTTCAAGTGGACGTAAATCCACGTGACTGTATATTCGAACATATCATTCCAGCGAGCAAAATTCGCGACATGATGTTGGCTGGTGTGTTGACAGTTGATCAAGCTCTCAATGCACCAACATGTTTGATCAGCAAGACCAACGATGAAGTACTGCGTCGAGCAGGACATGTTAGCACAAGTCCCAGCTATTGGCATTTCTTTGATCGTTACAATGTCTTGACCGGAAATACATTTTCCGTGTACAATGGCAAAGTTATTGCAGATCCGCATAACTGGACCTTGGAACAGCATTACAAGCATTTTGGAGTTTAATATGTCGACATGTGATCGTATGAATACTGCGCAACGGCCATTGGCAGAATATGCATGGAAGTTAAAGAAAAAATATAAATGCACAAACAATCTTACCCAAAAACAATTCATAGCAATGTATGATGCCGGTGAGATACAGTTAAGCGGTGTGTATGAAAATTTGTTTGTAACTGTGCGAAATGTACTTGGATTACCTACTAAAAAAGTCAGTGGAGATGGTTACGATTTTGTAACCATCGAACGCAACAAAGACACAATACTAGGAGATATGAAAACAACAGTTTTACTCAAGGACGGAGATAACAGACGTTTTGTAATTTCAAGTGTCAAAAATAAACAAGGCACCGTGTATGCAATAGGATGGAACTGGCTAACCAATAAACCAAATTTTTTTGCCATTCCGCCAAACGAACTAGGCGAACATCCGGCGGCTGGAATCAAAATTCCAGTTGACCCAGTTACTGGGGAACGAGCTGGTGGGTGGTACAATAAAAATTGCGCCTATGATACCTGGGAGGATTTATGCAAAGCGAGTTAATCAAAGGTGGCATAGTACTTGCACTGGCATTGATTGCATTGTATTTTCTTATGGCCGATGTACGAAACAGGAATAACTATGTGTACTACGATTGTACCATGGCCAGTTTTCATCCAGACATACCGCCTAAAGTAAAAGAGGCCTGTCGGAATCGTCATGCACATGATCAAGACATGCAACACAAAGCTGAACAAGAAAAACTAAACAAAAAATGACACCTGTTAGTTACAAGTACACTATACTGCCCATGATGGCCAAAAGTGATGAAGTCAACATCAACCCAACTGAGTATTTGGAAATGATACAGTCACTGGGCGAAGCTGGCTACGAGTTAATTACCATATACAATGATTGTTTAATATTCAAAAAAGCATGCTACAATATAGAGAAATAAATCCCCTGAATGTGCATGGACTGCGGCGTGTGGAACATTGCCCACCGCATTTCTTGCAAGTGTGTTTTGATCTAAAGGCACAAGAACAGACCATAAGTGATTGGATCTTTACCAAACTAAGTGGCCGTTTTTACTATGGTGATAAAATCACACTGGATGATACCGGCAAACGCGGCATGTGCAAAGTAGTAGCATTTGAACGTCACAGCGAAGCTTCGTATTTTGGTCTGTTTCTAGATCAAATCAATTCCAGCGAACATAATCTTTGGTAACGAAAAAAAACTCGAGTGCTCTCCGACTCTTAAATAATAGCAGTAGATTTTATATCATGGAGAGACAATGGAAAACCAAACGGACACTACAACACCCGAAACTGAATCTGCACCTAGTTTAGGATTGCAAGACTTGGTGCTGATGGCTCAAATTATACAGTTAGCCACTTCACGAGCTTCGTGGAAGCCAGATGAATTGAGCGTCGTGGGCAATCTTTACGATCGCCTTATGAGTTTCCTTGAATCAAGTGGCGCAGTAAAAAAATCAGACCAGCCCGTAGAGTCTGAAACATCATCGGGACTCGAGGAGACACAAAATGCTTAAACACGTAGTAAAACACAATAGCCGTAAAGCGGCCTTGCTATACAGGCAAGTACCCAACGAAGATCACATGTGCCTATTGGTGTACAGTGATTTGTTACCTAGAATGATTCATGACGAGATCATGAAAGTTCTTGAAAGTCCAGTTGGTCAACAAGCAAACGATCTAGCCGATGCACTGTTCCGCAACATCATGCCTGATGGTAAAAATACACTTCAGGTCTTGCACGTGGAAGGCATGATTCAGAAGGTTCCTTGTAACCAAGTTATTGTTCAAGCCAATCAGAAATCAAGTGTGCGTCTTGACGAACTCAATAGCATTCTCAATGAAATGGCAACAGGGCAAGAAGCTGTACAACGTCTTGCTGAACTTGATGCCAAAGTAACTGGTTGGACACCTGCACAACAAACTGAGCAAAATGCCAAGAATGCTGCCAAGAAGCAAGCTAGACAAAACGAAGGTCGCGAAGTTGGTGTACCACCAAACGCAGCCAAGCCAGCCGACATTCCTGAGCTGAACACTGGTGTGTTATCCGACACTCAAATTGCCGCTAACTTGTTAGAGCAAGCAGAACGCATGAAACAACAAGCTGTGAGCATGCTAGCCGAAGTAACAAGATTAACAAACGAAGCAGTCGCACTAACACCAAAACCAGCTGTGAAGGTAACAAAAACAAATGTCGCGAAAACCAAAGTCAAAGCGCATTAATGTTGATGCGCGAGATCGTTGGAAGCAGATATTAAAAACAGTTAGTAAAGATGAAGTTCCAGTTTCGTTACTTGAAAAGATTCACGTTAATCTAATAGATGGTAGCAAAGTTGAAATTGACATTCTTCAGTTACTGGAAGAAGGCATGCACCCTGATGATATCAAAGACGAACTTAACGATCGTCTTAAAAAGATGGATGAGATTATCAAGGATGTGGACTTCTTTATCAGTATTGAAACTGTAGCAAAAACTGTGCAACCTGTTACCGACGATATCTTAAAATCTCTGTCATGATCCGTAGTATATTTTCCGTAGACCAGCGGGGAGGCCTAGGCAACAAAGGCTCCCTGCCCTGGGCCAATGACCCAGAGGACATGGCATGGTTCAAACAAGCCACTGAAGGTCAAGTGGTTGTGATGGGCCGGCGCACCTGGAACGATCCTAAAATGCCCAAGCCGTTGCCCAACCGCACCTGCGTGGTATTCACCAGTCAAAATTATTTGCCCAACGCACATGTGGTAAACGGTGATCCTGCTACAGTGATTCCAACACTAAAAGAAATTTACAAACACAAAGACATATGGATAATTGGCGGCGTTGACCTGTTGATTCAAACCAAAGACTTTTGTGATGAAATGTGGATTGCACATCGTAAAGGTTCATACTATGCTGATGTACGCATGGACATGTACAAATATCTAAACAGCACTAGAATTACCAGCAGTTGTCCAAACGAAAAACGCACCATCAACTGGTGTACATACAAAAACATAGACATTTTTAGACCTTTATGAAAACGTATCTTGACGCACTCAAACAAGTTTTAGAAACAGGTACCACACGATCAGATCGTACAGGTACAGGCACCATTGGTTTGTTTGGCATGCAACAACGTTACGATTTAAGCAAAGGTTTTCCTGCCGTGACCACAAAGAAGTTGGCATGGCGAAGTGTTGTGTCCGAGTTGCTGTGGTTCATTGAAGGGTCGGGGGACGAAAAACGCCTACGAGAGATACTACATGGTAGTAGGGATTCCAGTAAGGACACCATTTGGTCTGCCAATGCCACAGCATCCTATTGGAAACCCAAGGCAAAATATCCAGGCGACCTAGGCCGTGTGTATGGTGTACAATGGCGACACTGGCGTACTCCAGAAGTAATACAAGGTGGCAGCTTTACCAACGACTTTGGGCACACATTCAGTCTGGAAGGTGGAGTTACTATTAGAGAAGTTGATCAACTTATAGATCTGATCAACGGAATCAAAGCAGATCCATACGGACGACGACATATATTATCCAGCTGGAACCCAGGCGAATTACAAGCCATGGCCCTGCCACCGTGTCATTGCTTTGCTCAGTTTTATGTTGCAGATGGCAAGCTATCATGCCAGATGTACCAAAGAAGTTGTGACATGTTTTTAGGTGTCCCCTTTAATATCGCTAGCTACAGCCTGTTAACGGCCATGATAGCTCAAGTGTGCGGCCTCCAGGTCGGGGAGTTCGTTCACGTTCTCGGCGATGCACACATCTACCTAAATCACGTGGACCAGGTAAAAGAACAACTCACACGTGAACCCTTGCCTGAACCAACTCTCTGGCTCAATCCCGAAGTAACTGATATCACACAGTTTACCATGGAAGATATTCGGCTAGATAACTACCAATCTCACTCTAGCATTTCTGCCGCAATGGCTGTATAATACAGCTATGATACTTCACGAATTCAGCATGGGGGATGTGGAAGACCCGTACTTGTACGCTGGGTTTCCAATCCATGAATGGCAACAGACCGACAAAGGTAAATGGGTCATGGCACATGCAAAAGGTGAAATTGTGTTTCACTGTAGACCATGCCCTGAAACATACGGCTTTCGAGTGATCATCACCGGCGAGCTAGAAGAACGAGACGAAATCATTTATAGGTTGAAATACACATGAACATTTTAGTAACAGGTGGTGCCGGCTTCATTGGGCACAATGTGGTAGCAAGATTAGAACAACTAGGACACTCATGCAGTATCCTAGACAATCAAACCGACTACGGTGTTGTACCTGCAGAAGAAATCACTGCGCTACATGCAGAGCGCAAAGAATTGTATCAAGCTCCTTTGCACAGGATAGATTTAGAAAGCAACAGTGGTAATGTTGACTGGATGGTAAAACGTTACCAACCTGATGTGATCATACACATGGCCAGTTTTCCACGACAGAAAGTTGTAAGTGCAAATCCTCGTTGGGGTGCTGATGTAATGATGGGCGGTACAATGAGCCTGCTCGAAGCTGCCAAAGCACATGGTACAAAACGTTTTGTGTATATCTCGTCTAGCATGGTATATGGCGACTTCACACAGGACATTGGAGAAGACGATCCGTGCAACCCAATTGGACAGTATGGTATTATGAAGCTTGCAGGAGAATGGCTTGTTAAAGATTATGCCCGCCGTGGTTGTTTTGATTACACTATTATACGTCCTTCTGCTGTGTATGGTCCACGTGATATTGAAGACCGGGTGGTGAGTAAGTTTCTTACTGCGGCCATGCGTGGCCAAAAGCTCAAGGTCAAAGGCGTGAATGAGATGCTGGACTTTACTTATGTGGACGATGCTGTGGCAGGTATTGTTGCCTCTGCCTTAGATCCTAGAGCAAGTAATCGTACCTATAATATCACACGTTCTGCCAGTCACACCCTGCTAGAAGCCGCACAGTTGGCCATTGCCACAGTTGGTCAAGGTGAGATTGAAATACAGGACAAAGATGCAGAGTATCCAAGTCGTGCCAGTCTCAAGATTGATCGTGCTAGAGATGAACTAGGTTTTATTCCGCAAGTGGACATTGAGGAAGGATTCCGACGCTACCATGAATGGCTTAAGAAATGAAGATCCCGTTCACTAATTTACATCAGCAGTACCTAGACTGCAAGATAGAAATTGACGAAGCCATTGCAAGAACCATTGCAAGTAGCAGTTTTATCACTGGACCAGATGTTACAAAGTTTGAAACAGAGTTTGCACAATACGTAGGAGCCGAGGATTGCGCCAGCACAGGTTCAGGTACCACAGCATTGTTGTGTGCCATGAGAGCCTTGGGCATTGGAGAAGGTGACGAAGTGCTGACTACCCCACATACGTTTGTTGCCACAACAGAAGCCATTGTTAGTGTGGGTGCTACACCTGTGTTTGTGGACATTGATCCAGACACACATCTAATAGATTTAGAACTATTGGAACAGGCAATCACTCCATACACTCGTGCTATCTTGTTTGTGGATATTTACGGACAGTGTCCAGACATGCAACGTCTAAGTGCTATCCGTGACAAATATGATTTGTACATTGTGGAAGATGCCGCACACAGTCTAGGCAACACATTCATGGGTCGGACTGTGGGAAGTTTTGCTGACATCACATGTTTCAGTTTCAACCCTGTGAAGAACTTGGGTGCCATGGGCGATGCTGGCTGTGCAGTAGGACAAAAGATCTTGATGGATCAAGTGCGTATGTACAGAGACCACGGACGCACCGGACGATACGACATTGTTGAAGTAGGATACAACGCACGTGTTGACAACATGCAAAGCAACATTGTGCTGGCCAAACTTCCTAAGTTGCATGGATGGCTTAACCGCAAGCGTGATATCTGTGCTTACTACAATCATCATCTACGAGATGTTGTTAAAACAGTCAAACGAGTACAAGGTAACAGTCACAGTTACTATGTGTATGTTATACAAACACCGCAACGTGATGAACTCCGTAAGTTTTTAGAAGCCCGGGGTATTGGCACCAATATACATTATGCCACTGCCACACACCAACAGCCAGCATATTTGCCATGGTATCGTCCTTGCCCTGTAGCAGAACGCACAGTAAACGAAATCCTTAGCTTGCCATGTTGGCCAAGTATGACTAACGATCAAGTCAACTATGTTGTTGACTGTGTCAAGGAGTTCTTCGAATGATCATGTGGCTGGTAGGTGCAGGTTACTGGGGTAGCAAGGTATTACAAAGTCTTGAACGATTTGGTGTGCATGCCAAGATCATTGATATCAAAAATGGTCAAACCATACAAGACATTGACACTCAAGATCCTGTGATGCTGGCCACGCCACTGTGGGAACACTATGAACAAGCCAAGTATCTGATACAGCGTGGACATGATGTGTACATTGAAAAGCCCATGGCAGAGTCTGCGCCCAAGATTGCAGAACTAGCAGGATTGGTCACAGGTGATCAAATAGTCATGGCAGGACACATCTTTGTGCTACATCCGCAAATGCAAGAAATCAAATCGCTGATTGCACAAGGCAGAATTGGTGCTTTACAGCATGTGAGCAGTCGCAGATTGAACTGGGGCATATATCAAACACGAACAGATCCGTTGTTGAGCCTAGCAGTACATGATGTGAGCATTGTGCAACAAGTGTGCCAAGCCCGCATGACAGTTGACTTTGCTCGCGGTTGGAACTACAGCAACAACACACAGCCTGATCGTGTGTACTTCACTGGCACTGCTGGAGATGTTACATATGATATTGACGTCAGTTGGTATTGGCCTGTACGCACACGCGAAACTGTATTTGTTGGTACTACAGGGCAACTGATATGGGATCAGGATTCAAACACAATCACAGTCACAGCTCATGCAATACAAAATCGTCGTGCTGTGGTAGATCCTGCTCCTGTAACAATTGAATACAATCATGACATGACCCCACTGGATGTTGAAATAAAACACTGGGTTGATTGTGTACAGAATAGATTGCAACCGGTTACTGATACCCAGCAAGCACTAGACATTGCACTGATTATTGATCAGGCAAACCATGCAATTGGTTAAAGTATTCCTGTAACCATTCCCAACGAAACGCTTTCTTGAGTTCACTGTTGTTTGAGATATTCTCAGCAAAGAACATCGCGCCATCGTTTGCGCCCTTGAGAACCCATTCTGCATGCGGACCTGTTGCGTGTGTTCGCCACACATTGATGCGATAGTCTGTTTCTACATCAGGCCGGTCCAACTGCCATTGACACAGTTTGCTTACTTCACGGAATGCTGTGCGCCAGGCCTGATACGGACTGGTAGCAAACTCTCCATACACACTGATCAAAGGAATTGACTCTGTATCAAAGCTCATGGTAAAGTCCATACCGCCAATTTGTTCCCAAGGCTTGGAATTCAATACCGATTCTTTATGGTACATGATAATACCCATGTGCCCGTAACACAAACCATTGCTGGCATTGAGTGCATTGAAGATGTACTGCTTGGGTGCTTGCCAACGATCAGGAACAAAAGAAAAGTCCCAGTCTTCATGTAATCGTGTTTTGGCAAAGGTAGCATAAAACCAAGGCGTGTCGCTCAATGCGGCTGCTGCCTTGAGTGCATTTTCCATTCCGTCTACACCATGCACACGTTTGGCTTTTGGATAGCGAGCAACCAGTGTGGCCCAATTCTCATCAGCTTGTGGTTCATCGTAACTGATAAACACAATGTCTTGTGGTGTACTGGCTACAGAGTTTACACGTACTAGATGCAGGTAATCATAAACCTGTGTCTTGAGGTGCATTTGTGCAGTCTTAGGCACAAGGCTGGCGCTGTTATCTGCAGAAAAACTAATCAGCTGGTGGTGTTTTTCTCCCCACAAGCTAGGTTCAGTGTCAACGTGTGCTAGTGATGTATTGCAGTTGAACAACTGATACTCGGATTCAAATTCAGTTGCCATGATTGTGGTAACCAAATCGTTGTTGCCTACATACACTTCAGGCCACGCCACCCTTTTGGGTCCAGGCACATGATAGTTGACATCAGCAAACCATTCCAGCTGTTCTGGTGCTTGTCGTTTGTATTCTGCAACTGGCACCAGCAGTATGTCTCCAAACTTTTGAACACCCGCGGCCCAGCAATGAATCTGGGCAGACTCCCAAGGAACTGGATACCAATCAAAATCAAAGTCCACACAGTCCGAACAACTCAACACGACCCAAACATGACTGGTATTAGATTTATTAACGCATCGTGTGACGGTATCCAACACACTGTGAAAATATCTTGTTACTCGTGCATGTGGATATTGTTGTTGGATACTGGCAATGTTAACATCTTGTCCGCCAAGATCAATTATAAACAAGTCATACATCTTGTTCTTGCCAGGTGTATTGATATACACAACGAACACCGTCAACATCAATAGCATAGATATCTAGGTATTCTTGCAATATGTTCAATATTTCAGTAGCATCTGTTGTGCCAAAAGATTTTTGCAGATCAACTTGTCCAATTGGCAAATAACCTAAACTTAAATTTTCATCCATTGGATCCAATTGGTTATCAACTAACCAATGCTGGAACGATTCTATCTGTTGATCATGCCAGGGATATAATCCTTTTACAATATCTCTACCCCAATCAATATCAAATTCTCCTGAATAGTATTTGAGATGAGTGATTGCTTCGCACGTGGTGGCATCAAGTTTGGGTGCATTTTCGTCACGGAACACTTCAAACAGTGTTTTACCAATTTGTGCCCAGTGCATGTATACTCCGCCAAGCACTCTATCATAACCATTCTGCAGAAATAATTTTTTATGCTCGGGTTTGAGTGCCACTCTTGGCGCCTTGAAAAATGTAGTAATCTGTGACGGCCTTATCCACTCAGGCAACATATCATATTTTCTTTGACTGATAACTAGGCTTTCAATTTCATGACACACAGTGTTTAGTATACCAATGCTTTTTCTAATAGGTGCCGGAGCATGCAGATGATATGCACTTTCGTTGTCTAGGGTTCCTTGCAGTTTTTCAAAATGATTGTGCAGTCTGTTCATTACATTATTCTTTAGAGTCATGTACATCATGCCAGGTTCTAGTTGTGCAGGACGAGGATATTCTTTACCAAATCTAACCACGTCGGGACTGAACCATTCTTCAATCACATAAGGTTCAAGTCCGTGTTGTGCCCAGTCGTAAGTATTGATACTGTAGATAGCTTGATTAAGTCGCTGACAAAGATATTCTAAATCACGAGGAGCTTGCGGAAATCCTAAAAAACAAAATGTTTTGTTTAATGGTGTACCACTACGCACTACTTTCTTTAGTTCAGCGATCCAGTCTTCGGCTAGTTTATGATCATATGCATTTATGAAATAACACAATTCTGTGCCTTCTTTGTTTCTCAGTGTTATTTTTACAATCTTAGGATTTTTGTTTGTAAAAAATTGTAAAAATTTTGGCACAAGTTTTGGCAAGAGTTTTGCAAGTTTAGACATTTATACTTCTCCACCATTCAGCAACTGCTGGTCGCTGACTTAGAATTTTTTCCATATCAATTGAACACGTTCTAATTTTTTCCAACTGCAACATACGTTGTTTTCCTTTTACAATAGATTTGTTGTATATGTCAGGCCATTGTTCAGCAAAGGTTGGCCTAGTTTTTAATTGCACTAGAGTGTCACGTAAGGCGCCAGAAACCTTTAACTGGTCAAGTATTTCGTCTACCCACGGGTGCAGTATTTCTCGAGGTAGTGCTAGAGGTGACATAACTATATCCGGGCTAAAACTAAACACAACCTTTGCTAGAACATCTACGTCTAGCTCTTGTGCCAGACGTTCAATATTCAGTACTTCAAACATACCTGGCAGGGTCAGTGTGAAATCAATTCTCAATTGCCTTGAGTGTCTGCGGATCGCAAGTGCCTGTTGAAAGTTAACAAGCCACGCCTGGTAATCAAGTCCTGTGCGAATGTATTCTCCAATTTCTCCTGTGCCGTCCAAGCTCGCACATATTTGCCAATCGCGTAGATGACCAAGAATATCGGTGAATAAGTTAACATCACGTAGACTAACGCGACTAAGGTTTGTGTTGTATCTAGCGTAAACATTTGGTCCATCTCCTAATTCAATAATGCGGCGCATGTACTTCCAGTGTTGGCTGTACATCAAGGGTTCGCCGCCCACCCAATAAACTTCTTCAACTCGGTGTTCTTCAACAGCACGTGCAAATTCTTGCTCAACCACGCTGTCTTGGAAGTCTGCTATTTTACTACGAACTTCTGGCTTCATCCAATGATTTTGGGCATTATCCCATTGTATCATGTTATGTTGTCGTTGCTCAGATTCCCATGCACTGCTCAGCATGTCTCCGCACATGCGGCATTTGAAGTTGCATAGGTTACTAAAACGATAATCCCAACTCACAGGCAACATGGTAGTTGTGCCATCAACTGTGGTTGATGCTTGTACGTCTGCCCATTTGTGTGCAAACAATTGATTAAAGTAGTCTCTGTATACAGATGTATTCAACAGTTTGTCATTGCACACTTCGCACTCAGGCAGTGTTTCACCAGACATCATTCTACGCCTGACGGATTGCATGTGCTCTCCGTTCCAATGTTCGTCTAGGGTGATAGGTATGTATTTGCCAGTGCCAGCACTGGTGTCAATATACTGTTGAAAGTTTTGTGCAGGTTCACGACTTGCACAACACATTCTGCGTTCGGTTTGCGGGCTCAGGTATGTGTGTACCCATGGCGCCATGCAAAGATTACTAGGCTTGTTCATAACCCATGGCCTTTGCTATTTCTGAATGCGTTTGTGCAAAGTGTTCTTTGCGATTGGCATCTGTACGTGCCATAAACTCACAAAACTCTTGACCATCACTGCCTGCACCGTTTTCAATAAAGCCAATGATACCAGCAATGTCTTTGTGAAATCTAGCATGAAACTTTGCAGTACGCAAGTGATCCAACACCAGTTGTTTTGCCAAAGCAGTCATGCGACCAATGTTCATGCGCACAGGGTCATGCAACATGTTGAAGTATATGCTGTTGAATCCTTGTGCATCTGCCCACTCGCATATTTCTTCAAGGTAAAAGACATTTTGTATGTTTACTGTTATACAAACCTGTAGTGAAATGTTTTGTGATGTGGTGCGCAACTGTGTTGCACGAGAGATGTTGTCACATACTTCGTTCCATACAGCACCAGCACGTTCTAGTTCAAACCGTTTGCCGATATTGTCCACGCTGAATGCAATTTCAACATGCTTGAACTGGGTCCAAATTTTTACCAGTTCTGGATCCCATACAGTGCCATTGGTGTTGTAGTGTATGCTGATGTCTTTGGCATAGCCGTGATCCACAGCAATTTTAAGTAGGTCAACATGCTCTTTGATCAAAAAAGGCTCGCCGCCCGTGAACTCAAAATACTTGACATTTGGCAGCAGGCTCTGCAGGTCCTTCCAGAACTCATCAGTCTTGCGTGGCCATTCGCCTAGTTTTATTTCTTGATATGCACGTGAAGCTTTGGGATTGGCAGGATTTTGAAAAGTCATTTCTTCCTGTGCCCACTTGCTACTTGACCATGTGCCGCAGATGCGGCATTTGAGATTGCAGATATTACCCAGTTTGAGATCAAGAAACCACAGTTGATCATGTGAAGGATTGTGCCAGTTAATGTCTTTGATGTGTTTGTCAAATTTGAGATTGTTCCATTGCCGTTTGCTGGTACGACCAGCATCCTCTTCTGACCAGCAACGTTGACAGGCACTGGGACGAACGCCTGCTAGAAAGTCTTGTCTTAGTTTTTGTACACTGTCACTGTAGTATGCTGTGGACAAGCCATCAGCCACAGTTAACATACGCCCGTTGTGAGTTACTTCGTCCAGCGCCAGACAACAGGTACGCATGGTACCAGCGGCCGTGGCCTCCAGTGAAATCCAAGGTAACACACAAATCTTAGGGTTTGGCAGCATGGCGAAATGATTCTTCTAGTTCAGGAAATGTTTTGAACAAATCCTCTTGACGCAAGCTATCTAATTTACGAGTCTGCGAAAAAAATTCTGGTAACAAATGCTGTTGTTGCATAGCATCCATGAAAGATAGCATTCCATTGAATCCAGATGTGGCACGATTAAGTTTGTCATACGGCTTTAACCATTCAATATGTGCTAAAACTTTTTTCCGAACTTGATCTTTAATTTCTTGGGGTAGAATATCAATCCTGTACCAGTCTGGTTTTTGTAAAATATTAATATTGATATCTTGTGGATCAATGAGCCCTAGTTCAACCCACTCTCGATGAAAGTCAACAATGTGCAACACATTAAAAATACTAACAGTTGGACTTATATAAAAATCTACTTTTGGGCATACAGCTTGCATGCGTTTTCGATTCTCTACAATATCTGCCCACTCAGTACCTTTACGCATGTACTCCCCGCGCTCATAACTGGCATCTAAACTGGCACCAATACTAACTGAGTCAAAGAGTTTCCATAGTTCTAGCACGTCTTGATCTTTGTAGGCCAGTTTGCTAAAGTTTGAATTGTAAACAAGACTCACGTGAAACATTTTTCTTTTTACCAGTTCGTTTAACAAACGATAATGTTCTTCCATAATAAGTGGTTCGCCACCAGCAAAATATATGCGATCAAGATGTGGAATGTGTTCTTGCATCTGTTCCCACATGTCTTCTTCGGTACGTCCAGCATAGGTAATTCGCGGTTGCTCTTTGGGGCCCCACAGTTTTACTTCGTCATTGTACCAGTTACTGCTAAAGGTACTGCCACAACTGCGGCAACGAAAGTTACACACATTGGAGAAGCGAATGTCATAGTAACGTATCTTGAAATCTTCCACAGTACCATCAGGCAGTGTATTGTCTACTAGTCCAACATGGTGTCCAAAACTTTGACTGATACTATGGCGCATGCTGACAAATCCTGCACGTTCTTGTTCGTAACAACGACTGCATTCTTTGCTGGGTTGTCCGTTTAGCATGTTAAGCCGTATTTCTTTAAGGCCTTCGCTGTTCCAGACTTCTTTCATTGTTTGTTTTTTAAGGTCGCCAATTGGCATGTTGTAATCGGTGATACAACAAGGATATGCACGACCATCTGGGTAAGCATGCAAGTGTATCCATGGCAACATACAAAAATGCGGATCTGTTAGCAACAGGTCTTGATGCCACTGGGGCATTTTTTCTATGTCCGCATTAAGGGGTTTGCGACTGTTGTAGGTATAGTCTCTAGGGTATTTGCTCATAGAATTCCTTAAGTTCAGGGAAAGTGGTAATAAAGTTCTTTCCTCTGCGTTGATCGTATTGTGCGTAAAATTGTTTGAAATCGTTTTGCATTCTAGGCAATTCTGGTCCAGTCACTGGTTCTCGCAAGTAGTTGATTAACCGTGTCAATTGATTGATTTCGTGTTCGTGCATGAGACTATTGTTTTGATATTGCTCAACTATTTGTTCAATGGCATGTGCATATTCCATGCGTAGTGCAAGTGGTAGAACGTATGCACTTTGAAAACTTGGAAAACGCAAGATGTTAAAGCTCATGCTAGGAAAATCTCTGCCGTAACTTTGCTTGAACATCATCATGGTAGTAATGAACGCTGGTAGTCCGGGCAAACACAATGCGTTGATGGTACACATCATGTGCAATCCACGTATGCCACTGTTGGCAATCTTTTCTATATTTTTAACCCAGGCCGGCCAGTCTAATCCATCACGTATGTATTCTGCCTGTGCAGTTATTGTTTCGCAACTGGTATATATGTCTAGTTCAATGCCTTGCGTAGATGCCAGCAGTCGATCAACGTCTACTTCTCGGCCAAGGTTGGTGTTGATAGCTAGACGTGTGTTTGAGCGTCCTTGGTTTTGTTTGAACCAGTCAATGAGTTTCCAGGTATGGGCCGACATGAGTGGCTCTCCTCCTGTGATGCGGAGCTCTGTAAGGGTGCGGTGGAGGTCAGTTTCCCACCATTTGAAAAAAGCCTCCACATACGGATTAGTCTCACCGAATTTATAAAGTTGACTATGATCATGAGTGTGAGTAAAATGACCGCGCCCGTCTGATACCAGGTTAATGTAGGGTCCGTTTTTACGTATGTCATTAACCCAAGTACTACTAAAAGCAGGGTTACAATAAGAGCAAGCAAACTGACAAGTTCTGTCAAAAGCAATTTCCAACGTGCGAAGGTTGAAGTCGGTATAACTTGGTTGGGTGAATGCAACATTTAGGTCCTCCTCGGAATGTATCACAGTTTTATAGACACGATCAGATACAGCATCCGTGTTCATGTCTTCGATCTTCCAGCAGTAGTCACACCCTGCTGGGCGTTCACCACGTTGCATTTGCTCACGCTCTTTTTTCTTTTGCGTGGTGTTGTGCAATGCGGCAGGATTTTGACTTATTTGATCTAAGTCAATAGCGTGGGGCAACGGATGATGACAACTGGTTGTTTGTCCGCTACCTAACCATATGGTAGCATTATACCATTTGGCTCCGCAGAAGCTGGCTGACTTGATGTCAATAACTCTGCGTTTGTATTCCAAATCTGTTTCGTTATTCAGTTTCGGCATGATATTTGCACTCCTGCCAGAATTCCGTCATCTCTGGAAATGTTTGTAAAAAGTCTGTGCCACGACGCCGATCATGCTCTGCAAAGAAACGATAAAAGTCTGCACGTTGTGTTGTCAGTGCTGGCGGAGTTTCGTGCATCCATGCTAGATTACGTTCCATACGCTGTATCTCGTAGTCTTTGAATCCCACAAAGCCATCCGTCATTTGATTTTCTTTCATGAAACCAATCACTTGTTCCAGTTTGTATTTGTAACTTGCTGGCAAGGTTTGTATGCTTTGCCAGGCAGGTGTGCGTAGCAATGGTGTATCAAACCACACACGCTGATAGGTCTTGCTGTGTCTAGCACGTAGTTCTAGTATGTAATCCAATAGATCGTGTAGGCCAGTGATATTCAAATTGTTCATGGTAATGATAAATGTTAAACTATTCTTATACGGAATGTCTGTCAAGTACCTGTCTACATTGTCAAGGCAACGTTCAAAGTCTAGTCCATTGCGTATGTATTCAGCTTGAGCGGCTATACCGGTGTCAAGGCTAACATACTGCATGAAATGTTCTATCTGTGTGTTGCACAGTTGTTTCACATAACCAAGATATTTGTCCATTAGCTTGGGCTCTACGCTAAAGTTACTGGTCACATCCAGGTGTAGGCCATTAAGCGGTAGCGCCAACACATAGTCAAACACACGATATGTATTGTGATCCATGAGTGGTTCTCCGCCAGTCATACGAAAATGTTTTAATCTTGGATATAAGGTAGGCCACCAATCCCAGAATGCGTCAACATAAGGATTATGATCTCTTGCAGGAATAGGCCGGCGGCTACCAGTAAAATGCTCAGGGCTATTATGAGGTGTAGCAGTGGGATAGGCTCCGTGGGCATTAACTTCTGCTTGCCAGCTAGAACTAAATTGTGGACTACAATAACTGCATTTAAGATTGCAAGCATGATTAAAATTGACTTCAACGTAACTAGGTATAACATCTTCTTCTCCTGTATTTGTTTTAATACTGTTAAGGTGTTCTGCGGCCCACGGCTCACCAGAACGATAATGTCTGTCACTTAGTTGTCCGTTGTCTTCTGCTGACCAGCAGTAGCCGCACTCTGATGGTCGTTGATCTTTCAGCATGATCACACGCTGTTGTTTTTTGTATGGGGTGTTGTGCAATGCACCTGGGTTGTCTTTTAATAATTCTGCTGGTATTTTGTGTAACGGTGGATGGTAGCAGGAATTGTTCATTCCGGTGGCCAAATGCAAACTAACTTGTTGCCATTTGGCCAAGCAGAGAGCTGGCCCAAGTTTGGCCTTCATATCCTCTGCGGCTTGCATAAAATCACTCACGTGTCATTATACCTTTATTTGTAAAATTGCTTTTGTAGTGATGTTTGAAAAATGCACTAGGCTCTGGGTCCAGATCCACAATGTTCAACCCTAGTTGTCTGCGCAGAACATCTCCTACAGCAGTGCAGTCATCTGCGTCATGCTGTTGATATGTGTTCCAGAGTTTTTGTAGCTCGTCAAAATCCTGTACCTTTGTGTAGTCCCAGTCATTGAGCATGGTCATGTACGTGCCACAGCGAGCTCCATACACAGCCCAAAAGCCATTGGCATCGTCGGCACCAACACTTTGCCATATGGTCAAATGATCCATGTTACGTGCATGTACCCGTGCTTTGAATTCAGCAAGGCTAGGACGTTGTCCACGATCCAAGCACATCTTGACACCTTCACGAAATCCTGCTCTCCAGGCCTGATGGGGTGTTTGATTGGGATAGGTAGTTGAGTAACAATCGTGCATGGCCCAGTAGTTGGGGTAAAAACAAAATTCCACGTCATTTGCCGCCGTGCCGTCTGTGGCTTCGTGTGTGCGCATGTTCTCAACAAAATCTTGAGTCCAACAACTCAGACCACCATTGCCATACATCAATCCGTTGATTGTGTTGCGGGCTTTCCAGCGGAACACACAATCCCTATTAGTATCATCAAGGGATAACTGAAGATTGAAAAAACCAGGATCAGGAATATTATCGCCATCAATAATGATAAAACGATCAGTGTCACTGGCACGGCCAGCAGCCTTGTGGGCCGCATCACTTCCTTTAACGCCGTCCACACGCTTGGCCCATGGGACCATGTTTTTGATACGTATCCAGAATTCTTCTTTCTTTGGCTCGTCATAGGTCAAGAATATGCAATCTAAATCTGCAATATCAATCAATGTTGTTTGTGTACCTTGTGACATTTTCGTATTCTTCATTTGGATCCAGATGTAAACTCATGTGATCTTTAACAGTCACATGTTCGCCAGTGTCGCTTTCCTGTAATTGTAGCACAGACCTAGCACGTAAGTCAAAGAAAACCAATGCACCATTTTTTACTTTGGTCAAACTATCAATGCGATCCCATTGTTCTTCAGTTATATCAACAAAATCATTGGGCAGATCCAACCACGGTGGACCCATGACCATATCAACTATTTTACCGCTAGAGTTATAGTAAGCTCTGCGTTTGTTTTTAACTTCGTGCAGTGCTAGATTGTCCTGCTCTTGCATGAACAGTTCAATGGCTTTTTCGAATTCGGTAGGCATGTTCATATTTCTCCAGTAATAAATCTGTGGCCCAGTGTTTGTCATGGTAGTGAAATGGGTGCAGTTGATCCTGGGCACTTACTCTTATGTATGGCGGCACTGTTTCAATAACCAATTCTTTCATCCATTGCTCGCGAGGAATTCGATAATTGATAGCTGGCTTCATGTGCGTCATTTGGAAAAAATTCAACTCTGGTAAAGTCACAAGTTCTACACCTGTCAGCTTTGCGGCAACTGCAAACACCATGTCGTTGCTGCCAGGGTCTTCACAGGCTATTAAATTTTCACTCACTGATTTCCAATCTTGGTACACACGTCTTGCATGCTCAAACAATGCAACGGCTGTGTGACTTTTGCGCCAGTACATGAGTCCAGTGTACACATCAGGTAGTTCGTTTTGATCAAATGTTTTTCTATAAGCTCTAACATCAGAAACGTCTCCAAGATAGTTTCTACAGCCTGTGCTAATCACAACATCTCTAAGACGTAATGCTCTCCACCAGTGCGCAATACTACGTGTAAACAGTAAATCAGCTTCAACCTTGATAGTTTCTCTAAACGGAGTCAGTCTGGCCAACTGCCAGCTGTTGCGTTGTTTCCATTCTTGATCTTGTGCATCATCCAAGTCTAGTATGACCACATGGTCAAACACTTTGCGTATGTGGTCCGCTGTGGCGTCCCAGCTGACTTGATCTGTAATCAGTGCATAAGGCAAGTCGGGATCTACCAGTGCAAGACTAAGTCGTTGCAAATAGGCCAGCCGCACATAGTCTGTGCTGGTATTGTTTTGTGCCAAACATACTATGCCTTTTTCAATCATTGCCGTGCCTGTTGTAGGAATTGATCAAAGCTGGTGCTCTGCAACCAGGCCTTGCTTTGTACATGCAGATCCTGTCTGGGCAAGATGTCTGCACCATGTTCTGTGCGCACCACCATCCAGTCTTGATTGATATCAATGGACTGTACAGGTGCATCCACTGTGGTTATACCCCATGGCATTCTTGTTTGTTGCGGTAACGCATATCCATACAGTATTTTCTCAGCCATGGCAAATGCCATGTCATTGCGAAAGTTAGATTGTAGTATGCCAAATATCTGTCGATAGTAGCTGTAGTTCTTTTGTATGCGACCCACAAGATCAAAAAAGTGCTGTGCTCGTGGCCCTTTGCGAAAGAAAAACACTGTGGCCCAGATTGGTTGTAGCCCGCGGGTGTGAAAGGATTGGTCATGCAACATGTGATTGTGATGACAGAACACCAGATCGCTCTGGCTAGCAAACAACAAATTCAGTTTGTTTGTTGTGACCAAGTAGTCTGCATCAATTACTATGGTCTCATCCCAGGGTGACAAATCATACACTTGAAACCTGTTGTGATTCAACCATTCCACACGTTGTTGTGTATCAGTATCATTGCGATGATTAAGCCAGTGTTTGGGTGTGGGTGTGGACACAACCTGACAGGGAATATCCAGATGATGGCTTGCTAGTTCTAGAGTTTTTTTGGCTATGCCTTGATAATCAATTGAACTAGTGTTGTTTGCTAGTGCAAGTATGCCCCTAGATTTTTCGCTGGCGCTGAAGTTGTTCATGCTGTTGATGCCATCTATTCATTACCATTGAATACTGTTGTTTGCACTGAGCCAGTAGTTCCAACCTTTTACAAAGTATTGGATTTCCGTAGGTATCTTCAACAAACACAGTGTCCTCGTCCCATGCACTTAAAAAACACATCAATTCTGGAGTGGCTTTGAATAGGCCATTTTCGTAAGGAAGGAGCAGATCCGTTTGAATCTGTTCCTTTAGTTTGAGTTTGTTTCTTTGATAATCGGTTGCTTGACGTATGTCTTGCACCAGTGCATTGAGTGTCATACACTTACTTATCAGTGCCGGGCATGTGTAAATTAGAAATTCAACACAATGTTGCCGTTGATGATGTTCAATGCACATTGCAAGCGGTCACGCCGTGTCCAACTGATCCTACCAAGATCGTAATGTTCCATATGGAATACCTTGCGAACTTTGGTTTTGTTGCTGGTTACATTGACTCGTTTCCAGGATGCGTTTTCAAACGTATAGCGAACGCCTTCAGCAGTTTTGAAACTCCATCTAGAGCTCATTTCTGTATCTGAACCAACTACATCAAATTTGATAGTATCAGCAAGCGATCGATTTCTTTTGGCTTCAGCGGCCGCTTGCGAACGATCAATGTGGCCGCCCAGACTCACTAGATCCTTGCCAGTCAAACCCATGAGTTGGCACCATTCTAGTAAGCCTTGCAGTTGTTCGTGTTTTGCTTTGTCAAAACGTTTTAATCGAGATAAGTCCATGTTAGTAAATCAATTGTGTTCGTTGTTGAATGCGATCGCTGTAAAGTTGATTACCTCGTTCGCGGATCAGTTCTGCGGCATGTTGGGGATCGCTGTTGAACAATTCCCACATGTCACGTTCGCTTACGCTTGCATCTGTTTGTATAGTATACACTTCATAGTGACGCTGACTGTTGACCCTAGCACGAAGTAAAATACCTTGTACTGCACGATTTAGAGCCGCACCTGTTTGATCTCCAGGGTCGCGAGCTTCTGGATCAGAAAGTATCTGCATCATGCGGATTTTTTCTTCTTCATTACGTAGTCGTTCCAGGGTAGTTAGGTCCAGCACAGTTTCCAAGCCAGTCATGTCCCAACTGAGTAAAAATACGTTATGTTTTTTCTTTGCCATGTTGATGCCTGTATTCACGTCGGAGCCAATACTTGTATCTGTTGAAATAATCTTTTATTTCGTAGTCACGCTGTTGACTAAACAGTTCAAGTTCATCTTTGTGTTGCATCCACATTTCCTGCAACCAATGTCTAAAGGTCATACTACCTCCTATACCATGGCTTTGATTAACATATCCAATGCTTTTTTCTCTTCAGCTTTTTCTTCTTCGGTGAGTTCTTTTTCAATGATCTTTTCGCTGTGTTGCGGAACATAGCCTTCCTCAGGCAGTTGCTCAACCATGGTGATCAACATGCGATACTGTTCCCACGCCGCAGTAACAGATTCATTTACTGTACCATGTGGTGCAGTAGGAAACAGATCCATCCAGATGTAATCACGCGGCACCTGCATGGGGCTGATGCCGTTGGCACGAGGTTCCAGGATCTTGCCTGAGTTGAACAACTCTAGCCCCACACGTTCACATTCCTTTTGATCCAGACCCAACAAATATCCACGACGGTGCATGTATTCGTTAACCACCCATTTCACATGTTCTTCGGATGCCATGTGTGTTCGCGCAATAAGACATAGCACATCGTCAAAGGCAACTTCACCACGCACAATGCTACCAAGACACCGACCAAAGCTGAAACCAATTTTCATGTAAACTCTCCTTAGATAGTGATAGTTTAACACAAAGTTGAAATAGTGTCAACTGTTATTTAGATTTTCCAAATATTGTTTAAGGTTATTTCCGTGCAAACTAAGCATCATGGCATCCTGTTCGCCCATGAGTTCAATTGCATGCCGACTGCGAATATAATACGGAGATGTTAACAAATGATCCAACTGTAGTAACTGTAGGTTGGTCATTTCTTGTATTTTGAAATGATAAAACTTTACATCTTTGTTTTGTAAAAGTTTTTTGTGTGCGCTGACTGTGAGTCGTAGACTATTGGGATTTAGAATATTGCGCCAAATATCTTCTGGAAGGTGGATTGCCTCTGGAAACAACTGTTGTTCCCATTGTCGTTGCCGTCCTGGCTTACGGATAGATTTTGTCACCTTGTGTCAGAATTACCACACTAAATTTATCAGTCTTGAAAAGACTATTGAGCTTCTTGGCCAAGTTAATGGCATGGCCAGGATTACTGAAACTAACCTTTTTGTATTTGGGACCTGGGTAAGCTACCAACATACTTTGATTTTTTAGGTTAATGGGTTTTGAGTCGTAGAACACTGCCCATATTCCTTCGCTGTTAAGGACTTGGTCGCTCTTGAAGGTGTTTTTATTCACGTGCTCAAGAAGCACTACTGGCTTGGGTCTACTCATTATTGAAATTTCCTCTACATTTATTTATGCATTAATCTGGGCATATTATTGGAATCCTCCACCATCAATGGAAATTTGTACAATTTGTTCGTTCTGTTGATTGTTGAGAACACTAAGTCGTGCAATTTCTGCCAGCATGGCAGTGATATCAGCTTGTAGATTGTTTGCCTCAATCGAGGTCATACGCAGTTCTGGCGCACGTGTTTGGTTCATTAATCTGATTTTATCGTTGAACCCTAGAATATTAACAGTGGGATTATAATCCATTTTTTTGCCTTAGCGCCTGTGCTTGTTCTTCTGGATCCTTGAATGGACCAATAAATTCATATCGTTGTAGTGTAATCAACTTAGGGCAATAGACCTTGCTCCAGTGATTGTTCAATCTAACTAGATAATGTCCTGCACAATAAAAGCTCTTGCTTTTGCTGTCCTTGGTATAGATAGGTAGTTTTTTACGAACATCATACAAGGGATTGTGCGGCTTGCCACTGGCAGGAAAACCATTTACTTCATTGCTGGGAGCAGCCGATACCTTTTTGCCGTTGCGTAGGAATTCAATGTTGTGACGACTCTTGAGCATGGTAATGGATGGATACTTTTCTCTTTGATCATCTTTGACAAATACCACACCGTCTTCAGCGGCCAAGATACTGGCAACCTTTTCGCCGTCTTTTTCCACAATCCAAAACTTGTTCTTAACAACAGGGGTAGCTTTGAGTTCAGTCATGATGTCCTGTGTCTTCTCCAATAAATTGATATTTGATTTCATTTTGATTTTCCTTTTTTGTTTTGTACTCTGCGGTTTGTCTAGCATATTCTGCCGCACGTTTATCCTCACATGGCTCGCAGATAGTTTTAATCCAGCCGCCGCGTGTTTGCTCGCCTGGATTGCCACAACTTTCGCAAGTGACAGCACTCATGCTTTCTGCCATGCTAACCAGACCGCGAATGTATTCATCACCGCCTGTGTAGTAGAAACGCAAGGTGCCAAACTTTTCCTTAACTTGGTCCAAGGTCACCTGCGGCACTTGTTTGTACTGCTTGTAACCTTTTTCAAAGTTCTTGTTGTTATGGTCAATGTGATGTTGGATATTGCTCATCAGCAGGTTCAAGATATTGTACCAACCGTCGCCGCACTCAAAGCCCCAACACATGCAGGTCTCAGTCACTGCACCGTTGCGATTGACCATCATAGCAGGATACTTCTCGCACAACTGTTTGTCTAGTTCTTGTCTCATATTACCACTTGCTCACGTCAGTTAGATCAAGATCAAATGTAAAACGTATGCTAGGACCTATGCCGCTTTCATGACTGATACGCAGTTGAAAATCATCTACGTCTTTGAAGTGATCAATCATTTGATGCATTTGTTCAATCTGCTTGCGGGTCAAGTGAATGACCTTTTCTTCAGGTGCGCCAAAAGAATCTATCTTGAAATTTTTGTTGGATTTGGTAGCCATGTTAGCCTCCGTAGTAGTCGATGATAGCATCCATGTGATGTATCAGTATTTCATTTTTGCCCACGTCTTCTGGGTGCAACCAATAGCCACCAGGGTTGGTATCAGTCTTGGGATTTTTGCGCCACTGTTTGAGTTCACTTTTTAGATAGTCTCTATGATTCTTGAGACTCTCAAGTGTGATTTGGTCAGCTGTTTCCCAAGGAATTGTTAGGCCTTGTGCTTTGTCTTTCTTGCTCATAATTGATCCTCTGGCCATTCTGAGTGAACCCACCCTAGTTTATAAAAGTCATCTTCAATTTCTTGAGTGACTGTGCCTTCTGATACATAGCCTTTGGCGCCAGTTATGTCACCGTTGCCTAGGCCTTCGCCCATGCCAGAGCAATACCAATCAATATAGTCGCCTTGGCCTAGTATATCTGCCACAATTCCGCCTGCAGAGCGCCAGCTACATGACCAGTGTTCATCTTTGAGGACCGGCAATACTTCACGCTTTTGCCAACGTATGTTGCACATGGCTGCATAAATGTTTTGCGCATATCCGTCGTTGGCACGTGCTTTGGCCACAATCCAATCAGTACTGCGCAAGTCGTATTCTAGATTGTTTTCTTTCCATTCCTCTGTGGCTTCGTATTCGGCTTTTTGAGTTTGCCAGTTCAGCATCATGTCCAAGAAAGCATCATCGGCTTCCTTGCCTTCTTCTTTCTTGCGTTCGACATAAGCATCACGTTGGAAGGTTCCACGATCTGGGCTTTTTGCTATATCAGTCACGCTTCAATTCCAAACTGTTGTTTGATACGCTGATTGACGGCGTGAGCGGTGTGTATTGGTTCAACACTATTAGTATTCATCTTGCCAACCCAAGTAGAACACACCATACATTCTCGAACAATCAACTTGGCGAACTTTTCTGGATCATCAATTGTGTACTCGGGCCAAGCGTGCTGATTGCCGCTATCATAGCGACCTCCAGCCTGTGTCCAAAGTTCTCGAATTCGTTCGTTCATTCTTCAACTCCGAAATGTTCTTTGATCGTTTTAGCACACTCTCTTTGTCCTTCACGGACTGCTTCATTTGCCTTGACACTATCTAACCAATCACTGCATGTGTCAGCACGATGATTGATAATATCAGCACATTTAAGAACAATCAACTCGGCTAACATCTCCATGCGATGCTGACAGTCTTCACTGATATTTTTGTGTAGACCTTTACTCCGCATCAGTTCTGCAATTCGTTCATTCATAGTAGATCTCCAACATCCATACTCGCCATTCCCTTGTGTTTGGCTTCATGCTGATAACCTATCCATCATTAGTTCATAGTCTTTGACATTGGCTGCACATCTAATGTAGCCCTGCGCGATTGCCCAGTCCAGTGTTGTGGCAACATTAGCAGGAGCACCTGGCATGACCACAATCTCAGCTCGAGGATACACAGCCAAGCCATCAACAATGGTAAAGTCGGGCTCGCCTGCTTGTATAGTGCGAACAATGCTTTTGTGTACAGTGTATGTCATTGCAGTGTGCGTTTGTCCATGCCTGAAATCTGTTGCATGGCCGCAATCAGTTCAGGATCGTTTTCTAATGCTTCGTCTAGGTCAATCAAACGACTTTGACGTTCCAGTTCCTCTGGCGTCATGCTGGCAAAAGTGCTTTGAATTTCTGCCATCAGTCCATCCAGCTCTTCCTGAGTGCCGTCAAAATTGTCAAAGCAACCAGGTGCAAATTCTACTTTAAGTGGTTTGTTCACGTGATACTCCAAAGTGGTTTAAGATACAATCGCTAGGGTCATGTTCTTCACGTAGTGCAATTTCTGCACATTGCTTGACCAATTCGGTGGCAAACTTTTCCAACAGCTCACCGCCCACACCAGGGTAGTGTGATCCACCTGTTGCTAGTGCAATATCAAAAAATTTAGGGTTTTTCATTTTACTCATGTTCTTAAAATCCTTGCTACTTGTTCTACCTCAGGGTAAGGTGCTGTTAAAAATTCTGCGTAGTTCTGTGCTTGCTCGCCAATCTTGACCAGTTGATGTTTGCCGCAAAACTTCATGAACTTCACACCAACTTGTGGAATGTCTTTTGGCACACTGCCTTCGGCAATGGTCTCTGCAATAAATCCTTTAACATGTTCAGGCTGTGCTCGAAGATCCACAAGTATTACATTGCGCTCGTAGTCATCCAGCACACGATGCTCTTCGCCATTGTGATCAACCCAACGCTGAAGCATGAGATTGTTCCAAGAGTAGCCTTTACGATCCATGTCAGCAAATGCTTCCTCTAGTCCAACTTTCTTGCTAGAGCCTTTGGTACGCACACCTGGGTAGGCTGAAAACACATTGTCAGTGGAGTCGCCACGCATGCACTTCTCAAACAGGATCCACTTGGGATCAGGAATTACTTTGGGTTCCTTGGTCTTCTTGTCAACAACCAGCTTGCCTTTCTTGTCCAGGATGCCTTTTAGTGTGTGCAGTTCATCGCTGATACCATTGTACTGATTCACATTTTCTGCCAGCAACTGATAGAAGTCTGTGTCTGAGCTTACGATGGTGTGGTGATCATGCGGATGGCTCTGTATCCAACCTGCCACAAGATCATCTGCTTCTAGATTTTCGTGACGCAGAACTGTGCAGTTGCTTTTTTCTACAAAGAATGTTTTAAGGTCGTCAAAGGCTTCCCAAAATGCTGTGTCTTCTTCTTGTTGAGATTCTGTCAGTGCCGCACGTGCCACAGCACGATTGGCTTTGTAGGGTTTGTAAAAATCCTTGCGCCACGAACGACCTTCGAGGCAGATCACAACATGATCTGCCTTTTGATCGCGCCAGGCTTTGTAGATACTAGCAAGGGTCACGTGAATAGCAAAGCCTACTTTTTCCTCCAGCGAGCTTGCACGGTGCGCGGCATGGCGGGCACGGAAGAATGTATTAGCGGTGTCTACAATTAGATAGTTCATAGAGATATAATAGCATATATTTATCTCTGTGTCAAGCGGTGTTAGCCCGTTTTTTGGTATGCAGGATTAGGAACTTCTAACTCAAACACGTGGAATATGTTGTTGGATTTGTCCGAAAGGATAGCAAGGGTACGAGCTTTTTCGGCTTCGTCTCTGGTGCCAAAGAAACCAGACCCCATGGTAGAGGTGATACCGGCCACAGCAGCCGGATTGAAATAGAAGCTGGTACTACTCTGATTCAACAGCATGTAGATTGTTAGAGTGGCAGGAGCTTCTAATGGTTTCATGATACTTCGGTTCTACCGTCACCTAGGTCTTTACGGCTAATGACTCTTGGATCAGTTTGGTTAGCGGCCCACTGCTCAAAGTTTTCCTGCAGGACATTACGGCAAATGGTTTGGAACCAACGGTCCACAATGTCTGCATCCGTTTTACCTTCGTAACCAGCCTTGACCAATTTGGCCAAGAAAGCATCATTCCAGTCTAGTTCAAATGCACCGTTGCCCACATCATCTTTGTCCAACTCAATGCTAACAATAGACACATAAGGCTCGCCACGTTTGGTAGCGGCCTCTTTTGGTCCAGTGGCTTTGACTTTGAGTTTTGGTTCAACAGACTTTTTTGCAGTTGTGGTTTTTTTAGCAGGTGCTTTTTTGGCCACAACTTTTTTTGCAGGCGTCTTTTTGGTTACCATTACTTGCCCCAGCCATTTCCCCAAAGGTCCACATGCAGTCGCGGGCTGTAGTAATATCCAAGTTTCAATGCTTCGTCAGCAATGCGCTTTTTGTTAACATCATACAGTTCTGTTGTGCCACCAACTGGCATCACATACACATGGCCCATAAACCCTGCGGCACGGTATTCGTCTACCGCACTTTTTACTTCCATCAGGTCTTCAAAATCTGAAACAACAAATTTTAGATATGTAACACCAACATGTTGATAATCAGCAATTACTTCAGGACAGATAGCATCAGCCCACTTCTCGCCACTCTTGCTCAGTTTAGGACTAATGCTAAATTGCATTTCACGGAAACGACCAATGTACTCTTGATGGTCGGCTTCGGTGGTGCCACGCCATTCGGTATGCCATTCTTGAATATAGTCTTTGAACTTTTCATCCAACATCTGAGTGCCATTGGTTTCAAATGTAATATAATCAAGATCTATCATTCTTGGATGACTTAACAGTTCAGAATACACACGTTGCCAACCCAACAATGGCTCACCGCCTGTGATCACCAGATGCACAGGGTTGCCAATGTATTGTTGCCATTTGCCATTAGGGGTAAGAGCCAGTAATTCGTCTACAATAGTGTCAATGTCTTTTGTGGGACTAAGATCTTTGAACTTGGGATCCCATGAGGCATAGCTGTCACAGCCAGTATGTACCAATGGTAATTGTTCAAATTTAGAATATTTGCTTGCATCAACGGCATCGCGTTCTGTACTAACTTCACCCTTGGGCATGCCAAATCCACCACAGGTAAAATTACAACCAAATGTACGCAAGAACACGCTAGGCACACCTATGTATCTGCCTTCGCCTTGCAGGCTGTAGAACATTTCGCTTACTTTCAATTTCATAGTATTTCCTCTTTGATTTTATTATACAGTGTTTCAAAATTGTCGTCTAGCCATTCATCCACCGTTTGTGGATTCCAATTTGGAACAACTGACTTTAGCTTATTTAGGTCCGCTAGACTCTCCCACTGATATTTTTCAATCATATGATCAGGCATGGGAGCAATGCATACTTGAGCATTGTCCATGCCCATATGCTTTTGAATCAGCTTGGCAATGTCTTCAAATGTCAGCTGTTGGCCTGTGCCTAGGTTGTAAACGCCACTCACTCTTGCATCTTTCAGCGCCAGCATGCCCTTGATGCAGTCATCCACGCTGATAAAATCTCGTGAGCCCAGACGATTGTTGTGGTGCCACACTGTAAGTTTACGTGTGGTTATTGCATTCTCAATATATCTGCGGACTGGACTTGGCTGGTTCTTGTGACCTTCGTTGCGTCCATATACATTAAAGAAACGCACACCTTGTACAGGCACAGTAAATTTTTGTTCTGCACACCACATGTCAATAGCAATCTTGCTCACACCGTAGTAGTGCTGTGGCTGGAATGGACCCCACTCTGGGCTACCCGACCACGGCCCGTACACACTGGCACTTGATGCGTAGGTAATACCACAGTTGTGTTCTTGTGCAAACCGGATCCAGGCTTGGGTGTCTTCAATATTCTTCTTGACCAAAGCTGACCAGTCAGTTACATTGGTTTCGCTGATGGCACCCATGTGAAAAATCCATTCAATGGGTTCTTCAGCAGTCCAGGTCCGACCTCTATCAGCCCAATCTAGACTGTGTACCTTGTGGCCGTGCTCCACAAGATGTTGTTTTAATTCGCTTCCTATAAAGCCACGGTCACCGGTTACTATTATCATCTTCCCTCATCTAAATGTGGCCACGTTCCCTCTGGCGCCGTTCTATAATTACCCTTGCCCGGAATCGTGTGTCGTACACCGCCCACAGGATCCGCGACGTCGCCCGTTTTACGGGGAATAAGATGTATATGAGGCCAAGACACAGTTTGTCCAGCAGCCTGGCCGTAATTAAGTCCAATGTTGAAACCGTCCCATTCGCCATCATCAACCTTTTCTTTTCCGTAATTGAATGCATCTTCAAATGCATCCTTGAGCACACCCACAGCATTGTACTTGGGTACAAACAACAGATGGCCGTCTGTGACAGGATATCTGTCGCGATACACTGCCACATGGAAATCCTGCCTTACGCTGTCAGTCCAAGGTGCTTCACTTTCTTCAATCGTTTCTGGAAGATCTTCAAAGATTTCTTGTCTCATATTACCCTTCGTAGATTGCAGAATTGCCTGCGTGTTCAAATACTTCAACAGAGATTAATTTAACACGTGGATGCTCGTCACCCAGTAAATTTTGATACTTGTTTGTGGGATCATTGCGCAACCAGTCAGCAGTCCAGGCATACACATACTCAGCAAATGCTTCACAACCCACAGCAGGCATCATTACCAATTTTGCCACACCTTTGTTGCCTACAGGATGTACCTGTACTTCATCTGCTTTTCCGTGCATGTCTTTGATTGCACTCCACCCAGCCATCTTCTGAAAATGCTTGAGCAGTGGGTCATCTTCTGCAACAATCATGGTATGGTCAAATGTTTTTTCAAGGAACTCTTTGACTTCGTCTAGGCCGCCAAAGTCTTGTACCCAATTACGTTCATCAAGTTGTTCTGCTTCGAATACAAATTTGAAACCTAAACTGTATCCATGTAACAGACTGCAATGACTATGCGTTGCGGCATGTTGACGGAAGGTACAGCTTAGGCCTCGATCGTTGCCATAAGTTTTTGTGCTAAATCTACGTGACATTGAAAACTCCAAGAGTAGTTGAAAGTAATGTAGTATAACATTAAACTAGGTATTAGTCAAGCAAGTTTTCATTCCATTCGCGATGACCTTCGCGGAAAGCCATATTGCTTTGGGTTTCACGCACTTCCACACGATAGCACCACAAACGGGCGGCTTCGCTTGGACCCCACATGTCCGGAATGTAAACACCATTCACATACTTGTACAGCATGTCACTTAGTCCTTCACATCCTAGTCGTGGTAACACCACAATCTTGGCCATGTTCTTTTCTTGTAGCAGTTTGAATGTGGCCATTTCTGGATCATCTTGTGCTACGATCAAGGTGTGATCAAATTGATCTTCCAGGATCTTCTTGAGTTCTTTGAGTCCGCCATAGTCTGCGGCCCAGTTACGAACGTCTAGGTCATTGGTTCCAAAATAGAACTTCATTGAGAATGAGTAGCCATGTATTAGATTACAATGACTGTCACTCCTCCATTGACGATAAGCGCATGGGAATGCGTCATGATACTCTTTGGTGCTTTGGTATTTGTATACCACTGGTTGTAGTGCTGACATGCTGTTTCTCCTATGTTGTGTAGCATAGGCTGGCAGAGTTTGATATAGCGGGGTGAAGCCAAGGCCGCTTGGAACAAGTATTTATCGTGGGCTAGGGCCACCTGTATCATCTGCGCCCACTGGGTCAGGCCCTAGTTCCTTTTTGAACTTTTCTGCGGCATGCACACGTTGACGAAGTTCGCTAGAACTGAAACTGTGATCACGACCATTGAAATACAATTCAATGCCTCGCTTGTGACAAATTTCACGACCTGTAAACTCTTTGCCTTCGTATTCCACACCCAAGATACGTACATCAATTGGTAATGTGAGCAACAAGTCTTCAAGATCTTTTTCTGTGTTGTAGACCCAAACTTCATCCACAAACTTGCAACCTTCTAGTTGTAGTTGTCGTTCTACAATACTTTGAATAGGTTTGTTTTTTGTTGAACGATCCAATGTGGGATCGTTTTGTAACCCTGCAATCAAATATTCGCAGTGCTCTTTTGCTTCTTTGAGCATGGCAATGTGCCCTGCATGTAGCAAATCAAATGTTGAGGCTGTGAAGCCAACTTTCTTACTGTTTAACATCTTTTAGTTCTCCCACCAATTTTCCCAAGGAAACACAATCCAACATGGTGTTTCCTGTTTGTTAATTTCTGTGCCGCAGTAGTCCACATCTTGGAAACCGCTGGATAGATTGTCTACCATCACAGCAAAGCGCACACTATCATGCCAGATATCTGCCCAGGCTGGATCTTTGGGCAAGCAACCACTTGGCCAGTCTTGTTTGATGTAGTTCAATGTGCGACCCGAGTCATTGATATCGTCAACAACAAGAATCTTCTTGCGCAGGGCAGGATCGGTTGTGACTCGATCTGCAGGCGCTGGCAACTCAGTACCTTCATATGGCACATAACCAAACGCATCTTCGGCCATCCACAAATTGCTTTCAGGACCAAGGTCGTTGTCGCGAAAGCTGATGTTCAAGGTATGCATGGGCACATCAAGATAATGACTCAGCATAGTGGCAGGCACAAGTCCGCCACGTGTGATACCTGCAATGTAGTCTGGGCGCCAGTTATCCTGCGCCATGTCTCGAATGATCTTATGCACCCAGGTGTTTAGATGTTTGTTGTTGTGAATCAGTTTCATAGTTGAGGCTCCGGTACCTTACAGTCGTGGTTGATAATGTTGTCTATATACTTCATAATAAAAAGGCTGGCTTCTGGTGCAAATTCTTCGCGCAAGTGAATGATGTAGGTGCCACTACCATCGTTGAATTGGTGGCTCCAGTCACCCTTGCCCATGCGTATGCGATAGTGCTTGTCAGTTCTATGCCGGCCTCTGTGCGTGTGGAATTCATCGCTAATTTCCTGTGCTTCAGCACCCATCATGACCCAGAAGTCTACCATCTCTTGAGAAAGAGCATTGGTATGAATCTTAAACGGACGAAGTGCTACTACGCCGGGTGAGATAATCTTCATTGTGTTCCCAATTTGTTTTTGGATCTTTGCCTGTTAAGAATCCCCATTCACGAGTATGCGGTCCAGGCATAAACAATGTCCAGGCAGTTACGCCAGGATCCAGTTCGATGCGATGATAACTGCTAGCACTGCAAGTGCGAAAGTGTCCGGGCCCACGCCAGTGACGAGCTTCTCCAATTTTAATACCAGTTGAGTTAAACTCCGGAATCCATTCATAATAACCACCTTTCAAGATCAGTGTTGCATACGGCCAAGGATGATCATGAACATCATCTGGGTCGCCTTTTAAGAACTTGTGTAAAAATACATTGAACGGAAAACGTTCACGCTCTTTGAGAAACAGGTAATAGCGTTCCAAGTATGGCTCGTTGTTGATACGATCATATATGATACGTTTACGCCCTAGACGTTCAAGTAATTTTAACATTTTTTGTTCCTACAGACGAACCTTTGTAGCTGGATTTTAACAGATCTTCCACACGTTCTGCAACCGTTGATGTTGCCGTTGATGTAACAGGAGGAACTGCACCAAATCCTACGTCTGAGGTTCCGCCTTGTGCCCAGATGGTTCCCGGAGGATAAGTTCCAGGTTGTGGCGGCCAACCAGTGCCTCCACCTGTGTTAGGCACAATGGTGGGGTGTACATAAGGGCCAAACGGCATGCCGCCACCTCCAAGTCCTCCGCCAGGGTAGACCCTCTTGTTCTGTTGGTCCGACTCAAGTCTTTCCAACCTCCGAAGTATTGTATGTTGGTCTTCAAACATACGGCGCATTGGGCCATTACGTCGATCGTGTTGTGCATGGTTACGAGCCAACGCACAAATAACCATTAGATGCTGTAGTGTCTTTTGCACACTAGGATCATCACTAGTAAGTGCTTCATCAAACAAGTCAATGAATGCTTCTAGATCAAAGTCTGCCGAATCTTTTTCTCTATGGCTCATGTTACCACTCCGATGCTGAATTGTCGTCTAGATATTTGTCAACCATTGCATTTGCTTCTGCAAGGTCTACTGCGTGTACGGTAAATGTCATCATTCCGTCTTTGATTGCAATGTCAAATGGCACTTTTCCACCAAAGATAAAACTCTCAGGCTGAGGTTTAATGATGCGGAACTTCTGCATCTTACGAGCCCTCTCGATTAAGTTTTGTGCAAATTCCGCGGCATTTTTCATCTTGGTGCAAACTCCTGTTGTAGTTTAATGTTGTCAAAGAATTCCTTCTTTGTATTACCATCGTCCTTGAATGCACCTTTAAGCACAGTAGTCTGTGTTAAACTAGAGTGTGCCATGATGCCGCGATTCTCACAGCATCCGTGCGTGGCTTGAATATACACACCTAGGTCTGTGGCTCCTGTGGCTTTTTGTATTTCTCGTGCGATGTCATTGGCCAGTTCTTCTTGTAAAGTACCACGCCTAGCACACCACTGAGCAATGCGAGTATACTTAGATAAACCAATGAGCTTTTCGGCAGCGATGATTCCAATATAGGCGACCCCAGTAACTGGTTGATGATGATGACTACACATACTGCGCAATTCACTGCGTACAACCAACATGCCTTCGTAACGGTCTGTTGAATCATTAGGAAATGCTGTTGCGTCTGGTGCTGTGTCATATCTACCTGCCATTATTTCATTGAAGTACATCTTGGCCAGGCGTCGGGCTGTGCCTTGGCTGTTGGGATCGGTTTGTCGATCAATTAGTAGCGTGTCTAACACAAGTTCAAATGCCGCTGTGGCTTCGTCAATCAATTGCTCTTTGGCTTTGTCATCAACATAGTCACTGATGTTGTCGCCTGCCCAGAAACGTTTTTTGTCTCTGTTCATTTTGAATGCGATCTGTTTGTGTGCTGTACCTAGTTCGTAGCCGCCATCGCCTGCCATGGCATCCAGTGCTGTTTCGTCTGGATCGTTGCTAATGTATACTTTGTTGTATGTCAATTTGTTCTCCGAGTTAATAGTCGTGGATGACTTTGTTTGTATTGTAAGATTATTTAGATGATTTGTCAATGACATGTGGTAGGTTATTATACCACTTCCAGGCTGATTCAATAATGGTCTTGAGGTCTGAATGTGCAGGACTCCAGCCCAGCGTGGTCTTTGCCATTAGATTGCCTGCTACCAGTTGTGCTGGATCACCTGGTCTTGCTGGCGCCTTGGTCAGTTGCACGGTACCAACCAACTGCGCAACCAAATCAATGATCTCTTGATTGCTGGCACCAGTACCTGTGCCAAGATTCAATGCCATACATTCCTGCATGTCGCTCATGAGATACTGCACAGCCATAACATGTGCGGCGGCTAGGTCAGTCACGTGTACGTAGTCACGCACATGAGTGCCATCACCGTACAGTGTGAATTCTGTGTTATCACGTACACTTTCCAATAGTCGTGCAATAATGTGTGTGGCACCAGGTTCTTGGCCTAGTTCACTGTCAAGATCTGCGCCGCAGGCATTGAAATAGCGTAGACTTGCACTTTTCATTCCATATGCACGATTGTAATCAGTAAGCATGATTTCAATCATGGCCTTGCTAGTACCATACGGGCTCAGTGGACTGTATGGTGTGTGCTCGTATATGACCTTGGCATCCGGATTGCCATACACAGCGGCTGAACTAGAAAACACAATCACTGGCATCTTTTCCAACCAACGTGCCACATCCAACAATGCCGCAGTCTTGGCCACGTTGTTGGTATAGTATTCAGCAGGATCACTCATGCTAGGACCAACAAGGCTGGTACCTGCTAGATGAATGATAGCATCTGGTTGTTCGTAGGCCAGTGCATCAAAACACACAGGACTATGATAGTCAGCTTCAATAAAGCGATCCATGTGCTTTATAGTATGTTCACGATGCACACGGTCAAGGCCAACTACTTCATAGCCGTCCTGCTTGAGTTGTTTGCACACATGGCTACCAATGTAGCCTGTTGCACCTGTTACAAATATTTTTGTCATTAGCACTCCGAATCTAGAATAATTTTATCTAGTTCGTCACGCAGGTCTTGCTCGTCAGGATTGTAAGCAATACCCTGCCACTCTTTGATTTTGAGTTCTTCAGTGCCACTGCCGTCTTCTTGCCAAGAACTAATCCAACGTGAGCCAGTCCATTTGGCCTGATGTGTGTAGCTGTTCTTACCAGCAGTCTTGATATTGTAAACACCTTCACGCACAGGCTGAACTTTCTTTGGAAACCACTCAGTCATAGTGTACACAATGTCATCCATGTTGGTGTACTTTTCCCACTTGCCATCATTGTGTTTTTGTGAACCAGCAATGTACATGCCAAAGTCTGAACTCTTACCATCTGTGTTGCCACCGTTGTTGTCAATGTCTTCGTCGTCGTAGGTTACAGTATTGATAATTTCTTCGCCATCAACTTCGTCGTAACCCAAGCACAGTTTGGTAATATCAAAAGGTTCTTTGAGTTCAATCTCTCCTTCAAAGAATGTGCCTTTTTCATTACTACTGCCAAGAAACACTACTGTACCGTCAGCTTGAGAACCAATCCAAACTTCGTCACCACATGACCAGTCTGGACCATCTTCACCACCGCCATCAATGGCATCAAAACTCTTTTCAAATACAGCGTTACCGTTTTCGTCCAAGATTTGCAGTGTGCCAGCATTGCGGCTAACACCATGCACATGGCCCATGTTGTCGCAATCGTACCATGAGCCTGGAGAAAATGGCCACATGTCTTCTGGAATGTTGTTGTCTTCTGCATAGTCACTATCCCAAGCAAAGTCACTTACATCTAGTCTACGTTGCTTGAAGTAATCGTAAATCTTGCGATCCACAGTACCCATGACTTTCTCGCCACCGTAGCCCCACATGCAGATGCTGTAGGTGCGTGGTGTAAACTTGAGCACTTGAATCAGACGCTCTTGTTCTGCAAGTTTTTCTGCTTCGGTTTGTTTCTTTGTTGCCATGATTATTTTCTTTCGCCAAACAACTGTAACAAGTTTAGGAACAAATTGATAAAGTTCATGTACAAAGACAATGCGCCTGTTACTTCCACGGCTGGACTGGTGTCAACACTGACTTCTTCACGAATACGTTGTGTGTCGTATGCTGTTAGTCCCAGGAAGATGATAATGGCCAATGCACTGATAACCATCTGCATTACGGTACTACCAATAAAGATGTTTACAATGCTGGCAATCACAATAGCAATCAAGCCCACAAACATCATCTGGCCCATTGAGCTTAGATCCTTTTTAGTAAAGTAGCCATAGCCACTCATCACCCCAAACAAGATTGCCGCACCCATGAACGCACTAACAATTGACCCCATGTTGAACACAGCAAAGATCATGCTAAAGCTCAATCCCATAAGTGCCGCAAAGCCATGCAAGCATAGTTGTGCCACACCTTTACTGGGGTTGTTACCCAGAACATAGCTCACGCCAAAGATTGCCGCCAGCGGTGCAAAGATCACAATCCACTTTAGCACACCTGTAAAAAAGAATTGTAGCAACTCTGGACTGGTGCCTACAAAATAACTCACAAACATTGACACAAGCACAGCCAGACTCATGTGTCCGTATACACGACCCATTGCTGAGTTGATTTCGCTTGCAGAACGATAGTTCATTATGCCACCGTCTGTATAATTTGCTCCAAACATATTAAATCTCCTTCTTGAGTATTGATACTAGTTTACATTGTTCGTAGAGTTTTGTCAAGTCTACTGCACCACCAACGCCATCCTGAGCATAGTAGTTCATACCATGTCCCCAGGCATTTACTGTGTTTTGATAAACGTCGGTGGCGTATTCTGGACCAACTTCTTTCCACCAAAGTTCTTCCGTGAGCATTTGGTACCAAAGTTCAAAATCAAAATTTTGACTCATGTGTGTGCTTGCGGTAGTCTGTGCTCATACGCAACCATTGCTCGCCCTTGCCTTCAAGGATGTCCACAATACGATCAACTGTGCCATTGGTCCAGTCTGAAATCTTGCCTTGATTAGCATGCGGCTTACGAATTAACTTTTCCAACTTGCCAATAGCATCTTCCAGACTCCAGGGTATGTAAAGACGTTCTAGGTCGTTAGCAAAAGTCTCGGGAAAACTTCTATAAGCAGGGTAAAGAACATTAGTACCCAAAGTATCCGCTTCTGAAACTGTGTTAGATACCCAGTCTTGTAATGCACAATTAAACAAAACCCTTGTATCAGCAAGCAAAGTATAGTAATCATTTTTCTCTAGGTCCTCGTAGATTGTAAGCAATCCACGTGCCTGCAGATCTCTGGTACGAGCCATGTAGCTGTCGTTGTTGCTTTTTAGTTTGGCACCAGAAAACAACGCAAACTCCAGGCGCTCACCTGGATGACGTTCTGCCCACAGCTCAATTAGATCCATATAGAAGTCTGGTTGCTTCTCTTGATCCCAACGTGCGGCAAAGCCCACACGGAATGCTCGTTTGTCAAATGGCTTGAGCTCACCTGGCACACGTTCACGTACTTCGCTCTTGCCAAATGCCAAGCCTGAAATATTGTAGACGGGAGCAGTCCAGCCCGCTACCTTCATGTGCATGACCATCTCTTCATTGGTAGCCAACACAGCACCACCAGAGATAGACACAATGTCATTGACCATGCGTTCATAGTCCATCATCCACTTGCCCATACCCCATACATGAACAAAGTCATCTGGATCAATTGCCTGCGCCAAACAGCGTACAAAAATACGTGGACGCATTTCTTGCGGAACTTGGTTGATAATGTAACCAAGACTTTCAAAGCCCGGCTGGAACATGTCTTCAAAGTAGATCACATCTTCACTGGTGACTTCGCCTTGTTGCATGAGTCGCACAAGATTCATCATCTGGCTCATGCCAAAGTAACTGCGACCGTGTGCATCTAACACTTGACCCACAACAATCTTTTGACTGTTGTCTAGGGTCAAGCCTGGCACGTAGACTACATCTAGTCCACGTGCATCAAACACACGCTTGTTCCACTCTGTCAGTTGCAGAGTATATCGAGCCTTGTAAGACTCCAAGCCCATGTAGTATAGCTTACGCATTGCGGTAGTTGCTCCGGAAGTTGTTGCCTTTATAACCACCTTGTCCGCCTTCACGACGAGGACCTGTGTACGGCTTGCGTACTTCGTTGGGATCCTTGTTGGCCCAGTTCCATTGGTTCTTTGCGTAACCACGTTCTTGGAACTTCAAGAAGTCAATGAAGTCACGGTCACGTTCGTTGTACAGCGCAGCCTCATTAAACAGTCTGCCGTGACTTACACAGAACTCTTTGTACTTTTCTAGATCCTCATAGATCTGTTCTACTTCTGGCTTCATGCGAAGATATTTCTCTAGCCATTTAGGTTGTGCCATCTTGATTTCTCCTATTAGACGGGATGGTAAAAGGTTTTCTCGGGTTGACGTGGATCGCGGTATACAATCTCACATCCGTTTTCGTCGTCCTCGCTCACACTGAGTATAACATGTCTGCCAGGATAACGCGAGTTGATTTGGACATATAAGTCATCTGCGATCATTTCGCAACTCTTATAGTCGAGTTGCAAACTATTTGGTTGTCCCGAATACAGTGATTCAAGCCACCTTTTGAATTGAATAAATTCGATGTCCCTGTCGTTGTGGAAGACACTGATTGACACCCGGAAATGGAAAATATGGCGATGAGGATAGCCAAGAAAAGATACGTCTGCAAGTTTAGGATCCTCCAAGGCAGCGGGATATTTGTGAATGCCTTCTTTCTGGAACTTTACCCAGATCATGCGTTCTGCTACTTCGCTGTTGATTTCAGTTTGTCTTCTTTCATCATATGTCATTTTATTACCTCGTCTTGAGTATATTTAGACCAGTCTGTAAACACAGCACGATTTTTTAGGTCATGTAAACTGTGACACCATACGCCTGGATTTGTTGCTTCAAAATCTTTGTCGTCAATCTTGATAGTAGTGTTGTAATTGTATAGTTTGGCATAGGGCAATTTTACACTGATCATTGGAATAAATCTAGAGTGATCAATTAGTGTGCCTTCAAGCAAACCTTCTGCGGCTGTTACGTCGACGTCTAGTGTACACCAGACTCCGTGCATCAAACAGTTACCGATCATGGTTTCCCAACGTCGCCATTCATCACCATTGTTTGTGTCAGGATTGGTAAAACTTTGATTGGCACCAAAGTAGATGTGTTCGCAGTTGTTTTTTTGTGCCAGGCCCACTATACGTGCAGGATCTTGTACACCAATAACAAACAGTGTGCGCATGCCAAATGCCGGTGAGTGTTCTACTTCTGTTCCAACAAAGAAGTCAGCGCCATCGTGCTCTGGACGATCCATTATGATACCTTTAGTGATTCAACGGTTATGATATGAGCAATGCTTTGCCCTAGATCTTGATCATCAGAAATAAGATGCAAGTTAGTGGTTGTGCGGTCGGTACGACGATCGTTGTATCGAACTTCCATTACATATCCATTTTCTGCACGGAACATGCGAAAGTTCAAGTCTGGGTTACTGTCCATGCGATCTCTTGACACTAACTCAGCGGTTTTAATTCCAATTGAGTTTAGAGTATAACTTTGTTTTTCATCTTGGGAATTCTCCCATGCTCGGCGCACTTTTTTAGCTATCCATTTATCAAACCAATTCATACTTCACCTTTGTGTTGCTGTTGCAATTTTTGGATTTCGTCTTTGTATTTTAACTTCTGACGCTTGAGTTCCGCAACCTTTGATTCGTCCACATGAGGATGACGTTCCATTTCGTTGAGTTTGAGATCAAGCACTCTGTGTGCTTCTTCCAAATGTTTAACACGATTTGTCCAATCACCCATTTGTTCACCCTCCGTGGTCAAGTCTAAGTATGTCTCCAAGTCTACTCTCTGCTGAATCTTTTGCCATTTCCTCATCTTGTTCGGTCTCCTCGGTTTCTTCTTCTACATATTCAAACAGCGCATTAAATTGCGTAAGTGGATTAACAGTCTTGTCACCTTTGAATCCACGTGTGCCAATGATGTCCATCCAATAGCGTTTGTAATATTCAATAATGTCCAAACTTGCTTGTTTAGTTGGCGCGGCAAAAATAGCGTCCACAATGTCACGGAACTTGGCATGATCACCTGTGCGCTTTTTAGTACCTTCGTTCCACATCATGTTAGGCCATCGGCCTGCATCGTATTCACGATTGGCACGTTGTACTGCTTCGATGTGTGTCCACACGTTGTGTCCCATCATGAGTGCATAGCTGAAGCTGTCCCAGCTGGTCTTGCCCTCTTTGCCGATCTTGTTCAAATCGCCCGGCTTGTATATACATACATCTTTGATCTGTAAATGCTGGCTTATTGGGCTCTCGTCAAAATGCGGAAAGATTCCATCCTGTAGTACTACATCGCGGAACATTCGTGTATCAACGGCATATTTTTTGTCGTCTGCACTTGGACTCATTCGATAACACCATTTATCATTGTGTGGCAAATCAATATGATGATACATTTGTCCATTAGCAGTGGCTAGAAAAGGACTAGCACAGTCAAAGCTGATAGTAAATGCAGGGTTAACGTATTTGCGAACTGCACGTTGAATGTCAGTGAGCAAGACTGCCCACTCTAGTTTACTTGTGCCCAAGAAGTGCATCCAGTCATGAACTCCCTCTTGTAACAAGTTATCGTAGCGTAATGCTACCAGTCTGCGTAGCACTAGATCTACGTCACACATGTTTTGACCACCCATTGACCAACCGTCAAAGTGAGTGTCAGGATATTTCACAGGATCACAATATTCCTTCATGGTCTGATACCATTCTTCAGCTGAAGTATGATTATCGCCTTGTAGAACATTTAAGAATTTTGCACCGCCGTTCTTTTTTCCTTTACGATGTTTCATAAAGTATTCGTTATTGAATTTGGTAGCGGCCACTGCTTCATCCAGTGTGGTAATCTGACAAGCCTTGCTAGCTTTCTTGTCGTGAATAACCCAAGTTGGAATATCCAAGATCATTCCATAGTCGGCAATCTCGTCCAACCACTTTAGAACAGAACTGCGTTTCTTTTCAGCTTTGGCACAACCTGAATTGGCCTTCCAGTCGCCTTCCCACAGGCCCTTGGCAATCTGGAATCCACCAGAGTCACCTAGCATGAACGTACCTGGCTCACGCTTGCGAACCATGTCTTCACTAGGATCATCTTTGTTGAGATCTAGATTGGCATGACCACCCGAGTACAGGCTCCACTTGTATGGGAACAATGCCTTCTGACTGTTAAGCCAGTTCATCTGTTCCATGTCGGGCATTCCAGCTGGCATACGTGCAGGATCTATGTAGTCATTGTTCACACGCTGTTTGCCTATGAAGGTAGCATAGAAGCCACTGATAGCTGGCAAGAACACAGCATAGTCTAGCTGTTTGCTAGTTAGATCATCTTGTTCAGGCTTCTTGTCCATGCTTCTTTTCTTCTAGTGTTAGTGCATCCATGATCTGAAACTGCTCCCAAGCACTCTTTAGTCCTGGGTGCCGCTTCATGCGATCATGCAAGTCTTTTTCTTCTTGCATCTTACGCCGTGCCCAATCAATGGCTTCTTGGGTAATAGGATCCAGGCTAACAGTGGCATAACTGGTGCTCATGTTGATCCATGTTGTACCATCAAACACCTGCATGTCTGTTCCGTTGACACGGAGCATACCCTGTATGGGATTGCTGGCATTTGAGTTAACATACGGAACACTGGTGTTACCACCATCCACTACTACTCCGCGACTGCCCATTAGACCTTTAATCATTTTTGTTGTGCTGGCAATAGATAGTTGTATTCAGCAATGCCGCTGTCCACAGTGATCTGCATCACCCCTTCGTCGCTGATCTTCATAGTCTTGTCACCACTCAATGCAAGAATGGCAATAACAGAAGTCACTGGCCACGCCCATGCTTTGGTTAGTGTACCAGTTGCACCATCATGAAACACAAAGTTACCTGCATGTGAACTATGGTCACCAAAGAAAAACTTCAATTGATTGTTTTCTGTTTTGGCAGTAAATGTATTTTCGTCGCTGTTGGCACTGGCTTGAAATCGCAAACGTTGAATGTTTTGTACTGTGGGATTAAACTCCACACTCCATTTAACATTTTTCATTTTCACGCTTTTGAGTTTGTCGTTCACAATCTCGCTGGTCATGAAACGATATTCATTCTTAAAGTCACCTGCTTTGTTTTCAAAGGTAATGCCAACTGGAACATCTGCACCATTGCGTTGTTGCATACTGATGCTTAGTTTAGCGTCTTCTTTGTATTCTGGAATGTTTAGAACTGTGTTTAGTTTGCCTAGATTAGGCATGCCAAATGTGCCAACAAACTCTGGCACAGGGTTCTTGAACTTGGCCTGTACAATCACACTACGATCTTCTGCGATAGAATCAATGGTGGTTTCTTGATCTGTGCCTGTAATTTTAACCAAATCAATCACACCCAGTGCGTGTGTGTGTTGTACGATGTCTTGTAAGTAATCTTTCATGCGTTCTCCTGTAGATAGTTGATAGTTTATATGATTTTATTTAGATCGTCAATGACTTAGGCTTTTTTATTTGCTGTTCTACTTGCCATATACTTGCTTGAGTGTAACACACCCGGCGCGGCAATTTCAACCAAGGCAAAGGTTTGAGTGATAACACTTTCCCATTGTTTGAATACAAATCCGTTTTCTTCAACCAATTTATGTATTCTTGATTGAGTGGCATAACCGTTTGCTCTAATAGCCACATTGGTAGCACCTGCAGGACTGTCTGCATTGTTCACAGTAAAAAATATCTTGCCACCAGGACGCAGGAGAGGTTTGAGTTGATTCAATACAATACCAATCATTTCCATATTGAATCTTTCAAAAATTCCACTGATTAGAATAATGCCAATTTGTCCCAATGGCAAGCCCCATCGATTGTGCTGTTGAGTAAAAGTGATATATTGATCAAGTTCAATTTCGTGCCAGTTCTCAATCCTATGACTTCTCATTCTGGCCTGTACTGCTGGGTTAACATTAGATATTTGTTTTTGAATCAACTCAGTATCAACGTCAATCAAATAAACAACATCACCTGCCAGCACCTGTTCTACCATGTAACTAAATTGTGCATTAACAATACAAGTAGGAAATTTCCAAATGTCAGGAAGTCCTGTGCCCACCGCAATTTCTTTAAGCATGTAATCTGACACATGAAACTTTTCGCGTGTGTCGTTGGTAATTTGCAAATGTTGCAAAAAGTATTCTTTGGTTGAAACAGCATCTCCAATGGCATCAATCTCAGTTTGCACCCGAGCATGTATTTGATCAATGTTTTGTTTCACTGACCGTAAATTTTGCACAAGTTCTTGCACAACATCAAGCTGTGGCGATGCCAAAGTAGAAATATCATCTAGAGTGCCTACCAGTTCACACAGGTCTGTGTATAGAGTTTGTTGTGCTTGACTAGCAGGATCCCAAGATCGCATGTGTAGCATGTGATTTCTTAAAGATACCAGCCCCGGCAATCGATCTACTTGCTTTTGATCCATGTCAGTCAAATGTAAACAAACTATCAAACGTGGTGGCAATGTCAGTGTTTTCTGCAATGTTCCACTTTAGAACACCCAACAAGTTTTCTACCTTTTGATCCACAATGGTTGTCTCCATCAGTGCATCGTCAAACGGTAGTTCCTTGAACCATTGCGGAATGTGCAGTTCATCAGTTGGATATCCAACTGAAGTATAGTTCAATGAATTTTCTTTCAGTTTACACACAATGGTTTTCATACCGTCTACAATGCTGGTGCTATAGTTGTCACCGTGCATGCGTTTGAGATTGTTCCAGTTCATAGCCGCACGTACATGTCCTGGCATGTTGGCTTTGCCCAGTCTAGACTCTTCAGCAGTGTATTTGGTCAAGTTGTTCACACGTTTGGGTGTGCCTTTTTCCCAAGCAGGACGTTCTTGAAATGCAATCTTGAAGTCACGCACCTTGTCATAGATACCTTCCTTCTGTCCGCCTGTCAGCACATCCAACAACAGTTCGCTCAAGAAGTCTTGTACAACCTTGGGCGTGTCACTGCGCTTCAAGTCTAGACCCATGGCTTTAACTTTGCCTGGTTTGCCGTGTGTGTCTTGTCGCTTGCCTTCTAGGTCATAGATCAACAGTGCATAACGTTTCTTCTTGATAAACAAACTTTTCTCAGCCACCAGCTCACGACCGCCTTTGATCAGTTCGCCCATGTTGCGTGGACAGTGGCAGGCCCGTTCCATGAATGCTGGAAAACTGGCGTTCACTTGATCTGCAATGCTGTCGTACAGTTGCACACAGATGTTTTTGTTCCACTCCATCCTGCCAGCTTCAACATCTTCCTTCACAGCAGGCCACGCACTGAAGTAAGCAGAGTCAGTGTCTCCGTAGATGATTGCCTTGCCCACATGATCGTATTCTCCAAAGATGCACTCATTGATGTATGCATCCATGTGTCTGGCAATGATTCGTCCTGTAAGTGTAGTTGACTGACCAATACGCTTGTCAAAGAACCTACAACCTGGATTGAGAATAGCACCGTACAAACTGTTCAAGTTAATTTTCTTGACCAGCTGTCGTTTGTCCCAAAAGGCTTTGTCTTCATCTGTTTCTGCATCCTTCTTCTTGGCCTGCATTTCTTGACGTTCGCGATACCAACGTTCCAACAAGCCAGGGATAACACCTTTCTTTTCATATGTCATGATAGTGCCGTTGGCAGTAAGGATCCAGGGCTTGTGACTGTCAAAGATCAGTCGCCAGACTTCCGCGGCTGAGTGTACAGTTGATTCGCCCGACTCCCAATCAATGGTAAGTTCGGTGCCAGGACGATTTTCCATCACAGCAGTATATTCAAGAGTGCCAAACATGTTTTCCCAAGCATCAGCAAAACTGCTACCTGAGTCCATCTTGTCCTTGATATACTTGTCGGTCATTACTGGCCGGATCTGTCCAACGATTGTTTCTGGGCCCATGTTGCAGGCACGGATCGCAGAAGGATACAAGCTGTTGATGTCGATTGCTCCAACCCAGTCGTGCATGCCTGCTTTGGGGAAAGCAACATAGGCACCTGCCGCTTGTGTGTCACCATGATCATCTCTACCTTTTCTGTTGGGAACAATTAGTCCCAGTTGATGTGCTTCGTTGATAATAGCTTGCTCAGTAACTGCCACAGCACCCATTGTGGTTTGTAGCAGTACAGTGTTTTCATGTGCTAGTACGTTTGCTAGATCCAAGAATTTAAGTTTCTTGTCCAGCTTGTTGAGTAGCATGGTATCTTGCCGGTTGTACACAATAAACTCGCGAAAGTCTTTGTTGTACAATTGATCCAGGGTGCCTTCGTATTGTGTCTTACGTTCATCCAGTTCGTATTCTGCAATAGCATCCAGGCTGTAGCTGTGACGTTCTTCATATGTGTACTTGCGATACAGTTGCATATAGTCCATATGCACACGACCAATCAAGTCAAACGTCAGTGTTTCAGCACCAAATCGCTCAAACATACGTTGCTTGGGCAGTTGTCCCCACAAGCAGAAACGGCGTGTGTCGTCTTTGCTCAACACACGTGTGATACGCATCACAGTATAAGGGATGTCGAAGCCTTCACTGTTCCATCCGCTTAGGATATCAGCATCTTCAATCAAGTCTAGAAATGTGTTTAACAGTTCTTCTTCACGCTCAAATAGATAACAGTTATCAAATTGATCACATATCTCTTGTGCAGTTTCCCAACTCATGCTCTTGGGCGGGACAACCAAGGTGACCATCTTGTCCATCCAATCCAAGTACACAGAGATTGCGGTAATAGCGTTGAAAGGATCTTCAGGTTTTGAGAATCCACGTAGTGGATCAAAGTCTACTTCAATGTCAAAGAATGCTGTTTGCAGTTTGGGTGATGTGGCACCTAGATAGTTTGTTTCCAAACAACGAAAAACAGGATTGATGTCACTTTCCCACAGGCGCTTGCCAGAGTTGACTTTTAGTTCTTTGTGGTATTCTTTTGAATTGCGGGTGTTGAAACGGCTTACTGGTGTGCCGTATATGGTTCGGTGTTTGCCTCGCGGATCATCATAATAAAAGATGTAGTCTGCTGGAAACTCTCTGTACTCTCTTTTGCCGTCTACACGTTCTACCACGTGTATACGATCTTTATCTCGTTCAAACAATGCGTCGACGTAGCTCATAGTTCTCCTTTGTGCGACTTCTAGCTCACACACACTCTACTTGCTGTTTAGTGTCCAGCGTGACAAAAATATTTATTGTAATTGCATAATCATTCTAATTAAACCTACTGTGTCGATGGTTGTAAGAAGAATGTAATTAGCCAGCATGCCGAAGGAACCACGACTGTAAGCACACCCAGCGTATATAGCACAACCTGCAATCCAGACTGGGTACATGTAAAGAAGGGGTGGATTAGGCACGGTGAGGGCCATAGTGAGAGAACAGCCAATAGATATAGCCCAAGCAAGGACCTCAAAACAAAAACGAACTCGATCGCTTTTGTAATCTTCTTTGATCCAATTGGCAGTTCCACTTAATACTTCGATCAAAGTGTTTTGCCCACTGTTTCAAGGATGGTGTTCAATTCCTCGTGATCTGCATTGTGCTTGCCTAGTTCGGCTTTGTGTGCAATACGCACGGCCTTTTTTAGCACAGCAGGTTTGATTTCCATTTCCTCTGCAATGGCCTTGATAGTGTCATTGAGGCCTTCGTTGAGTGTGTCTACTTCTTGCATGACTTGCATGCCTTCGTTGATCAGTTGAGTGAGTTTTGCTTTTTCGGCTGAGCCGAACATACGTGCTGACATTGAAATCTCCTTAGTTGATTGATTATACAGTTTGTGTTAGGAATTAGCAATACGCAGTTTTGCCAATTTAGCCTTTTCAAGAAGTTTGATATACATCCAACCAATATCAAACTCCCAAGGTTTCAGCGATAGCTTTGCGCTACCAGGGTCCAGATGATGATTATTGTGAAGCTCTTCACCGCCAACAACAATACCCCATGGACTAATATTTCTAGATTGATCTCTCGTTGTGCCATTTCTATACCCCCACCAGTGTGCAACACCATTGATAACTCCTGCGGCCCAGAACGGAATCCAGAGCATCTGTATGCCCCATATCAAGGCGCCAATCCAACCAAAGACAATGATGTTGAACAAAAGGAGAATGCCAATGCCAAGTCTGGAGTGAGGAGTGTATACGTGAAGCTCCATCCAATCAGCAGGAGTACCAACACCATATGAATCAACCATATCTTTATCTTTTGATGCCGCATGATATAATCCTGCCCCCTTAAAGAAAACTTGTTTGATTCCATACACATGTGGACTGTGCGGATCACCCGGCTCGTCACTGTATCTGTGATGTTTGCGATGTATGGCCACCCATTGTTTGGTAACCATACCTGTTGTTAACCATAGCCAAAAACGCATAAAATGCGCTACCACAGGATGGAATGTCACTGCACGATGTGCCTGACTACGATGTAGGTATAATGTGACGCAGGCAATAGTAATATGTGTTACTACTAGTGTGTATAATAGTTCAATCATTCGTTCATTCGCCATTTGTTTTCTGGCAGGCCATAATCCCATTTTGGATCCATTTCAACATTCCATCTGGTGGTGGCAACATTAAAATCTGGAATCTTCATTTCTTTAGGATTACTTGCAGGTTCCAAAATAACAACACGATTGTTTGGTTGTGCGGCAAATTGTCCATTGTCGCATTTGATAAAGTTAAAAGATTTATGATCCTCAACATCCTCACCGTGTCCGCAATCAAGCGTATTAAAATCAGGATGACAAGAATCTACAGTAAAAAGATACTCGCCTTCTAACCAAGATCCGTCCTTCATTTTAATTTTACATCTCATGTTTGCTATCATTGCTTTTTTAATCACAGTGATATCATAAGACATGCTGTTCCATAATTGTAAGAAGTCTAGTGGATACGGATCACCTTCGATGGGTTTCCAGCAGTAAGCGTGTAGTGGAAGTTTGTCATACAACGCACCGTATTGATTCAAATACGCTTCAATTCTAAATGCTTGACTTCTTTGTGACTTGATTGAGATCCACCAGCATGGTTCAAGTTCTCCGTGTCCTTTTTCAAAATCATAGAGAAATTCTCTACGAATAAAACATTTCACGGGCGGTAGATTCGCAACTAAGAATGACATTACTTTCCTTGTTTGATCAATTTGAGTTCTTTAATTTCTTGTTTGGTTTCTGTCAACAGATTGCATGCACTGTCAACTTTTTGTTGTATGTTGACCCACCAGGTCATTATGTCGCGGAATGTTTTTACTATCCACAAACACCATAACACACTGGCGGTGGCAATTACACTAAGTATCACTTCAATGATACCAGCATGATTAAACGAGTGACTGACTGTTGCGTATACTGCAAGGAACACCACCAACAATAATATGGCTTTTTCCCATAGCAGACATTTTAATTGTTTTTGTATAGGGCAAGCAAGTTTCATTTTGTTATTGTAGCCTTCAACATCCATGAGTGTTTGCGGTGCGCATCCATACGTCCTGCAAGAAAATCTGCTAGACCTTCTTCGCCTTGTGCTGTGGCAATGTCAAACACGTATTTGAGAATTTTGACCATTTTGTCGCTGTCTGCTAACAATATTGCAATCATATCTCCGTCGTCGGGTATGTTGGTTTGATCATCAATCTCACTCAACATAGAAAATCTTGTGTAGCTGGCAGGCACAAAAGCACCAGCACTGCGAATTTCTTCTGCAAACTGATCAATGCTTCCGTACACTTCTTCGTAGATTTTTCCAAACAAGTCATGCAGTTGGCTAAAAAACGGGCCTGTCACATTCCAGTGAAAATTGTGTGCTTTTAGATAAAAGCTAAATTCGCTTGCAAATGCTACCTTGAGTGCTTTGTGTAATTGTTCCATTTTTTATATTGCCTTGTTATGCATATGATCTAGTTCCGCCACCGCCAAAGTTGATTCCAACATTTGCGTTGGTAAAATCAAGAGTATCAGCGTTTGATATTGTTTGCCATTTGTTGTTGATTTTATGATAGGCGCCGGTAATTGGTCGCCACTGACCGCCGTCTTTCACCCATCCAGCGGTTACTTTAGCCCAGCTGCCACCTACTTTGATAAAAGGAAGCGGACCATTAATCAATCTAAGAATGGCAAACCCAGAACCACCTGCTTGTGTGGCCGTGCCACCATTGGCATAAGGGCCAATGTCAAATCCATCAATGTTGGTTGGAGCACTAGCAGTTCCTGCATACACAGTATTTGACAATGTGATACTGGCATTTGCCCAACTGCTACCAGTTATGCCTGGGTTGGCACCTTCGTCGTAGCTGCCACTGATTGCGCCGCCAGCACCACCATAAAAGCCACCACCACCGCCACCACCACCACCACCGTCACTAGAATGGTCTTGTCCGTTACCACCAGTACGGAATGCATTTGCACCAGACCCAGTTGCACTGGCATTTTTTCCATTGCGAGAGCCACGATTACCTGCACCACCACCGCCTGCACCACCACCTGCTACTGCAAGAACTACTCTATCAGCTTGTGCAACACGAAACAAAGATATCACAGTAGCACCACCGCCTCCACCACCGCCTCCTGACGTTCCTGATCCACCTGCGTTGCCGCCGCGTCCGCCACCATATCTAGTTCCAGCGTCATCAACAAAAGAAGATCCAGCAGTGCCGCCACCAGTTCCTCTAACTCCACTTGAGCCGCGACCACCACCAGTGCCAACACTTACCTCAAGTATATCACCAACGTTTGCGTTAAACGTGACTTTGATCAACTGTCCAGCAGCACCGCTTCCGCCTGTGCCTGTGTCGTTGCCGCCACCACCGCCGCCGCCACCCCATAGGTATGCGGTAATAGGATTAATGAATCCTTGTTGTAGTGGAAATATCTGCTTGCGATCAGTAGATGCAAGAGATGTAATTTCTGATCCGCTCATGTACGTCCTAGTTCTTTACAAATTGCTAATGCTTCGCGTGTCCATGCACTTATGTCACTGCTGCCAATTTCGTCAACGTTGCCAACATTATCAGCAACTTCTTCTGCGGCCTGCATGATAACAACAGGACCGTGCGCAGCCAACGCTTCTTTATGTTGAGTCATAATTCTGCGTATGATTGCACTTTGTACTGCATTACGAGAATCATTGTTCTCGTTGACAGGATTAAGATCGGAGTTAAACAATTCATACACAAACATGATTATACCTTTGGCGTAAGTTTTTGTATTTGACCCCTTAGGGAACTCATTGCTTGTGGATTCTTAAACACTGGCTCTAGAGTGTTTGCAAGTTGTCCTAGTTGTTGGGCATCCATTGAGTTGGTTTTGCTAGGGTCTTTACTTAGAGCTTGTTGTATTTTACCAACATTCAGTGTTGGATCCATGGTCTTCAATGTGGCAATATTTTTTGTAAGATCGCCTTGTTCTTTTTGTTTCATTGCTGCCTGTTGTGCAGGATTTGGTTGTTGGTTCAGTGGTGTTTGTGGTTGCACAGTGCTAGTGCCTGCGCTGACGTTGGCAGCGGCATTGGCTTGTGTTCCTTGTCCAGCTGGATTTATATTAGCAACAGGACTATTGGGATTGCCCGGAACATCATCTTCTGGCAACACAGCAAATTTATGATATTCAAGCATGAGCTCTTGTGCATACTGTTCCACGTCCTCACCTACCAGTCGATCTCCAAAGCCGTGTTTCTTTCCAGACTTCTTTGGGTTGTCTGTGCCACGTACCTGATCGCCTGGCTTTTGGTCAGGCTCGCCTGCGAACTTGTCCATGCTCTCCAAGAGCTTGCGCATATCACTCATTTTTTACCAGCTTTCTTCTTTTTGGCAGTAAACGGTGTCTTTGGTTTGTAACTACCGCCAAACAACGTGCCTACATTGGGACTACTGCCACCAGTCATTGCACTGCCAATACTGCTTGAGCCAGTGGTTTCTGCTACACCTTTTTTAGCTGCCATTTTGGCACGTTCTTTTTCTAGCCACCTGTCAGACTTGGCTTTGTCTTTGGCAATTTGCTCATTGGGCGTCAACGGTTTGGTTTCTTTGCGTTTGGCCAAGCCTGCTCTTGCACTGTCTGTGTTGGCACGAGCTTCTGCAACGATTTCACTGATCTTCATAATATGTTCCGTTTTCGTATTTAGCCCAGAGTAAACTCGTTGCCAAACAGATCGACTCCGTTTAATTTGGTATTTTCAATTTGAAGATCAAGCCATCCAGATAAATCTTCAACACGCACAATCCAACGACCTAGTCCTAGATCTACAAAATGTGTTTCATGTATCTTGTAAGGATCTCTAATGTCAAACATTCGTTCAGACAACATTTCGCCTGAAGGTTCTAAATACATGCGAACAGGGATATAACGACCAAAATTCCTCAAACCTTTGGCAAGAGGATCCTTGAGCATTTTCTCTCTGCTGAGATTCCACGACACATGAAAATCAATGCGAACCTGATTGTTCATTTGTTAAATGCCCTGCTACGCACACCGCCACGCTGACGAATTTTTTCTAGCTCTGCTTGTGCTTGTTCAATTTCTTGTGCAATAGGATCCATGTTCATGCTCTTGAGCTTTTTGTACACATGATCCCATATTGCGGCCTTGTCAATGTCTTGCCCAGCGTCTGACATTTGTTGTGCCAGCTCTGCTGTGCGTTTGATCATTTGTTGCTTCCACCCACGTAAGGTCATGCGGCCCATGCCTGCACGTGGTGCAAACTCGCTGTTGTATGGATCTTCTTTATTGTACTGATACATGTCTTCGTCAATTTCGTTTGGATCCACATATTCATTGGAGCTGACATCGCTGGAATGAAAACTGTGCCTACCATAGTTGTACAAGTTAACGACAACAAAACGTTTCATGTCACCAAAGCTGTCAATGTCACCAGTTTTGCCTTTGAATTGCACATCCCCTGTGATAATGACAGGATCGCCTATGTTCAGCTCTTCTGTGTTTTCGCGCATGTTCAATGACTTGAAGCGATTGCGCTTGTAATCTAGTCCAAGACCACTTTCGTCTACATAATAATCATCTGATGTTAGACTAAGAGCATACTTTACATATTTTTTATTATTGCCTAGGGCCTTTTCCAACGCTTCAACACCGTACGGTGTAAATGTATCACGCTGATGATCCCAGTAACCAGGAATGTCGCTGATCTCAGTAGTTATATTTTGAATCTGCCCTTTGATTTTATCATCAATATCAAACATGCTTTCCGCCACGCCTTGACTTCTGTGTTGTCTATATGGGTTAAGGAAATCTTCTTCCCAGTGTCCTTCTTTCACCGACCAAGCAAAATCAATAATGCGTCCCATGCCGCCGCCTATTTCGCCGAACAGGTCGCTGAGATGTGACACTTCTTCAAAAGTGGCACCAGTTCCGTCCATTATTAAACTGATGATCCAATCGGGATCGCCGCTGTCATTTTCTTCTTGGTATCTAGCCCAAAGTTTGGGATTTTGCACAATTCGTTGGCCTAGTTTGCCTAGCTCCGTAACTAGAGTAAATTCACGATCCATTGCACCAGTGGTCATTTTATTCATCATGGTGTCAAATTTCTGATCACCAGTTGCTTCCGCTACATCTTGCTTGTCATCTTTGGGCACAGGTTTGCCTGCCCACTTCTTCAGTGCTTGGTGGCCTGCCTTGGAGTCTTTGACTTTCTTGGCCAATGCTGGATCTTGTCTCAGCATCCAACCTGGCTTGGCACCTGTAGCACCTTCTTCAATTTCTTTTTTATTGTCTAGGTCCTTTTGACGCAGACTTTTCTTCATTGTATCAATCTTCTTGCCTGCGCCCACTTGGTCTAAGTTAGCATCCTTGGCCGCTTGGTTGTACTTGCGTTTGGCTTGCTTTAGTTCTGCACCTTCTGCTACTGTTGCATCAACTGTGCCCATGTAGTGGTGATCTAATACTTTGTAACCTTTGCGGCGATAGTGTGCAATAGCTTGGTTAATGGCTGCTTCTCTATCAATACGAGAAGTTTGCGTGATGCGAATTGATTTTTGAATAGCTTCTTTGCGCTTGCTGACCATAGGGTGATTGGGATCAATCACAGTAACGCCAATACGATGTGTAACTGGCCCTGCGTCTTCTGCCACGGTCTGTTGTTTATTTTTTTCTAATTCTAATTCTTTTTCTTTTCTTTTTTCTTCTTTGTCGGCTTTGATCTGATCTGGGTGTTTGTAGGTCTTTCCAGTTTTCTCATTTCGACCACCAGCCCACCCATAGGTAGTACGGAAATGTTTTGCTTCCGCTACACCTTGCTCATCTTCAGGTCGGGTAGTCAACACAAACTTCTTGCCAGCATTGAATGGCTTGGCCATCATGGTCATTGCAGACTTATGTGCGGCTTCCTTGTCGCGGAATTGAAATGGTGTGCCCATCTTGTCTTTGATGATCTTGCCATTGGCACGAATGTACCAAGTTGACGGAGCAGGATCTGGCACATGGTATTCATCATCTTCTCTACCGCGGCGACCCAGGCTGGGCGCAGTTGGACTTGCAAAGCCATGGTTGTATCCACGGTTGCCTTCTAAATGTAATTTTTTCATGTTCCTTGCAACTTCTCCTGGACGTACATCCTTGGTCAAGCTCATGCTGTATCGAGGATCGTTCTTTTGTTTTTTACTGGCAACTACGCCAACACCTGCGGCATCTTCATTGACACTGTCATTGCCTTCAGCATCAAAATCATATTTGTCGTATTGAATATGGCCATCGTGCCCAATGCCATACAGCACTACCATAACATAGTCATCGCCGTATTCAGGCTCCCATCCTAATTTTCTTAATTCATCTGCATTGTCACCGTCAGTCCAGTACTGGTAAGCCAATGGAAATAACTTTGCCTTGTATTTTTCCTCGTTTGGCACACGCGATGGATCAAGATCATAGGGCTCAAATTCTTGTGTTGGAAACATCTCGTCAGCATCAGCTGGAGTAATTTTTCCAGTCATTTGTCTCATCGACTTGTCAAATTTCTCGTCGCCTGTGGCCTCAGACATGCCATTGGAAGGACCGTATACAAATGCTTTTGGATTGAGTCCGTACTTGTCTGCAACAGCGGCAATGAAAGCATTTACTTTGCTGTTTGGAATCTGTGCGCCAACTTTCTTTTGAATTGGCATGTTGTTTTTACCTTTACCTTTGATATAGATATCAACTAACTGGTCTTTGGTAATGATAGCACCTTCGCCCAGGCCTTCTAGTTCTTCTGCTGGCCAGCTGATGTAGCTGTTGCCATTGATGTCGCCTGCTTGCACAACAAACACACCACCGTTGTCGTAGCCTTCGTCTTGGCCAATTTCCCAACCTGCGGCTGCAAGTGTTTTTTCTACGCGAGGATCCTCGTCACCTTGCCACCACTGTGCGGCTAGACGTTTTAATGTTTCGTCGCTGAATCCATCGTTGCCGTCATCTCCGCCGGGTGGTGCAAATTCATTTAAGTCAGCGGCTGGTTGGGGTTGTTTAACTGCTTTGAGCTTGGGTGCGGCAGCTGGTGCTGGTGCAGGTGCGGCATTGGAATCTGGTATTTTGTTAAAAAGATGTGCTAGTTCTGGAGTGGCACGGCCATACAGTTGTTGCAGTACTTGAGCACTGGCTTTGGGGTCATTGCGTACTTGGTTCCACAACTCACGTACTTGTGTTCCGTGACTGGCATTAATTTTCTTGCCGTTTACTTCAACTGCTTTTTCACGTTCGTTGACAATGAGCACATACTGATGTTGATCAGCAGTTGTACTGTCTTGTAGGCTTCGGAATGTTTTGAATGGTTTTGGATCGCCTACTGATTTACCGTCGGGTATCTTGCTGGGTCTTCCTGTTGGGGTGAGTGCAGTATAATTGGCATCAACTTCTAGTCTCTTGAGGTCCGGCTCACCCACTGCAAATATCATCACAGTTTGTTTTGGGTCAAAACCAATTGTACGAATATAGTCATCGGGCATGTAAGGACTAGTTACTTCGATCACATGATGATTGTTCACACCTGCGGCGGTCATCAACTGTAACTTGTCGCTGAAATTAAAAGGACTTTTAACAGCATCAGTTTTGTTTGACGTGCCTATGTAAACATTGTCCATGCCAAATTTGGCCTGCAATGTCTCAAATACCTCTTTGTGCCCAAGATGGAAAGGCTGAAAACGTCCTGGATAAATTACTATTACCCGTTTGATTTCACCTTCAAATAATTGCTGTATAAACATGTGTGATCTTACCCTAGATCACTTATTTATGCTGTTTTATAGTTTGGCTTACAGACGTTCAAGCAGCCAAATATAGAATGGACTAGCAATAGGCAGCTGATAGGTACCATTAAATCCTAAACTTGTGCAGTTTGTTAGTCTATCCGTAGTTGTACCATTTAGCTGTTGTGGCACATCAAACTGGTACATGCTTTCGCTGTAAATAAGTTGGTGTAAATCAACATCGTTTATAGTAATTTTTTCCACATGCAATAATAAATCTCGAGTCCATCCACCGGGTACAAATCCACGTGTGTCACCAAGTGCTTTGTTTTTAAGTCGTATAGCCAGCATATGTTCGCCAGGCGTTACACTGCGAGAAAATTCAAATGTCTCTAGTGTGGTTTGTTGGTACTCTGGGGTATTCTGAATAGAATTGCCGTCTAGTAGCACAATTCCTCGGCTGCTAGACGGCGCATTAATTGTTCCACCTAACACCAACTGATTATCAAATACAATTTCAAACTCTGGTTTTTTAGTCCAGTAAGTACCGCTGAGTACTATCTTGAAATGCAATTCCTCAGTTGAGGTTAGCATGTGTTAGCCCTTGCGTTCTGTTGGTGTTGGGTTAGCAGAAGCATGAGCTTGCTGAGCCATTGTGGTAATGTCTAGCTTGCTGATATCACCTTGGAATTCATAGTGACCAATGTGGTTCAACAATGTTTTGCTATGTGCCCAAATTTCGCCACCAATTGCTTGCCAGCGACGGCAGAATGTCCAGTCTTCACTTAGGTAGTGTCCGCGATGATCAATTTCTGTATCAAAAATAGCATACATCATTGGTTCATATTGTTTGCCAAGACCAATATCATCAACGTATTTTGTTTCTGGATGTGAAGCAATTAGTTTTTCGTACACACTACGCTTGAACAACAGGAAGCCTGTGCCCATGGTGTCTACAGTGTAGATATCGCCTTGCACAGTAACCTGTGGCTTCAAGTTAATAACGTAGTTGATTGGCAGGGCTTTTTTGGGATACAAGCCACCAATGACTTCTTTGTCATAAGCTATCATTTGCAAAATGCTTTCAGGCTGGAAACGAATATCAGCATCAATAAACATAAAGTGTGTTGATGCAGTATTGGTCATCATCTTGGCCATCAAGTTGTTACGACCACGTGGAATCAATGATTCATTGACCATTGTGTCCAGACTCCAGTTCAAGCCCACTTGCTGTGCCAGCAATGTGAAACGCAAGAATGAAGTCATTGTTGGCTCACTTACCATGCCACCGTAGCATGGGATACCAATGTGCAAATGACATTTGGTGAAGTCGAATGGTACGCCAGTTTGACCTGGTGCAGTACCAACGGCACCTTGAGTTTGCGCTACTTTGGCAATTTCATCCAGCACACGTCTTTGTTCGGCAGCACCAACTGGCGCCTGATTTGGGCCGCTTGTACCTGGCGTGAACGTTGGTTGACTGGCTGTTGGGCCAGGAATAACAATTTTTTTGCCCTTGCGGGGTTGGTTTTGATCTGACATGTGTATCCTCTTTGAAAATCAGTTTAAGTATTTAATGTTAACAGGCCTGGGGCAGTAAATTAAGCCAGTTGAGCTTCAACCACTGCACCAGTACCAACGAGTTCTTGTGCCACTTGTTCAAGTGCGGCAACAATATCTGAGGTAGCAATATTATCTACAGTTTCATCGTCTTTGACAAGTTTGCTGAGTTTAATAACTACAACTTCTTCATGTATTTTGGCCATAATTGCCTCCGGAATAATAGTAGTATTTATTCTTCATCAATCAGGCTTTTGAATTCTTCTATCTTTGCAATCAGTCTTGGGTCCATCATGCCCAAAACAGTAGCAATATTTTTATCGTGTACGTAAATATAACCTCCCCAGATCCAGCTGCCTTTTTCCAATTGGTCCCAAAGGCCATTGGGCACTTTGATATCATCGCCAAGATTTTTCAAATAGGCCGCAATTTGTCCTTTGTTTTCCAAACTGTACTTTCCATCTCGCATGAGAATTCGATAGGCCCATTTTACTTTGTTCTTACGCAATGTAAACCCATCTAGAATAAGTTTTTCTTTTTCAGCAGAATCAGGAGACATGATACTGTAAAAATGAAAATTGTTTCCATACAACAGTCGACTGGCCAGATCTTTTAGCACCTGTTCTTGTGAACTGTAGAATTGAATATATGGTTCTTCGATGCGTATTTTCAACAGTTCATGTCCGTTGACCTTTGGGCTGGATTCATGATAGATCAACTGTTCTTTAATAATTCTCAATAGATTTGAATCATCATTGCCAATTGGTTTTTTACGCCAACTGCCAGCCCAGTTGTAATCTCGTTGTTTGTTGTTTCGCCACGTGATTGCATCTTCAATGTCTTGATTGTTTCGAAGTATACTGCATCCGACCACTTGGATCGCAAGTCTGTAGAGATAATGCCCGTGCATTAACTTTACAGTTTCTTGTTGCAGAATATTAGGATTTAATCCCGTCCAGTACGATATATCCATTGCTGTCTATGCTTGGGGTTAGTGCCAATTGCGTGGCAGTGGTGTCAAAAGTAATTTTGTCGTCTTGATAATCAACCAGTACAGTGGTGTTGCTACCCATACGGTCGAATAAAATTTTGCGACTCAACGGAACTTTGATCAAATCATTGATTTTTCTTTGCAAAGGCCTTGCACCCATTTTAGGATCAAACCCTTGTTCAATCACATGATCAATTGCAGTGTCGGTGAGTTTAACTCGTATGCCTTTTTCCAACAACAGTTCGTTCATGTCGTTGATAAACTTGGAAACAATCATTTTCATATTGCTTTTTTCTAGTTTATCAAATTTACAAATAGCATCTAGTCTGTTGCGAAACTCTGGTTTGAAAAAGTTCTTTACAGCTTTGTCGTCTTCGCCGGCTTTTTGTAAATCTCTACCAAAACCAATGTTGTTGCGTTCGTTATCTGCGGCACCTAGATTAGAAGTCATGATCAAGATAGCGTTGCGACAGTCTGCTTTTTTGCCATTGCTACTTGTGATAATACCTTCGTCCATCACAGTCAACAAGATGTTGCTAACGTCTGGGTGTGCTTTTTCAATTTCATCAAACAAGATAACACAGTTAGGATTCTTTTCTACTTCGCTGATCAACATGCCACCGCCAAGGTTGCTGTCGTCGTAGCCTACATATCCGGGTGGAGCACCAATAAGTTTAGCCACACTGTGCTTCTCTTGGTATTCACTCATATCATATCTTAGTAGTTTCATCCCAAGATTTTCGGCCAACAACTTAGCAAGCTCAGTTTTACCAACACCAGTTGGTCCAGTAAACAAAAAGCTACCAATGGGTTTGTTCAATGCTTTGAGTCCAGCACGGCTGACATAGATACGTTCTAGCACTTGTTCAATTGCAGAGTCTTGACCGTAAAGTTTAACTTTAATTTTAGCTTCAAGTCCTTGCACAGCAGAATGATCACCTTCGGTTTCGCTAGCCAATTGCTCAACCGGAATTTTGGTAAACTTACTCAAGCAATCAATAATGTTTCTTTTGCTCACAGTCCAGTTTGTTTGATAGATTTTGGCCTTGGCACAAGCAGTGTCAATCAGATCAATTGCCTTGTCCGGTAATTTCTTGTCAGTTTGATAACGAACACTTAGTTCAACTGCGGCATCAATTGCAAAGTCATCAATTACTCCGCCATGGAATTCTTCAAAGTGTGAACGCAGACCGCGCAGGATATCTTTGGCCACAGCAGGAGTTGGTTCATCCACTGTGAGTCTATAGAAGCGGCGCATGAGCGCACGATCCTTTTCAAAACTCTGTGTATATTCTTCCCATGTGGTTGATGCAATAACCTTAATGCGACCTTTGGTCAATGCTGGCTTGATCATGTTAGCAAAGTCTACATTGCTACCAGATCCAGATCCTGCACCACGCATTTGATGCGCTTCATCAATAAACAAAATACTTTTGCCACGAGTGTTCAATGCTTTGATAACATCACGTAGTTTTTCTTCAAACTCTCCGCGATACTTTGAGCCTGCCAGTAGATTGCCAATGTCTAGATTAAACACTGTGTAGTCACGCAGATAGTCAGGAACTTCGCCTTTGATAATTTTACGTGCAAGTCCTTCTGCAATCGCAGTCTTGCCAACACCAGCATCACCAACCATGAGCACGTTTGATTTGTTTCGCTTGGCCAACACATGAGCAATCTCTTCTAGCTCGTGTTCACGCCCAATCACTGGATCAATTTTTCCTTGTTTAGCAAGTTCATTCAAGTCATCGCAGTATTCTTTTAAGATTTCCAATGCTCTTTGCTTTCCCGCATTCTTGCGACTACTGCCTTCTTTGTAGTGATCATTATAGTACTCAATAAACTTGGCACGATCAATTCCGTACTTGATAATAAAGTATGCGGCATGGCTGTTTTGTTCACCAGTTAGACTCAAAAACAAATCCATGACCTGCATGTGATTACGACCGCTAAACAATACCTGTGTCAGGCTACGGTTAAACACACGTTCAAGTGCATGGGTTTTCTTAGGCTGATAGTCTTCTTCGTAATACAGGTTACCTGTGTCAAGACGATTGTTATAGATTTCCAACTCATCAAGCATGACGTCTATTTCAGTGCCATAGCTTCGTAGCAGATCACCAAAGGGTTTATAATTGATGATTGCAAATAAAAGGTGCTCTAGCGTCACATACTCGTGTTTGTGTCGTTTGGCGTTTTCGCCGGCAGCATTAATGATTAACTCAATCTCTGGATTTGCTTGTATCATTTGGTTCCTTTACCAAAATATTTAGTTTAATGATTTAAGTTGCTGAGCTAATCTAACAGCTTCATCACTGGTTCTGGCAGTGACACTCAACTGTATTTCTACAATCAAGTGCCCGCGAGTAGGTTGGTTAAGGTTATACAATCCTTGGTTGGGCAAACGCATTCTAGTGCCATGTGTTGTTCCTGCAGGCACTGTCATGCGATATACTTTACTTTCAAGATTTGGAACATCAATTGTTGTGCCAGTGATTGCATCTAATGCATCAATCACTGAATGATACACAACATCGTCTCCTTCAACATCAAATTGTGGATCTGGCCTTACTGCAAAATGTACAAAAAGATCACCACGTGGAATGGTATTGAACATGTTGTCACCCAGTCCTGGGAAACGCATTTGTTGTCCAGATCTAATTCCACGTGGAATGTTTACTTGTACAGTTTCTCTAGTGCCAGTAGTGGTTTGTACACTGACCGTTTTGTTTTGATCATGCAAAGTGCTAACCAGGTCCAATTCAATCTGTATTCGTAAATCTTTATTCTTGCGTTGCTGTTGGAATGGCCCACCAAATCCAAATTGGGCAAAAATATCCTCAAACCCACTTCCACCATTGAATTGAAAGTGAAAGCCATCACCACCAAAGCCTTGCGGCTGTGGGTTGTCATACTGTTGCCGTTTGTGTGCATTGCCCAGTGTGTCGTAGGCTTCTTGAATCTTTTGGAATTTGTTTTGATCACCACCGCGATCAGGGTGATGTTGCATAGCCAGTTTTCGGTATGCTTTTTTAATTTCGTCTTCAGATGCTCCTTTGGGAACACCTAGTGTTGAATAGTAGTCCATGCGCATAGTTTACACGTTAATTAACCATGTGTCAAGCGGAAATCCCTTGTTAGGCAATTTCCGCTGACTTGTTTATGCAATTACTTATTTGGCTACTGCTTGTCGCCGAGTTTTTCTTTGGTACGACCATATGCGGCAATACCAAGCACAGCACCCATGGCAATATGATACAGGCCTGCGCCTTGCAGTGTCAGTGGTTGCCACTGACTTGTGACTTGGCCACCTTGAACAGTTTGTAAAATGCTCCAAAGAATTGGAAAAACTACAAAGTCCATGAAACAAGTTGTCATGTACAACCAACCCATTGCTGGACGCCACTTGTTGTTGATCCAGTCTGTGTTGGTATTGGCCACAGTGCTTTCAGCACCACCAGCCACTGCCGCGGCTGCACTGGCTGTGCGGTCTGGTGCGTATCCTTGTGGCGCGGCTTGAGGTTGCGGTGCTGATGTTGCTGCCACGGCCCCAAAGCTGGGTGTTACTGCACCAAATCCACTTGGTGATGTAGTAGGTGGTAGTCCACCTAAAAGTTTTTGATCTGCATCGCCTGTGTCACCTAGGTCTGCAATTTGTTTTCCGATTGGCATTTGAATGCTCCTTTAATTTGATTAGAACCAGAGGAATAAACCGTTGAGACTCAACAGTATTCCAAAACCTGCTACAGCAAAACTACCCCAGAACATGGCCATGCTAACTGCAAGGATACTTGCTGATAACACAACAATAGCCAGCTGGTACGCGGTACTTGCATAACCAATCCATGGACTGGACTTTTTGGCTTCTTCTCTAGCGGCTTCCATCTCTCTTGCTTTGACAGCAATTTCTTTCTTGTCAGCATCCATGCGTTCTTTCTCGGCCATGAATTCTGCTTTGATTTTTGGATCAGCTGTTGTCTTGGCCGCAATCTCGTAGCTAACACCACGACCTGCTTTGGCTTGATATTGTGCCCAGGTGTTGTTGGCACCTAGAGTATTGTTTAATACTGTGCTGGATAGTTTGCCACCGTACCATGCGTTGACTGCTAGTAACAAAGCAAAGATAGAAATAACCATACCTGCTTTGTCTTTTAATTTTGCTTCACGTTCTGAACGTGAACCCACTGGAGGCTTTGGTGCGTCCGGATCTTTTGGTTGTTTGTTTACTAAATTTAATACTGAATCAATTAATGCCATTGCTTACTCCTTACGCCCATGCGGCTTTTGCGTCTTCAAGAATTGCCGTGGTCACCCCATTGAGGTCGTCCTTGCGAAGAATTTCTTCTGGTGTTGCAGTTGCAGAAGTCATTTTCATCATTTCAGTAAGCATGTGAATCAATGCTTCTGTTGGCATTTCTTTGCTTTCGTACAAGCGCACAAGATTTTTAGTCTTGCTTGCTATGTCGCCGACCCATCCGCCTTGGCTGACAAATGCGTCTAGGTTGTTTTTGTTAAGTTCTTGTATCATTTTATTTTTACCTTATATGCTAGATAACATGCTGGCTGCATTGAGCACAGCAGTACATATTGTATTTAACCTTTCTTTGGCAGCAAGGTCTGAGCATTTGCTGTTTATTAGATGTTCAACTTGTAAATCTGCTACCAGTTCTTGATATTCTTCATTGCTCAGTTCACCTGTTTGGAACTGTTGAGTGTATTCTGCCAGTTGTGCAGCCAGTTGCGCGGCAACAGGATCTTGTGTTTCTGTACTGTGAATACTGTCTAATATGTCTTGTGCTTTCATCGCGGCTTGGCTCCTATTACCTTTTGTATATTTTCTGAACTGCGCTCAATTGCTGAAAACTTGGCTTTACAATAAGCCACGCTGGGCGGCTTGTCGCTTTGGTATTTTTTGTGGAACTCGTCGGTTATCTTGGTCAACGTGTCAGCCAGTTCAAAGCTGTCTTTGTTGCGTGGAATATGTTCAGCATAGTTTTTGTACTCACTAGCAACAACATAGATATAACGCACCTCGTTTTTCACAGCATCGGTACCGCATAGATCTTTACCAATTTCAGCATGTGTGCGTATACGAGATATGTACTGATATTCATTGACATCAAATTTGGCCATGAAGTATGCATCCCACACAGCACAACCTGACAACAACAATGGCAACAATATCAACAATAGACGTTTCATTTTACGCTTTCATATATCTGTTTTTGTGTCCTGTGCCACTCAACCCAGGCTTCAACCTTGGCCGCGCATTCATGATGCTGAGTGTAGTTCTCTACCACAGTCTTATGCAAATCTACAATGCTAACAGTTTTGCCTTCGATCTTTTTCAGTGCTGGGCACTTTTCATTTAGAGAAGGAGGTATGTCTGGGAATTTCATAACCACTGGAACTGTGGTTGAACATCCTGTTAACAAAGTTACAAGTAAAATTGAATATAGTTTCATTTTGGTTCAGCTGCCTTATTGAGTTCTTCAACAATTATCTCAGGAACAGGACAATTTTTAATTGAATCTTCTAGCTGTTTTTGCTTGGCCAAAAATACCTGGCGCTCTTGTTCGCTCATGTCTCTGGTGATTTCTGTTGTGTCACCTTTGACCACACGATCAATATACTCAATCTGCTTCTGTCCTTTTTCTTTGATAATTTTTACTTTTTCTACTATCTTGGTTTCAATCACAGTGTTGACCTGTTGACTCTTGGCTTCTGCGGCAGCAACTTTCTTTTCAAGTTCAGCCACACGCTCGCGCCAGGTCATTTCAATACCATGTCCGCCTAGCAAGAACGCACCCAGGCCATATGCCAAGATTCCAACAATCTGCGTAGGAAAACGGTAGCGATTGATCAGCGGAATAAAACTCACGAACCAGCTGGCTAGGATCAAGGCAATGCCTGCAAAAAAGCAGGCATAGAATATCCACATCAGCAGGCTGTCAGGCAACAAAGCCATGAACCAGCTTAGTGTGCCAAACATGATCAGTGTCCAATCAGCACATGACAAGCATGATTAATATGCTTGATACGATCTTCCAGCCCAATGTAGCCACCGTTGATCTTCTTGGTCAGTAATTTAATATCCATTTTATCTGCTTGAACATTGAGATTGTTGCTTTCCCAGAACCAGCAAGCTGATTGCACAGCGCCTTCGTAGGTTTCTAAGAATTCAATTGTTTCTTCAAGTGAACATTCAATTGATTCAGCAAATGCCTGATAGTTTGACTTGCCAGTCAATTGAATCAAGCCACGACCACGATGCTTCCAGCCATCGCCGGAACGTTCGTCACCGTTGCCCATACGGTTGGCGTAGATCTTGTTGGCAATTTTTTCTGGCTGACGAACATAACCCACTGTGCTTTCCTGTGTAGGAAAATACTTCTTGAAAATGCCCATTAGGCCTTTGTCAGAATAGTTTAGGTTCTCACGTAGCGCACGATAGCCACCTGACTCATGTGCAGTCTGCCCCAGGAAGCATGCCACACGCTCTGCGGTGTCAATCTCATAGTCAGGTAAAATTTCTTGTAATGCCAGGAACCACTGATCCACGTGTGGTGCTCCTACTAGAATCTGTCTTAGCTTTGCTTCAGTAAAATCAAATTTGAAACTCATTTCCGCTCCTTAATTAAAGTATGCCGGCTGCAACTCGCAGGCTTTCGGTGTATTCATTCTTTGGTGCTTTGGTATCAACTTTCATACCAGATGCAGTTTTTAGGCTGTCAATTTCTTTCTTGCCATATCTAGCATCGTACTCAGTGGCCGATGCTGGAATCATTCGTCTTAGTGTTTCCTCGTCTAGGCTGTTGTCAGTTTGGTCATGACGATAGCGCACACGATAGTCAGTTAGTTCTTGTTCAGTGAGATTCATAAGGTCTGCCATCATCTCCATAATATGAGAAACACAGTCTTGGTCTCGAGGCAGTTCAACAAACACAATGTAATCGCCGTCGTTCATTTCGCCAGAGCTAACGTCTGCGTCTAATATCCAGTCATAGCCTCTTTCTACAAAGGCACATATGTCCTGGCCTGGTGCTTTGCCAGCAACTTTGAAACTCAATACCACAACATCACGATTTTTTCCAAGTTTGCTTTCAAACTCGTCAATGTGTATTTCGTTATGAACCAGTCGCTTTAGGTCTCCGCGTTCGATACTCATACTGCGGCTCCTGTTACACCACTGGGACCGCCTTGTGCGTCAGGAGTACGATTAACGTCATCATCTGCACCTGTTTCATACGCTTGGTCTACGTCTTCTAGATCCACTGTGTCATTTTCTAGTTCCAGGCTACCTTGATTGATATCTGAAATTAGTTTCTTGGGCATTACAATTTCCACTAACCAAATTGGCTTTTGATCCATCTTGGGATAATGTGTGCCTTCTTCGTAGTCATCAGGCCCTTTAACTTGTCTGGGGTTTTCCAAGTGATCTCGCTTGTAGCGAATCTCACAGTCGTATTCTGCCAGTCGCTCTGCGCCACGTGGGTCAGGCATGAGCTTGTAGGGCCACATGAAAATGCAAGTTACAAAATACTTTTCAATAGTGGGGCCTTCGACTAACTCGCCCTTTTTCCAGTTTTCAAAAGCATAGAGATCAAGCTCGTCTAGTACTCTCTCAAAATCCAGCAGGGTATTCAAGGCACTATCTGTCATGTAGATGTCCTTGGTATTTTCAATAATGTCTTTAAGTGATGCCGCCATATTATTTGTCCATTACCCTTATTTAGTTACTCTATAGCGTGATACGGAGTGAAACTGTTCATGAAATCAACCCAGGTGTTTTGTACAACTTCTAGTTCTTGGGTTGCATGTACTCCTATGAATTCATAGATTTCAGCAATAGCACGAGCATTAGCGGTCGCATGATTTCTTAGAGTCACGTCACCCAGCTCTGAGAAATTTACAATCAGTGCAGAATCTAAATTGGTTTCTGTGCTGGCCGCTAACGCCACCCTGTGATCACGTGCAAAATGTCGTATCACACACTGCACAGGAAACTGGTCCAGTATCATGGGATCAGTTAAAATAGCATCCCAGTCTGGCTCTACATTGATCAGTCCAAAAAATCTTTTGGCTTTCATTTTGTAAACTTCTATTAGATGCTGGTCTCTGCCTGCTTGTTTGGCCAAATTTGTTTCACGTACAAAATAATTAAAACCCAATTGATTGGCGTCTTCCGCAGTGGTGGCTATTTTTATAATTTTACAGTTTGGAAATAATCCAACAATGTCTTGAACTGGCAAAGATGTTACTACCACACGATTTTCTGGCTCAATTGGCAATTCCCCAGTCCAGTTGTTTACAAACTCAATAAAGGATGTTTGTACATCTTGTTGTTTGTACAAGTATTCTAGGTCATGAAAGAATGTTTGACTTGACCGGGCAAATGGGTTTTGAACTTGAAGGTTTACACTGGTGTCGCTGTGATTAACAGTGTATTCTAGTAATGCGGCCAGATGCTCAGCTAGCGCACCTTGTGGCGCACTTATTACTATTGTAAACTTGTTGGTGTATTGACTCATCATCTACCCTTTATAGCTATTTATGCTGGTGCCTAATAGCTGGGCATTGTTGAAAAAATCCTGGATAGCCTAATACTTATTGTTATTTGCAGAATCTAAACGTTACACATTACACCATAGACAGGTATCCGTAAATATTCATGTAGACTTGTTTGCCAAGTCTAGCCAAGGCAAACATGAAAAACATCTACATTACATCAACGACAGGGGAGTCAGATTTGTCTAAACGGAAACAACGTCTTGCAGTACAACCAACTCAAGACAACACTATCAGCTTCAAAGAGTATTCACATCAGCGCAGAGAACCGGTTCTAATTCCTAAGAGCCGTAACCAGGAAATTTACATAGACCTATTAAAAGACGAAAGCAAGATGATTGTTTTTGCCACAGGACCTGCGGGCACGGGTAAAACCATGCTGGCTGTTATTGCCGCAGTACGTGCTATGCGTAATGGCAGTATCAGCAAAATTGTGGTCACTCGCCCAGCAGTGGGTGTGGATGATGAACAACATGGGTTTTTACCAGGGGACATCAATCAAAAGATGGAACCATGGACGAGACCAATTTTTGATATCATGAAGGAGTACTATAGACCTCAGGAAATCACCCGTATGCTAGAAGACCAACAGATTGAGATTTCTCCACTGGCATACATGCGAGGACGGACATTTAAGAACGCATTTATCATCGCAGATGAAATGCAAAATGCCACACCCGGGCAAATGAAAATGCTGTTGACTCGTTTAGGTGAAGGTTCCAAGATGGTGGTAACAGGCGACACTCGTCAGGCCGACCGTGCAGATCCAGACAACGGACTACTGGATTTTAGACACTTGGTTGAACAGTACCAAAAAAGCCAGTACGTTGCTGGATGCGAATTAACAGGGCGAGACGTACATCGTCACCCTGCTGTGCTGGAGGTGCTAAAGATTTATAAAGAAGTTTAATCTTTGGCGGAGACTATTTCAAAAATCTCCTTCCAATTCTTAACAATTGGATACGGGCATGTATGCTTCATATTATGCCCGTGTTCAATTAAGATGCTTCTAAGCCCGCGCTCGAAGCCCACATCGGCATTCTCTGGCTTATCTTCTATCCACCAGTGGCCGGTGCCTGCAAACTTGTCAAGTGCTTCATGTTTGTCACTGCCTGTCTCCAAACAAACCACATCATCAAACACATCACCGTAGTATTTCTCTAGGTTCATGCGGCGTAGTTTTTGTGCATTTACGTCAGTTGAGAGGCTGGTAATGCAAATAAACCTGTAGCCAAGTTCCTCGTTTAATCGCCGTACCCAGTACACGCTATCTCTTAGTGGCGGCAGGAATCCTATAGCAGCCGACTCGTTAAACAGCCGGGTAAACTTTTTGGCTTCTGTCCAAGTTAGATTGTCAAATTGGTCATGTATTGTGTAATAGTCTTTTGCATTGGGTCGTTGCACATAACCACGCTCTTGCATCCAGATACCAAACGCCCATTCCCAATCCAACAACACGCCATCGCAGTCTGTTAGTATCGTTCGATTATTCATATAATACCTTGAAATAAGTAAGGGGACCTAAGTCCCCTTGTTGTTTATTTAGACTCTTCGTCTTTTTTGACTTCCGTAAATTCAGCATCAACTACATTATCGTCTTTGCCTTCCTTCTTGGATTTAACTTCTTCAGCATCAGCCTTTTGTTTTTCCTCTTCGGCTTGACCGGCTAGGTTAAACAATGGCATGGCTTTTGGTACAAATGCCTGCAGAGCTTCATTGATCTTGTCTGGATCTGTTTCATCTGACAGCACTTTCTTGAAATCGTGCAAGGCAGTTTTAATTGCTTCGCGCTCTTCTTCAGATAGTTTGTCACCGTGCTCCTTGAGATTTTTCTCAACTCCCCACACTTGATGTTCAGCCGCATTTCGAGTCTCAACCAGTTCACGTTGCTTCTTGTCAGCTTCGGCATTAGCTTCTGCATCCGCAACCATCTGTGCAATTTCGGCTTCTGTCAGACCTGAATTGGCCTTGATAGTAATGTTGTTGCTCTTGCCTGTGACTTTGTCTTTGGCACTTACCTTGAGGATACCGTTTACGTCCACATCAAATGTAACTTCAATCTGCGGTGTGCCACGTGCGGCAGGTGGAATACCTTCTAAGTTGAACTCGCCCAACAGTTTGTTGTGCTGAGCCATTTCACGTTCACCTTGATGTACCTTGATAGTTACCGCAGGTTGATTGTCCTCGGCTGTGGAGAACACTTGTGTTTGCTTGGTAGGAATGGTTGTGTTCTTGGTAATAACCTTGGCCATAATTCCACCTTGCGTTTCGATACCCAGTGAGAGTGGTGTGACATCTAGGAGTAGAACATCCGTTTTGTCTCCAGCCAACACAGCACCCTGGATAGCCGCACCCGCGGCCACTGCTTCGTCTGGGTTCACGTCTTTGCGTGGTGCCTTGCCAAAGAAACTTTCCACGTAGCCTTGTACCATGGGCATGCGTGTTTGCCCACCAACAAGGATAATGTCGTCAATGTCGGCAGCAGTTAGGCCTGCGTCCTTGAGAGCAATGCGGCATGGTTCAATTGAACGTTCTACCAAGTCTGTTACCAAGCCTTCCAGCTTGCTACGACTTAGTTTGATTGCCATGTGCTTGGGACCGCTTGCATCAGCTGTGATATAAGGCAAGTTGATTTCTGTTTGTGTGTTGCTAGACAGTTCAATCTTGGCCTTTTCTGCGCTGTCCTTTAGACGTTGCAGTGCCAGTGTGTCCTTGCTTAGATCAACACCTGATTCTTTTTGGAACTCTTCAACCAAGTAGTCCATGATGCGTTGGTCAAAGTCTTCACCGCCCAAGAATGTGTCACCATTGGTAGCAAGAACTTCAAACTGTTTGTCACCATCCACGTTGGCAATTTCAATGACCGATACGTCAAATGTGCCGCCACCTAGATCATAAACAATAATCTTGGCATCCTTCTTGGTGGCTTTGTCCATGCCATAAGCAAGAGCCGCCGCTGTTGGTTCATTGATGATACGCAACACTTCTAGGCCTGCAATTTTACCTGCGTCTTTGGTTGCTTGACGTTGTGAGTCATTGAAGTAAGCAGGAACTGTGATAACTGCTTGGGTTACTTCTGTGCCAAGGTATGCCTCAGCAGTTTGTTTCATTTTACGCAATACCTCAGCTGAGATTTGCGGTGGTGCTAGTTCGCTGTTGTTGGCGCTGATCCAAGCATCGCCATTTTTAGCTTCAACAATTTTGAAAGGCATCATATCGATGTCTTTCTGCACAGCGTCTTCTTTGAACTTACGACCAATCAGACGCTTGGCGGCGTAGATGGTGTTCTTTGAATTGGTCACAGCCTGACGTTTTGCACTTGCACCAACCAAGACTTCGTCATTGGCGTATGCTACAATACTAGGGGTAGTACGTGCGCCTTCGCTGTTTTCGATTACTTTTGGAACGTTGCCTTCCATTACGGCAACACACGAGTTTGTGGTACCCAGATCGATACCGATGATTTTGCCCATTTTTTATCTCCTTAAACAAATGGTTTTGTACGTGGACCGCAGTGGCATCCACGTACAAATATTTATACCAAGTGTAACAGACAATCGCAGATTATGCAATATCTTTTGGACCTCTTGACTTCTTTGAAGGATGTTCTTGTATCCAACGAAGTACCAGGGCTTCACTACCCCAACTGCCCTGCGGAGCCTGCATAAAAATCCAGCCGGTGATGTCCTTGAGTGCGGGCAAATTTTGTGCGTCAGCACGGCCCACAGCACCAAAAAGATCGTTGCTGAGTACAGCATGCAAGAATCCGCCCACAGGAATACCACGCTCAATATAGTCTGTCAGCGCAGTCTGCGTATGATCGGGAATATGGTAATCACTAAAATCAAGCATTGATAGCCTCTTTGTTAATGGTAAAACGATACATGGGTTCTACTTCACGCATGAAATTCTCGCCCACATCCATGCTCACAAAGTTACAACCTTGCATGCCTTGTTCGCTAAAGCTGATGTCGTTCACAGCGGCACGAGTAAAACCCAGGCTACGCATGAGAGCACGAAACTCATCAAGCCAGATATTGTCTGTATAGATCAGTCCGTCGGCATCACAGTTCCAAGTCTTGGTGTCGAATCTTGCACACAGTTCGCCGAAGTCACCCTCGTCATTGACATTGCGTAAAGATACCTCAAGGATGGTAACGGCTTTTTGCTCTTTGCTCCACAGGCCATTACCGCCGGTGTGAGTCTGCCAATTTACTTTTTTTTCAAATTCCATTATATTGCCTTTACAAAATTCAGTTGGGTTACCTTGGCGCCATTGTGATACGGGCTTTGTTCAATACGTTTGACCTTGCCAGCAATGCGTCCGCTTTGGGCCAGTGACTGGTGCGCAGTCAAAAAACTAACCATGTTGCCATTATCATCATGCCCTGTAACAGAGTAGCAATTATACTGCTGAAGGTAACGGCTGTCAATTAGAACAAAATCCAGTTGTAGTTTTTCACCCACACGGCCCAGATACTCACTGGTACTGGCCAACACAATTTTGGCTTCAGTTTTTTCCTGGCGCTCTAGCATGCCAACATAGGTCTTGGGCACAAACGCAACCAAGCCGCAGTCACGTTGGGTGCAAGTGGGCTGACTGATTGTTTCACTGAGTTTGAATTGGAAATCATTAACACGGCGATCTGCAAGTTTCTTGATCAGTACGTCACCCTGAATAGCACTGATAGCCGCATCTGCTTGTGCAAAGTCTTCGTCTGTGGGTACCAGCTCTGGATTGCTACCGGGTTCGATTGCAAAACTGTTGAACATCAAGGTCTTGTTTGGAACCACTTCAACAACCGCATCCTTGCTGGTGTCAAAGAAAAGATTGTCTTTGTACATGGCACCATTCACACGCTGAGCCGCAAAAGCCAGGGCAACCAGTTTACGGGATTCAATCTTGTAGGTCTTGGCCATGTTCACATGCTCCAATAAGTTTCAGACGCCGGGTTGCAACACCAAGGAGTGTCACGATCAATTTGGATATCTTTGCCAGTCATCAAGTTCTTCACAGTCACAGTGGTAGGATGGAACTCAATGCGGAACTGGCTGGTAGGGTACAGTTGATATTGCAGTTCACGCACTTCACGGCGCATTTCAGCCGCATCACGGTTTTGCCAAACTGTAGTACTGAACAGACGCTCGCCAGTTTTTGTACGACGGTCCGTTTTGTAGATGTACATGGTATGATTCTGTTTCATATTAAGCCTCCACTGAACGACGAGCTTCCATCATTTCTGACAGGATAAATTTTGCAATGTTCATCTGCTTGCGAGCGGCATCTGAACGGCCCATTGCCAACAGTTCTTGTGCATCACTCAGCACACCCATTGCAACCATTTCCAGTCCGCTGAATCTAGCAGTAATTGATTCCATGTATTCTTCACGGATATCAGCTTCTGTTATACCGTAGCAGTTTTTTTCGAATTCAGTCATTTCAGCTCCTTATTTGTTTACTATGAATATAGTATAGCAAAACGAGCCATTTGGGTCAACCGTTTTACAGCACTTTTCAGGTGCTGTAAGTCATTGATTTATAAGGGTTTTTTGCCCAAAAATGTTGCAAAAGTGCTACTTCTGCTTATTTTTTAAGCACGGACTGGCGGTGTAGGGCGTCTAAGTAGCTGGTTTGGCGGGCTAGTTTGCGTTCTAGCTTGTGTACCTGATCTTGCAAGTTCATGATTTGTTGCATAGCAAGTTCGCCAGTGGTTTTCATTCCACGAATTTCTTTGTCATGTGAAAGCAAGTTTGGGCGTGGTGGAGCAAGAGGATCCACTGCCCGCTTCTTGGGTGCCTTCATTGCCTTTAGAAATTTTGGGTGCATCATAACAAATATTTATCGTCGGGCACAGATGGAAATTTAATGGCTACTGTGTCAGTTTCTTCCAGGATGTGTATTTGACTCATATCCCCAGGCTCAAGCACACAAATGTCACCGGCTTCAAAAATAATACCATTCACCATCATGCGTCCACGAGTTACCAACTGTATTTCTGTAACAATTTTGTGATAGTGTGTGGGACTGTGCTGGCGAGCGTTGGTCTGCCAGTTTACTTCAAAGTCCTTGGTGCGATGCACAGCTTCAGGAAAGTCACCCACAAACCACCCTCGCTGTCCGCTTTCACTCAGCTTTAACTTCTTCATACTCTGCGTCAACGATTTGGTTGGAAGATTGTGCAGCCTGTGCGGCTTTCATTTCTTCATCTGTCATTGTTTCTGGAGGCAATTGTGTTTGCAGTTCTGCGGCAATTGCTTCAAGATATTCACGATCCAGCTGTCCCATAACAGGAACCAAGTATTGACTGTAACCGTTTAGAAAGTAGATAAAAACTTCGTCGAATGTTTTACCTTGCGTGAAGGTGTTGCGCACAACAGACTTTTCGCTTAAATTCAAAATAACTTGAGCACTGTTGTCTTTGGATTTGAGCCCGCGAGTGACCAGCATTTGTTCGTCCCAGCGAATGTTTTCTGGGTTGTCCATCCATCCTGCTTTGCTAGTGTTCACATGCGCCTGCGGCTTCATGAAATATTTTGCTACCAAATAAATGCCTTTTTCTTTACTCACGTTTTTACTCCTTGATATTTTTTGAACATTTCTACAAACTGATCTTTGGTTTGTGCTTTGGGCGCACACAATCCACAATAGCAGATTTTTTTAGCACAAGTAATAACTGGAACAGTGCCAGTAGTCAATTGTTGTTCCAGAGTTTCCAGCAGTTGTTGGGTGCGATCTAAATGTCCAATTGGACCCACAGTTCCTTCAAGATTCATCTGACAATCTCTATTGGTGTATATATGTCCTGTTACCTGTTTGACAAATAAAAAGAACCAGTTGACTGAACAACTCCAGCCAGTGAAAACATTGTTTACAAAACTGTGACGTTGGGTAAAATTATTATCCCCACAAAGCTGTTTGCCACCACAACAGCTTCGTCCAGTCTGCGTTAGATCCGTATCTCCTGCAGGCAATTGAACATCAACTCCGTAACTGCTTTTGTTGTATAATTTATCAAACCATACCACTTGGTGCTCTTTGTAAGTGTATTTTTCAGGTTCTTGATGGTCCAATTGACGCGGCAATAGTCTAACTTGATTTTTTTCCAGCCAGCTGACCATGTGCTGAGCATCATCAAATAATTCGCCTTGTGGATGCATCAGCACCACACATTTTATATCTTTGCCAGCGGCTTTGATTTGAAGTATATTTTTTCTAAACAGATCTTTTTGCTTGTCTGTGGATTCTGTATGATAGCTTACTGTAAATTCATCAATCAATGGAATGATTTTTTCCAGCTTGGCTGAACTAACAATGGCATTGGTTGTGGTGGTTATACACAGATTCCAACGGTCTCGATAAGGTTGGTATCGAGCACGTACCTGTTCTAGCACCTGGACAATATCTGGATGATGCAGACTTTCTCCGCCATACACATTTAGAACCACTCTTTGCAAGCCACGAATTCTATGTTGCATATAGAGATCCACGTACTTGTACATAAAGTCAATGGTTTCTAGACATTCCGCAACAGGTGGATGTTTGGTGCTGTTGTCATGACCATCGCCGCAGTAGGAACAATCTAGGTTACACTTGAGAGTGAGCTCCCAATCCAGCAAAAAAGACATCTTGCTTTCAGGACCAGGGAAAGGTTCAAGTATTTCAAAGTCTTGCATTAAAGTTGTGTAAGCTCAATTATTGTAGCACTCAAATTGATTTCAGAATCAGCACACATGGTATGGTTGACCAAACCTTTGCGAATGATTAAGATAGCAGAGTCTTGTTGTTCTGGTGTTTTGCCCCAGATGTCGACGTTGTCATACATCCAACGGAATACATCTTCCATTTCTTCTGGAGCCGCTTGTGTGCATAGCAATTGACGTGCTTCGCGAATTTTGCCAGATTTGAACAGTTCCACAGTGTCAAGTTTCCAGTCACTTACAGACTTGTCACCTTCACGTGGTTTCTTGAGAGCGCCATCTTGTCCGTTCAATTGCACCAGATTCAAACATTTACGCAGATCAGGATATGTTGCTTTGACATAACTGTCCAGTGTGTCAATATCAAAATCAATGCCTTCTGTTACCAACACAGTGGCCACTCTAGCTGTAAACTCTGTATGATCCTGTTTGGCAATATGAAAACCCTGGCACCGTGAATGCAGTGCAGGAATAATCTTGTGTGGCGCATTGCAAGTGAATATAAAACGCACACTGGCGTGATATGTTTCCATTGCATTACGCAACAATGCCTGTGAGTTGGGACTTAGATAGTCTGCCTCGTCTAACAGGATAACTTTGAACTCACCAAACGGCATGGTACTTGCAAAGCCAAGTACCTTGTCACGCATGATCTCAACCTTGGTTTCGTTACTGGCATTGATCTGCATCACATCGTATTCGTCAATCTTGAGCTCATTGATCAGCATACGTGCTAGTGTGGTCTTGCCAGTGCCAGGACCTCCACTCAGCAACAAATGTGGGATGTGTCCATCTTTGACCCAAGCCGCAACTTGATCACGCTGTGTGTCATCAATGAACACATATTCGCCCATGGTCTTGGGACGGTATTTTTCTACCCACAATTCTTTCATACGTTCTCCGGTAACTTCCATTCATGTTCCCACGCACCGCCAAGCACAGGGCCGGCTTTGGTAGGACGTTGTTTGATCATGTATATTTTACGATACTTCACGGTCTCAAGCCAAACAATTTGATTTTCAATTTGTTTTGGGAACAGTAAGAATACTGGTTTCCATGCTGTGGTATCCCCTTGAACAGGGTTAGCAGGAATGTCTAGTTTGAATCTCATTTTTTAGGTACCTTTGTTTCTTCGTACACCATGCGACGAACTACTTTTGTATCAGCTGGTTCGGGCGCAGGGTCCATGGTTGGTTGTATATGTGGTTCGTATGCGTAGATAGTTTTGTGACTTGCAAAAAGACTACCAGAAAATGCTTCGACCATGAATCGAATTGGCCAAGCAAAGATTACCAGCAGTACCACCAACAGTATGCCCACGCACAAACTGACCTGTACATACACTTGGAATATTAATTCTACCAGCATGCGCCAAAAGCCCATGCTTTCAACGTAGGCATAATCTTTTTCTTCTGCGTCTCGATCAAAACTACGAACATGTCCAATAAGACTGTTGCTTAGAATTTCGTGTTTGGTGCGCAGTATATCAAGAGAACCTCGATATAGTTTAGCCATCACGTGTGAACGTTTTTTGGCTTCCTCTTTAATATCTGTACTATCCGTTCCTGTTCCCATGCGTCTTCTCCATCAAAATTTGGTAAGTTGTCGTAAGCATCCTCTAACCAACATTTTAACTGATATAGTTCTTGTTTGCAAGCGAATCCGGTGAAACCGTCATTATATGGCGAATTTATTTCAACCAATGAATTACGTATCACCGAGTAAGCATCTTCTAAGTTAGGTTTGCGGAATCCCATAGGAATTATTAGTTAGGAACTATTTTTGGTTGATATGGAACATTTTTAATGCCGTACTCTTGTTCCAACAGGTGACGAGCAGTTTTCATATCCGGTGCCCACACCCGTTGCTTCTTTTCGCCTTCGGGTGTACGCACCACAGCTTCGTACATTGGCATTATCTAGTCTTGCTTTCTGCCTGAACAGCACTGCTCAGAGTATCATCAATGTCGGGCTCGTTGTCACTAACAAACATGATAGCTTTGGGATCAACAAGACGTAGAGTGAATTGTTCATCGTTGATTTCAATGTCAATACCGCGGCTCCAACGACCATGTTCAACCATGATCCATTGTCCAGATGTGACTTCTGTTTGCTCTGGTCCCACAGCATATACCTGCGCCCAACGAGGACGAATACCAGCTGTTGTTTTATCATCGCCAAGTAACACAATACCACTTGATAATTTGCGTCCGCTGAAGTTCATGTCGCGAACAAGTACTTTGTCCTTTAACGGAGCCAGCTTACTGATTTTGTGCCTTATTCGCATTGATCCCATTGCTGGAAACAATCCTTCGCCTAGTGGTAGCATTTCACTCATTTAGATCCTCGTTGGTCCTGAACTTGGTTTTTTTGGTGTAAGAAGTTTTTGCTCAACCTTGGCAGTTTTGGCCACAGCATCTGCAAGATTACCGCGTAGTTTTGGAACATCAACTTCATCCATGGCCGCATCTTGTTCCATGATGTCTGCTGGGAAGTCCACGTGCTCTGCTTCAGCTTTTTGACTGCGTGGTTGTTGTGGCTCATCGCGACGCTCATCAACTTTTTCTTTGGTATACACAGCATTGCTGTCGTAGTACTCTTTCATGACTTGGTCTCGAGTACGTGTAACTACGCCACCTGGGCCAAGCTCATCGCCAGCGGCATTGATTTTCATGTTGCCTACAGCAATTACTTTTTCGTTTTGCACACGCAATGCATCCATATTGATGGCTTTGCCCTGTGCTGTTCTATATACTTTTGACATAATTAACTCTCCTGTGTATGCTATTTATTTGAGGAACTCGGCGGGGTCTAAATCATAGTACAAGCTGTTGATACGATGAACGCCCAACTTGTACAGTACAAAACTGCTCACACTAGATCCACGCCCTACTCCCCAAACAATACCATTTTCTCGCATGACATCTACCAGATACTTCATGTAGCGCAAGAGCATGAAAGCATCACGCTCTTGGTACATGAGCAATTCTTGTCCCACACGTTGCAGTTCTTCATCTGTGGTGCATTGATCCAGTGTCCATTGAGCAATATCAAAATTCACATATTGCTCGGGCATGTGCCATTGTGCTTGCTGATATTGATCAAACTCTTCAACTGTTACATCGTAGGGCTTGTAGGTTTTTAGAGCTGGGATGTCAACGAACAATGACCGGACTGCATGGTTAAACACAGTGGGATCATCAACCAAAAATTGTGTAAGGTCTAGACTGGGCTGAGCATACAATAGCTCGCAAAGCTCGCTTTCGCTTGCATGGCTCAATCCAAATTGATCACGTTTCATTTTATGTTGATAATATTTTTGAAGTTGTTGTTATTTTTTTCAAGTTCTTCTAGCTTTTTGCGATTGCGCACAGCCAGTTCTTCTTGGTAGTGTGACAACAACATCTGCATTTGTCGTAGCACATCCCCTGACCCTGATCGATATGCAGAGTTCATTTTGTTTCCAAGCTCAGTGATTTTAGCATAAAGCTCATCATCTTTGAGTTCAGAAATATTAGGTGCCAGGGGGTGAAACACAATTAGGCCTTGGCTTCTTTACGTGCGTTTTTCTCAGCAGTGATTTCATTGCGGCGTGCTTTGACTGCTTTGCCCAATTCACCTAGTGCTTTGCGAGCACGAGTACCTGCGGCATTGTTGCCTGCGGTAAATTTATCATCTTCTTTGATCCATGCATCCACGGCATCTTTGATTACTTGTACACTTGACATTAGATATCTCCTTGTTGTCGATTTTCGCTATGGTTTACGTCAAACTCACCACCTGGGTAACGAGCCTTCAGTTTATTTACGTTCTCTGCAATGACCTCGTTTGGATCTAGGTTCAAAGCTCTACAAGCATTGACCCAGTACCACATGACATCACCCAGTTCTCGTTTCATATGGAATACATTTTCTTCTGTTAGCGGTTTGCCTTGGAAGAACACTTTCTTTGGAATTTCAATGAACTCACCCGATTCTGCGGCAAGTCCTAAACATGCTGTGAGCAACAGTGGTACATTGATATCTGGACCATGTCGCAATTCAGTCTCGCCTTCAAACAGTTCATAGTTACCGTCCAGCTGATCTAGCCGATCTATGAATGTGGTTAGATCACGAGAAGGTTCGCTGGTCACAGCACCAACGAACTCAGAATATTTGTTTAAGTCGATTGTCATTTTAACTCCTAGTTGGGCTAGTATAACACTAACCCAACCTAGAAGTCAATGATTATGATGTTACAAAGTTACCAACACCAAATGTACTTGAGCCGCCAATTGGAGTAAGTTTCCAATAACTGCCTGGCAATGCTTGTACAATAACACCAAGCGCACTGCCAAAAGACACTTGTGGTAAAATGGTACCAGCTGTGTTCACGCTAATGATACCATTTACTTCTAGCACCTTGTTTGCTGTTTGCTGTGCTGATATAACCACGCCACTGGTAGCAGTAGGCACTGTTGTGGTACCTGCAAAGGTTTGTATAGCAATGTTGCTGGCCAATCCGCTGAACTGCACAGTGCCAGAGCCAGACACATAGTTAAGGTTGGCACAGGTTGTTTGATACTGGAACCAGTTGTAGGTGGCCGCAGTGCCTGTTCCACCAAACGAAAACTGCATGGTTGATGATGCAGGTGTGCCACTGGTGCCAAGTAGAACTTTGAGTTCAAATTGGTACGTGGTTCCTGCCACAGCATTGAACTGTCCTGCTGTGCCGGTACCAGTCGATCCACCAAAAATACCATAACCAGTATTGGTAGCACTGATAGTTGATCCAGAGTTCAAACTTGAGTTGGCACTCAATATAAACAAGTGAGAAGTATTTAGGATACCGCGACTGCTTGCAGAAGGAGTAGCGTACCAGATACCGCTTTGGAATTCGAGAGCTCCTGCCACTGCTGAAGTGTTTAGTGTACCAGTGGTCAATTGCAACGGTGTTGTGGATGTACCGCCTGCGGCAATCAACAAGTTACCAGTGCTCATACCAGAACCAGCAATGATAGTACCACCTGCGGCAATACCACCTGTACCAGTCAATATCAATGCACCGGTAGACGGAGCACCAGTGGCAAATGTTGCTAACGATCCGCTTTGAATAACAACGTTACCACCTACGTTTAGACGTCGTTTGATACCAGCACCACCCAGTGCAACAAATGATCCGTTTGGATTTGTGAATGCATCTGTGGATTCTGTAGAACTTGCGGCAACAAGGTTTGCAAAGTTACTGCTTACGCCAAACCCGCCCAAGAATGCTGCCGAGTTAACATATAAATTACCAGCAATACCAGCACCGCCATCGCTAGTACTACCATCTGCCCAGGTAACCTGTTTGATCTGCAATGCACCGCTAGTAAAGTTAAATGATCTTGTACCACTTTGGATAACCAAGTTACCACTGGCTGCACCAAACGGTGTACCATAATATGGGTTAGCAGCCAAAATAGCAGGAGTACCAACTTGACCTTTGGTATCACCGTTTGGTGCTCCACTCCAGGTACCGGATATATTGATATCGGTCTCGCCGTGTGGTTGACCAATGAAAGTATCGCCAAATATGTTTATGCCACCTCTAGATGTAAGTGATCCATACACTGGATCACTGGATATCTTGGTTGGTACATATGGAGTTAAAATACCAGTTGTTGGAGTACCAAGTGCAGCTTCTTTGTTGATAATATAAATGGTTCCTGAGTTATCAGTACCAACGTTCATATCACCACTTACACTCATGCCCACAATAGCTGCCGTATTGCCCAGTACCACGCCGCCGGTTCTAATATCACCTACATCAACGTTTTGTGCATTGTCAATAAACAACCGACCACGTGAACCTATGGTACTACCAGCACCAATGATCACGTTGCCTTCAAGAATTGATCCACCTGCTACTCTAAAAGCCGCAGTGTTTGTGCGGGCCAGTACATTACCGTCTGAAGCTGATGAGCTATAGTACATCATTGTTCCAGGTACATTTAGTGTACTAGAAACCACAACACCATTGGCAGAACTTGCATCAGCTAGATACACGTTACCAGCAATACCAGCACCGCCTTTAACTACCAATGCTCCGCTTGCGGTATTGCCACTCAATGATGATGATAGAACATATAATCCAGTTTGTGTAACACCACCGGTGCCTGGTGCTTGTTGCCCACCAATGTACAAGTTACCACGGATGGCAGCTCCACCACTGACTTGGAATGTACCTGATACTAAGTTGCTGGCAACAGTTGTGGCATTAGCAAGCAAGTTTCCACCAGCAATAATATTTTTAGCTGTGGCCAAACCGCCTGACAATGCAAACGCCGCAGTAGTCGTATTAGTTGCTTCAGTTGCTGATGTTAACGCAAATGATCCACCCACAGATAGATTTTCTGCAATACCAACACCACCAGCAACAACCAATGCTCCGGTTTCACTTGATGTAGATGTGGTAGTTGCATCAATGCTAAATGCTTTGTTGGTGTGCCAACGATCGCGAATGTTTGCAGATAGTGTAGCATCATCTGCAAAATAAAGAATATTTGCAAATACACCATCTACAATAATACCAGCTGAATTGCTTTGACTTGGAGCCGACGGATCTGCGCCTTGTGCTACTACAATATTTTTGTCGTCAACAGAAAGTATTGTTGAATTGATAATTGTTTGTACACCGTCAACCTGAACGTTGCCAAGGAACACAACGTTTTGATTTTGGTCAATGGTCATTGCAGGTGCAATGTTTCCGCCATCACGTTTGGTAGATATAACAATATTACCGCCAAGGCCATAACTGGTGTTCGACCCTGACGCATACATACCAATCAAGGCCATTTGTTGGTAATTCTTGTTGCCTGAGCCGTCAGTTCTGTTTGTGTAAGCTAGAGAATTAAAATAGCCAATGTAATCTCCACTGTTAATAACAGTTTCGTTACTGCCATCCCAGCCAGCACCTGTATCAGTGGTACGACTCTTTGCAACTGAGAAACCAGCTGTTTTCATATCTAGTGGACTGTTACCACTATCAGCAAAGTTCATAAATGACGTTATACCGCCACGCACACTGAATGTGTCTGTACCGCTCTTGGTTACTGTGTCAATTCTAGCACTAATTGGGAATAGGTTGCCCCAGCCGAGTCTCAGTGTTGGTGTGGCATATTCTCCAATGCCCGCCATGTAAAAATTAGGATCACGGAATACTGGATTACCTTTTGTTAGTTCACGAACAAACACAGTAGTCCCAGAGTCAACAGAACTAAATTCAAAAATATAGTCTCCTGGATCTGTAAATGTAACCAGTTTGCTACTGGCAATAACACGCAAGCCAGGCAAACTGGCAGTGTCGGTAGTCAGTGTACTTGGCAATTCCAGGGTATTGGTAACACTGGAAATGTTGATGTATAATAAAATTCTTGCATACTGCAATGCTGCTGGAAAGTTTTTAATAACTGAGTTGATCTTGATAGCACCTGTAGCATTGATTTTATGAATGTTACCTAGGGCAAGATCAAGCTGGATTTCTGTTGCAGTGGCACCGCCAACTTCGCCCCAGTCATACACAGTTTCACTCTGGTTTTTAGTTTGAATGTTTTTTACCTGCGAACCCAAAAAGTTGTTGTCTAGCGAACTGCCTGACAGCGCACTCTTCAAAATTACTTTGGATTGCATGTCTTCAACTTCTTGTTTAATGAAGATGAAGTTGTTTTTGATGTTGGTAAAGTTATCGCGAAAGCCTTGACTGTCATTGTCTTGCCCTGCGATAGGGTAATTACCATTAATATTAAACGGGTTTACTAAGCTGGCCATTATCTAAATACTCCGGTTTTGGGGAACTTAAGGTATTTATCCAGAGTTCCGGGTTCGGTAAAGTTGTCTCTGTTACTGCTAAAGCGAGTTCCTTCAGTGTCAAAACTAGTGTTTTGTGTGCTGTCGGGCAACAAAGTGCTGATCAAACTGTATTCTGGTACAGTTTTTCCTGCCTTGATTTGCGGGTCATAGAACAGTTTGCTAGTTTCGCTAGTTACATTAACTACTTGCCCAGGCAGGACTTGTCGTTGGAATTGTAAAGTTACAATATTATTTGCATTGATTATCACTTTCCAAATTCCAGCACGTTGATTGCTTAGACTGCTATCGCTTGTGCTTTCAGTATAGCCTGGAATCACAGTGTACTGATCAAAGGTGCTGGTATCAAATCCAAGCGCGGAACCTGGTTCATCACCAAATGTTTCACTGTACAGATTCCACCCATCATTCAAGCCACCAAATCCTTCTTGTTGTACAAATATCAATGTATCTCCATCCTGTACTCTATAACCCTGTTCTTCAAGATTACCCACAGCAACAAAATTAAACTTGTCAAATGCAATGTTACGCACTGCCCAGTTGACAGTAAAGCTAGGACTTTCACTTAAAATAACACCCGATGCACCAATTGCAACTGGTGTACTTGCTCCACGGCTGATGCCATTGAGTCTGTTGTTTGTGAATCTATCTGCCACGGTCCACTTGGTTCCTTCCAGGCTAGACACAATGGTTCCTCTAGCGCCAACCAGGTAAATTACATTATTGATAAATGCAATACTGCGTAGGCTATCGCTGGCACCAACGTTGTATCTGGTCCAGGTATTGCTGTTTTGACTACGCAGATAAACATATCCTTTGTCTCCAACCGCAATCCATTGTCCAAAGTATGCAACATCGTACAGATTAAGTTCTGTTGTGGTATTGTCCAAGGTCCACGATAGTCCATCGTCAGTACTGGTAATAATTTGTCCACCTTCGCCAACAGCAACCCATTGCCCATCATTGTGGGCAACAGAGTTCAAAGTACGGTTTGCTAGGGTAGCAATAGGCAAACTCCATGTGTTGAGATCGGTGCTACGAATCACAGCACCTTCGTTGCCAACAGCCACATATGTGTATTGTAGATTGTTTCCAGAATAGTAGCTTCTATGACCAATGGCTTTGAGATCCCCGTACACTAATCCAAGTCGCTGATTCCAGGTTCTTGATCCAATTTCTCTGTCAATGATCAATCCTCGGTCTCCTACTGCAACAAATCGTTGACCATCAAATATAACATTGGTAAGTGCGACTCCAGTGAGACCAAATTCAATTGTTGAATCTGCACCAAGTCCTATGTTAGCAGTAATTGGACTGCTTAAAGAAATACTGGTTGAATTTTTTCCAATTATAGTTGTTCCGGCCGACACAACAGTTGGTGTCAAGAATGAAATTGCAACATTGGCCTGTGCTGCCACAGTAGAACTTGTAAAATTCAACGTTAAATTGGCCACTGTGGCATTTCCGGCAATCTCTGATAGTATAGCACTTGCTGGTAGCCCTGGTCCTACCACACGCATGCCTCGAAATATATCACCATTGATTGCACTGTAGGGAACAGTGATATACAAGGTGTTTCCGGCTGGATTCAAAGCGGCCCAATGTGCGTTGTTTGTGGTGTTGCTTTCTGTGCTCACAGCAAAAATTTCAGTTCCCAACGACAGTTGGTCAGTGTTACTAAAATACAGTGTGGTTGCCCCAACAGTTGCAGGCGCAGTGAGTCTGTGCGTGAATTCAATCTCGGTATTACGCAACACCAAACTGTTTGATGCTTCACTTAGTTCTGCATAGGTAAACAACGACTGCGTGGTTGTTGCTGTGGGAATTGCGGTGAGCCTTGGATAAAATCCTGTTGTGACATTGCCCAGGCTGGTGAATGTAATTTGAGAATTACCAGCTGGGGTTGTTCCAGTGGTGGTTAGTATTTCAATTTGACCTTGCAAGTTGTCAAAAGTTACTTTTGTTCCACTTGGAATTTGATAGGTTGTGACATTGCTGAGTGTCACTGTCAATCCAATATTAGCAGTAACCACAGCGGCATTTGCAATATCAATGCCTCTAACAATAACTCCGTAGCCGGCACTTAGATTAGTAACATTGTCAACAAATAAAACACTGGTACCAGCTGATGTTATGTTGCTTGTGGTAGCATAATATCTTCCGCCACCTCTGTAGTCAATGAATTCTAGCCCTGTGCCACTGGGCAAAGCATTTGCAAGATTAGCACTTAATCTCACAGCATTGTCAACTGAATTTATATAACAACGAGTATCTGTTTCAAATACTGATGATTGTAATACTTCGTCATCAATACTGATCTTTGATGTGTATGGCAATACTATTGTTGTGCCACCAATTGCAAGATTTGATATCAATGCTGATGCGTAACTTAAACTAATCCTTTGTGATTCAATATTCCAGTTTGTACCGCTGGTACTAACTAGCACTCTGCTGTCTCGACCCACAGCAACATAAGATCCGGATCCATAAACAATACTCAGCAGGTCTGTACTAATACCACTATCGCGGTTGATCCATGCGCCTTTTTCGACAATACCTGCACTAGGGATCCTGTCAAATGTTGTTGTTTGACTTGGAACAAAACTTCCACTTTCGGGATCGTAGTTGACGCTGAGAGTTCTATCCCACTGATATCTATCTGCAACAAACTTAAAGGTGTTCATAATGTCTACCACACCATATCCGCTTTGTGTTAGTGCGGCTGTGTAACGATAGAGTAATTTATCACCTTGTCCGGGTTTGGCATATGCTAGTACTAGTCCACGAACAAATCCCAGCGGAACTCCGGTACTGGGTTGAATACTCTGCATCCATTCGGGCAAAGCACCTTGAAACTCGTAGCCAATGCCTTGTTCAATTTCATTTTGCATATTTGCAAATGAGTTAGAATAAACCTGTGTGTCTCCAATGATTTGTGGATCAGTCACCAATCCAAAGTCTTCGTTTCGTGTCACGCTGTCTGCCACGTACTGAAAATCATCTGACGTCAAAACTGGATCATCTACAGATCCAAGCACTCTTGGTTGCCCACTAGGTAATGCAACTGTGGTTCCTGGAAGATTTTTGTTGTTGTAGTCAAACACTTCAACGTATAAAACTTCATACTTGACATCACCATTGGTGTATCTGGCCACTGCTTTTTTAATTGTGCCAAAATTAATCTTTTTATCGTAGTGATAATTGGACATTGCATCTACAAATGCTGATGCAGTTTCTGCACGAATACCTGCTTGGACCAGCATGGTCAAGTCTAGATGTATTCCATAATACGGATCTCCAAGCCTATAGATAATATCCTCACTGCTGAGTCTTTCGTCAGTTACGATTGAACGAAATACTTGGCGCAGTGCTGCCGGCAACAGAGCCTTTAGATAAAGATTTTCGTAGGGCTTCTTGTTTACATTTGTAACTGTAAGAGTAAATTCTTTTTCGTCGTAGACTGACCCAGTGGCGTCCTGAGCTATCACAGTAAACACATATTTGCTGTCATAGGTATTACTTTCACTATCAAAAGTAATTTCGCTGTTTCTACGATCCATGCTAAAGTAGTCAAAGGTAGTTCGTCCACTGAGTAATCCGTTGCTCTGTAAATTAAGCCCTTGCGGAACACGCAGATACTGTCCACTTTTTACTTTGTAGGTCAGTGTACTATTTTTATTGGTTGATGCTTCGATAGCAACACTGCTGATCTGACCATTGTCAATGGTGCCAAGATCACTGGGTGATAGCCAAGTAACAGTTTCTTTAATGTCACTCAGTACAGTAATGCTGAATTTAACTGGTTGACTGCGACGAATACTGGTTGTTGATTGAGAAATTGGAACTTCAACATAGGCCGTTACAGTAAATTCGTAAGTGCTTTCTGCTTGTGTTACTGTGCCAATTCTTCCAAGTAGCCAACCGGTGTCGCCATCTAGGAAAATTCCTCCTGGTAAACTTAAATCAGTTTGGTCAAAGCTACGATCGTCGTATGGCACCACGGTAAAGAATCGATTATTATCGTCGGGATTGGGACTGGCTCCTTGATCAAACCTTGCAGGGCCTCCTGCATTTACACTCCATTTGACTTCTAAGTTGGGATTAGAAATATACGACTGAAATTGATATGCATATTGTTGTCCTTGTCGCACTGGTGGCAACGTGGTACTGGCAGTAACAATGCTTGGATATTGGTAGCCGTCTCGGTCCGCAGTGTAACGAGTAGAGTCAGCGGTAATTAATTCATTGTCAACAAGGAAATAAGTTTTGTCGTATATGCCCAGACGATATCGTTGATCAACATAGTTAATGCCATCAAAAATACGAAGATTGAAAAGATACACACGACTGTCTGCCGCACCTTCAAAATCATAAACAAATTGATCATACCGCCCAACATCATATGCCGCTGTACCAACATCGCCAGGTCTGGCCGGCGCTTGTGCAAATCCACTAATACGGCCAGTTTGATCAATTACCAATCCTGGCGGCAACGAACCTTGCGATACTTGCCATTGCAGTATTCCAGTAGGACTGATTTCAAGTGCGTTAATTTTTATGTCAACATAATCACCATCAAAGTAATAACCAAGATTTTCTCTACCTGATTTAGTTAGTGATGTAATTGTACAACTTGCCGCAACTGTGTTACCGCCAGTGATGCCAATGGTAGGCAATGAAGTATAGCCAGTGCCGGAACTTACCAAACCAACAGCTTTAATAGCTCCGTTGGCGTGAAGATACACTTTGCCAGCAACAGCAGGTTCTCCGCCTATGATGTCTGGATCGCTAATTGCTATACTCACATTGGTAGAAAAGTATCCTAATCCAATGTTTGTAAACGCAAGATCAATATTGCCAATTGTTTGTCCAACACCTTCGCCTCTAATACCAGTTGTGAGAATCTGTGGAGGAACAATGTTGTTGATAGAAATAACAAAAGTTCTATCTGCAATTTGACCAATGGTATTTGTTGCACGAACAGTAAAAGAATATTCTCTTACGTCACTAACGCCTATGGTAGTGACTGAGGGGAAACCATAAATTAGTCCATCTCTGCGCAGTTGAATGCCAATTGGCAAACTACCGCTGAGTATGGTATAGGTCAAGGTTGACGGAGCTGGTTCAATATTTGCCACACCAGGTATGTCATCTGGCGTGATGTCACCGTAGTAATTTGGGCCTACCATGTAAGGATACACTGGTTCACTATTCACATCTTCTGTTGAAAAGTATGCGTAAGTTCCTGCAGGAAACTCAGGAGTCACACAATATCTGCCATTGCTAGGATCCAAGCTGGTTCCTTGCGGAGCGGTATACTGATAGTCTTCAACAAACACACCAATTGGCCAATATGCTGATAATCTAACTCCTGGTCGAATTTCTGTTGGCAAGACTTGGTTGAGCAATATTTCGTTGTTGTATACTGCAATAATTCTTATCTTGTCTTCAGGCCATGGACCGCGTATGCGTTGTCCAGGAAATAGTCCTGTGGTTTCAGTCACAGGAACTTTTGCAAATTCATAGCGTCCTGAGGGTATTTTTACAGCGGCAGGTCGTGGACGATTGTCACTGGCCACAGCAGTATAACCTGACTGCATTCTAACAATAGCACTTGCAGACATTGGATTGATATATCCATATGGACCATATATAGGATAACCGTCAGCGGCCCAGCCTATTATCTTGCTGTGTCCATTGGCATGACGATATCCGTCTTTCCATTGATCTATGTTACCCCAGGCATTGCTGTTGATAAATTTTGTGTCATGATAATGATACATACCGTTTGGCTGTGGGTATCCGCCAAATTGGTCTTCACCAAATATATCTGCAACATTGGCATTCACGTTCCATACTGTGTTGTTTAGTCCTGGGACACGTATATCCGCAGCCGGTCCAAATAATACCACGCCAACTGCACTGATGCCAATTGGACCCAATGGTAATGGAGTAAATGTTTCTGCTACTTTGTTGCGGCCACCGCGATAGGGATACTGTGCATCAATTGGCTGAGCAGTGATGCGATTGGGATTTTGATCATTAGGAAATGCTCCGACACTGGCAAAACCTGGTAAATTCAACGACTGTACTTGCCAACGAGTTTTGTTGGTTTCAATTTCAACAGTTACTTGATTGGGAATACCGTTGCCAGTCAGGCTGTTTCTAGGATCAAACCCTAGATCAGAATCCGGAGCCAGTGGATCATCAGCTTCCAACAGGAAGCTGAATTCTACATTTTCTGGATATGTGCCAAGATCTCCTTGCGGAGTGACCCATGTTATTTTTGCCATGTGTGTTCCATTTTATGTATTTATGGAACTGAAAAACGTATTAGGCCTGCGCTTCGTTCCATCGTAGCGTCAAACTCACATTTCCCATGATTCTAGGTGGTTGCGTACCAGTTGGATAAAGTGCTAGAGTGATGTACAAGCTGTCAGATCCATTTGGAAACGTACCACGTCCGCCCACAGCACTCTGCGTCAATTCCTTGATTCCTGTCAAATCCAATTGATTCAATTGTCCTGGACTTGCAATAAATTCAAAGATTTTTTCGCCCGGTGCTGCAGATGTGCCAGAACTGAAACTAGGAACTTCTGCAATTTGTGTAAAACTAGGCTGGTTACCAGTGGCTGTTTTGTTTAACACAGTCCAGGTTTCGTTGTTTGAATAATTGCTGGGATTCAAAATTCCCTGTACAAGAATAGCAGAGTTAGCTTCAATTACACAATTAGCTTGAACTGCACTACGCACACCATCAGTCACTGAGGCATTGCCCACTGTGACGTCAATGTTTTGTAGCAACAATTGAGCACGGTTAAGCAATTCACGCACACCCAAGTCTCCAACCAATCCGTTGGACGCACTAGGGGCAAGCCTAATACCAAATGCTGAGCTTTGTGTAGAAGTAATTGGTGTTGACGCTCTAGTATACGAGAACGCATAACCACGATCTAGATCAAAACCGCCGTCCATGATATATGAACTACCCCAGTGACTCATGTTTGGACTGGCTGTTAAACTTACTAGTTCTATACCCGATCCTGAAGCATGGGATTGCGGAACTGGTCGACCGTGGATGGTTCTATAAGAGCCTCCAATAAACACGTTGGCCGCCGCACAACGAGTCAAGCTGTTGAGAATTGGAAATGGTAAATCGTTGCGATTGATGCTGGCATATCTAATTAACTCATAGTTCATGTAGATAAAACCAGTGTCTGGCAAGAAACTAGCATCACTTACTGCACAACTACTGGAAGCAGGATCAAGTCCACCAATGGTTTTCAACTGTACCACACCATTGGATGCTTCATTGTTAACTTCATAGCGAACTGGTAAGTTGGCTGAACGCATAGAAGCAGTTACGTTCACGTTGTTTTGTTTCATGCGGTGCAGGATAATAAAATTACCATCGCTGCCACGTACCATAAAATCCATAAAACCAGCACCGTACCAGGTAAACTGAATACCAATCATCTGCATGTGGTTAGGATCCATCTTATAACCTGACGGTCCTGTGCCGTCTGCAGGATCGTAGTTAAAGTCTGCTTGCTTCACACGTACTTCTTGCACTTTGAACATGTAGTTACCACTGGTTGTTGTTGCACCACGATAGTCTGGAGTAACAGAAATACTAGTTGCAGAAGTAATAAAGTTTACCTTGTGAACCATGCCTTTGATGACCACACGATCACCAATTTTCAATTGATTGGTCCACAATGATCCAATACCAGTTAGTGCATTTGAATCTGGTGTAAATGTCACAGTACCTGCCAATTGAAGCGTACTAGTACGCTTGACAACGTTGAAGTTTTGTCCGTCATATTCAAAGAACATACCATTGGCGTCATCATGTGGGCCTGTACGAATACATGCACCATTCCACTGATACATATACAGTTTAGGCACGCCTGCGATATCGGCAGCTGATCCAGTGATCAACTGAGAGGCAAGCACATTAAGTTGTACATCGCTTTCTACACTTAGAACAGTGTATTGTGCATTAAATCCAGACGAAGTTGCAGAATCCACGCAACCAGTAACTCGCACAACTGCACCAATTTGGCAACCGTGTGGAATAGCTGTGGTGATACGCAGGATTGCAGAACCTGCACCTTGTGCAGGTGGGTTGGTAATTACAATACTGGTAATGTCATAGTTTGGCGCAAACAGTACACCAGTGGTGTACAACAAGCCCTTACCAGACTGATACCGAAAGTATTTTTTGCTTTGACGAGTTGTACTTGCACCATGTATGGCACTTGCTGTGCCCATGAGCACACCACCATCTCCAGGACGATGTGTAAAGAATCCGTCGTTGCGTGTGTAGACTGTTAACAAGTTGCTGCCGTTTGGGGCCACTGTGCTAGGAATGTTTACCAGTCCGCGAGCAGTAAATTCCACAGTGCTTGGAGTAGGAATTGAGTTGGCATAATATGACCCAATCAAATTTGTAAATTGATTTGAGTTGAATGCTGGATCACCACCAATCAGCAATGGCATGCCTGGCACAAAACCATGCGAGGAGCCAAAGGTAATTGTTACTGAACTTGGAGTTCCGTTGTTGCTAGTAAACTGAGAGACTGACAGATTGGCACCAGAGAAAAAACCACCTTTTCTTATGATTATACGAGGACTTATGATACTGGTTCCTGCGCCTGCCAGTGGAGTGACTTGTCCTTTGGCATAGTAAGTAAACGAAGTAACACCAGTATTACTAGCAAGAATAGTTGTTCCTTGTGCTCGAGTAAATCCAGTAGTATTGACGTCAATGCCTTGTACAGTAATTGGATCGTTAATGTTCATGCCATGACCGCTGCTGGTGGTAACAGTGATCAAACTTGGAATAGCGTTGTCTGATGTGATGTCACTGATGTTTAATTCTGAACCAGGAATTTCGTACACACTAGGATACTGCTGAACAAGCTCAAAGCCTTGCCATTTGGTGGCTTGTAGTCCGTATTCAAAGTCAGCGTCAATCTGTGATTGGGGGTTGGCCACACGCTGACGTTCAATTGCGTCAGTGCCAAAGTCATTCCATGCACGAACCATTTGATATGCTTCTTCAACGAAGATACTCAGTTCATCATTGGCGCTGTGTCCTGTGGTGCTTATTCCGTCAAATCTAATTGTGGTTTCACCTTGGCCTGGTGTATTTTGTATAACCGCAGTGCCTACTACACCGCTGCCAATTGGAACATCGTCGTAGGTTACAACAGATGAATCTGCCGTTGTAGTTTTAATACCACCGGGTTTGTATGTTACAGTAACCGCTGTGTTCTGTGTGTCGGCAAAGTTGTAAAGAATAACTCCTCGAGTCACGTTGGTTATCAGCAGTAGCTTGTATTGGTCTTGTTTTCCTTCGACCACTACATAACCAACACCGGCTGCTCCGGGGGTGAAACTATACTTCCTAAGTTGCTTTTTTGCCATTTAATCTACTCCAATTTATGATCCCAGCCCAATGGCGAAGCCCACCACGGTAGCTGTTACGTATTCTCTTGTTGTTACACTTTTAACTGTTGGGATAGTATTTACTGTTAGGCTGCTATAGCTACCAATATTTGCACTAATGTTACCAGCAGTGATATTACCAGCAAGCGATGCAGTTCCTTGCACCACAAGATTAGCTCCGACACTTACATTGCCGGTAATGACTGCTTGTCTAGCTGTGACCTGTCCCCAGGTTAAAGTTATATTTGCCGCAGAAATATTACCAGTCACTGCTAGACTTGTGAGAGTTCCTAGCGAAGTAATATTTGGTTGTGCGGCAGTTTGTGATGTCCCAGTTACTTCAGAAAATGTTCCAAAGGATGCTGTGACACTTCTTTTGTTTGTGTTTGATGCAAGTGCAGAAATGTTACCAATTGTGACGTTACCAGTCACGTCATAGGTTCCATCAGTTTCTAATGCACCAGTACTTACCGAACCTATTAGGTCAGTCACACCCTGAACAGTTAGTGTAGCGGCACTTAAACTTAATTCAATTGTGGCTTGTCTAGCAAACAGTGAACTCAGGTACGATGATCCACCTACACCCAAACCTCCAGAAATTACCACTGCACCTGATGTGTTACTGGTGCTGGGTGTGGATGCTTGAAACTGAGTTGGATCACTAACTGTACCACCCGAGAACAATGTGCCTACTGTGGCTATTTGTACCCCATTAAGAAAGTATGTACCAGTCCAATAACTTGGAACGCTGGCTCTTAAAGCAATATTGCCTGTGGCAGTGAGATTACCTGTGGTTAAATTTTGTCGTGCATCGTCAAGGAAAACAAAATTGTCGTTTACCTTGGAAAAAGCATCACGGATACTATCACCAGTTCCGTCGTTTGGTGTAGACCCTACATTAATTTCACTTATTGCCATTTCTGTGTCCTATCTGCATATTTATTGCTCAATCCTGACCTCAAGAGTTAATGGCAATGCGAGTTGCGGTCACTGTAACATCTTGCCCAACATTATTGGTAAAACGGAAATTTATTACATCGCCGGCAATAACAGCATCAAATGTTGCCAGCAGGCTGGTTGGCTGGTTGGTTAAACGAGCAAACTCTGTGGTGTAAACATAGGTACCGTCGTGTGTCAGCAGAATTTCACTGGCATAAACCACAGTGCTATAAGTTGCTTGAACAACATACTTGGCTGTACGGCTTTGTGATATAGCAAAATTGTCCAGCACAGTGGTTGTAGCCGTTGGCGCCACCACATTTATTGACCGGGTGTTTACATAAGGATCTGGATCCATGTAAGCCAGCCCACCGAGGTCGCCGTTGGTGGGTACTTGATTTGGTAGTGGTCCAATGATTAAATTTTGATCAGGCATGCGTTGATTCCATTATTGTGTTAGTGTAGATAATTGCGATCCAGTGACCAGTGCTGGCCATACCTGTATTTTTGCAATAGTACCGTTGATAAAGTTAGTTCCTGGGCCACTGCCAATATTCATTGTATTGATAGATGAGCTTACGTTGCCGGCCACAGCAGTTGTTGTGCCAGTTCCATTGGCCGCAGTGGCCAATGTGCCAGACTGGAAATATGAAGCCAGTCGGTTGTTGTTGACCACAGTGGTCAAGTTGCCTAACGTAATATTGGCATTGGATTCCACTGTGCCAGCTTTGACAATAATTAAATTAGCTGTGCGTTCAGCAGTGGCTGATTTAGTTTCTGCCAGGATTGCAATGCGATTGCTTGCAGTACCATCATTGAAACTGACAATAGTGCTACGTCTATTGTTGTCTACCAATGTGCTAGGATTGTAGTCTAGCGTGGCATCAACCAACACACTGTTTTCAACTTGGTTGTAACGGCGTAAAAATTCAATGCTAGAAACTGTTAGGCTTTCTGAACTGCGTGTGTTGGCAATGGTTGTGGTTGGAATATAACTGGTCGCAAATCCGCCTTCTTCCACTTGGAATCCATAAATGTACACGCCATTGGTGCCATTGCCAGTATAGTAAACTGATCCACCTGTTGCTGATGCAATTGCCACGTTGCCGCTGGTATTGGTTTTGTTTATGGTACTTTGGATACGGTACCAGCCATTGGCCAATGTTTGCATGCTACTGCGATAGTCAGGTCCTTGGAAATCAATTGTTCCATTGGTCAAGTCAAATATTGCTGGGTTTGACTCAGCAAAGAAAACCAATGACACTTGATCTCGTTCTCCGCGTTTGACAAACGCACTGGCTGTGTATGTGGTACCAGCTGATATTGTTGGAACATAAGGCGCCTGTTGATAAACAGCATGAAGACCGGTACTACTATCTTCTACCAATTTGAAAGCATTATAGTTTCCATCCGGACTTGAGGTAGCATGTGCTACTGTTGTGATTGATGCCTGCAAAGTGGTGTATACATTGGCATTGCCAAAGCTGTTGCTTTCTCTATACAAGTTTGTGCGGCTCTCTTCAATAAGAATACCACGTGAACGCAATGTGCTAGGATCATAGGTAAATCTAGGTGTCTGACTAGGAGCAGTGACCAGGAATCCTCTTGCATCATAATATGTGGCTGTCCCAGTTCTAGAAAAATTCAATATTGTATCTAGTTTGCGACTGTTTGCAAAATCAAAACTGATTGCTGGACGTGATGGTGGGCGAACGTTTCCTGCGCCAATCGCCAGCGTGGTAAATGCACCTGAGCTGGGTGTTGCATTGCCAATTGGTGTGTTGTTGATAGATGCTGCCAAGAACGCTGTGAAGTTCACGTTACCAATAATGGTCGCTTCACCAGCAACATACAGGTTACCACCAATTGATGCGCCGCCTCGTACCTGCAAGGCACCACTTAGCTGTTGGATATTGGCTGCTGTTATCTGTGCAACGTTGCTGTTGATGTAAACAATTTCTTTACCAGCATTGTAACCTACGTTACCAAAACCAACAATGATATTGCCAGTAGCACTTATACCACCGCGCACTCGTAATGCCCCGGTGCTCAAACTAGTTGCATTTGCTGCCGCTGAAAGATTACCCACAGTAACAACATCAGCCACAGTAACAACGTTGGCTGTGACGCTGCCGGATGTACTGTTTGTTGCAGTCAACGTGTTGGTAGTAAATGAGTTGATTACGTTTGCATTGTTGAGCACACGCAGATCGTTGTTGACCGTGACGTTGCCAGAGCCTATATTACCAACTGTAGCAATAAAGAAAGATCCATCAACCAACAGGTTGTTGCGAACTCTAGTGATACCCAATCCGCTAATAGCACCAACATTGATCAATGTTGCTTCGCCACCAATATCAAGATTAGTAACAGAACTTGGGAATAGTGAAACGTTTGCTACGTTGGAATAAATTCCTGTTCCGCCACCGCCACCAATGTCATTTAGATAGATAGAATTACCAATAAATGCACTGTCTAGTACTTCAAGACTTTTGGCTGAACGTAAATTACCTTGTGAAGTAATGAGTCCATCAACGCTTACGTTTCCAACTACACCAAGGCCACCAGCAACTTGCAATGCTCCAGTTGCTGCCTCAATTGATTCCGCTGTTGATCTAACAAACAATGTGTCAACTGACAGTGTGTTTGTGATTGACGCAGAACTTGCCTGGAAGTTGGCGCTGAATGCATTTACATTGGAACCCAACACAATCAACTGATTAGTCACATTCAAACTGCTCAGTGCATTTACATTGTTGACCAGCGCAGTGTTTCCAGACACTGTCAAGTTGGCAATTTGTGCTGTGCCAGTTACCTGTGTGTTGGCTGATACAGAGTTACCAGTTGTGTTTGTGGACACAGCATTGACATTGCCTACACCAATATTACTAGTTACGCTCAAATTTGGCAAAGTGCCAATGCTGGTTATAAACGGTTGTGCATTTGTTAGCAGTGTTCCGTCTATGTGTGTAAAGGTGCCTTTGAATGCGCTGATATTGGCTGATGTTACATTTCCACCAATGTTTGCTTCAAGCGTAATATTTGCTGTGGTAACATTCAAGTCACGCAACACTGCACCGGCAGCAGTGATGTTTGCAGTGTTGACCACATTAATAACTGACAACGATGTCAATGCACCAAGTTCAGTGATATTTGGTTGGAAGTTGTTGACTATGTAACCACGCAGTAGAGTACTAACATTACCAACTGCAGGGGCTAGTACAGTGCCAGCAACATCTAGATTCCCTAACAGTCCAACTTCAGTAATAAAAGGTTGCGAATTGGTTTGTAGTGTGCCTTGTACTTGTGTAAACGTGCCTTTGCTTGCGCTGATGTTACCAGCAGTTACGTTACCAGCAATGTTTGCCTCTGAGCCAATATTGGCGTAAGTTGCATTGATGTCTTTGAATGTTGCACCATTGGCAGTTACATTTGCAAGTGCAGTTGTGCCAGTTACTGCCAATCCAGACAGTGTACCAATAGTAGTGATGTTGGTTTGGCTGGCATCAAGCACGGCACCGCGTATGTTGGTAAATGTACCAGTTGCGCCACTAACGTTGCCAGTTGTGACATTGCCTGTCACGCCAAGTGAAATTAATGTGCCAACTGACGTGATATTTGTTTGACTAGCAGTTTGTAGTGTACCATACACATCGGTAAACACACCATTTGTTGCAGTGACATTGGCATTGGCAGATACATTTTCACCACGTACTAAAGTTGTAGCAGTGACATTTGCAAAATGACCAGTTGTGGCATTGACATTGCCTGCATCAACATTGCCAGTCACATCCAAGGTAGTCAAAGTGCCTACACTGGTAATGAAAGGTTGTGCGTTGTTTAGAACAGTACCAGTAAAGCTAACCAAATTGGCAATACCAGTCACTGTTAGATTAGAAGTTGTTAGATTTGCTGTAGCGGTAATATTCTCTACAGCAAATGCAGATCCTGCACCACCGCCTTGGATTACCAATCCGCCAACGGTTGCTGTGCCAGTTACATTCAAATTGCCAAGATTACCAACAGTGGTGATGTTGGGTTGTGATGCAGTGAGAACAGTTCCAACAATATTGGTAAATGATCCAGTAGTGCCACTTACATTGCCTGTGCCAACATTGCCTGTTACAGACAATGTGCCTAGTGTACCAACTTGAGTAATGTTTGGTTGTAGTGCTGTACGCAACGAACCTGACAGGCCAGTAAATTCACCAACTGTGGCTATTACGTTCCCAGACGCAAACACATGTTCTGGTCGTAATATTTGGATGTTACCGTTGGTTGCGTTTATGTCTTGTATTGTAGCGCCAGCTACTGTAATGTTGGCTGCTGTCACTGCACCGGTTGTTGTAACAGAAGTCAGTGTACCAACGCTTGTGATATTTGGCTGTGCGGCTGTTTCTAGTGTTCCGCCAACAATGCTGAACGATCCTTTAGAGCCACTTACATTGCCTGTACTCACATTGCCTGCAATGGCAAATGCGTTTGGTGTGGTCCATACACCATCATAAATGGTTAGATTACCGTATGCTCCGCCTTGACCAATAAGTATACCAGAACCACGTGCGGCGGTTGAGTTGACAGCACCATTGGCCAGTGTTAGGTCTTTGTCGCTGGTGGTTACATTGCCTGCGCTGACCGTGGTGGTGTTGCCGTTTACAAACAAGTTTCCGGTAACATAAAAATCTTGTGCTACAAATTGACTACCAGTAATACTAACTGGGCCATCAACTGACAATGCTGACAAGGTACCAATAGCGGTAATGAATGGTTGTGCATTGGTTTTAACTGTTCCGTTAAGATCAGTAAAATAACCAATGTTGGCAAATACCTCCTCAGTCTTGATGCCCACCGTGGCGTTAACAATATTGCCGTCAATGTTGCCATCTGCATATATTCTGCCCAGGACCCAAACATTGCCTGAAAGAATATTGCCGGATATTGTGGCAGTAGGACCAGTCAAGTTACCAACCAGTGTAGGGGCTGATATTTGTGTGTTGGCAACAACATTGGATGCCACAAGATTGCCACTGGTGGTAATTGATGTCAGTGTGCCAACGCTGGTTATATTGGGTTGCTGAGCAGTGAATAGTGTGCCACTAATGTTGCTAGAAACTAATGTGTTTGCTAGAGTAAAATCACTAACCACAGTGCCAATTACTATGGCACTGTTGACAGAATTGATTATGTTTCCAATAACACCTAGGTTGCCAACTACTATTAGGCTTGTGAGATTACCAACTGTGGTAATGTTAGGTTGTTCGGCTGTTAATACAGTACCCGAAAGTCCAGCAGCTTGTACCGTACCAGAAGCAGTTACATTCCCGCTGGTGGTATTGCCAGTAACAGCCAAGTTGACCAATGTACCAACTCGAGTGATGTTGGTTTGTACCGGAGTAATCAAAGTGCCAGCCACAGTATTAGCTGTCAATCGGTTTGTGGCAATGTTGGCATTAAGGGTGTTGATGTTGCCAGAATCAATATTGCCTGTCACAGCAAGCGAACCAAGAGTACCAACTGTGGTAATATTTGGTTGTGCAGTTGTGAGCAAGTTTCCAACAATGTTGGTAAATGTACCTGTAGTACCACTTACATTTCCAGTTGTGACATTACCTGTCACGGTCAACGATCCAAGCGTACCAACGCCGGTGATACCTGCTTGTACACCATTGGTCAATGTGCCATCAACAACAGATGCAGTTACTCTGCCAGCAGTGATATTGCCGGAGACCACCAGGTTGCCAAGAGTACCAACTGTGGTAATGTTTGGCTGTGCGGCAGTTTGCACAGTGCCAGACACCACGCTAAAGTTGCCATGGTAACCTTGGATGTTGCCAACCAAAACGTTGCCTGATAAATTGGGTACTGCGATTGCGGCAATGGCTGCATTGGCCGCGGCAATGTTGGCCTGCAAAGAACTGATAGCACTGCCTTGTGCTGACGCATTGCTTGTGAGAATATTTAGACTGGTAGTCTGGGCCCCAGCATTGGCTGTGAGCGTGTTAATTTGTGTTGCTTGTGTTGCGGCATTGGCAGTCCATGCTACAGTAACAGCCGCAATGGCTGCATTGGCCGCATCAATGTTGGCACGTAGTTCAGATATCTGTATGTTGGCAACTGTTATGTTTGCGGCGGCAATAGCTGAATTGGCCGCGGCAATGTTGGCACGTAGAGAATTGATTGCCAATGCTTGCACACCAGCGTTGCCACTGGTGCTAGTAGTCAAACTGCTGATTGCTGAATCAGTATAAGCCTTGAGCGCAGAATTTGCTGTTACAATGGCCGCATTGGCTGCTGTGACGTTGGCACGTATGCCTGCAATACTATTGTGTTGAGCACCTGCGTTGGCATCTGTTTGTGCTCTCAAAGAAACTATGGCCGCATTGGCTGCTGTGACGTTGGCACGTAGATTGTCAATTTCAACGTTGGCCGCTGACATTTGTGCAGTGGTCACAACACCACTGGTGATTATGGCATTGGCTGCGTTAATGTTTGCTCTAAGAGCATTGATCTGGACAGCTTGAGAAACAGCATTGCTCCAGACACTACTGACGTTGGATAGTAGTACGCTGACATTGCTGGTCACTGCTCCAATTGCCAGAGCTTGAGTGGTAGCATTTGATGTTAAAGTAGTGATGCTACTTTGCACAGATACAATGCTGGAATTTGCCGCTTCAATATTGGCACGTAGGTTGCCAATTTCAACATTGGCTGCGGCCACACGTGCATTAGCACCCAACACAGCATTGCTGATTGGTGTTAGGTTAACAACAGTGTTCATACTACTGTTGTCAGAGAATCTCAGGGTGTTGACTGTGAGGGTTTGTCCAACCACAAGGTTTTCGGTGACCGAAGCGGGACCGTCTACAACCAATGCGCCATTCACAGTGGCTGTGTTGGTTACTGTGATGTTACCAGCAGTGATTTCGGCATTGCTAATGGTAGCATTGGCAATGGTGCCGCCGGTTACAGTTATATTGGGCAATGGGCCCAGACTGCTTATTGCGGCGTCAGTGTAGGCTCGATCAGCGGCAGAATTTGCTGCCATACTTGAACGCAGTTGGCTTACGTCAACATTGCTTGCTACACCAGTTACGTCAAACCATGCTAGCTGTACATTACCTTGTTTTCCAGCAACGGAATACACCAACGTGTTGGCTTGAACTGCTACATTTCCGCTGTAGATGTTAGCGAAGTTTTGGTTGACTTTGTCAAACGCCGTGCGAAGATCATCGCCATCCCCCGCACCAGCGCCACTACCAATATCTATTATCTGCTGAGACATTATTCACCCTCATATTTGATATTTATGAAGGTGTTGGGATAAAGGAATTTGGCTTTTAGACGCTGAAACTGCTACCGCAACCACATGAAGTTTGCGCATTAGGGTTGATTATCTTGAATTCTGCCCCCATGAGATCTTCCTTATAATCCACTGTAGCCCCTTGTAAGTACTGACTGCTCATACTATCTACCAACAACGGAACACCGTCGAAATCCATAGTAAAGTCATCTTCGTTGGTTTCTTCGTCTAGGGTAAAGCCATACTGCATACCCGAACACCCTCCGCCCTGCACAAATATGCGCAGTTTAATCTTGGGATTGTTTTCCTCGGCCAGGATGTCCCGAATTTTTTCCACTGCACTAGGATTGAGTTCTAGTATATTCATTTGATGCCTCCATATATTCTTCGATTCACAGTTTCCCAGTTTATAATACGCCATATATTTTTTAAGTATTTGGCCTTGTCTGCTTGATAATCCAGTGCCCAGGCATGTTCCCACCAATCTATTAGCAGTGCAATGTCTTTTTTGATCTGATGATTTTTGATTGTTTTGATTTCGCCAGATCTGCTGAGATACACCCAGCCTGACCCTTGTATGCTCATGGCTTGTTTTTCCAGTTGTTTTTGGAAATCAAGATATGTACCAAATTTACGATTGATCAGTTCTGCACTGGCGCCTTCAGGTTTGTTGCCAGACACAGGTGATTGTAGTTGTGTAAAATATATGTTGTGTAGAAACGCACCTGCTTCGTTGAAGTCTGCATCGCCTTCGCCGGCATTGTATCGATCAACATAACCTCGATACAACGTGCCGTAGTGATAGTCCAGGGTATCTTTGGATTTCACAGGATCAAGATCTGTGCGTTTGTAAGGCAATGTTGCCTGCACAAGATCTTTCTTTTCCTTGCTTTCCACAAGTGAAATTAGTTGTCGTATGGTACTCATACGACTATTTAGTACGATATATGATCCTACCGCGGGACAAATCATACGGGCTCATTTCTAGTTCAACTGTGTCGCCCATGAGCACTTTGATATTATTTTGGCGTAATTTGCCGCCAAGATACGCAATTATTTTATGTTGGCTATTTTCGAGTGCCACTCGGAATGTAGCATTGGGCAGTACTTCTTCTACCACACCAGTTACATTAACAAATCCTTCTTTAGCCACAGGGGCACCTTCTCCTATATGTTAGCCGTTATCCACGGCGCATTTTACTTATGTCAATCGCTTCTTGATCTGAAAAGACCGGCACTGCGTTTGACTTGTGCATTGTAGCAATGCCTTTTACCATAGTGCCAGTATAGACCTTGGCAGGTGCTAGAGTAGCATTACCACCAGTATCTCTACTAGGAATGTGTCGTGTGCTACGCTCGGCGGGCACAGTTAGTTTGTAGTCTAATTTTTGTTTCTTGGGTGCAGGCGCTACTTTGGCAGGACCCCACTTGGCCATAAGAGCAGACCAACTGTCATCCAGCTCACGTGCCTTGGCTGCATGAGCCGCTGATGCAAACTTTTTCTTACCGCGCTTTTTGCCAGTAAGACTCAAACTAGGATGTGCAAGGTGCATTGTCATTTTGGGTTTCTCCACTCATCTTTAGCTATTTTAGCTTCTTGTACAATTTTTGTCAACAGATGCCAAACAGGGTGTGCAAAATAACCCACAATGGCGCCGTAGATGAACCATTCAACAGCATGCCAAAACTCAATCATAGATGCACTTCCCATGCGCCAGTTACGTGATTCCAATGGCGTGTGTCGTAGATTTGGAAAGATATGCTGTGACCAAACACAGCTAGTTCTAGGGTAAGCCCAGCATGGCTTTGTCGCCGAGTATAACTGAATTCAAATCCAATCAGTGTGCGTGTTTGCAACAGCTCTGCTTCCCAGGCCAGGTGGTCGGTGATCAGGCCTGACCGATTCCATAGATTGGCAAAGGGTCGGCCCCAGGGGTTACTTAAACCAACATTGATGTAGATCATTTTTTAGAATTTACTTTGGCTTGACGTTGACGACGGAATATTTCCACATCCTTGCTAGCACTTTGTAGCACAGCAGAATAGTTGTAGGCCGCCTGAGGTGTCATAATGATGGAGGCTTCATATTTGACATAGCCTCTTGTAAGCAGTTCCCAAATGATTTGCCAACGGTTTCGGCTCCACCAGTTGGTTTTTTGTGTGGTGTATGTTGTGACCGTGACTCCTGTTTCATCTGCTTCAATGCAGACGTCGTGGGCGCAATCAGTTGAACAGCAGTCACACGGAACTGTATAGAATCGAGCATCACCAAAGTCCTTGTGCAGTAAGATCCCTTCAGCGGGAGTTTGAATTTCCAATTTGGACCTCCAGTTGATCTTGTATTTTAGAAAACACTTTGTCCTCAAGTATAAAGAATTTTTCAGGATAACGAGACATGATAGATTCTTTAACTTCTTGCACTGTGGCACCTTGTCCGAGAAAGTCGTTGTTTTCGCCATCATAGGCCAAGATCAAATTGCCTTGTGTTGCGATCTTTTCCAGTTGCACAATGCGAATGCGTTTGTCTGCTTCTGTTTTGACCAATTCAATTTTATTTTTGAATTCTGCACGTTCAACAATAAATCTCAGTGCAAGTAACAATGCCCATGCTACTCCCAAAATTGTAAAAATTTCCATTATCGTATCCATAGTTTACAAGTATAATTAGTATAACACAAAAAAGAAATATGGTCAACCGGCATTTTTAAGTCCAAAGTCCGTTGCGTATGCGGATCAAACGGATCATCATTTGCTCATCTTCTTTTTCATAGAATTTTTCAATTTGGTTAGCACGTTTGATTGCACGATTTTGAGCATTTCGCAGAGCCTTGCTCTTGGGTTGACTTAGGCTCCATTTGCCACCATTTTCTTTGCGAATCTGTTCGCTTACTGCACTCCACCCACTGGCATCATGTGCGTCTGGTCGATTGCAATAAGTTTCGGTCCACCAGCGATACAAGGTCAAGATTTCTATAGCTTTTTCGGCTTGTGGTGTAGGCTTGCCAAAATTTGGATCGGTGGGTGACACTCCGTACTGCTGATCCATGACCAGTTTGCTTTGCCATTCTAGGTTGTCTAGTCCTGCCTGAGGACAGCGCCACACACGCACACGCCACCAGCCTGCCGCCCACCAAGGCATGTTGTATTTGGCTCTGAGTTCTTTGCCTTCCCATACCAGGTGCCACCATGCCAATTCTACTTCAACAAAATCCACAAGCTCATTGAAAAGACAAGGAAGGAAACGATTGCCAACATCACACCACTCGCCCCTTTTGATGTTTCGAGGGTGTGCAGTAAGAGCATGAGTGCGAGTGATCCAACGATTGTTAATATAGTACTTGATATCATAGAGTTTCCTTACAGGCCAAGTCACAAAGTCTTGTAGCCAGTCCAGTGCTTCTTCAGCAATCCAGTAGCGAACAGGATGTGCTCGTTGTGCTTCGTCATTCCACTCATCCCAACCTTCGCTGGTCAGTGCATGTGGTTTTACCACACCGCGGATCCACTCTGCGAATTTGGTGTTGCTCCAGTATTGAGAATGTTGTGCCATTATTTGTTGTTTCCTGTGTCTGTTAAAGTGATAGTGCTGAGATCCATGCTACCAAGACTCACAATATCATTTGATGTCAGCGGAGCAATGTTAACATAGTTATGTCCACCGAGCATTGTGCTGCCGCTGCCACTGCCAATAACACTGAGAGGTCCTGCCATGATTCCACTGAGATTTAATGTCATATCAGTGGTATTGTCAGAACTGGTAAACAAATCACTCTGCCCGTTGTTTTGCAGTATCTGTATGTCACGTTTCATTTCTGTCATTTCACGTTCCATCCAGTCCAGTCTTGTTACCATGTCAGAGAATGGCCCGGGTTCTTCTTTTTTCTGTTGTGCCAGCGAACTTAAAAATGCCAGTCTGTGAAAGGCGCTTTTTACTGCATCGCTGTCGCTGGTAATGATATCATCAAATATGCCAGCAAGTTCACGAATTTGTTCTTCGGTAATCTTCATACAAATTTCAGTAGGAACCAAGTCCTGGCCTGCTCCGTGTAAAAGTCAATGTGTATCTCTGTTTCACCCCAGTGCCCGCCATCCATTTTTGGAACCCATGGACGGTGTTCACGAGGCATGAATCCCAGTTCGTCACGCATGCGACCTCGTAGCATGATCATGCTTTGCCCAAATTCTGCGCGAAGTTGTTCACGGATTCGGTTCCATTCTGCATGTGTGAGTTCATGGTGTTTCATGCTAGATCCATTTGAGTGTCATTAGTATAGCATGTTCTTTGTTTTTGAACAAGAACAACATGTTGTCTTCGGTGGGATGTGTTACATAATTTTCGCCCGGAAGTCCAAAGTTTTCCACAGCCCAGGCACATGCTTCATTCCAAAAGTAACTTGTGTCTTTGCCTTTTTCCCATTTTAATTCTACTGGAGTCCAGTCTGCGCATTCTTCCAAGGTTGCCTCCCAAAGCAAGTTGTTGATAATCTCACGATCTATTTGCTCAGCCATCTCTTTGGCAAGATTCTGCATGAGTTCCTGTTCTAAATCTAGCTCCATTTTAGTGTAAACAGCGTGGCTTCTTCGTCTTCACCAAACAACAACCCTGCCGCTTCTTTTTCGCCCACCGATGTGGGATTGCTTTTGATCCACACCTGATACGCACCGTAGTCACGTTTGATCCACTCCCAGAACTCCACATCGATCTTGTGGTCACGGTGATACTCTTGTAGTTTGTCGTAGAATGGTTCAACAGCAATAGTGATCATAGTTCTTTTATGGTCAGCATGGTTGCCCAGGCTTCTGCATCGCCATTGAACATGAATTGCAGTTCGCGATTGTTTTGATCCACACGCCAGGTGTAGTCTCGACCCATGACAATGCCTTGTTCTTTGAGCCAGCGAGAAATAGTCACGCCACGGTGAGATTCTTGTTCTGCGCTGCCTTCCCGGAACGGAAGTGTAACTATCTGCATGCTACCCCCATTTTAGCAAAAATGCTGTCATATCTTTTTCGTGGCGAAACTTGAATGTATCGTAACTGGTTCGCCGGCCACATCTATGTTCATAACACCATTCCCCAATTTTATCCAGTACATTTTGTGTGTACCCGGGACTACTGTAGTTGGCCAATCCCTCAACCACACGTAGTGTCATTTTTTCTCGAACAAACTTTATAGCCATTTCAGTATAAAAACCTCTGCGTCTCTTGCATCTTCAAAGTAAAACAAAAAACCTGCGGTAGGATTCCACTCTGGTCCACGCAACTGATATCTACCAAATCCTGCATACTCATTCACCCAATTGGTCAAGTCATGACAGTTAGGGCGTTGTTTCAGCATGCGTTCCCAAGGCATAAACACCTGTGTCCAGTGTGCAGGAAACGGCAAGCTGTCATCCTTGATCATGACGATCATGCATGGTTACTCCATTCAAGTGATCCAGCTCATGCTGATAGCACACAGCGGCAAGTTCTTCTAGTTCTTCTTCATGCCAGTCACCGTGTATGTCTTGATATCTGGCCCAGATCTTTCTTGGACGATGTGTAAGTACATATTCATCGGGAAAACTTAAACAACCTTCCTGGCATTCAAACAGTTGATCTGTTGTGGCATCAGAAAATTCAGGATTGAAACAGGTCCTGGTCAATCCGTTAACACTCATCACAAACACTCTGCGGCTGATGCCTACCTGTGGTGCAGCCAAGCCAATTGCATCACTGTCAGTCATAAACTGGTGCATCATGGTGGCCAAGCGCATGAGTGGCCGTGCATCCTCAAAGGTGACAGGCTTGGCAACATTTTTTAACACACGATGTGTGAGTTTGAGTTTGTTAGGTATAATCATAGCCATTTCAGTGTAAATATCAGTTTATCTCGTTCTTCGACAAAATGAAATATATATTTGTCGTGATTGTCTCGACCTGCCCAAAACATACACCACGCACCGTCGGTGTTTTTACCTATAGCTTCCCAACGCTTGCCAAACTGTTGCTGGCACCATGCACCGGCGTCTCTGTGTTTCTTAGCGTCGATTAGTACACTATGTTCTAATTGACGGAATGCCCTGCGATGTCTGCGTGTTTGTGCTGAGTTCATTACGACCACTTGAGAGAAAATAACATGGCATCTTTTTTGTGCGTGAATTTGAAATGATACTGTGTGTTATGGAATAGACTTTCCAAACTAAGTTGCCAGTGTTTGTATCCAATATTTTTCACTGCCCATGCGCCGGCTTGGGTGGCTTTATCTGCGTCTGTTAAGATTATGGTTGTCATAGTACAATTATAGCATACTATTACTTATTTTGTCAATCTACCCATTTAAGCATGAACCAATTGGCATGCGCCAATCGCGGGAATATAAACACAGTGGTATCCAAACTGGTGTCCACTTCTCCCCACCCTGGCCCCCACATTTCAAAGCACCAGGCAATCAATTCTGCCCGTTCTTCTCTAGTGACTCTACCAGCGTTTAGGTACCATGAGCCACTGCTATTTGTCAGGGTTATTTTGCTCAACACACAGTGCCTCTAGAGTTTTGTAGTGTTCGTATGCTTGTTTTAAGGCTTCGTATTTGTCTAGTAGTTTGGAATCAGGAACCAAGATGGCCAGTCTGGTACTAATGGTTTGTAAGGTTTCTGCTAGGTCCTGGCCATTTATCATTACCTTGCCTTCGAATTCTGCATCGCCTTTTACTTGAATTGATGGTGTGGTAGTGCCGGTGTTAATGCTGGCCCAGGTGCCGTTCGTACTGCCAGTTGCTAGTGTGTACCCACCAGACCCACCAGTTCCGGTCACTTGATATAGTCCAGCGCCTGAGTAGGTTGTGTTAAGGGTTACATTGCTTAGGGTTGGTGCAGAATTTGAATAGATTTGATATGCCATAGTGCAACACTTTAGCATAAATACAATATAGGAGTCAATTACTATGGCTAAAATTTTACAGTATAAATGCACCAAATTGGACAGCAAACCTTTTTTGTTTTTAGACCATCCAGTGTCAGAAGAATGGGCGGCAGCTCAGCGGGCCAATCAAGAACTACTTGTTGAAGTACAAAAAATATGTGACACTGTGGAAATTTCTGATACTGAAATTGTAATGACCAAACAATGTGAAAATGATGTTGCTATGTCAAAATTTATACTTGCTGTATCCATGCTAGAAGTAGAACATAAGTTTGCAATGGATCAATTTGAATTATACCATCCTCACAATACAACTTTTAGTTATAGCCAACAAGAAGTTTAGGCGGTGTGTGGCCAAGTCATGGCTGGACAATTGACACTAGAAAAATTTCTAGAACAACGCAGACGAAAGACGATCAACAGAGACCCTGTTATTTGCCGAGAAACAAAGGACAAATTCCCTATGACTTGGCTCGACTGCACCAGGGTACGATTTGGTCAACCCTTGCGGGTCATCCATTAAGTTTTTGCAGATTGCACAATCTTCTTTTGGAAGAGGCACAGTCCACAGTCGCCACTCTCATCCTCCACACGCCCGTCAAGGACACTAGGCAATCCTAGCACCCTATAGATTCAGCTGCCTCTACTTTCATTGGCCTGGATTGCTCCAAGAATTTTACTTGCTTCTTCAGCCTTCACTACTCTTTACAGAATACCTTCTTTTACAAGAACGGCTTCTACTTCATCTGTGAGTTCAATTTCTGTACGAACATTGAGCTCCAGAACTTCGTCGTTTAACTTTTGCTTTTGCTTTTTCAGCTCACGCATGATGCCGCTGATGCTGTCAATCTGTGCTTGTTGTAGCACACCTGTGCTCACGGTATTCTCATAGCCGTACATGCGATGTTCTTCACGACGATTGCGAATCTTTTCCAACTGACCAGTGATGATTGCCAGATCCTTCATTTTAGAAGTTTCGTTGGTCAGTTGATCCAGTTGTTGCAGTCGTTTGTCAACATAGGCAATGTGGCTCAAACGATTGCCAATGCCACTTTGAAAGTTGGCCACGCCCACAGTTGCACGAATGCTGTACAGGGCCATCAATAGATCACTGCGACGAGCGTCGGCGGCCATGACCGCATCATTGGCGGCCTGCAGAGTCTGCACTGTATCAACAAACTCGCTGAGTTCAACCACAGGCTTGACCTGTACACTTTTCAACAGGTCGTTGATGTTTTGCTGAATAGCGTTTGCTTTACGAAGGGTAATTTTGATTGCCATAATGTTCTCCTAAATTTATATATCAAATCCCACAGTGGGGTCAAATGTATTTGCTTGCTGTTCGTATCCTCTGTAGCCACGTGGGTTACAGATCACACGACATTGTCCGATCATGTAGTCGCTGGGGTCATGCATGTGTCCATGTGTCCAGAACAGGATGTTTTCATGATCCAGTATGAACTCGCTCAGGTCCGATGCATAGCCACCATTCATGTCAGTATCATGCTTGTAGTGCTCATGCACACTCAGGTAGCTGGGTGCATGATGTGTACAAACCACCACCTTCTTGTCACGATTCAGTTCCAGCATGGTCTTGAAATACTCCTTGGTACGCATGTGAGTTTCCATGGTATCCTGCGGAGTCAGCTTGCGGTAGATGGCGCCTGCTTTGTTGGTGATAGCACGATAGTCATTCATACCATGCTTGAGCACCTGTATGCACATGGGATTGCCGCGATTGCAGTCAGTCCACAGTGTGGCACCCAAGAACAACACACCATCAATTTCAATTGATTCATTTTCCAGCACTGACACATTGTCAGGCACAGTGGCCTTGAGCTCATGCACAGTTTTGTCATAGCGACCGTGATAGTGTTCATGGTTGCCCATGACATAGATAACTTCGCGGTACTTGGCACATTCTTCAATGAAGAAACGTTGAGCACGATCTTGGCGCTTGGGATCTCCTACTTCAGTCATGATGTTCATTGGGTCATACTTGTTCTTGAGCAAGGTGCGGCTTTCGCACACATCACCTGACAAGATCAGCACATCTCCGCCTGGCAACTCTAGGTCGCCAAACTCAAGATGAAGATCAGAAATTACATTTATTCGCATGTGACTATTATAGTTGATAATGGTATTCTGGTCAAGAAAAAAGGTGCCCTAAAGCACCTTTGATTAGTCCAAAATTAATTAGACTGTGATGCCCAAAGACTGTGCTTTGTATGCAAGTGCAACCATCTTGCGGCTGGCTTCGCCATGACGATACTCAGTTACCTGAACGCCATTACCGGCTTTGCGGCTTTTTGCGTAAACTGCATAACCACGGTTACGAATAACGCTGATGGTAGCAGTTGGGTTCTTGATGCCAAAACGCTTGCTGATTTCGGCTTCGCTCATTGTTTCGCCTTTTAGTACCAGGGCTTGGAATAGTTTACCTTGCTTGGTAGTTAGGTCAAAATTGCGAATTGCTTTAGTTTGATGTGTCATTTTTAAGTTTCCTTTATAAAGTAGCTGTAACAACAGCATTTGTCTAGTATAGCTGAAACCTATGAAACAAGCAAGACTTTTGACAATCTTGCTTGCAGTTTGTTAACCGTTATGCTTGGTCAACAAACTTCTTCAGTTCCTCGGCCTTGCTGATGATATCCGTAGTTGACGGAAAATCAGGCATGGTTGGGTACGGAAGGGTGCCTCGGTTGGCATCATTCAGTTTGGAATGATATTCATCGTTGAGTGCTACTCGTTTTTGGTGAATAGGTGTTTCAAGGATTTCCTTGGCCAAGGTCAAGAGTTCGAGACGGATCTCGTAAGGTGTTTTGCTCATATTTTTCTCCTTTGTGTGTGATGTGTGTCTAACACGAGCTGTGACTGTTGTCACAATAATACTTATAAGAAAGCCCCTTGCGGGGCTAAATTTTTATTTCTTTTTCTTGTCTTCTTTTTTCACTGGATCAGTTGGACTGCCCTCAGTTACTTTTTCTGCTTTTTTGTGGACCTTGATGTTTTTACAAACTTCTTTTTTGGTTTTCTCGTCTGTTTTACAAACCTTCTTCACAGTAGCTTCTGCATACACAGTTGATGTGCTCAGGGCAAACATCATGGCGATTGCTGTTAATAGATACTTCATAGCGGGCTCCTTAAAGTGCTTAGGTATTTATGCACAATATCAGGATCTAGCCGCAACCGTTGCGCTATCTGATCTGCGGTTAATTTACGTTCCAAACATTGACGGATTTCGCTATGCTGATCTCGTTGTCTGTTCAGAAAAAATGGAGCCACATCAGCCCCATTTTTCTTGGTACTTTGCAAGTGCAAGTTGTCTCGCAAGCCACAGCCTAAATTTAACGTGTTCACTGAGATCACTGTTGTCTAGTTTTGTTTTGTTGTGTACAAGTTCAGGACGACGATATGCTACGTAGAAAGTTATTTCATCGTAACCATCGTCATCACTGTGCTCTATATCACTTGCCAGCGGCTGGTGCTGGTGTAGCTGGTGTAGCAGCCTTTTTGTCGCCCGACTTTGTATCACTTTTGACAGGCTTCTTTTCGTCCTTCTTGAGTGCGGCAGGAACAGGTGCGTCAGCTTTGGTCACTGCTGGTGTTGCTACAGGAGCCTTGGGTGCATCTGCGGCAAATGCGCTTACTGCAAACAACGATGCGATTACTACGGCTAGTGATTTCATTTTAGTTTCCTTTTGGGTTAGATGCAGTTGTGTCTGCATATACTAATAACGCACTAGGGCTTGATTGCGTTGACATCATCTGGACGAAATGCATCCGTTTTCTTGCTTAGTTCAAAACTACCATCACCGCGATCAGACCAAATCAATGTATCGCCTTCTTTCCAGCCTGCTTGTTCCAACATTTCGGGCGGAAACTCAAGTACACAGTCTCCGGTTTCTGGATCCTCTTGCACTTCTAGAGTCCAGGATGTTTGCTTGGTAGTCATTTTGCTTGTTCCTTTGGTTCTATTTTCTTTTCGATTGGCGGCGTATCGGGTGGCCAAACCTGATCCTTTACATAGCTGGCACCAAACCATCCCCAAGCAGAAAAAAATCCCCACATCATAATTTCAAGTACCATCTACCCTCCCCAATTGTGGTATGCTTCTGCACCGCAATCCATTCTCCATGGACATTGGCTGAGCCTTATTGTACTACAATCATCCTCACCAAAGCAATGAGGCCGGCGAGTTTCATCTCGCATCAAACGAATAATGGTATGCAGTTCCGCACGTTCTCGAGAATCGCCCTGCCCTGTGTTAGAGAGCAGAGCTTCTTCGTTAAGCAGATCCTGGAGTTTCGTCATCGGACTCATCAAGCTCTACCACCGCAGGCTTATCTGCCGCCGGCGGCCTGCCGGCTTTGCGCGGCGCACCCCATGGGTTAAAAGTTGACCCTTCTGGAATGCCACTTACTCCTACCGCAACTTGCTGGATTACTCCACCATTGGCCAGGAATGCTTTGATTGCTTCATCTGTCATTTATTTCCTGTTGGTTATTTAGGCATCATCAATGCGTTGAAGTTTGAGGGCACCACAATGGTCTGCACTTGACCGTTCTTGATACCTTCTGAGATGTTCAACATGGCCTGTGCTTGCATGAATGCAATACTTGCACCTGAGTTGTTGGCCAGTGCTGCCATACGACGCGATTCGGCTTCAGCAGTTTTGACTTCAACTTCCTTCTGCTTCAATTCGTTCTTTGAACGAACCAATGCGTTAGCACTTTCAACCACAGAGTCAGCTGGCACAACATTACGAATCAACACTTGGCTGATCATAATAGTACCGTCTAACTTTTCTTCAGCCAAGTTGCGAACAATCTCGTCTTGGATGAACTTTTCCATTTCACCGCGATTGTCGGCCATGTCCAAGGCCTCATACTTACGAGCGGCTTTGTAGATAGCGTTACGAGCATTTTGTACAATGTAGTTGTACATCACATAGGTATCACCTTTGAACTCAGCGTGGAATGCTTTGTTCTTGGTTGCGTACAATTCACTGACCTGCTGTGGATTGATGTTGTAAACAACCACTGCATCAAAGTCTTTCATGGTTGAGTTGTCTTTGGCCACAGGAGTCATGTTCTCTAATGTGACATTCACGTCCTTGATAGGAAATGTGAGCACATCACCGATCAACACTTGATTGAATGAGCCAGGCATGAGTTCGCCTGGCTGAACCTGGCGGTCAAAACCAACTCGCACACCAACTTCACCCGTTTCAATACGAGTACAACCTGTTGCCAACACAGCCGCGGCAAGAACGGAAAGAGTCAAAATACGCATTATGTTTCCTTAAAATAAAATTACAATCACAGTCATTGCTAGAACAGCCAGCAATGCAACACCCACACTGTACGTCACGGACTTGGTCAAAGTCCAGTGTTCCATGCCATTCATGTTTCTCCAGGCAGTGATGCCCAGGTGAATCAAAACAGCAAGAATAGCAAATACCAACCATAGTCTAATCATCAATAACTCCTTGTAATTGCATGGTAGGTCAAGAACGCCTTAAACGCATTATATACTATTTCTGCTTCCTTGTCATCCTGTTCAACCAGTTTCCCACGAACATAAAAGCCCGTCTTGGTAATCTTGAGCATTTCACTGCTTTCGATATCAGTACCAGCATGAAACACAATGTTGCCAGCTTCGGGTTCATTGCCACGCAAGGCCAACACCGTGCCAGGAAAACTGGGATCTCGGCTGGCGCTTAACGCTCGTTTTTTAATCATGATGGTAACCTGTATTTCTTCAAGTAGTTCTTTGCAAAGTCCACATCCTCTGCATCATACACAGGTGCTTCGGGCTCATCAAGATCAATCTTCAATCCAAACTTGACAGTGTAAAGATCCACAAGACTGTCAATTAGTGTGCCCAATACCTGTTCATCCAGCTTGTCTACTCCAACCAAATTGATCTTAAGATTTTTGTTCATAGTCATGTATCCTGGCTTTGATCTTGATCATTTCTTGTTCTGCGTTGGTAAGAATCACATCTGCAAATTTCATACAGAATAGACCAAACCAAAGCTCGTCAAGCACCTCTTCAGGTGCACCGGCTTGTTGTGCTAATTTTTTCAATTCTTTGTTCATACCGGATACTCAATTCCAAAGTGCGTGTCCTGCAGACATCGGGCCGCATCATCGTAGCCGTTGTTGATCAAGGTACGGATACAGTCCTGGATGATCAGTTTGTCAAACTGCTCCAGTCGCGGTTCACTGACCATATGGATCATTGCTTCAGTTGCTAGTTTTTTCAATCGTTCATTCATTGTTTACTTCCTCTACTGGATGGTCAGGGATGTTTTCTGTGTCGCCATCTTTGGCCGGTACAAATCCCATGGCCAACATCTTTTGCTCTTCGGAATAGGTACAACGAGGGCGGAACACAAACAGTCGGCAAGTGAGATTGTCTTGGCTGTAGTAGATCCTATACCGCACTTGCTCTATACCCAAAGTATCAGCCAGTTCCTGCAATGTGAATGCTTCGGGCCAGTCCTCGGTTACACTGGTTCGGGTCTTTTCAAAGTAGAAATCCTGCATACGCTGTACGTCAGAACCTCGACCCCAAAATGCGTTTTGCTCACACCACGCAATCTTGCGGTCCAGCATCTCTGTTGTAATTTCATTGGTCATTTAGTAAACCTCGGTATGCCAGCAGGTGAACCAACGTACTGAAAACTTGATAGCATGGGCAACAATTTCTCCAGATCCTCTGCAGGGTGGCGTAAAATCTCAGGCATAGCCGCACCATCAACCAGCATGAAGTACAGTTTCTCGGTGCCTTCTTCTATCTGGCGATCAAAGATATGTTGTAGATCTTCTAAGGTCATTGCGTCCTCACAATCCGTGTTACATTAGCAACACGGAAACTACGCCATTCCATTTTGTCCAAGCACCATACACTCAGCGTCTCAGGCTTGTACACACGAGTCTCGTGAAACTCTCGGAGTGGCTGTGGTGGTAGCAAGGTGCTATCCAAAGTACAGGGCATGGTTCGTGTTTCACCGTTTACTTTGGTAAAGGTAACTTCACACACGCCGTGATGTAACATGCTACGAATCTCTCGATTGCGGCTGTCCACATCCAGGTCATCTGGTGCTTGGTTATATACAATTTCCATACTGCTCATAATGTTGCTTTCATTGGACTGTTCAACAAATGCAAGCGATCTGCACACTTGCGCAGATCCCCGCTCAATGCACCTTTGCCAAGTTGTTGTTCAACAAGTCGTGCAATGTCATGCAGATTGATTACTGCTTGTGCCAGTTGTTCGTTCATGCTTTGACCTCAAAAATGTTTGACCAAGTTTTCAATTTCTCACGTTTGGCTTCTGCGGCCTTTTCAATTCCTGACCAGCTCACAATATCCAGTTCCTGTAGGATATCAATCATGGCATACAAATCACCCAGTTCTTCTTCCAGGTGCTCTCTGTTGGTCTTGGGCTTGCCGGGCTTGTGATTGTCAATGCCAAACCTGCGGATCTTGCTCACTGCTTGGATTACTTCTGCACATTCTTCTTGCAGAATATCCATTACTTCATTTGTTGTTTTGTCCATTATGCCATCCTGTCTACATTTTGTCCTGAACGATTCATTTGTTGATTCATTTCAATTCTTTTTTGCTCGTCGATTTCTCGATTGTGTTTGACTCTACGCTCGTCTTGAACACCTTCTGAATGCCGCTGGTCTGACTTTTTAATTTCTGTCTGTCTATAAATTTCGTTATTTTGTGCAACAACTCTAGATACTGTCATAACTTTTCACCCACTGCAAAACCACGGAAGCCTTTGAATCGCGGAAAGCGCAGGCTCCACGCACCGTCGCTGTCTTGATTCTGTGTTGCGGCATCTGCACGAACTTCAACTATGCTACCCAACACTTGAGCTTGGCTACCCCAGATTGTTTCACGCAAGGCATCAGTAAGACCCGAGCCCACATTGGTACGGATAGTCTTACCGTCATCCACACCTTCCACAATCAAGGCACCCAGTTTGCCTGCGTTCTTGCCTGTGCCTTCTTCAAAGCCAACCACGGTCAAGCTCACTTCAATAAAAGGCTTTTGCTTGAGCCAGGCCACTGTGCGTTTGGTTTCGTAACGTGCTTCTGGATCTTTGATCATGATACCTTCGAAGCCGCCTGCCACTGCTTGCGTATTGATCATTTTGAAGCGAGCCAAACCTTTTGCAGTATCCAAGTCCACTAGCTCTTGTCCTACCACAGTGACATCTGGCATGTGTGCTTCAATGCTGTCGTACCAGGCTCGTAGTGTAGTGCTACGATCAATTTGACGTTGCTCACCTACGCCTGCTTGGAACTCACGCAGGGTCAACATGTCAAACAAGTTCAACATGGCGTCATTGGCTTTGACATCACTCTTGCGATGCACTTGCTTCATCAAGTCTTGAAAACTTGCACTCATAATCTCACCGTCCAAGACCATGGGTTCTGCAAACAGTGAGGCATGTTTGGCCAGTTGTTGTTTCACATGCGGAAAGTTGACCAGTTCTTTGCCATTGCGGCTGTACTGATCTACTTGTCCATTTGGGTACACAATAGTAATCACACGCACACCGTCCAGCTTGACTTCAATCAGCTTTTCACCTGTGACCTTGCTTTCATGATTGGCACCGTCATGTGCCAGTTGGCAAGAGAACACAGGCACATGATAACGTTCGTGGGCATGTTTGTTGATTGTGCTGTCGCTGGTACCACAGCGCATGTCCTTGATTAGGATGCGTCGATACCACATGTTCCATTCTGCTTCTGTGGCGTCCTGGCGCATGACATTGATTTCAGTTTGTGCGGCATTGCCAGTGAGTCGGCGCTCACTCAATTCCTGTGCCACACGCCAGAAACGTTCTGCTTTTAATCCCTTGCCGTCGCCTGTCTTGGGCTCTACCTTTTTAACACCAAAGGTGATCATGGCATCATATGCGGCACGGAAGCCACGGAACAGTTCATCGTTGCCGTTTTCGCTTTCACGACGAACCACTGCTTCTTTGATCAAGCGGCTGTTGTCGCCTTCCAGCTCTGCAATTACTTCCCATGGTTTAAGCATTTTGAACCTCTTCGATGTGGCGGCAAGCACCGCGGAATTTGAAACCAGCACAAGTGCAATTATACACTGAACCATCTTTTTCTACAACATATTTGGCGCCTTTGCTACCCTCAATGGTCCAGGTTGGGTTGGCACTGACCTCAACTTTTGTATCAGTCCAGTTGTAGATGTCATTGCGCACTTCCACAAACTTGCGTCCGCGGGTGTCAATTTGAATTGGTGCTCGGAATGTCTGAGTGTCTTTGGGATTACCAAAACGAGCATAGGCATGCATCTTGTTTCGGGCATCATCCATCCAGTACACATGATTGCAGTTGAACTGGGTATCTGCCCATTCTGTAATTTCTAAAAATGCTTTCATGCGCCGTTTCCTTAGTGTCTAGCATACAGTATAACAAAATGAGCCATTTAGGTCAACCGTTTTTGGCCACAAAAAAACCCTTGATCAACAAGGGTTTTTTCTAGTACTTTTGTTAACAAATTAACGATTTGCAATGTACATGGTAATTTCGAAGCCGAAACGCATGTCTTGTGCAGTTGGTGTAGACCATTTCATAATTTTCTCCTTGAATGACATACTGTTGATGTCTTAGTATGTATGAAGATTATACGACAAAAAATGGTCAAATCATATCCAGGAAATCATTAATCTTGGCTAGTGAAATTCACGAGGCCTACTGTTCAGATCTGCCACTGGTGCAACTGTCATTCCAAAGACCCTGTGCTTGCTTTTTGTATTCGTACAGCTCAAGTTCATTCTTGTATTCATCTTCGGTGAGACCATGCCAGCCACAACACTTGCCGGTTGGACTACGACCACAACCACATCGGCCAATGTCTTCTGGATTGTCTTTTACTCTCACTTGCATCACTTGCCTTTTGTTTGCTCAGCAATTATTTTGTATCCTGTACCAGTAGGATGTACACCGTCAGCACTCATGTGATTTTTAGGTCGAGCAATGATTGTATCCCCGTACTCTTTAGCAATCCGAACGATTGCATCGTGTGGAATAGGTTTACGATCCTGTCCTGGATCAATCCAGTACACACGATCTCCTTTGATCGCTTCGCGCATTTTACGTAGTTCTGCTTCTGTCTTGACACCTTTATGATCATTAGCACCTAGACTGATGATAATTGTTTTGGAGGGTTGGTTGGATGCTTTGGAAAGATAGTCCTTGTTCCATTGCCAACTATTCCATCCGCCTTTGCTGTAACTAACACACTCAGGTCTAGCCTGTGATGTGCCCACTGCTATTGAATCTCCGAGTATCAAACATTCTAACATTTTGTCTCCAATTAACTGTTAAGAACTTTAGCAACTGAATTCATAACTGATGCAATGCGCCCAATGTCACGAAGTTGTTCCACTGTGTAGCCTTCTGAGTTCTTCAATGTGTCATAGTGTGCCTTAACACAGAAGTGACACTTGCCCACAATACTTGCGGCCAACGAGAATGCTTCAAAGTTTGCTTTGGTAGTTCCACCATGACTTGCAATAGCATTCATGCGTAACTGTGCTGGCAAACCTTTGAGTGCGGCATCATCTGCCATTTCAACATAGGGATACCATACGTTGTTCTGTGCCATGATGCTGGCGGCTGTCATTGCTGACTCTGCATGTACAGGAGCATCTGCTAAAATTACTGACAGAATTTTGCCATTGCCTGTTGCGGCCAGTGCGGCTACGGCACATCCCATGGCCACATCTGCGTCTAGTGTGCTACGCAGTAACACCGCATCTAGATTTAATTTTGTATCTTTGGCGTAGTCTGGTAACGCACCTTTTACTGATTCAATAAAATTCATTTTAATATTTTCCAGAAACAAAGTATTTTTGCAACACTTCTAGTTTATCTTCATATTCCGCAATGTGCGCAATTTCAGTTTCCACAGCCGCCATCCAGTCAGTGTGATCATGAATGGCCATAGGGTTGTTCAACATGATCTCCACATTCATTTTGTGCTTGGTCAGTTGTGCTGAAAAGTTTGCTTCCAATGCACTAAGTAATTGTTGTTTCATCTATGCTCCTTGATAGAAGTTCAGTTCATCTTCTTCAGCAAGTTCTGGGGTGTTCCAAACATTACGATTGTTCCACTCGCGAATACGATCCAATCGTTCCTGTTCTGTCATTTCATAACATCTAGGATTACGATCGGGCTGTCGCAATGTTTCAACACCTCGTTGAAATATTTCTAACATTAAAGTGTTTCACCGCCAACTGTACGGTTACATGCACACAGCTCGCCAGTTTGTAACGCATCAAGAACACGAAGTGTTTCTTCTGGGCTACGGCCTACGTTCAAGTTGTTGACTGTAACGTGTTGGATAACGTTGTCTGGATCAACGATGAATGTTGCGCGAAGTGCGGCACCTGCTGGAGCATAGAAAACTCCTAATTGATCGATAAGACTCAACTCGCCACGTTGTGTGTCAGCGAACTGGTTGTGTGTGATTTTCTTCAAATCAGCATGAGCTGTTTGCCAGCTGACTTTACAGAACTCATTGTCTGTTGAACCTGTAAGCAGGACTGCATCACGGTCGGCAAAGTCACCTGTTAGTTTGTCGTAGGCTACAATTTCTGTAGGGCAAACGAATGTGAAGTCTTTTGGATAGTAAACAATTACCTTCCACTTGCCGGGAAAGCTCTCATCTGTAATTTCGAAGAACGCATCTTCTGGCTGTCCAGGCTTGACACCCGTGACTGCGAATTTTTCTAACTTGTGTCCAACTGTTTTCATTTTGATTTCCTCTATAACAATGAATTAATGTGTATATTATACACGAACAAAAAAGCTCGTCAAGACTTTTTGGCACAATTAAAATCGTACTGTGAAGCCTGTCATGACTCCGTCGTAATTAGCATCACCACGAACAGATTCATAGGCAAAGTTGATATCCAAGGTCTTGGACATGTGCAACACATAAACGGCACGCCATCCACGTGTGTTGTCATTGTATTGGTCAGCATCAACTGCATTGCGATATCTCCAGCCTAATCTAGCAGTGCCAGGTCCAACGGCCATTCGCACACCTGGTTCGGCACTGTAGTAGGCAAACTGATTGCCACCCACAGTTTTGATTCCTAGAGCAGTACGCACATAGGGTGTGATTACAGTGCCAGTGGGCAATAACAAACTCGCACCACCTTCCAGTCGATTGATTGCAACTTTGGTAGCATCTGGAATCACAGTTTCAGCAATGGCATCAACAATAACGTTGTCCATGCGATGACCCACAACAAACTGATATCCTGTGTCTGTTGCGCCAGTTGGACTTTTTCCAAACATGCTGTTGATGCCAGCAAAGGTCTGGGCTTGTGCAACTCCGGTGGTGATTGCTAGTAGTAGCAAAACATTTTTTAATTGATTAAACATAAGTTTTCCTATAAGAACAGGGGCCAAGGCCCCTGTTGTGGTTGAATAGTTCTAGATTAGAACTTGAAACCAACAGCGACGTTGGTAGCATTGTATGTGCTGTCACCGCGAACTTGATCGTAGCCTAGGCCAACAAAGTAGTTCTTGGTCAGTGCATACTCAGCACCCAAACGGTATGTACGAGTGGTGTCTGCGTTTGCACTGTCTAGTGCGGCACGATAGCGATAGCCTGCTTTGACACTCAGTGCCGGAGTCACCGCATACTTGATGCCTGGCTCCACTGAGTAGTAGGTATAGTTGGCCGAAGTCTTGAACTTCTCACCCACTGCACCACGACCATACACGCTGAACCCAGTGCCGCCAATTGGTTGCGTGGCTGTTAGGCCACCTTCCAGGCGTGTGTCGCTGAGATCGTTGTCAGTGTTGGTCTTTTGACGTAGACTGAAATCGGCCTTCAACAGTTGATTGATATCTGTGCCCATGGTTACCTTGGTGGCACGAGCATCTGCTGTACCATCAACGCCGTCACGACCACTGTATTCAACAGAGCCAAAACCGCCTGCAAAGGCAGTGCTTGCGGCCAATAGTGCGGCCAATGCGATAAACTTCTTCATTTGAAAATTTCCTTTTTGAAAATGTGCGCTGTTACGCAACACATGGATTATATATGCTGGTTACTACTGATGTCAAATAAAAAGGCACCAAAGCGACTGTCATGACCAGTATTTGCTGTTGTCCAAACTGTCCCAGTACTTCTTGTTGTTGCGGTTAACAAAGTTCTGGACCAAGTACTTGGCCATACCAAAATAGCCCATCTTCTTAAACCTACGGCTGTCTTGTCCAAAATAGTGATTGAGTATGCTAAACTTTTTTGGGCTGTAGCATCTAGATAGGAAGTAGTCTTCAGAAGTTGACATCTGCTCAGGAAAGCCGCCGTACTCTTCAAACCGGTCTCTGCGTGTGAGCATGAATGCGCCCACAGCAAATGGACTGAAATGTTTTAGAACGCGATTGATACCGTTGAACACAGCAAAGCCAATGCTGGCACGTTTGTCGTTGTCATAGCATTTGATGTTCAGCCCTAGTAGATCTAGGTTCTTAGATTCCAATTTGGCTACTGCATCACGAATCGTGTTGACATTGAAGAAGCGAACATCAGCATCAATGAACAAGATGTAGGGTGTGGTAACCAAGGCAGCTCCGCGGTTCTTGGCCTGGCTGACTGGACCACCATCAATGATTTCAACATTCAATTTACCCTTTAACTTTTGAATCACTTCTCGAGTGTTATCTGTAGAACAGTCTGCAATAATAATTCTAGTACTACCAATCAGTTGATTGCGTAGATGTAATAACAAGTATCCAATGTAATTCTCCTCGTTCTTGCAAGGGATCACGATTGTAATTTTTTCACTTAGGATTGTTTCTTGCATTCTGCTACCACCTTGAAATTCTTAAACTTTAGTTGCCACGTGATTGTGTTCAACACCTGCTGGCAGGTCTGTTGATCCGGAAACACCAGCTCTATTTTTCCGGGTTGATCTTGCGGGTCGTTGATGTGTACCGCTATTAATATCATCAGCCACATTGTCATGCTCCTTGGTCCAGGTCACAATTTCCCAGCGACCGTCATGATGTTCTACCAGTGCTGTGCATGACTCAACCCAGTCGCCGTCATTCATGTATGTGACACCATTGATTTCTTTTATCTCTGCGTGATGTATGTGTCCGCAGATCACACCATCAAAGCCACGCTTCTTACAGTAGTTGGCCAAGTTCTCTTCAAACTTGAACACAAAGTCTACTGCTTTTTTGACCTTGTGCTTAAGAAACTTGCTAAGGCTAAAGTACCCAAAACCCATACGGCGACGAATCCAATTAAATTTATTGTTGAGGTTAAGAACAATGTCATATGCTTTGTCTCCTAAAAATGCTATCCACGGGGCCAGTCTAGTAATGCCGTCAAACAAGTCTCCGTGTACCACAAGATAGTGTTTGCCGTCCACACCTATGTGTTCTGTTTGATTGCACACTTCAATAAGGCCAAAGCCAATGCCCAGGGGTATGAGTGGTCTTAAAAACTCATCGTGATTGCCTGCCACATACACCACACGGGTACCGCGCTTGGCGTGACCCATGACTCTGCGTACCACATTGGTATGGCTTTGTTTCCATCGCCATTTGTTTTGTTGTATTCGCCATGCGTCAATGATATCCCCTACCATGTAGAGTGTGTCGCATGTGTTGTGTTTGAGAAAGTTGTTGAGTTGCTCTGCCTTGCAATCTCTGGTGCCAAGGTGTACGTCAGAAATAAAAATGCTACGATAAGTTTTCTGCATAGCAGTATTTATCGTAGCATTGTGTTACAAAGATTACAGTTGTGTTACGAACTTAAATCCTTACCAAAGTCCATTTATGTGTAAAAGGTTTGCCTTCGGCCTTGTGTTTCGCAATCTTGCGGAATTCTTCTTGACGAAGCTCCGCAATCTTTTTGGCATCGTGGTCGACGCAAGCCCTGTACAGTTCAACTAAAAGTTTTTTCTGTTTCATGGTTGAGTCCTCCTGGCAAGTATTTATCTTTTCATTAGATCGTTTGTAAAGTCTAACAGTAGTTGATGATGATAGCCGTTATGATAGTGTGGTTTGAGATAGTTGTGCATGTCATACCACCACTGTTCGCTTTCAGGATGGCATCCCATTATTCCAATACGATCCTGATATATGGCCATCGGGTCACCGTTTGCGTAACGGGCAACAGTGTCAAATTTGCTTTCATCGCCTGCCAGAGCACAGCCGTCATAGAAGTACATTTTCATATCTTCACCTTGCCAGTTTACAGGGCAGGCCTTGGCATGTGGGCGGCGTGTGTCTGTGTTGGGTTGTGTGATGTACTGCACAGCATCCACTCCGTCTAGGATATCAAAGTAATGGGACCCTGCCCAGTAGGCTCCCATGCAAATGCCCAGGTATCGGCCGCCATTGTTTACAAAGTTTTTGATTCGATGTTCGTGGTGCTTCATTAGAAAATGATAGCTTTCACTATCCCCGTCGCCTCCGGGAAAAGCCACAATGTCCACGCCATCAAAGAAATCTTTTTCCATGTTCTGCTTGGTGAAGATTTTGAATTTATAATACTCGGAAAGGGCCTCCATCATTGCATTTCCGCATTGCACAGACGCCCTGGGCTGGTACAAAAACATTGCGATGGTGGGTTTCATAACAGTATTTACTCGTCCTTGGATTGTCGTTTTTTGATCTTCATTCCTACAAAGGTTCCACAGAATGCTCCTATCATGGCAGGAATAAGCAGCCAATGATTTGTGGTATAACTGATAACTGCAACACTACCAAGTAGGTAACAGGCCACGCTCCAGAAACTGGCGCCCATCACATTATCTTTTGCAACACATCTTAGATAGTAGGTGTACACAACGTCAAGAAAAAATATAGAAAAAAATGTTATTATGTAATTCACAGAAGTATTAGAAAAGAATGGGCCCGGAGGCCCATGGTTGTTTATTTGACAGGGTAAGTCCTACCCCGCTGGTTTCGCTGTTTAGGCGAAAGCTGCCTCAGTGCGAGCAGACTTGGAACCGCCGAAACGGAAACCTTTGCCTACTGTTACTTTAACACCAGATTGTGTATTTGCTTTTGCATTTACTTTTTTTGCGTCTACGGCCGAGTTCCCCCAACCCTACGGTTTCTGCCTTACCGTGCTGTCCACTTGCTTACTCTTTGCCCTGTCGAAACCATGACTGGCCCATCATAAAAGGACTAGTGCAAACACTACCAGTACAACAACTACCCCTATCGCCAAACTACCCAGGTTGTCATTCATACCAATCTCCTTATGGTGGACCAGGCGGGAGTCGAACCCGCGTCCAGAACACTTTTCTATCCGCTTCATACAGCAATAACTTACAGTATATATTTATTCAGGGGAGTTGTCAATGAGATATTGTCTCAACCATTCCTGTGCTTGATCTTCTGTGTCAAAATAAGGACCAACCAACTTACCCCTAGAGTCTCTCCAAAAGTAAGTATCTGAATTTGTCCATCTATCTCTGATGCATTCAAGTACCATATACAAAATTTTATCAGTGGCAGTAGTCGAACCTGCGCCTTATAACCTTTTCCTTTATATAGTCAATACTTATCAGAGTTTACAGCATAACCTTGGGCAAATGCAACCACTGGATCTACCTTGCGCAACATCACAGCACCAGATGCAGTTTTGCACACTTGCAAAAAATCACCTTCTTTGAATCGAATCTTCTCCAGCGGAAGTTCTTCGTCTAGAATAATGTACTGCCCATATTCAATGTCTATTGTGTAGTCGATGTGTTTCATGCATGTATTTACATACCTGCCAATTTTGGCCAAAAGAAAGCCCACTGCATAGAGTGGGCCTTCAGTGCGACAGCGTGATCGCTTAGGCAGTAACAGTTGCCTTAGTAGACGCTTTAGTAACTGGCTTGGTAGAAGCCTTGACTGTAACACCAGCAACCTTGACAGTTGCGGAACCGTTGTACTTCTCGTCAGCGGCATCAATAGCCTGCTTGAACTCTGCACGGTTGTACAGTTCGGTTGTCTTGAGGTGGGTAACCAACTCAGGCTTGCTCATGGCCTTAGGCAGCTCAATGAGCTCAATCTCAGTGTGGCCAGTTTTAGCCAGTACCTTGACACGAGTCATGTCGTTTGCAAAGCGAACTTTGAACGAGCCTTTGAGTTTAGAAACACCAGCGATTTTGAAAGATTTGTCAGACATTCGGAATACTCCTGTTTAGTTTAGAGATATGATACACCGTGTACCATACCCATATTGTACTGCACTTTTGAAATGGTGTCAACCACTTCTTGGAGGCAGTTTGTCCAAATTCTTTTCATTTGAGTTGTCGCGCTTCTTGCTTGATAACTTGGACGCCTTGGTCTGCCCAACGTGCCACACCAGAGAAACCCACTGTGGCTACAACAATGCCCAGAACGAATGCAATGATGTGACTCATGATTAGGCCTCCACTGCTTCGGTTGCAAGTGCTTCGCTCAGGAGCACCAGACGCTTGTAGAACGGGCTGTTCTCGTGCATGCTACCACAGTACCACTGACCGTTTTCCATCACATAGTAATACTCTGCGTCACAGCCTTCAGCACGTTCAAGGAACTGTTCAAAAGTGTGATCCACTTTGTACTCGACGCCAGTCTCGCCACGATCGCGTCCGTAAAAGGTACACATGTCTTCGGTGGCCAACTCAAACGCATCCTGCTCTTCGGCAGGCAATTCAAACTTGCTGAATGCATGCTTCTCGCCGATGTTGGCTCGCAGGCTTGACAAATCGCCAAGTGCTACCAGCTGATTGGCCTTTGAGCTGTCATAGTTTGCTTGCAACAGGCGTCCGTTGAATGACAGATAGCCATCCCAATGACAGTAGACTGATTTGCAAACTGTACCGTGCATGACTGCAATGCGACTGCGTGTACCCATTTTGAACTCCTTTTAATTACAATACAACAAGTATAAACGAAATGGTCTTTTTGGTCAACCGTTTTATGCGCTGAACTCGTAGAATTTAACGCCAGGGTCAATGCTGATCAACTGCTTGGCGGCCTTGGTCAGCTGGCGGTATTTTGCTTGCACCTGTGAGCGTGGCAGTTCGCCATCGCATGTCAAGTTCTCGGGGCTGAGGTCTGCGTCAATGCTGTCAGCCACTTCCTGACGACCCTTGGCAGTTTGCAGTTCAAACTGGCGACCCTTGAAAATAGCGTTCCACTTGTTTTTCTGTTCCACGTAGGCTTTGAGTTCTTTCATTGCTTGCTCCTTTTGTTTAACTTAGCCTATAGTATAGCAAAATGGACCATTTGGGTCAACCGTTTTTTGCCAGAAAAAACCCCTGCAAAACTGTTGATTTTACAGGGGTTTTTTGTTGCTTTTTCGCAACAGTTGCTAAACTGCTATTAAAAGGCGTAGTAGTTGAAGGGTTTTTCCTTGTCACGTACCAGCACCAGCTGATCGCCTTTGTGGTTAACAAACACAAACCGGCCTTCGGTTGGATCAACCTTCTTCAAGTCACGTTGCTTGAACTGCATGTCGTACCAGTCAGCCTCGTCGTTGTCTGGCTCAGGGTCGTAACCGTAGTGCCAGGTCTTCTCGGTCATTGGGTTGCCCTTCCACTGCACACTGCCTTCCAGCTGACGTTCAGTCAGCGGTTCAGTTGCACCCACAGGCACCACTGCAACCTTGTACAAGCTACCGTCGTCAAACTCAGGCTTGGCGTTCAGCATCTGCATGGCTTCCTGTGCAGACTCGTTGTAGCGATTCATTTCTTCAACCAAGGCCTTGAGCATGTCAAAGTTGAACTCAGCAAACAATGAACCCACTGTGCAAACACCATCGATGTTCTTCAGGCTGGCATCCTTGAGATTGTCGTAGCAGTACTCACGAATGAACTCTTGGTCCAAGCCCTTGAAGTCCAGCATGTAGAAGATACGACCCGGACGATTACGCATGTGTTGGTTCACACGCCATTTGTCGTTGCAGGTGATCAGGAACAGCTTCTTTGAAGGGAACACACCGTCCAACAGTGTAAGCATTTCTTCCTGCTCATCGCTGTCGTAGACCTTTTCAAACTCGTCGAACAACACCATGCAAGGTTGGCTGATGTCTTGTAGCAGGCTGTTGAAAGCCTCACCACGCCAAGGTTGATTGATTAGTAAGGTAGGAATACCTGCTTCTGCACACTTGACAGCCAAGCTCTTGGCCAGCATGGTCTTGCCTGAACCCTTCTCACCTGTGAGCATGACGCCTGTGCTCACAGCACGATCCTCAAAGGTGTTGAAGATGCGGTCACGATGGCGTAGTGCATCACCGTAGACCTTGCCCTTGATTTCAAAGCTGTCCACAGTCTCCAAGAAGAAGTTGCCAAACTGATCCTGCTTAACAATGTAGTTGCCAGCAGGTAGGCTGTCTTTGATGTCCAAGCTGTCCTTGTCAGCAACCTTGTAGGTGTTGCCGCTTTTGATAAAATAGCTCATTTTGTACTTCCAAAAAGTGGGGGACTTGGCCCCCGGGTTCAATTACTTGTTGTCAGTCTGTGCGGCCAATGCGGCCTTAACTGCGGCTTCTACTGCAACACGGATCAAGTCAGCAGTTGCGGTATCAGTTGCGGCTTCCACTTGCACAGGTGCAATAAAAGCTTCGTCTGGGTGTACACCCAATTCACCAATCACTTCGTAGCGGCAAGCACGACCCTTGGCGTTGTTGTAGTCAGTTGGGATGCTTACAACATCACGTGGGTTGATCTTAAGGATCACTGTGCGGCTATCGTGACCACCAAAGTGTGGCAAGTACTCTTTGGAGCAGAAGTGCAAGCCTGCGGAACAGGTACGATTTTGGTCGTCGTCCACTTCGTTGCGTTCCATTTCCACGATCTTGCCAGGACTGTTATCCATAGTACCCGAATGGCAGTCCAAGAAGTCCTTGCGAACTTTCTTGTAAGCCAAGAAGTAACCGTCTGGAGTCAAAGGCAAGTTGCCCTTTTCCAAGAAGCCGTACAGTTCTGTCACAGCTCGCTTGGATGGGTTTTGCATCAAGTTCTCCATGAACAAGATCAGTGGCTCCACTGGAAAACCATCTTGATACATTTCAATCAAGCGGCTTGTGAGCACACCAGCCATTTCACGTTCTTTGTAGAACACTTTGCTACCTTGGATGGCCACATGGCCTGCACCGTATGCCAGGATCTCCTTGGCAGGGTCAACCACCTGCTTCACAGTATCCCAGTCATTGTCCTTGATAGCTTGTTTCAGCTTCTCATATCCAATGTGGGTGGATGTTACGGTATGGGGTTGGTTGTCAATGATAACAACAATGTTCTTGCCCTGAATCAGATATGGAAATGCCATTTTAAGCCTCTTTGTCAATCAAGTTAATGTACTGTGCCACTGCCACCGCATTGATGTCATAGTCACGCAAACTGCTCAGGAGTGGATAGCGATTACGGATGGCAGTCAATTCATCTGTAAGGCTCTGGACAACCGTGTCTACGTCAACTGGTGTTGCATAGTCACGGCACAATTTTTCTAAACTGTACTTGTCAACTTTTGCATCGTCAGCGCCTTTGAACTGAGTCAAAAACTTTGAGTATGCACTGTTGGGCGATACCAGTTTGGTAATATCGTTATTGTAGCGGAAATACTTGTTTGCGTCAATCTGTTTCAGCGCACATTGTCGCACAATTTTTGGATCCAATTTTGCCAAAACTTCACGGATATGATCCTGCACATTGATCCAGTTCTTTTGGGTTTCAATGAACTTGATGTCCGATTTACGAACACCCAAGATAGCAATACCATGCAAACCTGGGATGCCTGATTCAGTAACCATGTCACTGAAGTGACGCATGTTTTGTGTGATAGGCGCACCATTTGATATCACAGTAAAGCCACTGAGTGGCAGGTAGTAGTAGGTTTCGCTGGCATCAAATTGATCAGCTTTGCCTGCATCCTTCCACACCAGCTCACGTTCTTTGTGATAACCACCGTAGCCACGTTGAGCCAAGCGCAGGATACTTACATTAGAACCCATACCAGCGCCGCCAGTCTTGCGGTCTTTGAGCATGAGCTCACTGGCTACCATGCATTGGGCCGCAGGAGGATTGCGCAGGTCTGCAAAGAAGCCAATGGTGTCCATGGTCTTGCCTTTCACAGCAGGACTCAAAACGTACACATTACTGGTATGGCTCTTGCTTGGCAATGCCACACCCTTGGCTTCGGCATTGCGCCAGTGATACTTGGCACGGCTTAACGCACCAATTTTGGTATCGTTGGTAACAATGATAGTGCTAGGGTCAATGCTGAATTCCCACTCTTGCTCGTAACTGCTATGACTCTTGTCGTACACACGCATGGGCTTGAGTTCAGAACAGGTAGCACCACCACGACTCTTTTGGAAAGCCAACACTTCAATGTTGTACTTGGCGGCCAAGTCTTTGACATCAAATTTGAACGGCACACCACGCATGTAATGAGTGTTGGTAGTGTCAATCAAATCAAAGTTGGTATCCTGTGCATACTTTATGGCCGCACTCTTGAACAAGGTTTCGTTGGCCTTCTTCATCAAGAAGTAGGTCTTGTCCCAGTCGTTGGTGATAAGATCTGCTTCCAGTGCCACGTGAACAGCCAGCTGGGCATTGAGTGCTTCTAGCTTGTTGCGGATAGCGTTGATGGTCTGTGGAATGTAGCTCAAGCCTTCGCGGCTGGCTTGGAAGTCCAGTTCGCCAATGTCAAAGTGCATTTCCAAGCCACAGTTCAAGATCTTGTAGAGATCGCCTAGTGCAGATTCTGCATTAGGCACATCAATTGGATAGGCAATATTGCCCATCACAGCACGGCTGGAACGACTGTCAGTGTAATGCACACCTGGAATGATGTTCTTTTCTTTGTACTCAACGTCACGGAACTTGAAGTCGCCCTCACCGCCTGATACCACAGGGCGCAGGGCAAAGTAGGTGTACACATGACGAGCTTCGTCTTCAAACTTGTAGAAGTCGCTACGGCTGTCTACTGCAAACTTGACTTCAACACCTGCAGGTTGGTCAGTAGGCTCTGAGTGCATGAGCACGATGCTGGGCACACCTTCACCATTGATGAACGCACTGTACACACCGCGGGTGCCATCTTTGATAGCAGTCACAGTGAAATTGTCTGTGTAGGAGAAGGGGCTCTTGGAACCCAAGCCCAGGGCACCAATGAACGCATTGGATTCAGTCTTGGTTGACTCAAAGTAAGTGGTGTAGATGCTTTGCACTTGTTCGTGAGTAAGGCCAGTGCCGTAGTCACGAATTGAAAAAGTAGGGTCAATCACATTGGGCAAGTGTACGTCAAAAGGCACATGACTACGGCCAGCGGCTGTATGTGAGTCTACTGCATTGCAAGAGAGTTCACGCACAATAGCACGGATCTTGTTTGCGTACAAGCCAGAGGAAAGAATGTTGAAGGCCTTGGCAGAATTGCGAATACGGAACTCGCCAATTTCGCCTACGTTTGACAGAACAGCTTCGTGGGCTGGTGCATTGTTGATGATCAATTCAAACTCCTTTTTACTTAATATGCCACTAGTATAGCAAAATGGGCCATTTGGGTCAACCGTTTATTTGTTGTAAAAATGCTACAAATATCCACGGTCAAAGTTGGCATGCACAGCATACCACTGGAAAAATATGGGTTCATATTCTGCCCAATTGCACACTGCCCATTCTTCTTCACGCTCGGCCTGCCAGGGTTTGAGAGCGTTGCTCAGCAGGGCCACCACGAGCTTCTTGTTGTGCCGTGTGGCCTGGCCCTTGGCAGAACTTTCCTTGTCGTACATGCCAATCAGTTGACCTGACCCTTTTTTATAAACTACAAATCGCATCTACCAACTCGAATTATAAAACACCCGCATGCCTTGTGTGAGCTCGGAGCGAGCTGTTCGAATAAACTCCAGATCTTGAGCTTGGTAGTAGTCATCCGAATCATTGCCAAAGAAAAAGCCTGAAGTACCGGGCAGTTCTTTGTGCTTGACCACATATTCCAGCCTATCCAAATCTTCAAAGGTCAATTCCAGCTCATCACCGTTGAAGTCACTGTTGTGACCACGTTCGTTCCAGAGCTTGTGCATCCAACCATGCAGGTTAGGATGCTTGCGCCAGTAGGCAATCTCACGAGGCTTTTCTACAGGACCCGAATCTGAGTCGTAGTCATAGCTTTCGTAGTAGTCTCTCATTTGGCCTTCTTTCTTGGCCACGTATGCGTACATGTCTAATCCCATGTTTAATCTCCTGAATCAATTTGATAACGATCACCACAATGCACACACTGGTAGTTGGTCAAGCATCGACCAGCGTTGCTACTTTCATAAACGTGAACACAGGGTTGACCACTGTGATCCACATTCACCACGCCACTAGGGCGTCCCCACATGTACTGTCCGCCACAGTTCTGACAGGGCAGAGTATCTGTATCTGCATCATAGCCAGCCATCACGTTCTTGTAACGGTTGTTGGTAGCAGACACACGCCCGCTACCACTGCACACAGGACAGGGTCCTTTTTCCATTTTCAATTCCTTTACAACAAAAACACAGTCATAATTCCACAGTACAAGGCTAGACCACCTATGCTGGAGAATGCCACTTTCCAATCCTGCTGACTGGGCCACACTTGACTCAAAATAGAAGCCATGACCCAGGTCCAGAACACACCTGCCACAGAAAACTCCTTGGGCACTGAGCCTGCAATGAACAGCACAACAAACACACCCAGCAACGGAGCTAGTCCTGTGGGCAAGGCATTGTACCATTGAATGTTTGCAAAATTCACATAGCCCATGGTCTGGCCTGATGTTTCTCTGGCTTCGGGCCACACACTGATCTTGGTTGGTCGTGCAAACAACACCAAGCCTGTTATGTAGTGCAACAGCTCGTGGACCACTGTACCGGGCCAACTCAGGATCCAGAACACATCACTTTCTTTACTACGGCGTATCACAAACGCAAGTATCAGAACAGCTAACAGCATGTCAACTCCTTACAATCAATCCCACAATATAAATCAACAAGAGCCCTGCGTTAATTGTAACCAGGCTCCACTCACGAATACGCACACTCCATACCAGGTACAGTAATGCACCAAGATTCAACAACCAGATGTTGAGTGGATCAATCTGCAGGCTTGTGCAAAGCGCACCTGCCAGGGTCACTGCACAGGCTATCCATTTTAATATTGTGTCAGTCAAGCGCCACACCTTTGTCAACTTTCTTACCTGTCCAATGAGCCATTGTAACACAGACTCCTTCATGTTTTATACCAAACGGTGAATTCAGTACCGGCAACTGGGTCCGAACTGCTTCGCAATCCTTGCGAGTTTTGAATTCTATCTCTCGCTTGGCAATAAAGTCGCCTGACGGAGCCGACATTGCAATAACCAGTACCCATGCATTCATATTAGATTCCAGTATGGAAAGGGTTACGACGACGGAGGTGTGCAAGTGCAGATTCTTTGCTGTCAAAGCGACCCGAGATGGGTGTCTGGTGTGCGCCACGCACAATGTACCAACCACCCAATAGACCGTTGTAAACCACTTTCATTATGCAGACTCCAACATGTTGGCAGGCACTTTCCACAAGCCTTGCTGAGTAGCCACTGTGACATACTTGATAGCAACCTTGCTCACAGTACCAGTCATTGTGATGCCACGTTTGGTGCTGTGAAACTTCACTGCATCACCTTTGGTGAACTCGCGAATCTTTGTTGCACGAAGCTGGGCACGAGCATAGTTCACAGCATCACTGATGCTGGTCAGCTGTTCGTTTGTAAAATTGCTGAACATGATAGAAGTGTTAACTTCTTGAATTGTTGCGTAGGACATTTTGGCTCCTTTTGTTTAACTTAGCCTCTAGTATAGCAAAACGGGTAGAAATGGTCAACCGTTTTTTGTTGCAAAAAAGCCACAAAAAAACCCCTGTAAAAACAAGGGTTTAGCGGTAATACTTGTATATTACATTAGTGGAACATTAAGAAACTGTTGATCACGTCCAGTCTGTTGGCAGCACGGTCTCCGTGTCCAGCTGGAAAAATCACCACGTTCCATTTGGGTTTGGGTCCTTCTGGAATGGTCAACATCTGATCATAGGTAATGATGGTGTTGGGATCCACGTTGTGCATGGAACCAAGTTTTTGTTTGAATTCATCCCAGGCTTCGGGGCTGGCAATTTGTGTGCGACCTTTTTCGTCTTTCACATACTTGCCTTTGGCATCAGTCACAAACAAAGTACGGAACATGTCTTTGGGCACAGTGATTGCATCCTTGACCACGTTGCCGGCTTGTTTGTGTACAGCCACTTTCTTGACTTCGCGACTTTGAGATCCTGAGCTGAAGTTCACAATAAAGTTGGCAGGTTTGCTGCCTGTGGCCACATCACCCATCTTGGTGTAGGCATAGAACTTCACATCAGGATTACCATTGGCCACACCATATGCAAGATCTAAGTATTCTTTGGAGAAGAAGTCACCGGCATCATGCCAGCGTACTACCAGTCTAATACCATGCTTGTCTGTTTTACCTTTGAGTGCTTTGACTTCACGATCTACCATGGCCATGTATCCTTTGGGATCATTGACCAAGAAGTTCAGTGCTTGTGCCGCGCTCATTGAGCTGGCAGGGAACATCACATAACCACCTTTTCTAGCGTAACAAAACAACTGGCATTCGCCTGCACCTGGACAGGTCTTGATTTCCACAAAGTCGCCGTTCTCTTCATCCACCACTATGCCTGAAAGTGCTGGTAGCGTAAGGTCATAAATGATTTCGCCTTCAGTAGCACTCTTTTCCATTTTAGCATTGGTGCCAAGAATTTTACTAGGGCGTTTCATAATCTGTTGGGCTAGATCATCTAGATCCCATTTGTCGTCTGGATTGTCGCTTTGTGTGATAGCTTTGATGTTGCTACCATGAACAATTGGTGAAAACCTGTCACGCTTGGTCTTGGTGCCAGTTTTGATACGGTCAGCGTAGCCTTGTAATTCGTCACGTGGCATAACACGACTGGGTGCATTGAGTTTGAGTGCTTCTTCAACGTCCTGGTCCTCAATGTCTAGGGGTTGGACTTGAAATCCTCCAAGTGTACGTGCTTCTGTTACAAGTTCTGTGTATCTCATTTTCTTTTTGCCTTTGCTCTGCCGCTTTTCATATTGGCCATCCAGTGTGCTAGTTGCCCTTTACGGCCGCCCTGCTTGGCTACTTTTCTTAATGTACTTATGCTTGCTTTGGTTGGTACACCATGACGTTTTGAGTCGCCTTTGTCCTGTGGGTTTTTGCCATCGTGGAAGTTTTCTGCTATACCTTGTGCTCTAGTCAGTTGATATATAACCACATCGCCTTCGTCACTGTGTTGAGACTGATAACCCCAGGCACCAGCATATCGTTGTACCAGTCTAGTGTATAACTTGGCACGGCTTTCAGGATTGAATCGTTCAACGTCGTCTGCGTCCATGTCCACTGATTTGCTTGCCGAGAAACTTAGTTGTTGTGGTTTGTATTTTTTAATGTATTTTTGTATAGCATCTAGCACGGTGGCGAAAATGCGCTGTGCATCGCCCTCACCGGTAACTTCCTGGCTGTTGTTTCTGTGGAACTCAACATGAATGACTTCTTCGCCTTCTCCGTCATATTCTTGATTGAACATGATGTTGAGATATGTGCCGTCGGGTAATTTTGCGTTTACATCAATGTCGCCATAGTCTGACTTTTCCCACTTGCCTTTGTAAGGGTTGTCAAAGGCTTCGTTTAGACCAAAGCCTTCACGCACAGCATTCATTAGTTCACTCACACTGGCTTCTGTGTTGGGCAAGCTGTCTTGTTCGCCAATGTATGGATCACCTTCTTCTACTGTTCCGAGGGCATAGGTAAACATATCATTACCCCTATTATCGATAATAACCATGTACCATTCGTCGTCTATCTGTCCTTTGGTGCTGAACATAAAGGCTCCGTCGTCTCGACGTTGGCCTTTCCAGCCCATAGCTTTCATTGCGCCGTTGACTTTGCCAACAACTTCGGGCCATGGTAATGTAGTGACTAGCTCACGATATCTCATTGTATGATCTCCGGATGAGATCTTACATAGATCTTTACAATCATGCCAGCCGCCATGTCTGCTTGGCTTTCTACATCTGCTAGGTCAGCCTTGGTGCCGTCCTGACCTTGTTTGTGATGCGCTAGTTCATGCGCAATAGTACGCATGATATCAATCAAGTTACGGTTGCCAGTGTAGATCCAAAGTTTGTTGGTACCAGGATTGTAGTAGCCAGTACGAACTTGATCAGCGCCTTCTTTTTGTTGGGCATATTCAATCTCAGGCATGCTGCCTGTGATATGTAATTTTTCAAATACAAACTTGATAAAGTCCTGTATCTGGTCATTGTGAGCAAATTCAATTGACTTCATTTTGTATTGCTTTCTTAATTAGGGTGTCCAACTGACTTACAATTTCTTCAGTTATGTGATGACTCAGAATCTTTTGATACAGCACCGCATTGTTGGTCAACAGTCGGTCAATCACCCGACTGAGATTAGTGTCTATCATCCACTGAGTTACTACTTGTTTGATTGTTCGTGCGCGAAGTTCAAAATCATCTACTGTTGTTATATCAAGTTGTTTTATAATTTGATCAACTAAATCGTCCCCGTGATGATTAAGTTTGTCCCCTAGCACATATGGCAGTAGTTTTACATTATCATCACTTATTGACGGAATGTCTAGAATGATTGTAATGGTCCAATAGCTGAGCCTACTAAACCATGCATTCCACATCACGTCCTTGAAACATCTTTTTAGGTCTACCTTGAGAGTTTGAATTATTTGTGCATGTACTTGTTCTGTCTGCTCAACACCCATGTGTACTGCTAGTGCTGGCAAATTTTTAGTAATGTTTTGTATTTCATTCAAGGCAAATATAAAATCAAACTCTGGATATAATTTTTTGAATTCATAAACAGATTGTTTACACATCAAATTTGCATTGTTGAAATACCCATGTCCGCAAATGTTACCTCCAGACGTCAGTTCATAAACTGTGCCTGTTTTTTTGTGCTTGACCCAGGCTGCAGGATGCATGAGTTGTAATGCAAATTCGGGCACACGCGGCAACCATGGATCGTCACTAACAACACCCGGAACATAACACCGGTGTGCAGGTATATCATCAAATACCATATGATTGTGATCAAGTTGGTGGCTGTTGGACTCTGTAGTGCAATGCACTGATATCAAGTCTTGATCCAACACACAATGCGAATCAAGATTCTTAACAGAAGTAGGACGATGGGTGCTGTTGATTAGTTTGGTTATCATTGACTTTCCAAACTAAACTCAGCTGTTTTCAACTGTGTGATTTTGTCTCTAAGATCTTGCAAATCGCCTTCGGCTCTGAGCAATTTGAATGTGATGTTTTCTGGAGAGAATTCTCCTCCGCGGGCCAGTCCTGCCTTGCGCATGTCTCTGATCTGATCCCACACATGTCGCACTTGTTTTGCATCATCACTGCGTATGGCTCGCACAATACGAGCCTTGTAACTGCGATACTTGTGTTCCACGCTGGCGTCATCAATGTTGGCTTTGACTTGCTTGGGCTGGCTTAACCAACGATCATATTTGATACTGTAAATGCCCATGCTGTGATGTGGCTGTTCAGCATCTTGAACATACAACTCTACATCAAACCCTTTTATGCGAAAATCAAATTGTTCGTTATATTGGTATTTTTTTGCATCAAACAGCTCACGCAACTCTGGATCATGTGCTTCTGGAATCATGGCCACAAGATGCAGATCAATATCAGAATTTGGTGTGTAAGTAAAAGCGGCGTTGCTACCGCTGATGGTAACATCTAGAATGTCGTACAACTGCACTCCAATAAACTCTTGAAAGTCTTTGGCAATGTTCAGTAGTTTTTGCCTGACGTCTGGCAACAGCTTGTTATCCGCCCAAAGAGCAGGATTAAGCTGGTCATGAAACACCACAGCAGGTGTTAAGTCAAATTCTTGTAGTCTCATCTAGCACCCCGAATGTTATATTTATTTGGGGTGCCAGTATTGGAACATTTAGGTTATCGCTTGTCTAGTACCCGATCTGCAAGCCCGTATGCCACGGCCTCTTGTGCGCTCATGAAGTTGTCACGTTCCATGTCTGCCAAAATTTCATCGTAAGTACGCCCCGCAGTGTTGTGATCCACGTAGATTTGCGTTAGATTGCGCTTCATTTTGAGGATTTCACGCACCTGGATTTCCATGTCTGTAGCTTGGCCACCAGCACCACCCGAAGGCTGATGAATCATGTGACGTGCATTGGGCAGTATAAGACGCTTGCCAGCGGCTCCTGCTTGAGCTAGCAAACTGCCCATGGAGCAGGCCTGCCCCATCACAATAGTAGATATGTTAGGTCGAATAAACTGCATAGTGTCATAGATAGCCATGCCAGCAGTAACCACCCCACCAGGGCTGTTGATATAGAACAGAATATCTGCATCTGGATCTTCGCTTTCGAGAAACAATAGTTGAGCCACAATCAAACTAGCAGAATGCTCGTTGACATCTGTGTCTAGCATGACAATACGGTCTTTGAGCAGGCGACTGTAGAGATCATAACTGCGCTCGCCTGCTGATGTGCGTTCAAGCACCATGGGTACCAAATTTGGCATTGAAAACTCCTGGTTGAATTATATTGGATTATAGACGATTATAGACAACTATAGACCAGCTGTCAACACCTCTGAAAATTTTGATGGCGAAACCAACGTTTTTGACCATGGGCAGTTTTCAAGTGAAGCCCCCAATAGGCAAAACGATCTCGCCAAGCAAAGAAGCTGGGACCATGTGCGCCTGAATTTTCGCAGATATTAAAACCCGTGTTATCAAACCGTTCTATGTCCCATTGATACTGGTGCACCATTTCGTGTGCCAGTGTGTTGCAGAACCACTGTGGGCAGAACCATTTGTCATAGAGTTCAATTTTACACCAGGTACCGTTTTTGCCCCAACTGCTTCTGCGTTGACGATCATCTAACCAATGACACCTGCCCCAGCATTTTTGCAGTGTGGCCAACACAATTTCGGGTTGAGTAAGTTGATTGTCAAACACATGCCTATTGATGCATTTGTAAAGTGCTTCGGTTTCTTCAGGCAAGGGCCTGAAAGGAAGGCGTTTTTGTACACTCACACAAGGTAAGGGTGCTGTCATATACTGGGATATCAGGTTTGGTCGTGCCATGAAAAAGCCCTCCGCTACGGTATTTACGTACCGCACGAAGGGCTTAAACAATAGCTTGATTAGTTAACTGGGCAGTTTATTGTGGAGTCACAGTAACTGGTTTGTCCATTTCCTGGAAAGCTTCACGTGCTCGCCCTGCTGTGGTTTTGCGCACAGCTTCGTCCACTTTTTCACGACGTAGTACGTTGGCTTCGCCCATGGGCAATGCTACTAGTACATAACTACGGAAGCGACTGCCTTCGGAAATACGCTTGATTTCCTTGACTTCCACGCCAGTGATATCCACTTTACGGCACATGGAACGAATAGCCATTTCACTGTTTTCTGCAGACGTTTCGCCCACATCCTGACGGAACACACGGCTCTGCTTGTCCACTTCGCCGCCTGCTGCCATACACACCTTGCCAAATGCAATTACCTTGGCTTTTTCATCTGCCATGGCAAAGTCTGGGCTGGTTGCAGTACCGCTGGAATAAACTGCGGCAGTGCTTGTGGGCAATTCAGTCATCCATTTAGGAGCCTTGTCAATTGCTCGTTCTGCGTATTTCTCACGCTTTTCTTGTTCAGCTTCTGCTCGCTTTTGATACGGGTCAGACGTTGAACTACAGCCGGCCAGCACGGCAAGAACAGCACTAGCAATTAGAATACGTTTCATTATTTGCCACCTAATTTTTCTTTGGACCATTCGGCACCAGATGTAATATCCTTACCAACTCCTGCTACCGTTGAGCAGGCAGTAAGGGCCAGGGTTACTAACAACACAAACACAGTTTTCATACAACACCTTTCGGTACGAGTTACGATAGTTCAATTATACACGAAATGGAAGTTAATTGTCAACCTCGAAAATGTTCCCATTTCTCAATCACTTTCCATTGTCCAGAATGTGGACCTCTTTGCAGTTTACAAATAATGCCACGATTCTGTAACAGACCTATTCCATATGTGACTGTTTCCAAAAATCTACGGCATTCGTATCCTTTGTATGGAAAACTGCCTGGATGGTCTGGATCAGGGGCAACTTCACTTTCTCTGACCAAATCACCTGCCTTGACCGTTTTCAATTTTGGAATGTCTTGGTCTGTGCAAATTAGTTCTTGATAGGCCGAAGTACTGGATCCACTGATCTGTTGCATTAATCTTGCTCGGCCTGCATCCTGTGCCATGGCACAAACTTGATGGTCTGGAATCAAATCACCTTGTGCTCGTCCTTGTGCAGTGTACCAGGTGTTGTCTATCATCAGTCGCCAGGTCACGGTGCATTGTGTCACACGTTCATTCAGTTGTATCACTTCACGCACAGGCTCACTTTGGCGTTGCACTCGTGCCTTGAGATCGTTTATGGTACTACTGCGATAATAGCATTCGGCACCCACGGCACCAGACGCCAGTACAAACAACAGTGGAATTAGTCTATACACCATTCGTAGTTCCTCATTTTACGGCGCACAATAGCATTGTGCCACCCTGAGTCAACTTCGACTCGTTGTGAATAAGTGCCTTCACTCACCGCAAATATTTTACCAAGCCAGTTGCTCATGACCAAACGGTTGTCGTTGAGTGTTGCACTACCAACCATTTGTTTTTCTAAAAATTCTTTTTGCGATTCTTTCTGCTTGCAATCAGTTCGATAATGCATGAGATCTTGAGTGGGCATGATCACAGTATGTTGGCCCGGCTGTGAAGCACAACCAACCAACAGCATCAGCGCACAGGTCGCAAGCAGGTGCTTCTTATAGTCCATATCAGTTCCTTGGCTTGTGCTACATAACGGCGTTCATATTCGCTACGATTTGCATCATAGCCCCCTTGAGCCAACTGAGCTTCCAACCAACGTATCTGAAGTCCAGGATTTGAACAATCCGGTTTCAGCATGCTGATGTCGTCTCTGTTGACTCCTGCTTGTGGAACCGATGCACAGGCTGTCGCAAGCAAACAAACTGGCAGTATCAGTTTCGATACCACAGCATCACACCGCGCAAGGCAGACTCTGCCTGCTCACGTTTGACACCAGTTTCCTGGACCACAAAACGAACTGCCCGATCAAACGGCAGTTGGCGTTGAAAGATAGCCGTGTTTGCGGCCTGCTCAATATATGACATTTGGACTCCGTTAGTCAAGTTGAGTTTTAACGTGCTTGGGCTGACGTCGATAAGCCTTCTTGTTTTCCACCACTTTGGGTTTGAACGGAGAACCTGCGCAAAACAACACCACGTGGGCACGAGTGCGCTGTCGCGGCATTTCGAACTTGATAGTGTTGTCTTTGTTTTTCATAGTCTAGTAATTATGCAGGAAATGGATTTTGTTGTCAACCGTTATCTAAACTTGGCGCTGAACAATCCGCCTAGCAGTACTGCGGCCGCCCAGGTGTTCAGAGTGTAAGGAATAGCCAACAACGGGAACAATGTGTTCATGCTCCAGATCATCAGGATTGGACCTGCAATGACAAGTGCAATAATAGCAATCACAACTAACGATAATTTGAACATGATGTCTCCAATGTTAAAGTTTTTGTAGTGTAGCAGGCCCTGTGTTTATTGTCAACCATAAAAAAAGCCCTAGTATACTAGGGCTTTTGGGTGTTGCTTTTTTACAACATCAATAGATATCACGGTATTGCTTGTGATTCCACTGATGCATCAAGTGCTCTAGGTCTGCCGCACTGGTTGGGTAACGGCTTGCAAGCCAACGTTCAAAATCAGTTGGTTGACGGAACATCTCTTGCACTCGATCCCACATTTCTTTCATGGTCATCATTTGTACAACTCCTGGGCACCTTTGATGTTGCCAATACGAGCCAAGTGAGCCGCGGCTCTAGCGGTGCCCCATGATTCGCACAAAGACCATAAAGTGTCCAAAAATTGTTTCATGATCACTTGGCCTTTGATGTGGTTGCTGGCTTGAATGCTTCTTTCCAAAAATTGGTGTAGTATTCAGTAGCCTGTGTGATGTAGTCTGCCTTGGCAGCTTCTTGAGCGGTTTTTACCACTTCTTTGCCAACTGTGGTGAATGCGTCGGTGCCAACCTTGACTGCGGTTTTTGCAGTTTGGGCTTGTGCTTCAACGATATCAGTTAGGCTTTTTGCAACTGCTTCATTCTGGATGAATTTGATTGCTTGCTTCTGTGCGGTTGTGAATGTATCGATTACTGTTTCTGCTGTGTTGAACATGTGTTTCTCCTTAATAGACGATTGTTCGATAATGTACTGCATGACCCTACCATAGGCATCATGTTTTACATTATACATTTATTTATGTTGCAGAGCAACATTCTCTAATGGTTTCTACTAAGATTAGTAACCATTCACTAAATTTTTGCATCCAAATATGCCCACTAAATATTACGTATCCATACTTCGAAGGAGATCATCATGGAAATTATCATTGGTATTATTATCATTGCTGGATTGGCGTTTGTTCTGTATAGAGCAAACCAACCAAAAACCACAGTTACAGAAACTGCGGCACCAGCACCATACAAGGTTGAAGCACCTGCTCAGGAGTCCACACCAGTGGCTGAGCCCGCAAAGGAGGTGACTACAGACGCTTCTCCTCCCGCTAAAACCCGGAAGGCTCCTGTTAAAAAAGCAGTTGCGGCCAAGAAGCCAAAAGTAGCCGCAAAAAAGTCAGCGCCAGCAAAAAAGCCAGCGCCAGCTAGATCGCCTGCAAAACCAAAAAAGTAATCTTAGATTACTTTTAGTTCTTTAGCCAGTGTGTATATTTGCTCACTGGCTAAATTTTTGCCCTTTGCTTCACACATGATGTCACCCCAGGCCAGATGCGACACGGCCCACTCATTCACAGCCATGTTCCAATAGAAGTCGCTGTGTGCTCTGAGCTTTTGCTTTTTATAGCCTCCATCAAGGAGTCCAGCAAGATCGGGAGCAGTTCGGGTGCAATGATCCACAAGAATATCTTCGCGACTAACACTGTAATGCAGAGCAGGACGAGTACCACGCCAGCTGTCAATAACCCTGCGAACACGATCATCCGTTGCCAGGATGTAGTCGCCATTCGAGTTGATCCAATGATGGTGAAGGTCAAGAACAAGAGCCACATGTTCACCAACAGCAAGAGTACAGTCCAATCCATTTGTCATCTCATCATTCTCGATGGTAATAAGATTCCTAGCTTCGGGAGAGAGACGCCCTAGCGTTTGCAGGAACTTTGCTGGTCCACCTTTACCAGACAAATGCACGTTGATCTTGAAACCATGATCATGCCATGATGCACCGTAGCCCATCCACCGTGCCATATCAACGTGATATTCAAATTCTAAAATACTGCGCTCTACAATTTCATCTGACTCACTTGCCAGCACACAAAACTGTCCGGGGTGGAAGCTAAGTCGCACATCTAGTCTACGAGCAGTTTCACCAATGGGTGCAAAGATTTTAGCACAATGCGCTTGTACATCAGGCTGTTGCCACCAGTTGATCCATGACGGCTCAGTGTAGCCTTGTAGCATTTCACTGCCCAGACGTACCATTCTGCGTTCGGGCGGTAGTGTGGCTACACGTTCAATCATTTTAACAGCGGCCAAAGCATTGTGATTCATGATGTCCCACTGACGCTGTTCAGCTTCAAGCGGATGCTCACGCAACCAGCGCATGGTAGTTGATCGTCCATTGAGTTCACGGTCTACTGCGTTGACTTTCATGCCGCCGCATTCGGACGGGTCGTTGAGCCATTTACATGCAAAGCCAATACGTTTTTGTGTCATTTCCAAGGTCCCGGGTCATCGTTGTTGGTAAAAAAATCCAGTGCTTTGCACAATACCCAAACAAACACTACTCCCATTGCTAACAGAGCAAAGTAGCTGAATACTGTAAGAAAATACTCGAACATACCCGTAGTATACGCGAAATGCTAGATTGTTGTCAACCTAGTGTGCCAAAGCGGCTCCAAGCGCCGCCGCCCAAACTTACCCATCCTGCAGGTCCGCCCGGATTTGGGTTGCTGTTGAAACGCACAGATCCTTTGGGTGCAGTATCATTTGGAGTACCGTCGCTGGTGCCCAGTTCTACTTGGCCAATGTATAGCTTTTGAACACTGACACTGCCGTCTTTGTTTAGAACAACGTTGTCCTTGCGGTTGGCACTTAGGACTAATGTTTGCTCACGTGGTGTACCAAACCATGCTACATCACGTTCACGCTTGCTAAAGCCCACTTCAACTTCCTGATCCCAAATGCTGAGTGCATGTCCAGGTTCTAGTGTGTTTATACCTACTCGTTTTTCGCCAACATATAGAGTTTGGCTGATATAGGCTTCGCCTGTGGTCTGCAGATCTTTGACCATGCCCAGTCGATTGATATTGGTATCAGTGATACCATAGCTGAGTTTGTTACCGTCAATGATGTCTGCGCCGTTGAGGGTGAGTTTGTTTAGATCCAGGCCTTGATCGCGAATACGTTCAAACACAGTGTTGCTGTAGCCTTCAAATATATCTGGACCCAGGCTGGTGCGAGTGGCTTCAACTGCGTTGTTGACCAAGGTCTTGAAGAACTCGTTGTCCATTGGAACCTTGCCTTTGATGTGCAAGTCGCCTTCAATAACTACTTGTCCTTTGACTTCTAGTCCCAGCGCCACAATTTTATTTTCAACTACCACACCTTGATCCAGCAGGGTCATTTGAACTTCTGTACTGCGATCATCAATACCAGAACTGCTAAAGTTCTTTATGATGCCGCCTTTGATGTTGTTGCCAGATATTTCTAAATTACGAGGATTAACAGCTTCGCCTGGAATGCTGTTGCGAGGAAAATTAAACGTGGCTAGTTTTTTTGAAATTTCTACTAGAATGATTTCTCGAACCACAGCATTTATATCAATGTCGTTGTGCAGTCTAGTTCTAACATGATCTGTTGCAAGACGTCGGGCTTCGGTGTCAAAGTTGTTGACCACTGTGTCTGCCACTTCATTGAGACGTGCTTGCACACGCTCATGATCAACATTCATGTTGGCAATCACACCATCAAGTTTGATGCTGGCTAGATAATTGATCTTCTTCTCGTAATCAAAGTCTTCAAGACGTTTTGTCAACGCTTGAATAATAAGGTTGTCAATCCTTGAATTGACTCCAGATTCTATGTCTCGTACGAGATTACTGACTATACTATCTACTTGTTTTGTTACGTCCATCTTTAGCAAACCTCATTGAAATCACATGTTCATAATTTTTCTTGATCAAGCTCTTGTACATGATATTCTTGTGTATTAAGAAATCCTGTGCTCCAGCATCAATACTAAATTTGGCACATTGTTTGAAAAACATTTGTCTACAGTTAAAGTTCAATCGCGACTGCATGTTGTTGCCTGCGATAGCATACACGCTACGTGCCCAGGCATTGCGGTCTTGTGGATCATAATCATGGTATTCTAGATAGATGCAATCGGCTTCATGGCCTTTGACCACACTGGGAATACTAAACTCACGATCTTTGAAACTTTGATTCTTGTAGTCTCTAAGTGTAGTTATCACTAGTGAATTGGCCAAACTACAAATCTTGACAATATTGGCCTGTTGCTCTTCGTCAGTTTCTGCAAAGGTCAGGAACTCATCAAAAGCTACCACTAGATCAAAACGATCTTCGCCGGGTAACAAGTGGTCCCATACCAGTGATTTAACACCGGGCGATCTTTTGCGAACCTGCTCTAACACATGGTCGCTGGCTTGAGTCAGTGTAATCTCTACGTCTTTGCCGTAGCTGTACATGGCAGGGTTAAAACCAACAAACAGTATGCTACGAGGACTCACGCGGTAATAGTTATTAACTGCGTCTATAATCTCTCGTTTTCGTTTGGTGATTTCTTCTTGCTTGTTGCTGAACTCAAACGCCTCAAACCCAATTTCAGCGTAATCGATAAAATGCATTTTTATTATTGTCCTTGACAGTTCAAGTATTTATAGGTATGGTCCAAAATTGGGGTCGTCCATAAATACCTATACAACAAAATCAATAAGGAGCTCTCGATGGGTGAAATATTCAAAATCATCGGTGACCTAGGAATGCCAGTAGCAGTAGCACTTGCGGGTGGATACTTTGTGTATCTAACCATCAAGCTGTTGTTGGGTGGTGTGCTAGGTAGTATCAAAGGCATGGCCGGTATTATTACCGCGCTGGACAATCGTGTTAAAACCATGAACCACGACGTGGTACGCATTGATACCATTGTATCCAATGCACTGGGTCTGCGTCCTGACGTTGATCGCATTGCACGTGCAGATGGCAAGAACGATGCAAGGAGGGACTAATGGGAAAATATCAACAATGGTGGGATAGTCTAAGCCCACAGATGCAAACTTACCTCAAAGCCCAACCAGTGTGGCATGATCGAGATTTATACAAAGCACTATTAATCGGAATTGTTATTGGTTTTGTCTTGGGTGTAGCTATCGTGTAAGGAGTTGGGGTTATGGATCCTGTAACCCTATTTGCACTTGCAAACGGAGCAGTCTCCGCGGTCAAAGCTGGCTGCAAACTCTACAAAGATATCAAAGGTGCCGCAGGCGATGTACACGATGTCATCAAAGACCTAGACGCACAATTTCACAAACTGTATGATGGCAAACCTGGTGGCGCACCTCCTGCCGCTGTTAAACAACTCAAAGAAGAAAAAGCTCGTGTCAAAGATCTAAACAAACGCGAAAACGAAACCACAAACATTTACCATGAGATCGGTAACCACCTGGGTACCTACTATGACAACTACTACAAGTGTCTGGCTGTGTTTGAGGAAGAAGAAAAACGTATTCATACTGAAGTTTACAGTGGCAACGATAGTCTAGGCAAACGTGCTCTACAGCGTGTGCTCATGCGCAAGCAATTAGAGGCAATGAATAAAGAACTACGAGAAATTATGGTGTACCAGATGCCAGTTGAACTTGGTGCATTGTATACCGAAGTTGAAGCCATGATGAAAGAAATGGGTAAAGAACAAAAGGTCTTGGTTGCTCGTCAAATGCAAAATCAAGCTCGTGACGAAAAAAGACGCCGTGCAAAATTGAAAAAATTAAATGAGCAGTTTGTGATCAGTGTCATCATGTTGGCGTTTGTTTTTACCTTGATGTACATCTTTGCCACGGTGATTAACATGCGTATGGAAAAATACCCAGAACTAGGCAACTGTGCATTTCCAAAAGGAACTGTGGTGTATGAAAAATGGACCAACACCGTTTGGTCAAACTGCAAATAAATAACAAAAAGGATATCAATTATCATGGAAGATATTGCGCTGTTAGTCAACAAATATGGATTTCCAATCGTCATGGCGGTTGGACTGGGCTACATTATCAAATACGTTTGGGAATGGGCCACCAAAGAAGTTAAACCAGTAATTAGCGATGCAAATACTGTGCTTATCGCACTAATAGATCGCATACGTATGTTGGACAACGATTTGATCCGTTTGAATCAAAAGGTCAACACTGTGTTGACCATACGTGGTAAAATGATTGAATCGGATCGTGTGATGGAAACTGCTATTACCGAAGCTGAAGCCAACGCCAAGTTCCACGATGCAATGGACGAAGCTGACAGCATCAATGCAAAAGCAAAAAAGAAAAAAATAGATTCTGCAGATGATAAAGAAGCCAAAGCTGGAAGTTCTTGATTAAATAGCTGTATGACTATTGTGTATATACACGGTGCTAGTGCTACCAGTGAAAGTTTTGTGCATATTCAAGAGCACATAAAGAGACCCAGCATTGCCATTGACTATGACAGTTCTAATGGATTTGCTAGTAATCTAAAAGCCATGAAAGAACGTCTAGACGATGTAGAAAAGATCTTCTTTGTGGCACACAGTCTTGGTGGCATCTATGCACTACATCTAGCTGACTATTTCCAACACAAGGTACTAGGCGCTGTTACACTCAGCACACCCTACGGTGGCAGCAGACAAGCAGACTATGCAAAATATTTTCTACCATTCTCAAGACTCATGCGTGACATAGGCCCTGCTAGTGATCCAATGTCTCGAGTCAAAGAACTTAGATTTCCTAGAGACAGATGGACCAACGTAGTTACCACTCGAGGACAAAGCCCTTGGATGGTTGAAGAAAACGATGGTGTGGTCACGCTCAAGAGCATGCGCTATTGCAAAGAAATGGAATTGGTTGAATTACCATTGAACCACTACGAAGTGGTGATAAGTAACAAAACAGTTGATATTATTAAAGATCGACTCAAAAGAACACCCTTAGGACCGCACTAGTTGCGAGGGCGCCCGGGTGCTGGGCGTAGCAAGCGATTCGCTACCGTGAACTACAAAGTGACCACTATTCTTCCATCTTGGCAATGAACTCAGCTTCAGGAATACGTGTTCTTGTATTCTTGCTACCCAACACAACAACCACTTTATCGCCTAGTTCAGTGTCCAACAACAGAACAATACATCCGCCTGCGAGATTAGTGAAACCTGTTTTGCTAACAACGACTCGACGGTCTTTGCCAATCATTGGATTGGTGTTGTTAAAGAACAACCATTTCTTCTTTAGTTTGATCTCTACTCTGGTTTGTTTGCTGGCATCTATAATAGCACCATAGGTACGTGCGGCTCTGACCAATAACACAAGTTCTCGAGCAGTACTTACATTACGATTGTCTAAGCCAGTGGGATCACTCATTGATGTACGAGTCATCCCTAGGCTTTGTGCTTTGCTATTCATTGCAGAGATACAACTACCGCGGCCTCCCGGATAGTGGTCGCAAAGCACAAAGCTGGCACGATTATCGCTGTGAACCAGGCTCATCTCCATCAATTGACGACGTGTAAATGACAGTCCTGAACGCTTTTTAGTCCCGGGTACTAGTGTGATAACTTCATCCATGTTTTGTTGTGCATCTAGCACAACCATTGCAGTCAATAACTTGGTAATAGATGCAATAGGCCGAAGTTCGTCTATATTTTCGCTGGCAATTATGCTGCCTGTGATGTCAGACACCAGCCAGCTTTTGGCAGTGACAGGTTGAGACTTTGCGGCGTTCCCAGAAATACAGAAGGCAAGAAGTACACTTGCAAGTAATAAAATACGCATGGGTCAATTTAGATTATTTTTCGTGAGCAACGAACTCGCCGTTCCAATTGGGACCGAGGTCTTGTTGTTTCATAAAGTCACAGCGTTCAATCCACATCTTGTAGTACTTGTCCATTTGTCCACCAAAGCTGCCTTTTAGTTTCTTACACATCACAGCCGCTTCGTCAAACTTCTTGGCTCGATACAAGTCGTGCATGACATCATGTGCTATCTTATCTCTGGTGTAATCCACACCCCGTGTACGCAGAACTGTGTAGATCAAGTCTGCTACAGTTTTACCCTTTGGTTGTAAGTTATCTAATAACAAGTAGAAGAAATCATCTTTGGTTCTGTTGTATGTTTCTGCTCCAACAATAGCTAAAACTCCGTATGCTTTACAACGTGCTTCTAGTCGTGCCGCAGTTGAAACCATGTCGCCTAAAATGTCATAGCTATGTCGTTCTGTTGAACCCATTTCACCGATAAAGCCAATACCTGAGTTACAACCCCAACCCATTGCGGCTGGTGGTAAGCCTTGTGCTTCCATTAGCTTAGTGTACTCGTCTACTCGATCCAACATCTCTAAGCCTACCTTAACGATAGTGCGAGCATGATTAGGATCTTCAATAGGAGCACCGTGTATGTGCATACTGGCATCACCCACATACTTGATGACCATACCTTTGTTATCTAACATAGGCTGACTGATAGCATCCATGTAACCGTTCATGTACTTGCCTAAGCCGCCCACGTCATCACCGTAGTGTTCACCAATGGGAGTGAAGCCACGCAGGTCTGAGAACATAACACTTACGTCTTTACGCACACCACGCTTGATCAAGTCTGGATCTTTTTGTAACAGCTCTACAACTTCTTTTGAGCAGTAGCCAGCAAACTGTTTCTTTATGGCTTGCTTTTGCAAGAACTCACTTATAAACTTAACACCATAAGCGTGAAGCATGACCAGAACAAGGCCAACCACGATAGCAGTTGAGTCAAAGAGCCAACTAAACTGTGAATAAGCATAGGACCCAGCGAACACACTAGACCCAATAATAACAACACCTGAAATGATACCAACATAAGTCCACCTTGTTAAAAATAGCAATAGCAATCCTGCGGCCAGCATAGCCGCAATTTCCAATGCATCTGCATAGTCTGGACGTTGAATAGTTACATTGTTAAACATGGTGCCTAGCACTGCGGCCTGTGCTGTGTTGGGATACACTGCACCAATTGAGGTAGGTAGTGGATTCACAATACCTGCCGCTGTAGGACCCACAAGGACTACTGCGCCTTTGAAGTCAGCAGGCAGTTTAGTAATACTATAAGCGTGTGACTTTTGTGACCAGTCAATCCAAATACGTCCTAGCTCGTCTGTGGCAATAGGCCCAAACTTTGGAATGCGCATTTTCTCCACGCCCCATTCATTGAGCTTGACCTGAAACGTTGAGTCTCCGGCGGCAATGCGTAAAACTTCCATGCTAAGACTAGGGTACAGTTTATCGTTGCTGGCTACCACAAGAGGAATGCGTCGATTCACTCCATCAATCTCTGGCATGGTGTGTACTGTGCCAACACCCACAGCTGAGTTTTCTAGCACAGGCACGTTGGCAATCACGCCAGGGTAGTTAACAATGTTTTCCATCCATTCGGGTCCCATCACAGCCGAGCCTGGATTGCGTGGAATGTTTTTGTTTCGATCGCTAGGAACATTTACCAGTACTACTGGATACTGTTTAAGAGCGGCAGCAAGATCCCCGTCACCACCAGTTCTATCGCTATCAGCCATGATAACATTGAGAACAACAAGCCCAGCACCACGATTGTACAAATCTTTAATAATCTTTGCATATTCTGCCCTTGGTAATGGCCATTGGCCATATTTGTCCAAGCCGGCTTCGTCGATGTTGACCGTGACAATGTTGTTTTCAGTTGGGGCCTTGGATGTAATTAGTGTGTCAAAGTAACGTAGTCTCACGCTTTCAACAAATGCTGGGTCTGCAACTCGTATGCACAATACCAACGCCAGGGTTAGCAATGCTGTCCATGGGCTCAGCAGTAGTTTTTTCATGTTAGAATCTCCAATAGAAATATTTAGTACTAAATCCCACAGCTCTTTCAATCATGTCATGATCCATTCGTTCTAGCACAGGAAGATGCAAGCTAAACATTGTAATAGTTTCGTCCTGCACAATCTGTTGTATTTCCTGTTCTGTGGGCGGAGTTGCGTCAGTCCAGTAGATCTTGCTGTAGTTTTGGTGTGTTCCAACATCAGGTTGGTCAAATCCACGACTGGTAGCATAAAGATCATACATGATAAATTCACTAGGTAATTTTGTTTTCAACAACCAAATACAGGCGTTTATATCGCCACCAAAAAACTCAAACATACTCTTGGCAGTGTCAGGGTCAATCCAAAATGGAGTGTGTGGCGGACGATACAGTTGAGGTTCTGCAATATTAAATTTTTGGTGGCATTGTTGTGCAAACTCATGAAAAGGGTCATGAGATCCGCGTCGTCGATGTTGCTCAAAGTCTTGGACTTTTGCGTTTTGAACCAGCCAATTTTTAGAGTCAAGCACCACGTACTTTTTGTCTGTCTTGGTTGAAAACAATAACTTCAGTGCCTGTTGTGTTTTCCATCCGTTGCTACTGACCGGAATTGGTAATGTTTTTTTAGCAAATTTGTAAAAATCAGGAAAATCGTTCAGTGTGTAAACACAAACACTATGACGCCAAAGATATTTTTTACAATTAGCCTGGTACCAAGCCATCCACGACTCTGCATCTAGTTCGTTAACAACAATGTTGATTGTTGTGCGTGAAAGATATTTACAAAAACTCCAACACTGCACTTGAAACTGCCATCGGTCTCGGTCACAGGTTACCACTAGAATTTGCATGGGTCACTGCACCATGAGCCAGCCAATCAGCAAACCAATACCAAAGGACCACAGGCAAGTAACAAAAACCAGTGGTATGTAGGTCCACTCATTGTCGATGATTTTTTTCCAATCTAGTGCCATAGCAAGCATTATACAGCACTCCCAAACATAGGTCTAGAGTTTGTGCCTGCACCCAGCACACATGCAACCTGTTTGTTGTACTTGATCAGAGTCCATGAGTTTTCTTTGGTGTTTTCAAACATCATGTATCCTGATCCGTCTCGTGTGTCCTTGCCCGACCATACCGGTTTTTCACCGTAGTTGTTGATGATTGCGTCTATTACAATTTCTACTTTATCGCAAAGCGATGGATGCATGTATTGAAATGCTTGGGCGTTGACTACGCTGTGCGAGCAGAATAGGAACGCCAGTGCTAGTAATCGCATAACTGGCTCCTTAAAGCAGTATTTATTGACGTACTGTTATAGAGCAACCAGCTGGGTTGGTGCAACTTTGGATAATGGTAAAGTTCTTGCCACCTGATTGCTGTAGATCCAGGGTGGCAGGGCCACCTGCGTTGGTCAAGTCTATGTTGGCTTTGTTTTGCTGTGAGCCTTCTTGTACCACCAATGCGCTGTTGTTGTTACCAGTTAGGTTGGTTGTGAGTTGATGCTGTCCTGTGCCCTTTTGTACAGCATCAACTGTGTTGTTGTCGCCTGCGATCGTGGTAAACATGATCTTGTTGCCGTTGTCTGTTTGGCGTTTGGTAACGTTGTTTTGATTGCCATTGATCGTGGTTTCTTGATACTGGCCGCCCAGTGTGGTATTGCTTTGTTGTGTGGTCAATACATTTTGATATCCGTTGACGTCCACAGCCTGATAGTGCCCGTTGGTGCCAATTTCTGCACCCAGGGTGTCACGAGCTTGTCCAATATTCAGTGTATTTTGGTTGCCAATCACACGCAGGTTGATTTCGTTTTGTCCTGCACCTGTGGTTCCTTGTTTGACAGTGACACTGTTGTAGGAACCTTGTACCACAGCGGCACTTTGCCCAATGCCCGACAATAAATTTTTGCTACCTACTTGTTCAATATCCAAAGTGTTGTTGTTGCCATTGACATCAAGGTTGACGCTGTTGCCTGTGTTTAATGTTTTGTTCTGCCAGGTGTCCACACGAGTCTGTTGATCTGTGCCTAGGCCTGCAGAGCTGTTGCCACCCGAAGTAATGATCTCTTGGCCGGTACTGTTGGTTATGGTAATAGTACCGCCCTCCACAGTGGGGCCCAGTGCCACGCTGGTGCCACTTGTATTGACCACAGCAGAGTTAGAGTACACAATGCCTGTGGTGTCAATAACAGTCGACTCGGTGATCCAGCCTGTGGTGAATGCAGAGTTAGGAATGCTCATTCTGCCTGCGCCGTAGTCCCATTGAAACCGCATTCCGTATCCACCCAGATCGTTCCAATACCATGCTTCAAGATTATAAGTTTGTCCAGCAACAACATCTATCCATCCACTAGCAGTGTATCCGCCAATGCTTTGCCATTGATTGGTTGACTGGTCATTTATAATTGTGCCGCCATTTACGTTTAGCACAAATCCGTCGTCACTGTTGCTGTAAAAGTACAATCGATACACAGTACCAGCTGGCCGAGCAACTGTAACAGGAGCAGTGATTGTACCTTTGTAATGTACCAACGTTCCGTCGCCCATGGCTGGGAATGATCCATTTGTAGGAACATATATTCCACTGTTGGTAACACCTGTGGCAACTTGATTGTATGCACCTGGTGACAAGTTGGGCACACGATAAGGACCAAACAAGTTTTTGGCACAACCAAAAATACTACAAGTATAAGTGTACGCATCAAAGTCATACACTCGGTAGGTTAATCCAGTTTGTACATTTTGTGTTGTGGTTGTTACTGCACCGTTGGCTTCGATTGTTTTGTTGCCATTGGCATCGGTTACTGTGTTGATAGGTGTGGTGTAAACAGTCAGCACACCATTTGTAATCTTGTTAGTTACCACGTTGGACGCAACACGAGTTTGGTATACAGTTTCAGTGCCATTTGCGTTTGTGGTTGTGCCATCGCTGTAGGTTGTTGTGGTCACAGGTGTGCGATATACAGTAGTTGTGTTACCACTTACTACATTTCTTGTTGTGTATGTTACTGCGGTTCCTGTTACGGTCACAACAGGCGCGGTTGGCGTTACAGTTTGCCCTGCGGCCAAGGGCGTTGTTGATCCACCCTGAGCGTATGTGTTGACTTGTGTTACTGTGGGATTTACTGTACCAGTCCAAGTAACTCCACTAGTGTTAGCAAAGCCTTGTGTCATACTAAACAACTGTCCAGTGTTATTATCGTTGCCCACAAAGAAGAAATAGTCTGTGCCCATGTTAATAATGCGGCCAGTTCCCATTACTGCTTTTTGTGTTCCGTTGGCCGCATATTGAATAGCATTGAATGGATTGGTAGCATCACCTGTTGGTACAAAGGCAACATAGTCGCCTGTGGCCCATGCGAGTTGTCCTGAGGTCCATGGTATCTTATACACTGTTCCGGGGTTCTTACTGTAGATTTGGCAAGTGGCTGTGTACATACAGGCGCTGACGTTCCACTGACTGTCGGCAATTTGATATCGTCCAAACTTTAAGTCAGCCAGACCTGATGCTTGTCCAAATGCAGGCAAGCAAAACAACATTGCAAACACAAACTGTAATAAACGTTTTATCATCGTTGTATCAGGGTAATGGTAGTACCGCCGCCTTGGTTAACACGGTTCTTGAATTCCAAACTACCTTGTGTTTGATAGATGGTTGAGCTTTGTGTTTGTGGTGTAGTCACACATTGTCTGTCACTGCCGGTGTCACGACATAGTGTAATCTGTGGATCATCTTTGGTCACGACAATACCGCTGGACTTTTTGTAGTCAGGCAACATGTTGTCTGTGTCTTTGAGAAAGTCTTCATTGAGTGAGTTGCCCATTACCTCAAACAAATTGGCAAGATAGTTACTGTCCAAAAAGTTACGACTCAGCTTGTCCTGATACAAGTTGGCCATTTGTGCTTCTAGCACATTGTCCAAGCCGTCAAATTTGAAAAAGTCTTTGTCCAGAGGATTGTTAGTAGCTTTGATCTCTGTACGCCCTTCTCGAATTTCTCGAGGTGGAGAAACAATTATCATGTTGTTGATGGCATCTTCACTTAGTCTTAGTAACACAGGCTTGGCTGGTACTGAACTGCGATTTGCCACCCTTGTGGCTTGAAATGCCTGGTTAAGTATCACCTGACCTGCATCGCTTTCTACCACAATGCTTCCTGTTACACAGTTTGCTTCAACATCGTCTCGTGTTCTTGTTCGGCGATCGTTAGGACAGGATGGAAGCAAGATAATAGTACTTGCTCCAACTTCATCAACTGTGGCTGTGAAATCTGTGCCGCGCACACTGATGGTTGCGCTGGGTGTATTGAGTGCTACTTTTTGAGGATCGTTTTTGGCAATTTGGCCACTGGCATAACGCACAGTGCCCAAGGCCATGTTCAAGGCCAGCTTGCCTGTTTTCTTGTTTGCATCGTAAACAAAGTCATCAATTACCAACTTTGAATTTTCGTTTACTTGTACCTTTGTATTGTCGTCAAAGGTTATGCCCACTTTTCCCTGTGCTGTTCGTATCGAGTCCGCCATCTCCACTCCGGTGCCCTTGGCTCCGGTTATGGATTGATTCTTCCTTTGGATCGACGGCGGCGTGTTCAATTGCTCGGTGATATTCCCTATCCCGGCGTAGCTCTGCGATATAGGCAACAACAGCCCGCATAGTAGTAGCATCCATGTTTTCATTTATCTCCCCATTTGAACCAGTCATGCTTTTGAATTTAGTTTCTCTGAATAATAGTGAAGCTGTTGCTATTACCCACGCCTTTGATATTTGTTGTCATATCAATTGTGCCACTTTGTAGGATGCTCACATTGTTGCTAGAGCCAGTTAAATCAACCTTGGCATAGTGTCCATTTATGCCGCCGCCACTTTGTGTGATGCCAATGATGTTGGTTGCGCCAACAGTTACAACATCTACTGTGCCTTTGTCGCCGGTCATTTGTAGAGTTGTTTCGTTACCAGTACCACCAGTTTGATTCACAGTGACCAAGGTGCTGGCCGCATCAATTGTAGCTGAAATTTTGTTTAGATTGCCATCCTGTATGGATGAAAATGTATTGCTATTACCTTTCATGCTAATCTGTGTGTCTGTGTTGTTGCCAGTCTGTAGCACGTTGATAGAATTTGCAAGGCTGGTTTTGGTGCCGGCATTGTTCATGTCAATACGTGCAGTATTGTTGTTACCAGTTACCCGGTATGTAATGCTAGAAGATACTCCGCCCGACTGTCCTGTTTGTGCGCCTAGGTCTAGGGTGTTGCCGCTACCTGTTTGCACCACGTCCACAGTCAATCCGTCGCCGTAGAGTTTGGCTGCAATATCGTTGCTGGCCGCATTAACGCCTCGTATATAGTTGCTTGAACCATCTTGTGTCATTGTAATCGTAGCGTTGTCGCCGCTCTGATCAATGTAGATGCTGTTGTCTGCCGAGTAGGCTGACCCAAACACCATTGCAATTACAAAAGCAATAATTTTCTTTTTATACATTTTTGTTGGCCAACTGTTTGTGTAATTGTATTGGCCGCTCCCTTTTGTTGTTTTCTTTTTTGCTCCTCTTACTTTGATGGCGGAGTGTCAGGTGTAAGAACTATATCTCTGACATACCCTTTCTTGCCGTCTTTGGTTTTTACAAAAATCCAACCTTCAGGAGAAGATTGAGTTTCTACCAGAAACGCTTGGCCTTTCTTCAATAACCAAGTACGCTGTGATTTTTCATTTGGCTCTTTGTAAACATACGCATCTTGATTGAGATACATTAGTTTATCTTTTGGTAACTCACCTTTGAATTCAGGCTTGCTAGCTTTTGGAACTAGTCCTACACCATTGTCAGTGGCCTTTAGGGTCGCTTCTACTCGATCAGTAATATCAGTAACTGTGACTTTTGCTACTTCTTCTTTGATGACAGATTTTTCGCTTCCTGCATTGCTTTCTGACTTGCCGGGCTCGATCGCTGTGGT